>Ga0306920_100008664_pt1 | contig 13508 bp, 17 predicted proteins | sample flu12Cox44000170_FD_204666 | JGI IMG/M metagenome (GOLD analysis project Ga0306920, IMG submission 204666) | Lab enrichment of tropical soil microbial communities from Luquillo Experimental Forest, Puerto Rico - flux4day.12C.oxic.44.000.170 (v2)... | ecosystem: Environmental > Terrestrial >... | reverse complement strand
CGTCATAGGCCGCGTAGTCCGAGTCTTCTTTGTATGTGCCACGGTGGCGGATCGACTTGGCGTCACGACCAGGAGCCGCGAGACATTGCCAATGCGTTTCATTATCAGGCGGCTCGCCGGTGTCGCGAAGCGCCTGATAGCTGCCGCCATCGTAGGTGACGACGGAGCCTTCGTAAAAAACCGTTTCGCGCGTCCACTCCTTGGCGAGGCCCGGCCGGTCCGACCGGGCCTCGTAGCGCGGGCAGCATCGCGACGACCTCAGGAATCACGTCCTTTTGGATTCGGACAAGCAGTTCAGTCAGCAGCTCAAAAGTCCGCTCGCGCTCATCCTCAATCGCGCTGCAAATTTGGCTCGTGGTCCAGTTCGACCACTGCTCGGCGCTCGTGGCCGTCTCGCGCTCGAAAGCCCGAGAGGATGGTTCACTACACCCGATGTTGGTTTCCATGACGGAAGCCTCGGACGCTCATGCGACTCATACTACCACCGGAAGCCGGTCAAACAATCAGCCGTCCGTCGGCGCATCTTTCTTTCTATTCTTGGAATGGTTGGTTGCCACGCCGCTCGCGCGCGGTTGCTGGGCTCATTGACCGCCTCATTCGATGGCTCCAACAGATTATCACAGATCACACGGCCTCGATGTCGCCCTTCGCCAGCGTGACCCGCTGCCCGCCGCCGAGAAGCTGCAACAAGATCTCCACCCGCTCACGCGGCTTCATGTCGGCGAAGATCGCCAAGTGACCGGTGAAGGGGCCGCGTAGAATCCGGACCCGGTCACCGCGGCGTAAGACTGGCGGCTTGGCCAACTCGATCAGCCCGTTGACCTCACGCCGGCGAATTTCGTCGATGACCCCATCAGGCACCTTGGCCGGCGCCACGCCATCCATGATCAGGTTGATGACGCCGGCGGTCCATCTCGCGGCGTGCCATTGCAGCTCGACCGCGATGAAGCAATAGCCCGGAAACAACGCCGGCCGGACCTCGATCTCGCGCCCCTAGCGGATGCGCCGATCCCGGAGCCGCGGAAAATAGGTCTCGTAGCCGGCCAGACCGAGGCAATGCAGTGCCAACGCCTCGCGGTGCGGCTGCAAACGAGCCGCGCACCAATAAGGCGCCATCGTCAGCTCGCCCGCAGCCGGTTGCGATCGCGAGCACCAGTGCGCGGATCCTCGGCGCCGATCGGCGGGCCATCAGCAAGCTTGGACGGCTTCCGACTTCCTATTCCTACCGGGGCATTCGTCGCCCAGTCAGATGGCGGGACCCAGAATTGGCGCTGGAGAGACGCCACAGCCCTATAAATCGCCCCCTCGCCCAGACAGGGGACACGCGTCAGCGCATCCAAAGCCGCGGCACGAAAGGCGATGCGCGCGGGCGGCAGTAATGGACCGGAAAGGCGGGAAATTAGCTGTTCAACGTAGTCAGATGTTGCCATCGGGGCGGCCTCCGTGAGACTGTGGGACCGCCTTCAATGACGCTTGCCAGTTTCAGGATTGAGCGCCCCCGCACTTTCCTCCCGCGGGGGCGTTCTATTTGGGTGCCGCCGCTTCCTCCGATGCCGCCGCTTGTCGCCGAGGACGCTTGCGCGCGGCCGTCCATTCGCGAATCAGCTCGTCCGGCACGTCATGGTGGGCAAAGTGCTCGCGCCGCTCCTGGGCGGCCATCCCGCGCGCCTCCGCGAATGCCACCTCCCACTCGGCCTCGACCTCGGTGCGCTCCGCCTCTGAGAGCAGACCGATCCTCCACAAAGTGCTGCGCTCCGTGGCGTAGGAAGGACGGACACCGTCAAATTCGAATTCGTAAAAGGCGGCCGGTCTGCGGCCGTGGCTGCCCCACCGGGCCATGAGCTCGGCGCGGTGCGTCTCCCACGCCGTCTGCAATTCCTCGCGGCTGTTGAAAAGGCTGCCCTGCGTCGGGTTGGGGCCTAACCACAATTCCATTAGCCGGCTGTTTTTCTGGCCATCTTCAGCCAGGGCCTCAAATCGATGCCGTCTGCGCCGCGCTTGGTTGCGAGACCCGCTGCCGATGTTTTCCGGTCTCGCCGTCCAACCAAGCTCAACGGCGGCGGCAAAGGCGCTGACGCGACCGGAGCGAACAGCCTCGGCAACGTCATGCAAGCCGGCCGCTTCCAAGCGCCGCAAAATGTAGCTGCGGCTGTTGCCGTGTTGTGGGTTTTGCTGCCGACCGGCGGCGGTTCCGGATTGGCCGGGATCGTCGGGCATCACATCAACGAGAATCGAGGTTTGCCCCGGTTTACGTCAGGTCGTGGAACCGCGCAACGGCGGGATTTCAAGGTTTTTTGCAAAACAAAATTACAATCACGAAGATGTCCGTCCGACTGTGCAACGCGCGCCGCGGTCATGAGATCCCCGGAAAAAATCTACCCGCCCCCCGGCCGATCAAATTTGAAGCTTCGCGATCTCAAGGCTCGCTCAATGTCCGCTTACTCCCCGAAGCGGACAAATAGCAGACATCTCGGTAATGTCCGCTTTGTGCCAGGAGCCACCATTCGCGGTGTTTTGAAATCTCAAACCTAGGGGACTTGGGTCAGCCCGGAGACAGCAATGATCAGCGTCGCGCCCAATGCCAGACCGATAACGCCGAGGGAGGAAAACAAGAAGATTTGCCACCCCTTAAGGCGCGTGCGCTCTGGATCGTAAAAGAACTCTGTGAATTCCTTGTTGAGTTGAATCACGGGCAACAGTTGCGACAGGCTCGCGCCAAAGCACCAGATAAAGCCATGTTGTTTGGCCGCAGGCACGGTTCCCCAGAGGATCGCCGCCGAGACGAGAGTGAGGAAAATCATCGAATAGAGAACGCGGAGACCGATCCCGTAGCCGGTCACGAACCATTGTGTGGTCAGGATTAGGCAGGCGGTCCATGCGTGTTGCTCGCATGCCGCCTTGCGTTTGCGTTCTAAACCGAGGTAGCGGATCTCGTTGGCGGCGTTTCGGTCGCCCAAATTCGTGAAAGCGGCGGCGAGTTGCTCGTACAGGATTGGGCTGTAGTGAGGGTCGAGCCTCACCCAGTTGTCCCACCATTCCATTCCTCGGGCGCGCATTTCCAGTCCGGCCTGTCCGCCAGATCCACCGAGATGGCCGAAGGAGAACCCGTCCAGGCGGAGCCGCTGCGGGGTGGTCAACGCATCGCTCGCGACCATCAGATTGCCAACCTTGGCATTGCGCAGGTTCAGGACGTCGGGCGGCGTGCCGCTGCCCCTGCGACAATGCGGGAACTTTAGCCCACCGAGCCGCAACTCTCCGGCAACCGAGGCGCCGGAGAAATCAGCATAGGCGAGGGTGGCATTCCGTAGATCAAGATTGCCGCCGATATTCGCGAACGCCATGATTGCCTTGTCGGCATGACAGACGTAGCGCATGAACAAATCTCCACCGACCTGCAGGTCGTCGGCGTTCAGCCCGCCCTCGAAGCTGGCGCCGTCCACGTCAAACCTTCCCGTGATCTTCGCGCGGTTCAGATTCACGTCCTTCCTGAAGATGGCCGGCATGTTCGGCGGTTTGGACGCCAGGCTCAGGTAGCCGCCAACCTGCAGCAAACTGGCTTCCAGCACGTCGTCGAAGCTGGCGCCGCTCAGGTCCGCATGTCCTACAACCTTGGTGTTGGTCAACTCGACACGCTTGAAGCTGGCTTTGTTCTCGCCCGCGGAATTCATGAACAGAGAGCCGTTGATCTGCATGAGCCCGGCGGAAAGGTCGCCGTCGAAATTGTCGCCGATCAGGCTGAGATATCCCGTGATCTCCGCGCCGAGCAGAGATACCTTCTGGAATCTGGTCTTGTGCTGACCCATAGACGGCGCAAACAGGTTGCCGCCGACTTTCAACCGGTCGGCGTACAACGGACCGTTGAAGCTTGCGCCGAGCATGTTGACTTGCTCCCCGATCTTCGCGTCGATGAGGATCACGTCATTGAAGCTGGCCTTGTTCTCGCCCTCGGAGTTCATGGACAGAGAGCCGCCGATACGCACCTGGCCCGCATTCAGCTTGCCGTCGAACCTGGCGCCGGTGAATTGGACGCTTCCATCGATTCTGGCGCTGTAGAGGTTTAAGCCCCTTGTGAACACGCTGCCGCCGCGCAGCCACAGATCGCTCTCGGAATGCAGACCGGAGGCATCGAAAACGTCGTTCATCCGCGAGCCTTCCAGCCAGACAAGCTGTCTGTCCGCGCGTGGGCCAGATTGATCTTGTCTTCGATCCGGCTAGCGAGGATCGAGATCGATCGAATGAGCTTGGCGTTTTCGAGATCGATTTCCCCGACGATGCGGGCGCCTTTGATCTGAATTCCCGCGAAGGGGATCGCCTCCCGCCAAGGCGATCGCGTCAACAGGTCCTGCAGGAAGCCGGCGGAGAGCGTGCGGCAGTCGTCGCGCCAGCGCGCATCCTGTTCGTCATTGGGGTCGAGCGCGGGCGTGTTGCAGCGCTCGTTGAAATCGGCCATTTCGCTCCGCTCGATCTGGGGCAACGCCCAGCCTTCAGCGGTGTTCGGGTCGCGGTAGCGCTCCTGTGCCACGGCCGGGCCGAGTCCCAGCCAGATCGTCAGCGCGCTGGCAATCGCCATGGCGTATGGTCGAAGCAACAAGGCGCCAAACGCACCGCGCGCCTTCCACATACAGTCGTCCTTACTGACAAAAACGTGAACTGATGCGAGGTTTAAGGTCACCCTCTGAACCTGTCAAAGCAGGGGGCATCGGGATAGAGCGAAACACAGGAATAATTGTAACGGGATGGAGTGCGGCGCAGGAAGGACGCTTTGGGTCAATCGCGATCCATGCGGCCCAGGCTACTTGCCAGCGGATGTCCGCAGCTCCCCAAAACCGGACATTCCTTATAAGGCGGTCGGCAAGTGGTCAGTGATCCGATGTCAATTCACGCTGCCCGTTGCGTGCCATCGAACACCGTACCCGGAATATCTCTCTCTCAAAATAGTTGAAGTATTTAAGATAGATAGACACTCTCTTCATCTATACTGTATATCCCGGGTAAGGGTGTCCTTACGCCACATTTGTGCCCACGCGACTGGAGTTTTGGGGTTTGCTTAGACTGTTCGCCAGAGGTCCGTTTTGCCCTGCCCCTGTGAATCCCGCTTAGCCAGGCCATAGGCGACCAGTTCTTCCAGCGTACGGCGAGTGGTAGTCGTGGGCAGATCGACAGCCTTGCCGACCGTTGTGGTATTGGCCCAGGCCGGGGCGATCTTCTTTAAGTGCCGATATACGCTCAGCCGGTTCGGCGGGACGCTATCGAAGGCGATGGTCCTGATTACCTTGCGAGCCTTGCTGCGCTTGACGCCTAGGCAATCAAGGCCGGAAAGCACACGCTCCAGAGCCTTCCCGAAACGGGCGGTACCTTCGGCGCCGTAAATGTCCTCCAACTCGCGGGTGCGGTAATCGCGCTTGACCGCTCCGCGCAGGCGCACCGCGACTTGTAGAATATCGTTCAACCAGTTGATCTCCCTTTCGCTGATATCTCGCGGCGGCGGAAGCGGGGCAGCAAACAGATCGGTGACGGCCTTGACCAATTGCGCACGCAATTGCGTAGCGCGGTTGGCGTGCTTGATGGCATAGAGGAATTGCTTTTCATTGGGCTCCATGCGGCACAGCAAGAAGCGGTCACCAAGCTCGCTCATCACGCTATAATGGCTGTCGTAGACGCGAGTGCAGCCGAACAATAATCCGATCTTGCCAGACCAATGCAGGATCCTGCCGCCGTCGGCACCGATGACCCTGGTCCACTTCCCATCGTAGATTTCGCGCAGTGCGGCCAGGAGTTCGAGCTTGGTGTCTGGCCGCAGGCTCAGGATTGAGCCGAAATCTTTCAGCACCAAAAACCCAAACGCGCCGATCTTCTGTAGCAGTCCACCCCTAGCGCCGGCGGCCCGTTGGCGTCGTGGCGTGCCCGAAAGCAGCCCGGCGACGCTCAGCGTTCCAACCATTTCGGTGTGCGGGATGTTGGCCAAGGTGATCAACATCTCAGTCTTGGCGCTTGAGGGCGGCGCGATGATTCCGAGCCAAATCGCATCGCCGGACAGCATATTGGCCGCGACAGCGCCGAGCATAGCGAGTACTGGAACGTCATTGTCGAGCAGCAACCATTCGCGAAAAACCTTGAGGGTATCTTCGATCGAGGTTGTTGCCGGCTGTGGTCCAGGCGGCTGCGCCGCGGCAGGCTGCGGCCCAGGAGACTGCGGCGGCGGTGGTGGTGGTGAAGCCGGTGGTAAAGCCAGGCTGGGGTGTGGTTGCGGGGTTTGGTATTTTTCCTCCGCGCTATCCACCAAGCGCGGAATGTCGTCAAAGCGCGCGTTCCAGCGCTCGTCGCGCGGGACGATCGAGGCTTCCATGAGGGCGCGCAGCTGGTTGACGACGGCACCGGGGTGTGTACCGCTGGCAATCAGCTTGGCGGCAAGATCGCGCAAGCTATCATGCAGGGCGTCGCCTTTTAGAATGTTATCATAAAGGTAATGCCAGTCGGCTTCGTTCGCGAGTTGGTCATTGCCATTATCTTTGCGCCTGGCGCGCTTCGGCCGGTCCGTCTTTTTCGTGTAGCCGAAATCGCGGCATAGCATCTCGACGATATCGTTAACGAGTTTCTGCGCTTCCTCCGCGCTAATGTAGGGCAGGTCTTCGTGCGAAATTTCCCACGGCGTACCGCCAAACCAGCGATACGGCTTACCGGTGTCGGGATGAATACCGTCGGCGACGAGTTGCTGGCCGTCGCACAGTAACTCGATTTTCTCGGGCTTGCCGCGCGTTTCGGCGAAGTTGGCGACGATCTTGTGGAAAGTATCAAATGTGCGGAACAATATCGCGCGCTTGGGCGGCAGGCCGATGCGTACCAGGATATAGCCGCGCTCTTCGAAGCGCTCACGTACCAGCTTTTCGACGGCGATGGCGGCGGGCTCATTGAGAATGTCAGCGTCGAGCACCGGCGTCAGTCGCGTCAGGATCCCGGTATTGCTGGCACGGGGCCAAGTCTTGCTCCAGAGTACCAGCATGGCGCGCGTGACGTTATCGAGTAACTGCCACTTTTCGAGGCCCTTGCGCTTGTTATTTTTGCCGTAGACGGGCGGCTCTTTGCCGAACAGAGGCAACGGCGTGTAGCCATTGCCGCACAGGGCGAGGCGACGCGCTAATACTTCTTGCGCCGTCATCTCAAATCCTCCCCTGGAGTTTGATGTAAATCTTTTCTAGGTGCGCCTGTTGCTTTACCGTCAATGGTCGCGTGCGTGTCCAGCCGGCCATATTGACGACGAATTCACGCTCCCAGTCGCTCCTGAGTTCGTCGATATTCCGATAGCAATGCATTGCCATGTCTGCCGCGGACGGAAATTGAGGGACGACGCGTTGAAGTTGGTTTGCGCGCATCTTCTGCTCGACCTGCCGGACACCTTCTTTTATGCCGGCGTCGAAGATTTCCTGCATTTCACGCTCACTGAGCGCGCCATTGCCGGAATGCTCAATGCGGGCGGCAACGTCGTGAATATCCGCGCCGATACCTGCCAACATGCGGATCATTGCGCGCGCGGTCGCGATGACCTCGCCATCCTGGTCGCTCGAAAGCCGGCGAATCAAGTTCGCTAACTTCGGTGCGATGGAGGCGAGGTCAGTCACGGTTGGTACGCCTTAGTTCTTCACCTAGAACGGCATCTCGTCCGACAGATCATCCGACAGCTTCGGCAGCTTGGCCGGATCGACACGCTGCGGCTCGCCATTGTCGCTGCCATCGCGCGACGAGACTGCCTCAAGAATGATGGTGTCCTTTTCCTCGCCAGTCTTCTTGTCGGTGTAGGTGCCAAGCGACAGCTTGACGACGTGGCCGACCCAGTCCTTTTCGTCCTTGAAGCCGTAAGCGCGGCCCAGCACGCGGGCGATGTTCGGCCAGGCAAACAACTCGTCACCGCTCTCGAATACGAGCACGGGAACGTCATGCTTCTGACTGATGTAGACGTTGATGATCCGCTCCTGGCGCGGACCGTTGCGGAGGTCCTCGGGCATGATGACACCTGAGGCGTACTTGCGCATATCCATGGTTTTGTTCTCCTGATTGACTTCTTCGATTGATACACAACGCAGTCCGAAAGTTCGCAGGCCGATCTTCAACCACGCTCGTAAAGCGCGGAAGACATGGACGCCCGGCTCGGCCTGCACACGCAACGCAAACACCGGGCGTCCCATTGTTGATCAGTCTTTCTTCTCGCTGAGTTCGGGCGTGCACGTCTCGTATGCGTCCAATTGTTCGCGCTCATAACTCTTGAGAGTTTCGCCATCGCGTTCGTAATGCGCCTTGACGATCGGCGGCGGAGTTTTCCTTCATCCGCGACTCGTGCGCCGCGCGGGCGAAACGTACGCCGCGGCCGAGAGCCAGGGTCTCGCCGTGCTGATAAGTCGTCAGGCGCGTGACCTCGCCATCCTCGAAGGTGGCCACAAAGGTGGGCGAGGCATTCATTGTCCATTCTCCTCTTGAGCCTTACGCTCGAAGTGCCGACACGCCGCAGCGTGACCGGGCACGACCGGACCGTGCTTGCTGGTGAACTCGTGAAACTTCTTGCAGCCACCGTGATGGACCGCCTTGACGACATCACCGGATTTACTTCGGACTTGCCGGAAATAACCGAGATAAACGCATTCTGCGCAGGTCGCGCCGAATGGTCCGCCGTTCGCCCAATGCGCCTGCCCGGCGTGCGTGGTGTTGATCTGATGCTGTAGCTCGGCGGAATAGCCAGCGGTCCGGTGCGGCAAAAAGGTAAGGCGAGCCATGGCTATTCTCTCTCCCTAGAGGCCGAGGCGGGACGGGCATCCCGGTCGACGATAAGGCACATCCCTAAGGCGGACTGCCGCAGCGCTTCGTTGGCCACGTCACCGGCACCGAGCAAGATGATGCCGTTTGCCGGTTCGGCGCCGACCATGCCGTCCGGCTTGATGAACTTGGTCTTGCCGTTCGGGAAGCACAGCACTTGCGCGTTGGGGGCGACGACGGCGTGAAACCAGTCAGCCGACGTGAGCGCGTTGACCAAGGCGATGCCATTGCCGTGGGCGAAGAATTTGTGCAGCCAAGGGACGTGACCGCGGCGTCCGCCGAATGGCGGATTTAACCAAACCAGGCCGTGCCACGGCCGCGCTAGTCCGTTATCGTGGACGGTGTGGCGCTCACGCGCTGGCACGAAGCATGGGCCGGATGTGGGCCAGCAAGGATCTAGGTCGAAGACGAGCCCGAGCGCATCGAAGATGCTTTTCGGCGTGCGCCACTCGTCGCTTTTGCCTGGGGTCAGGTGCTTAGGCATCTGTAGATCCTTGTTCGAGGTTTCCTATTGGCAGGAAATCGGCTTTCGTCGTGATTTGCGTTTTGGTCGTCTTCCTATTTCCTGCTACGCAGGATGCGCCGCAGGACCGCGCGCGAGTTGAGCTTGGCGCGGTGATCGCTGGGGGTGCTCGGGATGTAGAGCGTGAAGCGTCGACCGTGATCGAACCAACGCACGCGCAGGTGCCGGCCACCGTTGCTGACAGTGGGCGCGAAGCCGTGCCCCTTGAGCATGGCGACGGCATCGCGGACCAGATCCTTGGCGCGGGGGGTCATAGCGCGCCCCCGTTCCCGGCCGTGGCGCGCAGTGCCGTCATCAGTCCGGCGACGGCGCTCTCGTTTGCAGACGGTGCTGGCGCCTTGCGACGGCGCGGCGGCACTTCCGGCAGCGGTGTTAAGACCGCGGTCTCGATCTTGGTCAAGGAGACGTGGAACAGCCCCACTAAGGCGCGCGGCGGCTGGATCCGGGCGTCGACCAGGGACCAGGTCCCGGACCAATCCTTTAGGACCCTAAAACCGCGCTTCTTGGCCAAGCGCCGGACGCGGGCCAGGTGGTTGCGCTCATTGTTCTTGCAGGTGGGCGAAGCAGGGGTTAGGTACAGCATAGGACGCAAGTCCTCTTCTGCGGGCGGAGCGTTGGAAGCGCCCGTCCTCGGTTCAGTCTCAGATCAGTTTCGGAATGCGGCGGCGGCCTTCGGGTCGCCGTTCGCTTGTCGGTTGGCTAACGGCTAGCTGGTGTCGGGCGAGGCTCCCGCCCGCATCGCCTTCATCTTCTTGGCGCGATCGCGCAGGTAGTTGTCGATGGTTTCTTCAAACCAGAACCGCGGCGCCGTCGGCGAGTCGCCGGTGCGGCCGTCAGGTGGCGGGAAGGTGCCGTCCTCAATCTTCCTATTGATGTGCTGGCGCGACCACGGGATACCCTTGGAGCTTAAATCGTCACGAAGCAAAACCTTGAGCGGACGTGGCATGCTGTGTCGTTCCTTCACGACACACAGGATACGCGCGGCAAAATAAAACGAGCTATTTTGTCTTGGACAAAATAAGGGCCGGGTTATTTTGTCCACTTAATGATGTGTCGTGAGAGCGTCCTGTTGCTCACCGAGCATTCAGCTTCTGGCAGTAATTTCCGGAGAAATTTGTAAGCAAGTCTGGGTATAGCAAGCTTAGGGTTTTGTCGGAGCGCATTCTGATAAGCCCGCCTGAGCCGCATAATTGTATCGGAGGACAGCGCGAGCTTGCGCCCTGCGCCTTGCCTCCGCTTTCGCTTGCTCGGCGATGCCGACGGTTGCGGGGGCGGGGGCCGGCGCAGTGCTTCGGCCAATTGGCGGAGCTTCGGTGCCTCCTCGCGCACCAACGGATGCTCGCGCCAACGCTCGGCGTCCTCCCTGATCTGGCGCCGTAGATCGTGCAGCGATTGCGGCTTTTCCGGTGGCCGATTAGAGTTGGCCATTGACGCGAGCCCCTCATCTGGATCGCGTTGGAATCTGCTCCGGCGGCGGGCGGCACCTTCCGCCGGAGCAATCATTATCAGCCCGCCTTCGAGACCTTGGCTAGCCGTGGCCCGCCTAACGTCCCCAGAAACTTCGCCCAGCGCTCCAACGCATCGCGCTTCTCAGGAAAACGCTGCCAGCGATCGTAGATGCCACCGACACCGCCCAGCACATGCGCTATCACTGCCTCAGCCGCATCAAAGCTGACGCCAAGTCGCGAAAGCGTGGTGCGACAAGTCCGGCGGATGTCATGATTGCGGAAAGGTCGCAGCGTGACCTTGTCCGGATCCTCGCCGCGGGCGATGGCTCGCCTCCGCAGGGCGTCTAGCGTCAGTCCATCGAGGTGCCTCTTCAGGCCGCTGGTGATCGCAATTGGAGTGGCGCCGCCGTCGATCGAAAAGATGAAATCGCCCCTGCTGCCGCGCGGTACCGTATCGAACACCTTCCACAGCGCCGGTGTGATCGGAACAACATGTGGGCGCGCCTCACCGTTCTCACCCTTCATGCGTTCGGCCGGAATAGTCCAGGCGTCGCCCTCAAGTTCCGACCAGCTGGCGCGCGCGGCCTCATTGAGCCGCAGGCCGGATAACAACAAAACCTGATACGCCTGCCGATAGGGTGGCTCTAGGCGGGCCACGGCGAGCTGCAGCGCCGCTAGCTCTTCGTCGGTGAGCGTATGATCGCGCCGCTCCGACGAGCCCAGGCGGCTCTTACGCACACGTTCGAGCGGGCTGCGGTCGAGGCCGTAGCCGGCGCTTGGCTCGCTGGCCCAATTGAAGATCCTTTCTGCAATCGCGAACAGCTTGCGCGCCTGCTCCCGGGCGGGCTGACTCTTGCGGCCGGGACGCTGCAGGGTCTTGCGGGCCCTGAGGCGAACCAGCGCATGATCGGTGCCGATCTGACCGATCAACTCGATGGGCGTCAGGATTTCCACGGCGGTCAACTCGGTGATCGGGCGATGACCGAGCAGGGGTACTAAGATCTCGCGCAGGATGGTGGTGATCTTGTCGGCGGTACGCTGACGTGGGTGCTTGCCGTGTCCCTGGACCTCGATGCGAATGTAGTCTTCGATCACCGCCGCCAAGGTCGTGGCCCGCCTAGCGTCCTGCTCGCGTTTGAGGCGCTCCACCTCGTCGGCGGGGTCGATGCCGCGGGCGATCAGCTCCAGCCAATGGCGCGCCTTGATGCGTGCCGCCTCTAATGTGAGTTCCCCATAGGCGCCGAGCGCGCGCCGTGTGGGATGCTTGCCGCCGGGGAAGCGCTTGATCAGTACAAATCGCTTGACCCCGGAGGGCAGAACGTTGAGGGCCAAGCCGGGCACGACGGCATCGTGCATGTCGTAGGCTTTGGCGGCGGGACGAGCGGCCTTAATGGCGCGGTCAGTGAGGGCGGTTTTCATCGGCCACCGCCAGAGCCGGAGCGCAGGCAAAATGCGCCGGAGCTTGTCCAGCCGAATGGACACGTGCCGTTTGCCGGCTTCGGGATCGCGTCTTGTGCGCCTTGGCTCGGGACGCAGAAAGATCCAGACGACGTGTATCCGTGCGGGCAGGAGCCGGCGGGGCCGGCCGGCTTCGGCACGGGCAAGGACTCGGCGCAGATCACGGTCGCAGTAAGAGCGAGCACGGCGGCAGCAAAAGCAAACTTCATAGAACTCCCATGGCAACGTGGTGGCAACGCATTTCGCTGTTACGCGATGTTTTGCGATGTTCTAGGATATGTCGATGATTCGCGCTATCCGCCAGTGCTATCAAGAAAAAATGCGGCGCGATGCGACGCGATGTGCTAGGCTAGGTATAGGTAGCAGGTCTGCTATAGGTAGCAGGTCTGCCCCAAGGACTTGCCGGCCTTTCTGCGGCAGGTTGAGCGTGCGATAGACCGACCGCCGACGCCAAGGCGGGACGAAACCTGATGCCCGATATGAAGCGCCGCGAGTTCATCACGCTGCTCGGCGGGGCGGCAGCGTGGCCGCTCGCGGCAGGCGCGCAGCAGGCTGCGATGCCGGTGATCGGATTTCTCAGCAGCCGCCCGGCGAGTCCGCCGGCGTGGTCGCCGCCTTTCGCCAAGGACTGCGTGAGGCCGGGTTTGTCGAGGGCAGGAACCTAGCGATCGCTTTCCGGTGGGCGGATGGCCGCTACGACAGCTTGCCGGCGCTGGCCGCTGAGCTCGTCGACCTACCCGTGACACTGATTTTCGCGGCGGGAGGCCCGCCGACGGCTTTTGCCGTCAAGGCGGCGACGTCGACGATTCCGATCGTCTTTTCGGCAGTCAGCGATCCGGTTGAAATCGGATTGGTCCCGAGCCTTAACCACCCAGGCGGCAACATCACGGGCATGGCCGTGTTCAACGCCACGCTGGCGGGGAAACGTATCGAGCTGACGAAAGAATTGATCCCTACGGCGGATGTCATTGGCTATTTGCTGAACCCAGCCGATCAGATGTCGGCGATCGAATCGAAGGGCGCGCTGGCAGCAGCACGGGCCTTGGGTATCGAGCTCAAGGTCTTCGACGCTAGCTCGGAAGACGAGCTCGAAACGGCTTTCGCCGCCGTGGCAAAACTACGCGCCGGTGCGCTTGTTGTCGCCGGCGAGCCGTTTTTCGACAGCAAACGCGAAAGAATTGTAGCCCTTTCTGCGCGGGGTGGCGTTGCTGGAGTCTACGCCTGGCGTGAATATGTCGTGGCCGGCGGCCTCATGAGCTATGGGACCGATCTGCCAG
>Ga0306920_100008663_pt1 | contig 13509 bp, 13 predicted proteins | sample flu12Cox44000170_FD_204666 | JGI IMG/M metagenome (GOLD analysis project Ga0306920, IMG submission 204666) | Lab enrichment of tropical soil microbial communities from Luquillo Experimental Forest, Puerto Rico - flux4day.12C.oxic.44.000.170 (v2)... | ecosystem: Environmental > Terrestrial >... | reverse complement strand
GCCCTCCTCGGAGCCGCAATCGGGGTTGGCCTTGGCGCGACGCCTTGGCAGCGGGCCGCCGCGGCGGGTGAGATCACCGTGCTCAACTGGAAAGGATACGGCACCGACGAAGCCTTCGCCCTCAAGGCCTTCGCCGAGGCGACCGGCATCACGGTGAGGCACGATTATTTCAACGCCGAGGCCGAGATGCTGACGAAGCTGCGTACCAATCCCGGCGCTTACGACGTCGTGCTGATTAACAGCGCTCGCACACAGCAGGCGCAATCCGATGGGCTCATTGATCCCGTCGATCTCGGCGCGGTTCCCAACGCGAAGGATCTGGTTGGCCCCCTCAAGGCTCATCCCAATCTCGAGGTCGGCGGCAAGCCCTATGGTGTGGCCTGGGTGTGGGGCATGAACTCGCTCGGCGTGCGCCATGACAAGGCCGGCGACGTGCAGAGCTGGGGCGTGTTCTCGGATCCGAAATACAAAGGCCGGCTCGCGCTCTTCGACGATGCGGTCACAGAGGTCGGCATCGGCGCGCTGCTTACAGGCCAGGACATCAACAACCCGAAGGATCTGAAAGCGGCCACCGCGGCACTCAAGGCCATGAAGCCCAATGTGAAGCTGATCTGGTCGAGCGAGGACGAGTGGAACAAGGCCTTCGCCGCGGACGCCTTCGACATCTCGGTCTATTGGTCGGGTGCCGCTGCGCGCTCGGCGAAGGTGCACAAGCTTGCCGTGGACTTCATCATCCCCAGGGAAGGTGCGATCGGTTGGCTCGATACGCTCGCCGTCGCGTCATCGAGCAAGAACAAGCCGGCGGCGCTGCAATTCATCAACTATATGATCGATCCGAAATTCTACGTGGCCTGGGCGACGCAGGCAGGAGCGCCTGCCTCGGCGAACGCGGCGGCGATGAGCGCGCTTCCGGCGGACGATGTGAACCGACAGATCCACAAGGACGAATATCTCTCGAAGCTGCAATTCATGTCGGCGCTGCCCGACGACCGGCGCCAGGCCTTCAACGATGTATGGGAGGAAGTGAAGGCATACTTCGCAACGTGATGGCAGCTCGCAAAGGCGGGTTAGGGCATTTTCTACTGAAGTGGTCGCCGGTTCGGCGCGAATATGCGGTTAAAACAAAAATCTAGAGCCCCGATCTAAATTCAATCAGATCGGGGCTCTAGCCAAATCGAGCGGAGGGCGGCCGCTCGCGCTCCGGGGAGGCTAACACCAGACGATGGCCGAGGTGATCGAGCAGCGACGAATGGCGGCACCCTCCGTCGCTCGCCCCGGGCGGGCGGGTTGGGGGATCGCCGCGCTTGTTGCTCCGGCCTATGGCTGGCTGACGCTCGCCGTCTTCCTGCCGCTTGGCGCTATGTTGTTCTTCAGCTTCCTGAAGGCTGCGCCCTTCGGCAATCGGACGCTGCAATATACTCTCGACAATTACTTCGCCTTCGTCAGGCGGCCTTACCTCTTCGACGTTGCCTGGACCTCGATCAAGCTCGGCCTCTTGACCACCGCCATCTGCGCCGCGATCGGGTTACCGGCCGCTGTCGCACTCGCGCGAGCTACGCATGGGCGCAGCCGGCAGGTGCTGTTTCTCCTGATCGTGCTTCCCTTCTGGACGAACGGGCTCGTGCGCATCTTCTCGTGGACGATGGTTCTGCGCGAGGGCGGCGTGCTCGATTATTTGCTGCATCTCGTGATTCCGGGCGCAGCGTCGGCGTCGCTGCTCTACAGCTTCCCCGCGATCATCATCGGCCTCGTCCACGCCTATCTGCCCTATATGATCCTCACCTGCTATCTGTCCGCCGTCACGATCGAGGATGCCCATATCGAAGCGGCACGAAGCCTTGGCGCCCGCCTGCCGATGATCTTCTGGAAGGTCGTTTTGCCTTTGACGGCACCCGGACTGATCTCGGGCGCGATCCTCATCTTCGTCCCCGTGATCGGAAGCTTCATGGAACCGCGCATATTGGGAGGACGCGTCGGCGTAACCATGGGCACCGTGATCGAGGATCAATTCGTGCAGGCCTTCAACTGGCCGCTCGGCGCCGCTCTGTCCTTCACCATGCTGGCCTTCGTGCTCCTGATCTTCGCGGCTTCCTCGCGCCTTCTGTCCGGCCGCGTCGGAGCGCAATAGCTGCCATGATCGTCCTCGGCCGCTCCTACCTTCTTGCGGTGCTCGCTTTCCTCTATTTGCCGATCGGCGTGATGGTGGCGATGGCCTTCAACGCATCGGCGCTCTACACCTTGCCGATCGATCCCTCCCTCCACTGGTTCGCGGTGCTCGCCGAGAATGGGCCGCTGCTCGCAGCGACGCGCAACAGCCTCTTGATCGCCTGCGCGACCTCCGCTGCCGCGACCTTGCTCGGCACGCTCGCGGCACTTGCGCTCGAGCGCCGGCAATTCCGCGGCCGCTCGCTGTTGCGTATCTTACTGCTGCCGCCGATCGCAATTCCCTGGCTCATCACCGGAACAGCGATGCTCGTCTTCTTCTTCTGGACGGGCATCGGGCGTGGCATCCATGCGATGATCATCGGCCATGTGGCGCTCGCTCTGCCCTATGTGGTGCTGGTCGTCGGCACGGGCCTCAAGAGCTTGCGCGCCGACCTCGAGGAGGCCGCGATGAGCCTCGGCTCGACGCCGATCCACGCCTTCTTTGCGGTCACGTTGCCGCTACTCCTCCCGAGCGTCATCGCCGCGGCGCTCTTCGCTTTCGCGATCTCGCTCGATCAGTTCGTCGTGTCCTATTTTCTCTCGACGCCGGGCGTCAGCACGCTGCCCGTCGAGATCTATTCCTCGATCCGCAAAGGCTTCACACCGGAGATCAATGCCATCTCGACGATCTTCCTCGGCGTGTCGACGGTCCTCGTTCTCATCTTCGCGCAGCTATCGCATCTCGGGGGGAAAGTTGACCGGCGTTGAGGTCGTTTCCATTGGAAAGACCTATGGCGAGGTCCGCGTGCTCGATCGGGTGAGCGCGGCCTTCGGGGCGGGGCGCCTTACGAGTCTTCTCGGCCCCTCGGGCTCCGGCAAGACGACGTTGCTGCGCATCATCGGCGGCTTCGTCGCTCCCGATGAGGGCGAGGTGCGCTTCGGGGCGGAGGCCGTGACCCATGTGCCGCTCTGGCGGCGCAATGTGGGGATGGTGTTCCAATCCTACGCACTCTTCCCCCATATGAATGTCGAGGAGAACGTCGTCTTCGGGCTCAATCGGCGCGGCGTGCGCGGCGAGGCGGCGCGCAAGGAAGTGGCGCGCGTGCTCGAGATGGTGCGCCTCCAAGGCCTGGAGCGGCGCAAGCCGAAGGAACTCTCGGGTGGCCAGCAACAGCGCGTCGCTCTCGCCCGTGCGATGGTGACGAAGCCGCGCGTGCTCCTTCTCGACGAGCCGCTCTCTGCGCTCGACCGCCGCCTGCGCCAGGACATGCAGGTCGAGCTGCGCCGCATCCAACGCGAGAGCGGGCTCACCACGATCTTCGTCACCCATGACCAGGAGGAGGCGCTGACCCTCTCCGACACCATTGCGATCCTCGACCGAGGGCGAATCATCCAAGAGGGGAATCCGGCCGAGATCTATGAGCGGCCGAAGAGCCGCTTCGCGGCCTCCTTCCTGGGCGATGCCAATCTCTTCACGGGACGTGTCGAGGGGGATGCAATCGCGATTGACGGCGGGCACATCCGCATGGCGGGCAAGCCGCCCGAGGGCGCGACAGTGACGGTCGCCATACGCCCCGAGAAGATGCGTATCGCGCGCGCAGGCGAGGACGCGCTCCCCGGCGAGAACCGACTCGAGGCGACGGTGAAGGAGATCGTCTATGCGGGGGCCGTCTCGACCTACTTGCTCGAGAGGGGCGGGGCCCAAATCAAGCTCATCGCTCAGAACCGCGAGACGCAGGCGGCGACGATCGGCGACACGGTGACACTTCTGTGGTCGCCCACGCATACCGTGCTTCTGCAGGAGTGACGGCGGGCAACCTCGCGCGGTAGGGCCTGCACCTCGCAGCGACCTCTAAGCGTGAGTCGCGCCGACGCCGCGCCTTGGCTGGCAGATCTTGTCAGGTAGCGGCTGCGGAGCGGCGCCCCGAGGCGAATCCATCAGGCGATCGGGCTGTCGGCCACTGGCCAAGCTGGCTCTTCGGCCATTGTCGGGGCGCGCCGCGTCGCGCGCGATCAAAAAAGTTGGCAATAAATGGGCGAGGATTAAATCTAAATAAATCAAACACTTCGGTGTCGTCAAAGCATTGCCGAGCGGCTCGATCGAAGCCATCCGGCAGCGAAGGCTTAACCGCCTGTTAACCATGGCGAGGTCAGGTCTTAGCCCTATTCGAGCAGGGCAGTCGTGACGGAACCCAGGCATCATCATATCCGCTTTCGCGGTCGGTCCTTCCCGGTTCTGGCGATCGAGCCAGAATCCCCACTCCCTGAGTGGATCGCCCAGCTGGACAATCATATCGCGCGGGCTCCGACATTTTTCAGCAACAAGCCCATCGTCGTCGACGTGTCTGGGCTTGGCCTTGCCCGCTCGGGCATCGTCTCGCTGGTGAAGGACCTATCCGAGCGAGGCGTACGCATATTGGGGCTGACCGGCGTCGAGCCGAGTTGGGCCTGCGCCGAGCTGCCTCCGATCCTGGTTGGAGGGCGGGCCGTCAAGGAGCGTGATCGGGAAACGCAGGAAAGCGCAAAGGTCGGCCCGCCCAATCCAGCCGCAGGACAGCTTACTGCCGAGGAGCAAGACGCCTTCTCGGAAATCGGACGCGCGCTTGGCGGTTCCAACAAGAAGTCGCCCAGCAAGAGTGCGACCGCAAATGGCAAACAGACGGCGAGCGACGCCCCGCTCATCGTCAATGCGCCGGTGCGCTCCGGTCAGTCGATTTGCCATCCCAACGGCGACGTGACGGTCGTCGGCTCGGTTGCGTCCGGCGCCGAGGTGATCGCGGGTGGTTCAGTGCATATCTACGGGAGCTTGCGCGGTCGAGCCATGGCAGGCGCCTTTGGCGAAGCACAAGCACGCATCTTCTGCCGCCGTTTCGAGGCCGAGTTCCTGGCGATCGGCGGCGTCTACGTAACAGCCGATGAAATCGAAGCGAGCGTGCGCGGTCATGCCACCCAGGCCTGGCTCGAGAACGAAGCGGTCAAGATCGCACGGCTTGACTGAGAGGGACGACGATATGTCCAAAGTTGTGGTGGTCACCTCCGGCAAAGGTGGTGTTGGCAAGACGACGTCGACCGCGGCGATCGGTGCGGCATTGGCCAAGCTGAACCACAAGGTCGCTGTCGTCGACTTTGATGTCGGCTTGCGCAATCTCGACCTCGTCATGGGGGCCGAGCGGCGGGTCGTGTATGACCTGATCAACGTTGCCCAAGGCGATGCAAGGCTGCCCCAGGCGCTGGTTCGGGACAAAAGGCTGGAGAACCTTTTTCTTCTTCCGGCCTCGCAGACCCGCGACAAGGACGCCCTGACGGAAGAGGGGGTCGGCCGCGTCATCGAGGAGATGCGCAGATGGTTCGACTGGATCATTTGCGACAGCCCTGCCGGCATCGAGCGCGGAGCGACGCTGGCGATGCGCTTCTCCGATCTCGCGGTCGTCGTTGCCAATCCAGAAGTCTCCTCGGTACGCGATGCGGATCGGATTATCGGGCTGCTCGACGCGAAGACGGAGCGCGCCGAGAAAGGCGAGCGGGTGGAGAAGCATCTGTTGCTCACTCGCTATGACGCGGGACGCGCCACGCGCGGCGAGATGCTGAGCGTCAACGACGTCCTGGAGATCCTCTCGATCCCGCTGCTCGGTATCGTGCCGGAGAGCGAAGAGGTGCTGCGGGCTTCAAATCTTGGTGCGCCCGTGATCCTCCACAATGCCGACAGTGCGCCGTCCAGAGCCTACGCGGATGTCGCCAAGCGCCTTTGCGGCGAGAAGCTGCCCGTGAGCATCCCGACCGAGCGGAAGGGATTTATCGGCAAGCTCCTTGGACGGAGGGCCGCATGAACTTGCTCAGCCTCTTCGGGCGCCGCAAATCGGCGTCGGTTGCGCGGGAGCGTTTGCAAATTCTCCTTGCGCATGAACGCAACGGCGGCACATGCAACTCGGACCTCATCGCCGTCCTTCACAAGGAGGTCTTGCAGGCGGTCTCCAAGCATTTGAAGATCGACCCTGACAAGGTCGACGTGAAGATGCATCGGCGTGAGGCCATGTCTCTGCTCGAGATCGACATCGAGATCGAGACACCGGCCAAAGATACCGGAGAATCCAAATCGAAGGGCGACGTCGTCCGTCTGGAGATCGCGAGCTAGCGGCCGGTCGTCGAGCGCGGCCTCATCTCTGACGAGGCCCAACGCCCACGCCGACGCCTAGGTTTTTCGATCAGGGGCAGGGCGGTTTACGTTACGCGACTTGGCGCCCGTCGCGAGGCATTCGCTGTGCCGTTCAACGTCGTGGCCGCCTTGCCCGCCTTGCGATCGGCTGGCCGGCTGCTCCGATCCGCCGCCAGGAAGAGCAGCACCGTCTCCACCGCCATGCGGCGCTGTGTCTCGGCGTGATGAGGGGCGGTGAGGTCGATGCCGAAATTCTCCTGCCAGGTGTAGCGGTTCGACACGCGGTGGAAGCACAGCGCGCTGATCATCCAATGCAGCATGAGCGGCTCGACATCCTCGCGGAACACGCCCAATCCCTGTCCGGCCTCCAGGAGGCGGCGCAGCGTCGTGAGAATCGGCGCATTGCGGTGGCCGAACTCCGGCATCCCGGCAATATGGCGCGCGCCATGGATGTTCTCGATGCTCACGAGCCGCACCCATTCTGGATGCGCCGCGTGATAGTCGAAGCTCGCCTCCACCAGGCGCCGCATCGCGCCGGCAGGATCCGACATGTCGAGATCGAGTGAGGTCTCCATGTCGCGCATGCCGCCATAGGCCGCCTCGAGGACAGCCGCATAGAGCTTCTCCTTGCTCTGGAAATGATAGTAGATCGCTGGTTTGGTGATCCCGGTCAGTGCGGCGATATCGTCCACGCGCGCACTGGCGAGCCCTTTCTCCGCGAAGACCTGAAGCGCCGCTGCGAGAATCTCGGCTCTCGTCCGCTCGATGTCGCGCGGACGCGAGCGTCCATCGATTTTGGCGGGTTTTTCGGAATATGACATCGGTGGATCCTCATAGGCGAAAAAAAGACTTGCACAGCTCGCGACAATTGTCTACTGACCGGTCAGTAGCAATGAGCGGCCGCAACGTGCCGCCATGAACATGGGAGGAGACTGCGATGGCGATAGCGATGGCGCACGCGTCCCGAGGGACTCAGCAGAGCAAGAAGGCCGCGGCCAGCGGCTGGGTCGGCTCGGCGCTCGAATATTATGACTTCTTCATCTACGCGACGGCCTCGGCGCTCGTGTTTCCGCAGCTCTTCTTCCCCAAGACCGACGCGACCGCCGCGATCTTCCTGTCGCTTGCGACCTATGGCGTAGGTTATGTCGCGCGGCCGATAGGCGCCTTCGTGCTCGGCCATTATGGCGACACGCATGGCCGCAAGCAGGTGCTGCTGCTGTGCATGTTCGTGATGGGGGTCTCGACGATGCTGGTCGGCCTCTTGCCGACCTATGCCCAGGTGGGCGTCTGGGCGCCGATCCTCTTGGTGGTGCTGAGGCTCATCCAGGGCTTCGCCGTCGCGGGCGAGATCTCCGGCTCGAGCTCCATGACGCTCGAGCATGCTCCATTCGGCCGGCGTGGCTTCTTCGCGAGCTTCACCCTGCAAGGCGTCCAGGCAGGCCAGATCCTGGCTGCCGCCGTCTTCATCCCGATCGCCCGCTTCATGCCCCAGGAAGCCTTCATGAGCTGGGGCTGGCGCGTGCCGTTCCTGCTCAGCGCGCTGGTGGTCGTCGCTGGCTACATCATCCGCCGCGAGGTCGACGAGACGCCTGCCTTCAGCGAGGAGGACGCGCAAGGCGGTGTGCCGCGCGCGCCGATACCGGAGGCGTTCCGCGTGAGCTGGGATGACATGCTGCGCGTCGTCTGCATGGCGTTGATGAACACTATTCCGACCATCGCCACCATCTTCGGTGCCGCCTATGCGGTCCAGCCGGCCTATGGCGTGGTTTTCGCGCCGGACGTCTATCTGTGGATTCCCGTGGTCGGCAACATCGTGGCCGTCGCGGTCATTCCCTATGTCGGCAACCTTTCCGACCGCATCGGCCGCCGCACCCCGATGATCGTCGGCGCGATCGGCTCGGGCCTTCTCTCCTTCGCCTATCTCTATGCCATCAGCATCAAGAGCATGCCTCTCGCCTTCATCCTCGCGATTCTGATGTGGGGCATCATCTACCAAGGCTACAATGCGGTGTTCCCGAGCTTCTATCCTGAGCTCTTCCCGACCCGCGTGCGCGTGACGGCGATGGCCATTGCGCAGAATGTGGGCACGACGATCACGGCCCTCCTGCCGGCGCTCTTCGCCTATGTGGCACCGCCCGGCGCGCTCAATATCCCGGTCACGGTCGGAGCAATCGCCTTCGCCATCACCGTGATCTCGGCGATCGCCGCCTGGAGCGCCCGCGAGACCTACCGCGTCCGCATGCACGATCTCGGCGAGCGTGACGCGGTGCCGGTCGAGAAGGCCGAATACGATGCGCTTCGCGCTCGAAGCCTCGCTTCGGCCGCGTAGTGTCCATTCGGACAGCGTCGCAACCGCGCCCGGTGGCATCGCGCCCCGGGCCTGCCAGGAGTACCGGCCTTGAACGCATCCTTGAGTCACCTTGCCGACGAGCTCATCCCTCGGGATCGCGATATGCAGCCGCCGGCCTATACGCCGATCTATAAGACGAGCGCGCTGCGCTCGCCCCGCATCCCCCTCTGGTCGCTACAGAACTCGCTCTCCGAGATCACCGGACCGATCTTCTCGGTCGACGAGCTCGGCCCGCTCGACAACGACCTGATACGCAACTACGCCAAGACCGGCGATCCGATCGGCGAGCGCATCATCGTCCACGGCTTCGTCACCGACGGCAATGGCCGCCCTGTTCCGGGAGCGCTGGTCGAGGTGTGGCAAGCCAACGCCGGTGGCCGCTACCGACACCGCAACGACACCTACCTCGCCCCGATCGACCCGAATTTCGGTGGTTGCGGAAGGATGCTGACCGATGAGCGCGGCTATTACGCGTTCCGCACCGTCAAGCCCGGCGCCTACCCGTTCCGCAACCGCGTCGATTCCTGGCGCCCGGCCCATATCCACTTCTCGCTGTCGGGTCAGGCCTTCGCGCAGCGCCTCATCACCCAGATGTATTTCGAGGGCGATCCCTTGATCCCGCACGACCAGATCGTCGCGACCATTCCCGACAAGAGCGCCGTCGAGCGGCTGATCGCGCGGCTCGATCTCGCAGCCGGCGTGCCGCTCGACAGCCTCGCCTACCGCTTCGACATCACCTTGCGCGGCCGCCGCCAGACGCTCTTCGAGAACAAGCTGCAGGGGACCTGACCAATGCTCGCACCGCTCTCCTATCCCGAGACGCCGTCCCAGACCGCGGGACCCTATGTCCATATCGGGCTGATCCCGCATCAGGCCGGCTTCGACATCTTCGAGAAGAACTTCTCGAACGTGCTGGTGACGCCGGCCACACTGGGCGAACGCATCCGCATCGAAGGCCGCATTCTCGACGGCACCGGCACACCGGTGCGCGATATGCTCGTCGAGATCTGGCAGGCAAACGCCGCCGGCCGCTACGCCCATCCCGCCGACCGGCAGGCCGGCAAGGTGCTCGACCCCGCGTTCCGGGGCTGGGGCCGCAGCGGAACCGATTTTCAGACGGGAGTCTATGCCTTCGAAACGATCAAGCCGGGTGCCGTGCAGGGCCGCAAGGGGCGTCCCGCCATGGCGCCGCACGTCAATCTCTGGCTCGTGTCGCGAGGCGTCAACATCGGCCTGTCGACGCGCATGTATTTCGCCGATGAAGCCGCGGCGAATGCCGAGGATCCGGTGCTCAACATCGTCGATCCTGCCTCGCGGCGCGCGACATTGATGGCGCAGCGCGAGGTGCGCGACGGCGCGGTGGTCTATGTCTTCGACATGCACCTGCAGGGGCCGGCCGAGACCGTCTTCTTCGATGTCTAGATTCAGGAGGACCAAATGAACCCTATCGTCGTAGCAGTCGCAATCACAGGCTCTGTGCCGCGCAAGAAGGACAATCCGGCGGTTCCGGTCACGCCGGCCGAGCAGGTTGAGAGCACGCACGCGGCCTTCGAGGCCGGCGCCTCGCTCGTCCACATCCATGTCCGCAATCAAGATGAGAGCTCGTCGAGCGATCCTGCGCTGTTTGCGCAAGTGCAGGCGGGTATCCGCAAGCACTGCCCGGGCATGATCGTGCAGTTCTCGACGGGCGGGCGCGGCCGCGATCCGGCGGCGCGTGGCAATGCGCTGGAGCTGCGTCCCGACATGGCCTCGCTCTCAACAGGTTCGGTCAACTTCCCGACCATCGTCTATGAGAACGGCGCAGCCCTGGTGACGGATCTCGCGACCCGCATGCAGGCCTTCGGGGTCCTGCCCGAGATCGAGCTGTTCGATCTCAGCCACATCCATGGCGCGCGCCGCCTCATCGATGCCGGGCTGATGAATGAGCGCCCGCATGTGCAGGTCGTCATGGGCGTCAAGAACGCCCTTCCGGCCGAAGCGCATCTGCTCGACCTGATGCTCGGCGAGATCCGCCGCGTCCTTCCGAAGGCGACCTGGACGGCAGCCGGCATCGGCGTGAACCAGGCGCGCGTGCTCGACTGGGTGCTGGAGCGCGGCGGTGACGGAGTACGCACCGGCCTCGAGGACAATATCCGCGTCAGCCGTGACCGGCTGGCCGCGAGCAACGCGGAGCTCGTCTCGCTCGCCTGTGAGGCGGTCGCCCGCCACGGCCGCCGCCCCGCGACGCCCACTGAGGCGCGTGCGCTGCTCGGCCTGCAGGCGGAGGCCGCGGCATGATCACCGGTCGCGGCAAGGTCATCGCCCATGTCGGCTATCCGACGCAGTCCTTCAAGGCGCCGATGATCTACAATCCCTGGTTTGAGGCAAAGGGCATCGACGCCGCTGTGGTTCCGCTCGGCATCAAGCCGGAGGATTTCGCCGAGCTGTTCCCGGCGCTCTTCCGCATGACCACCATGCACGGCGCGCTCGTGACCATGCCGCACAAGGTCGCCGTCACCACGATGCTCGACGAGATGACCGCGACCGCGCGCATCGCGGGTGCATGCAATGCGGTCGTCAAGCGGGCGGACGGCTCTCTCCTCGGCGATATGTTCGACGGAGCCGGCTTCGTGCGCGGCGTCACTCGCAAAGGCCGCGCCATCACGGGCGCGAGCGCACTCGTTGTCGGTGCCGGCGGCGTCGGCTCGGCCATCGCCGCCTCGCTTGCGGGCGCAGGCCTGCGGAGGATGGGGCTGTTCGACATGAGCGCAGCCTCGGCTGAAACGCTTGCTGAGCGTCTCACCGCCCACTACCCGGCGCTGGAGATGAGCCTCGGATCGAAGGATCCGTCCGGCTGGGACATCGTTGTCAATGCGACGCCCCTGGGGATGAAGCCGGGCGATCCGTTGCCGATCGAGGTCGACAAGCTGTCGTCCGACACCTTCGTCGGCGAGGTCGTCATGAAGGAGGAGATCACACCGCTTCTGCGCGCAGCCATGGCGAAGGGCTGCGCGGTGCAGGTCGGCACCGACATGCTCTTCGAGATGATCCCCGCCTATCTCGAATTCTTCGGCTTCGGCCACAGTACGCCCGAAGAGCTGCGCGACCTCGCGAGGCTGACCTTCTGACGGCGCGGCCTCTTCGGACCGCCGGCCTCCGGCCGGCTCTTGCCACCGAGCCGTCGCTGCATCCGATAGGAAGAGGAAGAAGGTCGGCCGGAGGCTGGCGGTCCAAGAGATGCACGTCGCCTAAGGCAGTTTGCGCCAGCGCATCGGCATGACACCATTCTGCCTGAAACTGCCGAGGAACCGGAAGCGCGCCGCTTGCGGATTGGGGCGGGGTTCGATCGTCGCGCCAAGGATCTGCACGACGTCCTTCTCGTCATATGCCGGCCACCGCGGCAGGCCGGCTCCGTTGGGGTCCCGCGCGTCGCGAAATTCACCCAATAGCTCATCATCGTCTGCGCCAGAGCGCGGTCGCCTTCGTCCGGCGGGGTGGTGCAGCCGATCACCTGTTGCGGCGTCAAGGTGCCGAAGACGAAGGGGATTTCGGTCACGTGCGAGGCGATCGGTGTGTAGGGCGACGTATAGCTGAACAGATAGCCGTAGACGGGTGCGCGACCGCTGCCTTGATGCAGCCGCAGCCACTGCCAACACTGCTCGCCGACCACATAGTCGCCCGTGAGCGCGGCGGCGGAGGTCTTGGTCTGCATGTCAGTGCCGGCGGGGTAGAGGCTCAAGAAATCGGGTAACCGTCCCTTGCCGAACATCTCCACGGCCGCGATGCGAAAGGCTTGCGCCGATTGATCGGGGAGCGATTGCGCAGCGAAAGGGAATTCCTCCGTGGCATTCCAGCCGGCAAGCAGGGGGATGTGCATCTGCTCCCCGCGCTGGAAGCGCAGAGCCGGCACGTCAGGCACCACATAGTGATCGATGCTCGGTGAGAACGCCGTGACCACGGGGCTTGTCTTGAAGCTCCACGGTGCGGCCGCATTCAACCGCTCGGCGGGAATGGCGCGTAGCGCCGTGATGGATGCCTGATTGTGTTGACGAGCGAAGCCAAGGCCGCGCGCGCGGGCTTCGTCAAAGCCTTGTAGTGGACCGTGCTTGCCATCCCAGAATGCGCCGCTTTGGCCGACGGCTTTGTGGAACAGGCCATGTGCGAGAGGCGAGGCCATCAGGATGCCGATGGCCATTGCACCGGCGGACTCGCCGAAGATGGTGACATTGTTCGGATCGCCGCCAAAGCAGGCGATATTGGCTTTGACCCAGCGCAGCGCTGCGAGCTGATCCTGCAGGCCGTAATTGCCCGACGGCGCTTCCGAATCGAGATCGGGATGGGCGAGAAAGCCGAAGATACCCAGGCGATAGTTGAAGCTGACGACGACGACTCCATTGGCTGCCAACGGGGCGCCATCGGTGGCGGGATTGGCCGAGGAGCCGAATTGAAAACCGCCGCCATGAACCCACACCATCACGGGCTGCTTCTCGTCAGCCTCTTTCGCGGGGGTCCAGATATTGAGATAGAGGCAATCCTCATCGCGCGGCCCCGGCCGATGATCATTCTCGATCGCCGAAAGGCAACCCGCGCCAAAAGCGAGCGCATCGCGCGTGCCGATCCAGGGCTCGGGCGGTTGCGGCGCACGCCAGCGAAGCGGACCGACCGATGGCGCGGCGTACGGGATGCCCTTGAACGCAAACACGCCGTGTGCGTCGCGTTGTCCGCCTCGCACGAGACCGGCTTGCGTGCGGACCTCTCGTCCGAGATCGACTGTTTTGGAAATTGTCAGGGCATGCACGGTCGCATCTCCTCACTGTCGGGGGCACTCAGCCGTGGCCGGGGAGGTCCCGTGCGATTGCCCGGAACGCTGCGGTATGTATCG
>Ga0306920_100008662_pt1 | contig 13509 bp, 7 predicted proteins | sample flu12Cox44000170_FD_204666 | JGI IMG/M metagenome (GOLD analysis project Ga0306920, IMG submission 204666) | Lab enrichment of tropical soil microbial communities from Luquillo Experimental Forest, Puerto Rico - flux4day.12C.oxic.44.000.170 (v2)... | ecosystem: Environmental > Terrestrial >... | reverse complement strand
CCAGGCGAAGAATGTCCGCGTACGCTCGGTGAAGCGCTCGGCCAGCGCCAGCCCCGCGACCGGCTCTGCCAAGGCCCACCAACTCGAGCAGACGACGCTTATCACCTTGGCTTTCACCACTACCTCTAACTCCTAGCGCTCGAAACCATTACAAGCTGTTCCTTGCGGATGCAAATTGCGCCGCACACCGCACTAGGTTATGTTGCCAAGCTGTATCTATGCGCAAGCTGTCTGCGGCTTTCGGTTGCTTGCTTATTGGCCTCCTCAGCCCGTTGCGGGGAATCGCCCAGCAGCCCCCTGCCACCGTCACTCCCGGCACGACCCCACCGGCCGCGGTGGACACTTCCAAGGAGCCAGTGGTCTATGAGCAGGTCCGCGGACACCTTCGCTACGCGGAAGACGGCAGCGGCTCAGCCGATGCTTACGCGCGCATTCGTGTTCAGAGTTATTCCGGCGTGCAGAAGGTCGGCCAGCTGGTCTTCAATTACGATTCAGCCAGCGCCCAGATCGAAGTGCGCAACGTGCGCGTCACCAAGCCGGACGGCAAGGTGGTTACGGCCGGGCCGGACGCGATCCAGGACTTGACCTCTCCCATCGCCCAGTCGGCGCCTACCTACACGGACCTGCGCCAGAAACACGTCGTCGTGCCCAATCTCTCACCGGGCGACCTTCTCGAGTATGAAACCTTCACCACCTACCGCCCCCTGACTCCCGGGAAAATCTGGCAATACTGGGACCTGGTCAGCAACGATGTGTGCCTCGATGAGCAGGTCGAACTGGACGTCTCTTCCAAAATTGCCGTCAAAACCTCAACCACCGGCGCCGACGGCCCCGAATCGCGCAAGCAAGGTGACCGCAACATCTGGACCTGGAAAACCTCCAACCTGCCGCGAGGGGAACGGCCCCTGGCGCTCCCGTCTTCGAATGGTTTCCCGGACGTCAAGTCGCTGCTCAAAACCTCGCCCAGGTTGTATTCCCGCCGCATCTGGATTACTTCTTTCGCCGATTGGGCGGAGATCTCTGCGTGGTACTCCAGCCTCGAGCGTGACCGCCGCGTTCCGAGCCCGGAAGTCCGCGCCAAAGCCGAAGAGCTTACGCGCGATTCGCATACCGATCTCGAGAGAGTTCGCGCCATCTACAACTACGTCGCGCGCAACATCCGTTACGTCAGCCTTTCGTTTGGCGTCGGCCGATTTCAACCTCATTTCGCCACGGAGGTCCTCGCTCATCAGTATGGCGACTGCAAGGATAAAGCGACTCTCTTTGAAGCCATGCTCGAGTCGGTCGGGGTCAAAGCCTCAGCGGCGCTTTTGCAGGCCAACGGAAGGATGGAGGAAATACCAACGCCCTTCGAGTTCGATCACGCCATAACTTACCTCGTCCTCGATGGCAAAGAGATGTGGCTCGACTCCACTCTCGGCGTCGCTCCTTTCGGTTACCTGATGCCGAACCTTCGCGGAAAGCTTGCCCTGGTGACCTCACCCGAAAAAGGCTCGGAATTGCGCCGCATTCCGAGCGAACTCGCCACGCCGACCTTCTATGGGATCAGCCTCGAAGGGCACCTCACAGACGATCGAAGGTTGGATGCGCTGCTGGCCTTCGAAACGCGCGGGGATTGGGAGGTGCTTCTTCGCCTGGGCTTGGTGCAATCCTCCGTGCCCCAATTGCAGAGTGTCCTCGAAGCCAGCGCAAAGAAAGAAGCCCGAAGCGCTGATTTGACGATCAGCGACCTCGATGTCGGCGACCCGTATGACACCTCTTCTCCACTGCGAATGCGTCTCCACCTCACCGCCACGCTGCCCGTGGATAGTCAGGCTCGCTCCATGGAGGACACGGCCAAATTTGATCGTCCGGAGCGCTCCTTCCGGAATCTCGATGAACTGGTTTCCTCGTTGCTGCCGCCTGTTTCATCCACCCTGGGAACCAGCCTCGGGGATGCCAAGGAAATGACCATCAATCTGAAACTCACGTTCGGGGACAAGTTGGCCGATAAGCTCGCCGGCGAATTGAAGAGCCGGAAAATCGATCCGTCCCGTTTGATTCAGGATTTTGCCGAATACGAACAAAGTTGGAACTGGGAGTCGCCCGCGCTCATCGGCAACTGGCGGCTGACCACCAAGATGGCCTCGGTTCCACTCGATCGCTCCGCCGAGTATTCGGCTTTCCGTTCAGCCGTGCAATCGGAAATGGCCGAACTGGCTTACGCTCTCGGCGCGCCTCCCTCCGGTGGTACTCCTACGCTTCAGGTTGTGCGCTTCGCCGAAGCCCTCGAACAGATTCACGCGCAGAGATTCGAGCAGGCACAGTCGCTCCTGGAATCCGTTGTTAAGGACGATCCGAAATACGTTGATGCGTGGGAGGCTCTCGGCGCGCTTTTTGAAAAAACGCAAAACTGGGACAAATCCCGGCAGGCCTACCAGAACGTAATTGAACTTGCGCCCCATGACCCGGAGGCCTACAGCGGATTAGTTCGCGGCTACATGGCGGAGCGGATGTACCCCGATGCCATCGCCACGGCAAAAAAGCAGCTCGAACAGCTTCCGGATCGCGCGGAGAGCCACGCAAACCTGGGTGCGGCTTACATGGAGGCCGGCTGGTTCGATGACGCTGCCGAGCAATACGAGGCAGCCGCCAAATTGCAGCCTGCCAACCCGCGTTTGCTCGTCCAGATTGGCCGCGCCTATAGCCGCGACCGCCAGGCGAACAAGGCTCGCGCCGCCTTTCGCCGGGCTTTGCAGCTGGACAACAGCCCGCTGACGCTCAACGCCGCGGCTTACTACAGCGCCGACGCTGGACTCGATCTCAGGAATGCGGAAGAGCTTTCCCGGCGGTCGATCGTGACGCTCGACAGTCAATTGAATTCCGTGAAGCTCGCGGATTTTAATCGCGACGCACTAGAGCTTTTGAACCTTGCCGCGGCGTTCTGGGACACCTTCGGTTGGATCAAATTCAAGCAGGGTGATCTCACGGCGGCGGAGACTTACCTGAGCGCAGCTTGTGATCTCAGCGACGAATCGACCATTCAACTCCACAAGGGCCGCCTCGAGGAAGCTTTGGGACACCCGCAAGAGGCCAAGCGGGCTTACGCCATCGTACTTGCCGGCGCGCAGGTTTCGAGCGCAGAAGATGCAGCACCCGCAGACTCGGCTTCACCGCCACTACGCTCCCTTTCGGCCGCCCAACAGGAAGCGCGCCAGCGCTTTCTCGCTCTGGCCGGGAGCGAACAAGCTTTGAATGAGCAACTCCTCGAAGCCTCGCGCAACCGGAATGGCAACCGCACCGTTACCGTTCCTTTTGCCGAAAAAACCGATCTCAACGAACGCATCGTGGCTCTTGTCGCTCCCGGTCCCAAAATTGTCTCGAGTGTGGTTCTACCGGGAGCAAAAGATGAGTCAAAACTCCTCTTTCGTTTCGCGGCGAAGACCCCTCCCCAGGCTTTCCCTGACTCCTCGGTTTCAACCATCCCTCGGATAGCCACAATTCACTGCCGGGCGACTTCCGCCATCTGCGAGTTGGCGTTCTTACCGAACGAGATCGCACCGAAAGTAGTTTTTTCAGACGAACATCCCAAGTGACGTACTCCCCTGGCTGAAAGCCTGAGGCTTCTCAGTCAACCGCAGCATTCCTGCACCGCGGTTAGCGGCTGAAGGCTCAGTCCGAGCCTCAGGACTTCCATGGCCGAGGCGGGGTCTCGCGTGGTGACCAATCCGCAATCGAGGCACACATGCTCACGATCCGAAAGCTGTTTGGGATTTGCTTCTCCACACGGGCAACGCTGGCTTGTTCCACGAGGATCGACCGACGAGAACCTTCGCCCGGCACTTTCGGCCTTGTACGAGAGTTTTTGAAAGAATGCCGCCCATCCTGCATCGTGTACCGATTTAGCGAACAGGCCACGGGACAGACCTTTTACGTTCAGGTCTTCCACAAAACTTATTCCGTAGCTGTTGACGATCTTTCGAGACAACTGGTGCTGAAAATCGTTGCGTTGGTTGAAAACTTTGCGGTGAATCTTGGCCACCAGGCGAACCGCTTTCTTCCAGCGCTTTCCCTCGATGGCTTCGGCCGGAGGAACCCGACCTCGAAACGAAGGATTGGAAGAAGCTTCTTTGGTCACCATCGCAATTTCGCTGCGAGCTGTGGCGGTGGTCGCACCAGATATTGCAGGAGTGTATTGGGCAGCAGGAAGCCACGCTTTAACTTTTCAACGTGGTTAGCGGTGCCTTATCTCCCCGCCCTCAAGGGCGAGGTTTTACGGCACTACGGATCAAGCCTCCGTTTGATGTGCCGGACGCGGTGCGCTTCAGGAATCTCGTTGCGCGCCGCATACTGCTTTGTTACGCTCCAGCGCAACGCAATCTTCCGGAGGCCTCATGGCGTTTTGCAAGGCGTGTGGTCAAGACATTGGCACGGCGAATTTCTGCCCGCAGTGCGGCGCGAATCAGGCTGCGCCGGCGTATCCGGCAGGGCCGGCGACCGCGGCTCCGACCGCGGGCATGGCCGAGAACGTCGCGGGCCTGTTGTGTTACGCCCTCGCCTGGATAACCGGCATCATTTTTCTTCTAATTGACAAGCGCCCTTTCGTGAAGTTTCATGCGGCCCAATCGATCGTCGTTTTCGGTGGCCTGCATCTGATTCAAATTGTGCTGGGCTTGGCTCATTTCTTCCTGCTTGGCTTCAGCTTGCACTTCCTGGTTTGGCTGGTGGGTTTCGTGCTGTGGATTGTGTTGATGATCAAGGCATTCCAGCACGAAACGTTTCGCGTTCCCATCGCCGCCGACATCGCCGACGGAATTGCAAAGTGATACGCACGTTTCGTCGCCACGCCTTACGCGTGTAGGTAGAAGTATCCATCCTCTCGAAAAAGCTTCACCGGCACGCCGAACAGCTCGCTCAACCGGTCGTTTGTCAGCAACTCGTCTTTTCGCCCATCGGCTAGCACTCGCCCCTTCTGCAACAGCACGACTCGCTCGATCTCCGGAATAATTTCCGACACGTGGTGCGTTACCAGCACAATCCCGAGTCCTGCCCGCGCCAGTTCCTTCATCGCTTCCCGCAGTTCCAGCTGACCTGCGAGATCCAGCGTGTTTCCGGGCTCGTCAAACAATAGGGTCTGGGGTTCATGGACGAGCGCTCTCGCGATCAGCGTGCGCTTTGCCTCCCCCGAAGACATCTCGACCACCGGCCGCTCCGCCAGGTACGGCACGCCCATGCGCTTCAGTGCAGCTTGCGCCCGGGCTCGGTGGTCTCTAAGCGGTTCGTGATTCGGAAAAATTCGCGTGCTGCTGAAAAACCCCGACACCACGAGGTCGAGACCCGTCGCCTCGGTCGTGCACGCCGCCAGCAAATCCGGCGAAACGATCCCCAGCCGGGAGCGGAGCGCGAACACGTTCCAGAGCGCCCGCCCTAGAATCGCCATCGACGAATCGTCGCGCACCAACGGGTAGCATTCTCGCGTGATTGTTTTGATCAGCGTTGATTTGCCGCTGCCATTTGGCCCCAAAATACAGACGTGCTCCCCCGCCTCAATCCGCAGCGAAAGACGGTCCAAGGCCCTGTTTTCGCCCCTCATCACGGACACGTTTTTCATCTCGAGGAGAGGCAGCGCTTCGTTTTTCATCGATTAGAGCTTACCCTGCCGTGGCCGCCTGACCCAAGGACACCAGGCCACAAAACGCCATGCGCAACAAAAAGGAGGCGAAAACGCGGGGTTTCCGCCTCCCGGGGTGGGGTAGGGTGTTACGAAACAAGCCCTCGAAGGCGACAGCGGATTCACCTGCAGGTTCGTCCGCGTCCTTACTCACGCGATAGCATTGCACCACCACGTCAGAAGACAACCGCCGAAAGGCTCGTCTTTTCCGTTTTCTAACATCCCGATTCGCGTCTGTCAACGGCAAAAGCCGCATTTCCCCCGGTTAAACCGTTTCAGCTAAGGCTTCCGTACCTCCAGCTGAATCGGTCGTGCCATCGAGCTTACTTCCGGGTCGTAGTATTCATAGACACGCGACCTGAACGTCTCCGCCCGCACGGGGTACTTGGCGCGCAGCCGAAACCGAAGGCTAACCGTCTCGCGAGGCGCCAAGGAGTCAAAATAAAGAATAGCCTGCGTCGGGGTCAGGTTGAACTTCTCGAGGCGCCCGCTCTTCCGCCCGGCTGACTTTTCCTGATACTCCTCGAGGTCCTCGCCGAGGAGGTCGAACCCCGGCGGTATGCCGAGATCCACCATCACCATGTTGGCGGATTTCTTCAGGTTGTTGCGCACCGTCGCTGTCGCTGTCACGGTGTCGTTTTGCGCGATGTGCGTGCGGTCGTAGTCAACCGCGATCGATAGCGCCTCGTCCGCGGGCTTTTCGTCCCAGGGAATAAAATATTGCCCGGCCACCTGATAGCCCAGGCTGCCTTTTCCCTCGAATCGCACTTCCACGCGATTCCCACCCTTCGGGTCGATGTCTTTCAGGACAAACCGATGCAGCAGGTCGTTGTTCTCGGGTCCCAGCGGAAGCTCCGCGGCGCTTCTGCCATTCAGCACGATTTCGACCTTTCCGCGGACCTCGCTCGATCCCTTCCGGATAGCCAGCAGCAGCGCCCGCAGCGCCATAATCGTAGCTTGGGTGCTGCCCCAAGCTCCCGAGCCATCTTTCTTCGAAGTGATATAGGAGAGCCCTTTCCGAACCGTGCCTGAAGCCTGCCCCCATTTCAGCAGGGCTTCGAGCGCCAAACCGGTTGTTTCGATGCTTGCGCTCGTGCCCGTTGCGTAGAGTGCCGTTTCTTCGCTGCTCCAGAAAATCTGGTCGCCCTTTTCTGTTCTCGCGTCAAGCAACTGCTCAATCGCTTGCCGAGTGAATTCGCGGTCTTTCCCATAATCCACCGCAAAGTTGGCCACCACCGCCAAGGTGTATGCGTCGGCCCTTTCCGTCATGTGCTTCCGGACGAACGCACTGGCTTTTTCGAGCGCTGCTCCCTGGTAGCCCGTGCTTTCAAGCGACCACGCAATGTACGCGGTAATTCGCAAGAGGTCGGAGTTGTAGCGGTTCGTCGCGCCCTCGTTGATGAAGGACGCGTCCGGCCTCCAGCTGCCGTCCGCCTGTTGCTGGCTCGCCAACCATTGGTGGGTGCGCTCGAGCAGCCGCGGGTCGACGTTGTATACCTGCGACATGTCATAAAACTCCATCAGGCCGTAGGCCGTCAGAATTTTGTTGGCTGGAGCGTTTCCAAACCACGAAAAGCCCCCCCCTTTCACTTCAAATGTCAGCAGCCGCTGATAGCCGTTCGCGATATACCCTTCCGCTTTCGCGTGCACCTCCGGCGTCAGCTTCTTCGTTCGTTTCATGTAATCGAGCGCCAGCACGTTCGGGTAGGTGCTTGAAGAAGTTTGCTCAAAACATCCCCCTGGCATGCGCAGGATGGCATCCATCCCTTCCATGATCTGGCTCAGCGGGCCGGGGTACAGCCGGACAAAGATCTTGCTCGCGCCGGAAATCGAGCTTGCCGGGAAAATCACTTCGTGTTGGACCGCGGATTCCAACAGGCCGTTGAAGACCTGGCTCTGCTCCCGGCCGTTTGGCACCACCTCGATTTCACGCACCACAACGTCGGCGCGTTTAACGCTACCTTTCATCCGTGCAGAAAGCGTCAGCTTGAATTTCCCGATACGCTGCGCCTCGAGCGTGTAATGCTCTCCTCCGACCTCTGAGGAATTCACGGTCAGCGATTTGTCGGGAGCGTCGCCCACGAGTGTGAACCAATCGTCGGGCTCCAGGTGCAGGGTTACGTCGCCCTTCGCTTCGGCGTAGTTGTAAACGGCCACGGGAATGGTTACCTGGTCGCCTTGCGTGAGAGTCACCGGCAAGTCGAGGTCGACAAAGAAATCCTGGAACACTTTCAGGCTCGAAGTGCCGCTACCGAGAACCCCATGTGCGGTCGAAGCGAGCATTGCCATTCGCCAAGTTGTAATGGAATCAGCCACCGGGACCGTGATGCTCGCCTCGCCATGACGGTCGGTGATAATCTCCGGATTGATATACAGCGCCTCGGGAAAATAGCTGCGAACATGAAGCTCGGCGGAGCCTGGCCCGTCCTTCTTCTCGTTGGCCACCTCCCGCGCTGCCAGCACCTTCGCGGCTCGCGGCGCCGGACCCGCCGGCGCTGGGACGGGCAGCGCCATTTGCTGCATCTGATTCGCAACGGCGTCTACCGCTTCTCGAATCACTCCTCCGTGCACTCCACCAACAACCCCGCCCGGCACCCCGCCAGCGATTCCGCCGACAACCGCGCTAGCGGTGCTCACGATGATAGCAGAACCGCTGTTGACCTCGACCGTCTCCGCCACCGTCAGCATCTCGAGTCGCACGTCTAGCCGGGCCCGGTCGTATGCCTCGAGCGGGAACGTCTGGCGCGCAGAGCGAAAGCCTGGACTCGATACGAAAACCTCGTAGGTGCCCTGGTGTAAGCGCAGCTGCCGGAACTTTCCGGAATCGTCGGCCAGTACCGTCCGAGTTGTTCCCGTTGAAAGGTTGGTTGCCGTGACCAGCGCGCCGTTAATCGCCGCGCCGGTGGAATCCACCACGGTGCCGGAAATCTCGATGCGTCCATTGTGTAAGTCCTGATCGTGTTCTATTTTCGCCTTGATCCGGCTGTTTCCGTCAGCTGGCGGAGCCACAATCTTGCTCTTCCGGAAAAACAGCAACAAGGCCATGTCATCGCCCGTTCCGAATCGCTTGTCGGGGCCGGCACTACGAATCAAATACTGCGTCTTGCTGCTGTCGGAGATGAGGGGCTCCAGCTGCAGGTTCGTGCCCCAGGCGTCGCGGAACGCCGGACGTCCTGCGCTTTGCAGCTTCTCAAACGCTTTCTTCAGGTCCGCGTCTTCGGCAGTTTTCGCATAGTGGCTCCGGATGTCGTCGCCGATCTCTTTTCCTTGCTGCTGGAACTGTTGCTGATAGCGGCCCAAATATTCGTTGAATTTTGTTCTCGGGACGCTGCGGCCGGCTTCCGCTTCGAACGTGTTGGCGCTCACCATCTCGGTCGCCGAAAACAGCGCCCGGGCGGCAAGGTCTCGCCGCTCGTCCTGCGGTTTCTCCACTGGTTCCACGACTTCCTCGAAGCCGATGGAATGAATTTCGTAGCGCGGCTTCATCACTTCCTGCTCGAGGTAGAAGAACACTTTTGCAAAACCAGGCTGCTTTTCTGCCAGTGCGAACACGGCTTCATCGACCATTTGAACGCCCAGCGCCGCGCGCACGCCCTGCCCGTGCGAATTCGTCACTCGGAAACGGATGCGCGCTTCCGCTCCCGGCTTGTAGGCGGCGGCATCCGCTGCCGTTTCGATCTTCAATTCGTCCGCCGGTTGGATGAACACCAGCCGATGATCCGCAACGGGCTGCGCGTTAGGGCTGAAAATGTATGCGTTGCAATCGAGCGTGCCGGCCATTTCTGGAGTCGCGGTGACCGAGAGTTCAGCCTGCCCGCCACGGATGTCCAGGTCGCGCGTTAGAATCGTCTGCTGGTCTTTCGCGATGTCAATGTAGGCCGTGCCTCTCGTCTGGGTCGAAAATACTTTCAGGTGGATGGCATCCCCCGCGCGATAGACTGCGCGTTCGGTGCGCAGAAGCACTTGATCGCCCCCCTCCCTTGTTGGCAGGGAAATCTTGGTCTTGAGCGAGTTTCCCTGCTGATCCTTTCCTTGCGCCTCGATCGTGGAATTGTCCGCACCAGGATTCAACCGCACTACCGCCACTCCCCCTTCATCCGTCGAGACACTCTGTTCGGGATTCTTCCCCGCGCGGATCTTTAGATCCGCTCGCGCCGGGGACCCATCCGGATACGCGGCCAGCACAAAAATCTGGTTCTCGAGGTTCGGCACCAGTGTACCTCCCTCCGGCACCGCCGTAACCAGAAACGCCGATTCGCTTACCGTGATTGGTACGCCGCGCGACTCGGAATGGCCTGCCGTGTCCTTCACCGTTGCTTCCACGAGAACGCGCGCCGCCCCCTGGCTCAGCGGACGTCCGGCAAAATACCGCGGCAGCTCCAAATCAAAGCGGTATAGGCCGTCGCGGTCGGTCTTTCCCGGAGTCGCCGACGCCGCAATGTACATCTCGACATCCATGGTCGTCGCTTTCACGCTGACCTCGGCCTTATCGAGTGGTTTCCCAAAAAAATAGTGCGCCTGAACCGTGCCGCTCACATGGTCGCCCGGTCTGTATCCGCGTTTCGCCTTTTCGCCTTTTCCCGCGAGATCGATTTCCACCTTGAACTTGGGCAGCACATATTTCTGCACGTTAAGCGCAAGCTCGGCCGAGTTTGCGGATTCCGACCCGCTCTCGCCCAGCAAGGCTCGCAGGTGATAGGTGCCCAGATTGACTTCATCGGCCAAGCCGAATTCGGCAGAGGCCATGCCGAATTCATCCGTGCGCGTCGCCTTCTTGAAAACCTTGTTGCCTCGCGAGTCCTCCACTTCGAATACCAAGTCGCGGCTGCCCACTGCCTCGTGATTCGAACGATCCAGCGCCAAGGCGCGCGCGTGAATCGTTTGCCCCGGCTGGTAGATCGGTTTTTCCGTCGTAAGCAGAACCGATACTTGGTCCTTCAAGCGCACGTCCTCGGTCACTTCGGTGGACCCGATCGCGGTTTCCACCTTGTAATGCATTTGAAAATTGCCGGTCAGCCCCGGTGGGAAGCGGAACTGCGCTTCCGACGTACCGTGATGGTTTAGGTGCCCTTCGAACAGAACGCGCTGCTTCTGGCCGCCGCCGCTCAGCAAATCGATTCGGAGCGACCCGGCACCCGGAATCGCTTCATTGTTCGAATCGGTGACAACGACTCGGACCGCAGCCCGGCTTCCCGCCAGGTACGACTGTTGTGCCAAAACATGCATCACCGGCAAGCGAAGGATCTCCGAAATCGACTCTGTTCCTTCCAGCGTTTTTTGTTCTTCGTCTTCGTACACAAACCGGTAGCGCAGGCGGTGCCAAGCCAGGTCCTCCACACGCAGCGGTTTCTCAAGCCTGATCTCTTCGGTCCAGAACGATGGACCCTGGGCCACGATCGTCTTCTTTTCCGTTCGTCCGATGGCGTGGTTTTCCGGATCAAGAACTTCTAATCTCAGCTGACCAGCCCCGGCGGCTTGGGCACGGAAGGGAATCTTCACCTTCAAGGCACCGTGGGAATACGATGCCGAGCAGTTTCCGTCATTTGTTGCGGATAAGACTCGAAGGACCAGCAGAACGGCCAAAAAGAATAGAGTCGGAAGAACGTAGCAGCACATGAACAGTCTGGTCCGGGTTCGATCGCTGGGCTCCATCGTGGTTCTCCCTGAGCGCGCGGGGTCAACGCTTCCTCTACTTACCCTCAGGGTTAGAACGGCAGCGGCGCCCGCCCTTGCAGAGGAACTTCGGCACGGCTGCGCCCCTGTCCCTGCCTGCTTGGACACCAGTGCCTTTGCTTCGGTGCCTTCGCCGGTTTGCTTTATTGCTTTATGAAGTTTGAGAGGGAGACTCGTCGAGGATTAGTCGAATGCTCGGCCCGAGCGAAGAAGATTTCCGGAGGTAACACGGCACCGGCATCTGCGAAAGCGAGTTGTCGCTCGACTCGAAGTACCGGGCGGCCGGTCCTCGACAACGCCGACGCTAAGCACCAAAAATTTCATTGATCCTTGCGGCAAGTTGAAAATCAAGCGCGCTGATTCCCTGAACGCTGTGCGTGTTCAGATCAATCACCACTTTGTTCCACACATTGAACCATTCCGGATGATGGTTCAGCGACTCGGCAACCAACGCCACTTGGGTCATTTTTCCAAACGCCGCCACGAAATCTTTGCATTCGAACGCCCGGTGCAGTTTCCCGTTTTCCAGCTTCCAGCCCTTCAGATTCGTCAATTGCTTTTGAATCTCGGCATCCGTGAGTTTCTCGACTGGCATTAGACTCCTCCCCTCGCGCAATTTGCGGCTCGCTTCATTATCCGATTCCGCTGCGCAAGCGGCAAGAAATTGGCCCGCGCACAATTGCCTGCAGAAAAAATTTCCAGTACGCTTGGAGGTCCGCTCCCAGCGACTGTCCGCGCTGTGCTTTCTCTTCTAAACGGATGGGAGATCATCGTGAAAAAGAAAATTCGTGCGATTCAATACGGAGTCGGGCCGATTGGCGCCTCGATCGCAAAGCTGCTGAGGGAAAAGGAATCGGTCGATATCGTCGGCGCGATCGATACGGACCCCGCGAAAGTGAGCCGTGACCTCGGCGAAGTGGTTGGGGCAGACGACGCGCCCTGGGGCATCAAAGTTTCTGGTAACGCCAAAGGCATTCTGGATCAGTCCGCCGACGTCGTGATGCACACGACCTCTTCCTCCCTGCCGAAAGTGATGGACCAGTTGCTGGCGTGCCTCGATGTGGGCTCCTGCGTTGTTTCGACCTGCGAGGAACTTTCCTACCCTTATCGCAGCCACCCGGAACTCGCTGCGAAACTCGATAAGCTCGCGAAAGATTCCGGCGTGGCAATCGTCGGTACCGGCGTGAATCCGGGATTCGTCATGGACAAGCTGGTCATCACCCTGGCCGCGGTCGCGCAACGCATTGAACACGCCAAAGCGCTGCGCATCGTCGACGCTTCCAAGCGCCGCCTCCCTCTTCAAAAGAAAATCGGCGCCGGCATGAGTGTCGAGGAATTTCGTGCCAAAGTGCAGGAAGGCATCATCAAGCATGTGGGCCTGCCGGAATCCGTGGCGATGGTGGCAGAAAGCCTAGGCTTGCGGGTCGATGAGATTACCGAAACGATCGAACCGAAGGTCGCCACCGCGCGCCTCCAGACCGAATTCCTCACCGTCGAAGCGGGTCAAGCCGCCGGGGTTCACCAGATTGCCCGCGGGCTCTCGGAAGGGAAGGAACTCGTCTATATGGAACTGCAGATGTACGTGGGCGCGAAGGATCCCGCGGACACAATCGAGCTCACGGGCCATCCGAACATCAGCCTCGTGATTCCTGGCGGCTCCCACGGAGACATTGCCACCGCGTCCGTTGCGGTCAATTCCATCCCGGCGATTTTGGAAGCCCCTTCGGGGCTGTGCACCGCGCGAGACTTGCCAATCGGCTTCTTTCCGGCACGGCCGCTGAAGTCGTAAGTAAACCGTTCTCGGTTTGGGGCACGCCGCTACCTTTCCCAGAAACGCATCACCGCGGAGTAGTCGAGGTCCTCCTTGGCCTCACCCTTCACAAAGTTATAGACCTCGCGCGCCGCGGCCGTCGCGGGCAGCGCCACTCCCAATTGATTCGCGAGGTCCAGCGCAAGCCCCAGGTCCTTGTGCATAAGCCGCAGCGGGAAACTCGGCTTGTAATCGCCCTTCAGCATCAGCGGGGATTTCACGTCCAGCACCCCGGAACGCGCCATGCTGGCCTGCATCACTTCCACGAGCTGCTCTCCCTTCAATCCTGCCTTGGTCACCAGCGCGAGCGCTTCCGCCATCGCTCCAACCTGTAACGCCAAAATCGCATTCATCGCCAATTTCACCGTCTGACCCG
>Ga0306920_100008661_pt1 | contig 13510 bp, 9 predicted proteins | sample flu12Cox44000170_FD_204666 | JGI IMG/M metagenome (GOLD analysis project Ga0306920, IMG submission 204666) | Lab enrichment of tropical soil microbial communities from Luquillo Experimental Forest, Puerto Rico - flux4day.12C.oxic.44.000.170 (v2)... | ecosystem: Environmental > Terrestrial >... | reverse complement strand
TCTGAAGGCTCTGGAAAATTGCCGCACCGAGCACCATTCCAAGGCCAAAGTCCCTCAGCGTGTTCTTTTTCTCTTTGCTCAAGATCGCGACCCTTGTCGTTTCTACCAACTTTCGCAAGGGAGCTTGCATTATCATGGCACACCTCCGAACTTAAGCACGGCGAAAGCCGTTGCGATGCCGCAGCAAGGTCCAAAGAGATCAGAGTATACCAAAAGCGGTGTGTGGTCGGTTGGATGTTCGGACCATGGTTGACAGACTGATAAATCATGGTCTTGCCGACGGTCTGAGGCACTCAATCCGGGCGATGGTTTCTTCACAAGTAGCTTACGCTTAATCTCCATCGCCCCGGAAAGAACCACCCGACATTCTTGCGCTATGCGTGACAACAATCATGCCTATCGATGGTCGTCGGGGCTGGCCGCTAGCGCCGTATGCTTGCGTTACGCCGCAATCGCCTTATCGTAGCCGCCGTTGCCGGACTTGCTGATCGAAACACGGCAATCGCGACTGAAAAACGCGGAGCAGTGTGATCTGCTTCATATTCACCTCGCGGCCGCTAGCTAAGATCGGAATACCCTTGGGCATCCATCTTGTTGTCGGCCGTTGTACAATTGCGAACATGCCGCCGTAACGGCTCAGCCGGGGGGGGGCGAGGCCGCGGATCAACTAGACTGCGAGTGTGGGGGTGAGTCGGTGCTAAGGCGGTCTTCGTTTCGGCTCACGAACACCTGCTACTGCCTTGTCACTTAGCGTCTCCGCGTGAGGCTGACGCGGCGCGCAACCGCCCAGAGGAGAGCCGGTGTCCACGATCGCGGAGTGGTTAGCATCGCTCGGCATGTCCGAGTACGCCGATCGCTTTGCCAAGAACGATATTGATATCACCGTTCTCCCCGAGTTAACCGATCAACATCTCAAGGACCTCGGCGTCTCGCTCGGACACCGATTGCGGATACTGCGCGCAATCCGGGAGCGTGGCGGCACGACAGTGAACTCGCGGCCACCCGTGTCCGCGGCGTCTCTTCAAGACAACGCCCAACGCCGCCAGCTTAGCGTTATGTTCTGTGACCTCGTCGGCTCGACCGCGCTGGCCTCTCGGCTCGACCCAGAGGATCTGCGCGAGATCATGAGCGGCTATCATCGAGCTTCCACCGAGGTGATCGTGAAATACGGCGGGTTCGTCGCCAGATACATGGGCGACGGCATCCTTGTCTATTTCGGTTATCCGCGGGCCAACGAAGACGACGCCGAGCGCGCGGTGCGCGCGGGGCTGGTGTTGGTGGACACCGTTGCGACGCTCGCAGCTAGATTCGGGACAACCTCGCAACTACGTGTTGGGATTGCCACCGGTCTGGTGGTGGTCGGGGACCTTCTCGCGAATGTCCCGGGGTACGAATACGATGTGGTTGGGAAGACTCCCCACCTTGCGGCAAAGCTTCAAGCGCTAGCCGAGCCCGACACCGTCGTCATCGACAGCAACACCCGCCGCCTCCTTGGTTATCTTTTCGAATACCATGTGCTTGGCCCCTTGTCGGTGAAGGGCTTCGACGATCCGGTGGCGGTTTGGCGGGTAACCCGCGTGAGCGCTGTCGATAGCCGCTTTGAGGCGCTTCGCACGCTCACGACGCCGACGGTGGGGCGGAATGAAGAAATTGAGTTCCTGACGCAGCGCTGGGGACAGGCAAAAACTGGCGAGGGTTCGGTAGCGCTGATATCGGGCGAACCTGGCATCGGTAAATCTCGCATCGTTCAGTCAGTTCTTGAGCATATCAAGGGTGAACGACACGCCCGCCTGCGATATTTCTGCTCGCCGCACCATCAAGATACCGCGCTCTATCCGGTCATAAGGCAGGTCGAACGAGCAGCAAGATTCCGCCGCGAGGACACAGTTGAGCAGCGACTCGAGAAATTGGGGGCGGTACTCGCTCTCGCGACCAACGACCTCAGCGAAGCTGTCCCCTTGTTAGCGCAGTTGTTGTCTATCCCCGCACGCGATCTTATCTCTCCGTTGAACCTCAGCCCGCAACGTAGAAAAAACAGGCTCTTTAGGACGCTCCTAGGGCAGTTTGAAGGGTTAGCAGTCCACCAGTCAGTGCTGATGGTGTTCGAGGATGTGCAGTGGATCGATCCAACGACACGCGAGTTGCTGGACCTGGTCATCAACCGATTGCCGACGCTTCGTGCCCTGCTGATCATTACCTTTCGGCCCGAGTTCGCGCCCCCTTGGATCGGCCGCCGGCATGTGACATTTCTGAGTCTCAGCCGCTTGCCACCGCGCGAAAGCGCCGAAATGACCGCGCAAGTGACTGGCGGCAAGGTGTTGCCCAAGCAGGTTGCCGACCAGATCGTCGATCGCACCGACGGTGTGCCACTCTTCATCGAGGAACTGACCAAGGCTGTTGTCGAAAGTGGCGTGCTCACCGACGCCGGCGACCACTACGCCGCAGTGGGGCCGGTCGCGCCGCTGGCGATCCCGGCGACCTTGCAAGCCTCGCTACTGGCGCGCCTGGATCGCATGGCACCGACGCGCGAGGTAGCGCAGATCGGCGCCGCCCTGGGACGACAGTTCTCTTACGAGCTGATCAGCGCCGTCGCAAAGATGCCAAAACAACAACTCGATGATACATTGGCGCGGCTCGTGCAAGCCGAACTGATCTTCCGCCGCGGGTCACCCCCCGATGCGGAATATACCTTCAAGCACGCCCTGGTCCAGGAAGCGGCCTACGCCACCTTACTTCGGAGCCGACGGCAACAGCTACACGCGAGTATCGCGGCGACGCTCGAAGACCAGTTCCCGGAGATAGTGGTGGCCCACCCTGCGCTGCTTGCCCAGCACTGCGTGGAAGCCGGACTGGCGGAGAAGGCGGTCGGTTATAGACTGAGGGCCGGTCAGCAGGCGCTGGCGCGCTCAGCGATGACGGAAGCGGTTGCCCAGCTACAGAAAGGGTTGGAATTGCTGGCCGGACTGGAAGATGGCCATTGGCGCCGACAACTGGAGCTGGACCTGCAAATCGCGCTCATATCGGCGCTTTCTGGAACGAAAGGCTGGTCGGCCACCGCGGTGGGCAAAACCATCGACCGAGCGCGCGCCCTGGCCGAGCAGATTGATCGACCCGAGTACCTGGTCTTACTACTCCATAACCAATGGGTATTTCATTTGATCCGATCTGAACATAACTTGGCGCTGGCGCTGGCCGAGCGGATCGAAAAAATCGGCGAAGCGCGGAGCGATGTCGCGGTGCAATTGCTGGGTCGCCTCGCCAACGGACAGACCCGCACTTGCGTCGGGGACTTCGTGGCTGCCCGGGCGCTGCTTGAGCAGTGCCACGGCCTGGGTGATCCGACGCATCGGGCCGTGGATTGGAGAGCGACCGACCCCTATGCGGCGATGCTCGTGTACCTTGCCGCGAGCTTGGCCTACCTCGGTTACATCGATCAAGCGCGGTCGCGTGTGAACGAGGCTTTGGCGGAGGCCCGTCGGCCCAGAGAAGTCCAAGCTCAAACGCTAGCTGTCGTGCTCCTTAATGCGATTTACATCGAGTCGATGACGCGTTCGCCTAAATTGCAGCAGCACGCCGAGGAACTTCTGGCTCTCTCGACCGAGCACGGCTTTCCGTTATTTTTCGGGTACGCAACTGTCATCCGCGGATGGTCGCTGACCACGCTCGGGCGCGCACGAGAGGGGCTCACGATGCTCAAGCAGGGGCTGGTGGCCATTCGGGCTGCGGGAGCTGTCGCGGGTACGCCGATTGCGCTGATACGGCTCGCAGAAGCCCACGCTATCCTGGGTCAGTCCGTTGAAGGACTGAATTGCCTCGCTGAAGCTGGGCAGATCATCGCGATGACCGAGGAGCGACGCAACGAGGCTGAGTTGCATCGGGCGCGAGCTGATTTGCTCTATGCCACGGGCGATCGACCGGCTGCCGAGCAAAGTTACCGACAGGCACTGGCGGTCGCAAAGCGCCAGTGCGCTAAGCTATTGGAGTTGCGCGCCGCTATCGGCCTCGCACGCCTGTGGGGCGATCACGGCAAATGCTGCGAATCCCGTGATCTCCTCGCGTCCATCTACGCTTGGTTTACCGAGGGCTTCGACACACCGATCTTACAAGAAGCCAAGGCGCTGCTCGATGCGCTGCGATGACCCGCGGAAAACTCTATTGCCTCTTCAACGAGCGTTTTAAGGTGTGACCGCAAGCCTTGGATGACGAAGACTGCAGTTGACGCGCGGCAAATCCTTTTGGTTGCGTCATGAGGTCGCTACCGTGCGGGCCGGCGTGGGCTCCGGTGGCGCCTCGGGCAGTTTCGCGCCCGGTCCGAGCGCTCGCTCGGAAAGGGGTATCAGGGTGATCCCGTCGACCTTGTCGGCCGTGGGGCCAGCGTAGATGCGACGTCATTTCTGGTATGATGCTGAACGCTGATGAGTGCAGGTCAGCTGAGCGGCGACTTTCGCTGATCGGTTCGGCAGCCGGCTGCCATAACGCGTGCAAACCCGGAAAGCTTTGACGATTGCTTTGGTCGCGTTTTTTTGTGGCATGGGGTCAGGGACGATGAGCGTACGCGGTCTTACCGCATCCGCGCTTCTCCTCGGCGCGTTGCTTTTCGCTCCTCTCATCGCGTGGGGAACGCGCGACCCCATTTCGGCTTTCGCCGACGACCTCACATCCAACCAGTCAAAGACGCAAGCAGTGAACGCGGCGTGCACGCCCCAAGGTAGCAGCATTGCACCAACAGGCGCGGGGCAATCCGATAAGAGCTGTCCGGCCGCGCCGAGCGGTCCCACGACAGCGGTTGACAGTATTTGCTCAGCGTTGGCGGCAGCGGCGAACGCCAACGAGCTACCGATCGATTTCTTCAGCGCCTTGATCTGGCAAGAGAGCCGCTTTGACCCACAGGCGGTAAGCCGCGCAGGCGCACTAGGCGTGGCCCAATTCATGCCCGCTACCGCGAGCCAGCGTGGGCTTGCAGATCCCTTCGACCCTGTCGATGCGATCACGAAATCTGCGCAGCTCTTGCGCGACCTGCGGCAAGAGTTCGGAAATCTCGGACTTGCGGCGGCCGCCTACAACGCCGGACCGGGGCGTGTTCACGACTGGTTGGTCGGTCGACGCGATCTGCCGGGCGAAACACGCGCCTATGTGCGCCTCGTGACCGGTCGATCTGCTGAGGAGTGGACGAACGCCAAGGCTGCCCCGACGGAGATGCCGATCGCCAACAGCCCGCCGTGCCAGCAAACCGCCGGCCTCGCCGTCAATGCGACCTCTCATGCGACGCCTCCGCGAGCCAACCCGATCAATGCCTGGAGTGTAGAATTGGTCGGCAGCTCGTCCGCGACTGGGGCGCTCGCCGCTTATCGCCAATTGCAACAGAAATACTCAGCCATCTTGGCGGGTCACGAGCCGCGCGTGGTTTTCCATGGAGTCGTGCGTGACATGGGTTGGGCGCGTGTCCGCGTCGATGCTGACAGTCGCACGAATGCCGAGAGATTGTGTAGGAGCCTGCGTGCCGCCGGCGCGGGCTGCGACGTGTTGCGTAATTGAAGAGCCGCATTTGTCAAAGTTCATTCTCTTTGGTGAATGGCTCTCGCGGCCGGCGGTGCAATACCGAGGATTCGCGCACGCCGCGGCATTGGTCTCGACCCCGCGTCGTAGGCTTTACTTTGTACGCTCTGGTGACGGAATCGTCGCTCCCCTGGGTTCTATAGACAGCTGATCCCCATAGAGGGGCCAACTGCAGGAGGCAGACGAGCCCAATCCCGCGGCGATCGCGCTCGATCAAATGTGGCCGTCCGCGGATGCCTTCGGCGACCATCGTGCTGGAAATCGCGCCATCTGGTGTTGAGTTAACAGCACGACAGTGAAGCATCTCAACCAATCGTGAGATGCGTCGCCCGATGCTCAGCCGTAAGTTCGGCGGAACAACGCGGAAATTGAGGAGGTTTTCGATGCCCAGGTATGAACTCATCGACCGCTCCCGCCGCGCACTGCTTGGAGTTGCCGGTGTGTTGGCGTGCGCTACGGCGCTGCGGCCGTGGAGCGTCCTTGCGCAAGCAACCGGCGACCCCAAGGTGCCGATCGGTATCATCGGGTCGGGCCATATTGGTGGCACGATCGGCGGTCTCTGGGTCAAGGCGAATCATCCGGTGCTGTTCTCGTCGCGCCACCCGGACGAGTTGAAAAATATGGCAGCGGGATTGGGTCCGCTCGCTCGCACCGGGACGGTGGAGCAGGCAATCGCCTTTAGCGACGTACTGTTGCTCGCCGTGCCCTACGCCGCCCTGCCGCAAATCGGCGGCGATTATGGCAATGCGCTCAGGGGCAAGATCGTACTTGACGCGTGCAACGCCGTTGCGGCGCGGGATGGCGCCCCCATCAGCGACGAGGTGGAGCGCGACGGCGTCGGTGTCACCTCGCAGAAGTATCTGCCTGGCGCTCGGCTGGTACGCGCGTTCAACACGCTCAACTATCTGATCTTCGCCAAGGAGGCGAACCGGCCCGATCCGAAACTCGCGGTGCCGATCGCAGGCGACGATCCTGAGGCCGTCCGCATGGCCGCCGGATTGGTGCGCGACGCGGGCTTCGACCCGGTGGTCGTCGGTAATCTCGCGGAGGCGCGCCGCTTTCAACGCGGCGCGCCTGGCTACGGCCAGTCCGTCACCGCGGCCGAGCTCAAACAGAAGCTCTCGTTGGCGCCGTGATGGCGCTGCTAAGCCGATTAGAGCGGGTGGTGCCGGCGACGCCACAAGAACGCGTCGCCGCGCTGTGGTCCTTCGGATATTTCTTCACCCTGCTGGCGGGTTATTATGTGCTGCGGCCGCTGCGCGACCAGATGGGCATCGCCGGTGGCGTCAAGACGCTGCCGTGGACGTTCACCGCGACCTTCGCCACGCTGCTGGTTGTGCAACCAATCTATGGAAGGCTGGTCGCAAAGCTGCCGCGCGCGCGGTTCATTCCCATTGTTTATCATTTCTTTGTGTTCAATCTCGTCGTGTTCTGGCTGCTGCTAACGCTAGGTATCGCGACGGTGATCGTAGCGCGGGTGTTTTTCGTCTGGGTTAGCGTGTTTAACCTATTTGCGGTCGCTGTGTTTTGGTCATTCATGGCCGACATCTTCACCAGCGAACAAGGCAAACGGCTGTTCGGCTTCATTGGTGCGGGCGGCACAGCCGGCGGTCTTTTAGGGCCGACCATCACCATCGGTCTTTCGGTGCCGCTCGGCCCCATCAATCTGCTAATCGCCGCCGTCGTGTTTCTGGAACTGGCAGTGTTCTGTGTATACCGACTGGAACGCACGGTTGACGCAACGCGGCTTTCACATACCGACGAGCATCGCATTGGCGGAAGCGCGTTTGCCGCGCTCCCCGAGTTGATACGTTCCGGATATCTTATCGGCGTCGGCGCCTGGGTCAGCTTACTGTCGTTTGGTGCGACCATCCTGTATTTCATACAGGCAAACGTTGTGGCGACCAGTGTCCACGGTGCGGGGGCGCAAACGCGAATCTTTGCCACAATTGATCTGGCGGTTGGTTTACTAACGCTGGCAACGCAAACTTTCGCCACCGAGCGGCTGTTGAGACGGTTTGGCGTCGGCGCGACAGCGGCGGCGCTGCCGGCGGTTTACCTGGCGGGCTTTGCAGTGTTGGCCCTGGCCCCGAGTCTCGTCGTCGTGCTGGTGGTCCAGGTGCTGCAGCGCTGGACGAACTTTGCGATCGCCAATCCGGCACGCCAAGTGTTGTTCACAGTCGTCTCGCGCGGAGAGAAGTACAAGGCGAAGAATCTGATCGACGTGGTGATCTATCGTGGATCCGACGCGCTCTATGGCTGGGTGTTCGACAGCTTGCAAGCGATTGGGCTAAAGCTCGGTGCGATCGCGCTATGCGCGCTACCGGTAGCGGCCGGGTGGCTCGTCCTGTCGATGGCGCTGGGGCGAACCCAGGCACGCCGAGCGGAGCGACTCGCCGTGGAGCGAGGAGTCTGAAGATGATCCGTTTCACCCGCCGCGACTTCACGGCGCTCGCAGTCTCAACCTTTGTGCGCCCTACGCTTGCAACGGCCGACCCGTCGCCTATCGTCCGCGCCATCCCCAAAACTGGTGAACGCCTGCCGGCGGTCGGCCTCGGTACCGCGTCGGTGTTCGAAAGCAATGATGAGCCCACCCAACGTGCCGCGGCAGCGATCGTCCGGACGCTGGTAGAAGCGGGCGGCCGAGTCATTGACACGGCGTCGACATATGGGGACGCCGAGATCGTCCTTGGCAACACCATCGCGACCGGCGGCTTGCGTCAAAAGCTCTTTGTCGCAACTAAACTTGAAGCGCCTGACTCAGCGGAGCTCAAACGCTCGATCACGCGGCTAAAGACGGCAAAGCTCGACCTGTTGCAGCTCCACAACGTGAGAAATCCGCGGCAATCATTGGCAAAATTCCAGACGTGGAAGGCTGATGGCGTCTGCCGTTATTTCGGCATTACCTCCACTTACCACGGCGATTTCGCGGCCGTTGAAGCCGTGCTCGGACGCGAGAAACCGGATTTCGTGCAGATTGACTATTCGCTCGACAACCGCGAAGCAGAAAAGCGCATCCTACCGCTGGCCGCCGAGCTCAAAGCCGGCGTCTTGACCGCGCTGCCTTTTGGCCGCGGCCGGCTGTTTTCCGCGGTGCGCGGCAAGAGCGTCCCCGATTGGGCGACGGATTTCGCTGGCAGTTGGGCGCAGTTCTTTCTGAAATTCCTGCTCGCCGACGAGCGGGTGACCGTGGTCATCCCCGGCACCTCCAACCCGGCACACATGGCCGACGATCTCGGGGCCATGAGCGGCCGTCTGCCCGATCCCGACCAGCGCAAGCGTATGGTCGCGCTTATCGACAGCCTCTAGCTGACCTTCGTAGGCGACGCCCAGGGCCCGAGCACCACCCGCGTCCCCGAGCAGAGAACACGTTTACGTCGCCGGCCGGCCGCAGGCATGATTCAGATTCGCTTCGGAAACGCATGTTGGCGGAGACTTCTGGGCTCCCGGCCGACATTTCTCGGGACCCGTTCAAGAACTGACAACTCCCCCGGATGGTCGCGCATTGCCGCGCTCATTGGACTCTGCCTGCGCGCCGGTGTGGTCTAAGCCAAAATACGCGCGCTCCAGCCGATGTGGCAGATCGACCTCTCGGGTTGCTGCCTGCAGGACGATCGCGCCACGCGCGAGTGCGTAAACGCGATCGGCAAGTGCGAGGGCCTTCTCGATCAGCTGCTCCACCAGCAGCACAGCGGTTCCGCTCTTGCGTAGCTGCCCTAAGACTGCGAAAACCCGGTCGACCAGCATCGGCGACAGGCCGGCCGACGGCTCATCCAGCATCAAAAGTCGCGGGCGGTGCACCAGACCCTGAGCGACCGCCAGCATCTGCTGCTGGCCGCCCGAGAATGCGCCGGCGCGATCGTGCCGTCGGGCAGCGATCTCGGGGAATAGGGCGAGCGCCTCTTCGACACGCGCCGCACGCTCAGCGCGCGGCAGGTCGTAGGCGGCGAGCAGCAGATTGTCGCACGCTGTGAGCTGGGTGAATACGCGGTGTCCTTCTAAGACGTGCACGAGCCCCGCCCGCACGGTTTCGCGCGGGCCGGCACCGGCGAGATTGCGGCCCGCGAAGCGCACCTGCCCGGAGCATGGCAACAGGCCGGAGACGGCCCGCAGCAGGGTGGTCTTGCCGGCGCCGTTTGGGCCGAGGAGCGCAACCAGCTCCCCGGCCCCCACCGTGAGATCGATGTCGCGCAGGACTCCGATCTTACCGTAGCCGGCAGATAGACCAGCGACCCATAGCAGCGGCTCAGCCGCCGAGATAGGCATTGACCACCTCCCGATGTGAACGGATCTCGGTTGGCGTCCCGGCTGCAAGGATCCTGCCGAGATTGAGCACAGTGATGTGATCGCAGATATCGAAAATCAAATCGGCATGGTGTTCCACCAGCAGCACGCCAGCGCCCTGCCGCGCGACGGCGACGATCAGTGCGCCGAGCCGCCTGATTTCTTCGGCGGAGAGACCGGCCGCTGGTTCGTCGAGCAAAAGGAAGGCCGGACGCAGCATCAGGGCGCGCGCGATCTCCACGAAACGCAGCGCGCTGTGTGGTAACCGGTCGACACGCGCCGGAGCCAACTGCTCGAGCCCGACCGTCGTCAGCGCCAGCATCGCTTGCTCGTGCAGCGCAGCCTCGTCGCGCCGATGGCGCGGTAGCGATAACAGTGACTCCGCGAAGCTGCCGCGGCCGTCGATGGTGCCCCCGATCATGACGTTGTGCAGAACGGAGGCGGCCCCGATCAGGCGCGGTGTCTGGAAGGTGCGCGCGATGCGCAGCTGCGCGCGGCTGTGCTGCGCGTGCACTGGCAGCGCAACGCCGTTTAGCTTCGCTACGCCGGCGAGCGGCGCATAGTAGCCGGAGATCACGTTGAGTACCGTGGTCTTGCCGCTGCCGTTCGGGCCGATCAGCCCGTGCACCTGCCGCGGCTGGATCGCGAGGTCGAGGCCATCGATGGCGCGTACGCCGCCGAAGCTCACGGCCACCTGCTCGAGCGTCAGCGCGCCGGCGTTGACGTTTGCGTCTAGCAAACGTGGAAGCAGGTCAGGGCGCGGGATGATCGCGCGGTTGCTCTCGAGTGGACGGCGGTTTCTGAAGTCCAGCATCTCGGCGATGCCGCCTGGCACAACGAGCACGATCACGAGGAGGAGCACCGCGTAGAGGAAGGTCGACCACGCGACCAAGGGAGCGGCAAACTCCGGCAGGAACGTCAGCAGGATCGTGCCGAGCAGCGGGCCGAGGACGGAGCCGCGGCCACCGATCAAAATAGCGATGAAGAACAGCAACGAGAGGTCAAAGGTAAATGCGTCCGGCGTAATATAGGATTGGAGCACGGCGAATAGCCCGCCGGCGATGGCAGCGAGGGCCCCGCTGAACAGAAACACGGTCACCAACAGCGCAGGCTTGGCGATGCCGCACGCTTCTGCGGCGACCTCGGCGTCGCGGATCGCGGTCAGCGCGCGGCCGAAGCGGCTGGCTGCGATATTCGCTGTCATCCATGTGCAGATCGCCGCGAGGGCGAAGCAGAAATAATAGAAGCCCCACGGCGAGGAGAACGGTTCAGGGAGAATGGGACCGGGGACGCCGACGCCGCCGCCCGTGACGCTCTGCCAGGCAAGCGCCACCTGGGTGACGATGGTGGCGAAGCCGAGCGTCGTGATGGCGAAATAGAAAGTGCGCAAACGCAGCGCCGGCAGCCCGATGATGACGCCGAAGACCGCGCCGACCCCGGCCGCGATCGCCAAGGCAACATAAGGCGGAAACGGTGGCATCACGTTGCCGGCCGCGAGCACGCTCGTGGTGTAGGCGCCGAGCGTGAGCAGTGCCACCCAACCAATCGCAATCTGGCCGGCAAAGCCGACGACCAAATTGAGGCCTGCGACCAGCACCCAGTAGACGCACGCGCGGGTCGCGATCAGCCCCCAATAGCCACCGGCGAACAAGGGCAGAGTCGCGCCAATAGTGAGCAGCAGCAGGAAAGGGAGTGCGGCACCGATCGTGCTCGCCGAGCCGAAGGCGGCGGCGCGGGTCGATTGCAACCGAACCGTCGACATGTCCATCATACGCGACGTTCGGCGGCCATGCCGGCGAGACCTTCGGGGCGTGCCAACAGGACAATGATGAACATGGTGAACACTGCTACCGAGGCGAAGAGGCCGCCCACCAGGAAGTTGGCGGCCTGCTGAAATAACCCGAGCAAGAGGCCAGCGACCACGGCGCCGCGATTGTTTCCCATACCGCCGAGTGCCACCGGCACGAAGCCATAGAAGGTCAGCATCGGCGCGTTGGCGAAGAACGCGAGCAGCATCTCCCCGCCTGCAAACCCGGCGAGGGCGCCGATCACCCCCGCAAGCGCGTAACTTGCCGTGCGCAGCGCGCGCTCTGGCAAACCGAGCGCGCGCGCCGCGTAGTTATCTTCGGAGATCGCGAGGAACGCGCGCCCGACCAGCGTGTAACGATAAAGCAATTCCAGCCCCACCACCACCACCATGCAAGCCAGCATCGGCAGCCAGAATTGCTGATCGAATCCCCCGCGCGCGATGTCGAACAGCCGCGGAAATGGCTGCGGCTCAGTGCTCCATTCGATCGCGGTGAACTGCTGGGTCATCAACGCCAATGCCAGGGTCGAGAGCACGTAGAGATGCTGCTCCAAGCTCTTGAGCACCGGTCGTACGGCGACGATCTCGGTCAGGACACCGAAGAGCGCGCTGGCGGCGAGCGTCAAGGCAAAACCCACCACAACCGGCATGCCGAGCCGGGCGATGAACAGTGATCCCAGCACGCCGCCCAGCATGCCGAGGGTTCCGGCGGTGAAACTGAATACCCGCGAGGCGGAAAACATCACGTTATACGTGACGCCGATGAGCGCATAGATGCATCCGATCCCCAGTCCGTAAGAGACGATGGATTCAACCATCGGCTCAGACGCTGTAACCAGGGGCCAAATTGAAGGCTCCGCTCTTGAGCGAGTTGGCCTCACACATCACGATCTCATTATCCGGATAACCGTCGTGCTGCTCCGGGGTGAAGGAGATGTCGCCATAAACACCCGGGAAGTTCGTGAGCTTATTCCAGTAGCCGACGATCTGTTCCGGTTTGCTGCCGGCATCCTTCACCGCTTCAGCGATCATCCTCGGGCCGTCATAGCCGAGCGCGATCCACCACAATAGCGTGTCGCTCATGTCGATGTTGGCGGCGCGCAACCGCTCGACGAAGGCGATCGTTCGGTCCGGAAGCTTGCCGGTCGCGTCGAAGCAACAGGAGCGGAAATTGTTCGGATAGACCTTGGCCCAGTATTCGGGTTTCTCCAACAACGCCCGGGTCTGGCCGGACCCGAGTGTGGTCTGCCCAACCATCGGGACGTCCCAGTTCATCTGCCCCCGCACATTGATGAGTCGAGAGAGGAAGCCGGCATTCACGCTCCACGGCATGATCGCCTCCGCGCCGGCGGCTTGCATGCGCAGCATCTCGGGTTTGACATCCGGATTGTTTGCGTCAACGTTGCCCTGATAGACGACCTCCGCACCCTTGGCCTTGAGCATCGGCACATAGGCGTTGACCGAGGCCGTGCCGTAGCCCGTGGTATCGCTGATCACTGCCACTTTCTTGCGCTTGAGCACCTCGACCACATAGCGGTTTGCAGCGCCGCCGATCTGCTGGTTGGTGGGCGCATTGCGGAAGCACATCGGATATTTCTTCGGATCGGTCAGGGTGTCGACCCAGCACGGGTGCAGCTGCGGCACGTTCATGCGCGCGAGCAGCGGCACGACTGCGAGCGACTCTCCTGAATTGAGCGGGCCAAAGACCGCATGGACCTGCTGCCCCCGGGTCAATTCGGTCGCTCCGTTCACCGCCTTCGTCGGATCGCTCTGGGTGTCGCGAGTGATCAACTCGATCTGCCGCCCATTGACACCGCCGCTCGCGTTGATCTCCCTGATGGCTAACTCGACTCCTCGGTTGAT
>Ga0306920_100008660_pt1 | contig 13511 bp, 4 predicted proteins | sample flu12Cox44000170_FD_204666 | JGI IMG/M metagenome (GOLD analysis project Ga0306920, IMG submission 204666) | Lab enrichment of tropical soil microbial communities from Luquillo Experimental Forest, Puerto Rico - flux4day.12C.oxic.44.000.170 (v2)... | ecosystem: Environmental > Terrestrial >... | reverse complement strand
TACCTCACCTGCCGCTACAGCAACTGCGTCTGGTACACCGACGACAAGAACTGGTACTTCGCCGACATCCACGGGGACAACCCGCGGCTGTTCGACCTCGAGGCGGACAGCCCGTTCGGCCGGTCGATCGCCAAGAAGGCGCCGGAGCGGCTGAGGCGGGCCCGGCAGCGCATCCTGGAGGACGCCGGCGGCAAGCTGCCCGAGTACCCGTTCAAGGAGACCGACAAGGTCAAGGCGCCGTGATCCCGGGGCGTTGCCCCGGGCTGGGTTGTTCAGCCCCTTCGGGGCAGCCGGGCTGCTCTTTACCCCGGAGGGGTTGAACAACGCAGCCTTCTCGGGGAAGTCTGCGGTACACGACGGGGGGAGCACGATGGATCCGCTGGAAGGGTTGCGCGCCGCCATGGCGGCGGTGGACGCTTACTACAAGGAGCGCGGGATCTTCCAGGCCCGCTTCGGGTTCGGGGTCAGCCCGGCGCTGGTCGTCATCGACATGGCGTACGGCTGGACCGATGCGGCCTATGCCGGCGGTTCAGCCCGCCTCGGCGGCGCGCTGTCGGCAATCGAGCGGCTGCTGCCCGTCTGCCGCAGCCAGGGCGTGCCGGTTTATTACACCACGTCGCCGTTCCGCGAAGGGCAGCAGCAGCTCAAGTCGGCCGCGGACTACTCGCCGAACTTCCGCAGATGGGATCGCCGAGCGTGCGCCATCGACGAACGCGTCAAGCCGGCGGCAGGCGAAATCGTCATCGAGAAGGAGCACGCGAGCGCTTTTGCCGGCACTGCACTAATCAGCCACCTGGTCAGCAAGCGCGTCGATACGCTGCTGATCACGGGCTGCTCGACGAGTGCCTGCGTTCGCGCCACGGCGACCGACGCCAAGAGCGTCGGCCTCCGCCCGATCATCATTCGCGAGGCCGTGCAGGACCGCAGCGAGATCGCCCACGAGTTCACGCTGTTCGACATCCAGGCGCGGTTTGCAGACGTGGTCAGTCTGGAAGAGTCGCTCAGCTACTTAGGGACGGCGAGCCGAGCCCCGTGAGGGGCCGGGTTAAGGCGCGTCTGATCACCCGGCCCCTTACGGAGCTCGCCCAATCAATCGGCGGCCGTTACCGTCAACTGATACGCTCCGGTCTCGCCGGCCTGGTAGGTGGTGGCGAAGATGCGGTATTTGCCGGTCACCGTCGGTTGGTAGGTGATCTGTGCATTGAGGTCGCCGCCGCTGTCGTCGTCCTCGGCTACCTTCTTTCCTGTGGCGTCAAACAGCTTGAGATATGGGTCGATGGTCGAGCCGGGACCTTTTTTCATGTCGATCACGTATTTCTTGCCGGCCTGGAGCACGACGTCGTGGCTCTTGTAATGGCAGCCCGCGGCTTCGGGATCTTCCGGATCTGCAGCGGTCAACTGAGTGTTCACGTTGAAGATCATCTTGCCCTTGGCCACCACCGGGAGCGTTCCCACCTTCTTCGGCACGAACGGGACAATGGCAAGCGGATTGCCCGGCGTGCGGGTGAGCTCGATGGCCTCGGAAAGGACCATCTGCATGCCGCCGCCGAAGTCGGGTTCGCTGCTGATTTTCAACGTGAGCTGGGAGACGTAGCCGCCGTCGACGTCGAAGACGGCGCGGCCGGTTGCGGTGCCAAGCGGCCCCTTGTCGGCCTTTTCACGGCTGCGGAGGGCACCCGCCAGGGCGATGACCGCTTCGGTGCGGCCCTCGGTGATCCGCTTACCCTGATAGCTGCATGTCAGGTCGATATCGTAGACTTTCTTCTTGGCTCCCTTGCCGATCATGGTCGGCACCTTCGCCGCCCAGCTCTCCATGGCGTTTACCACGCGGTTGGGCATGAACAGGCAGCTCCCCTCATAACCGTTGCACACGCGCCCGAACATCATCTCGAGGGTATCGCGGTCGACTTGCGGAAGCTTCTCATTGAGCTTGGGAGGATCGGACCGTTGACGGAGCTTTCCCGTCGCGTCGGCCAAGAAATTGGGCGACAAGTCCCGCACGCGTTTGAGGTACTCCGCCTTCAGCGGCACGAGCTTGCCGTCAGTTTCCTCGGCAAACATGTTGGGGCCGATGGTGAGGCGCACCGCGGTTCCCTTGTCATTGGGGGTGAGAACTTCGAGGACGCTCGCCTCATAGACGAGACCGTCGGTATAGACATGCTTGCCTTCGATCACGGTCATCTTGATGGTGTCTTTGAGTTTAACCGTGCGTTCGCCGGCCTTGCTCATCTTCATCTGCAGCTCGGCGGCAACGCGCTGCAGGGGAGCAGCCGCCGGAAGAGCTGAGGCCGTATGGTACTCGGTCATGCCGGCGCCATTCACGAGCACCGGCTGAACCCAGTAGACCTGGCCGGGCGGCAGCTTGGGCAAGGAAACCTCGGCGGTGGCCACGCCGTTCTGATACTGGACGGTGATCGATTCCTTCTCGCCATCCCCGGGGCGCGGTGGCGGCGTGAAATAGCTCGCCGGCCGCGTCGGTCCCGCATTGCCGACCCAGATATCCACCCGCATCGACTTCACCCGGGCGAGCGGGTCGATCGCCTTCAGGGTGATAGGCAGCCTGGTCTCACTGTTGTGCAGGTACGGATCCCCATAAGTCGTATCGGCGAATCGCCCGTCGAGGATCTCCTTGATCGCGTCGGCCGGGATCGCGAAGTTGATACCGGTCCCCGAGATGATGGCGCGGGCGACGCCGACCACGCGCCCTGCGGCGTCGACGACGGGGCCGCCCGAGTTGCCCGGCTGCATGTTGCCGGTGAGCTGCACCTGGGCGATGGCGCCCGAGGGATCTTTGCGCAGGCTGGAGACGGCAGCTTCGCTGCTGGTGACGTTGGTGCCGAGCTTGCGGCCGAACGGGAACCCGAAGTAGTAGACCTTCTGGAGATCGGTCAACGAGCTTGCGGAGTTGATAGTCAGCGGCGGCGGAGCGGGCCCATTGACACGCACGACCGCCAGGTCCGTAAAGCGGTCGACGCCGAGGACATTGCCGCGCAGCGTGACTTCGTTCGGCTCGCCGCTATTGATCACGACGTCGACGTTGGCCGGCAGCTTGCTGTCCGCACGCATCATGCCCACCACGTGGGCGTTGGTGATGACGATGCCCGGCTCGATGGCGAAGAAGCCGCTTCCTTCGGCAACCCCGCCCGAGGGCATCGTGACACGCAGGTAGACCGTCGAAGCCTTGACGCTTTGCACGGTGGCGGCGGCGATCTTGTCGGGCGCCGGCTGGTTGTCGACCGGCAATGCGTTCGGATTGGCCTGCGGGCCGAAGAATACATTCGGGGCGCCGCCGCCTACCGGCCCGACCGCCACTGCGTCCTTGACGATCCTCGGGTCCGCCGGAGGGTCGTCGGACGACTTCAGCGCGAACACAAGGATGACGATCACGAGCAGGAGCGTCACGCCAACGACGGCAATCCCGCCGCCGCCGATGGCCACCATCGGCAGCAGAAGATTTCCCTTCTTCTTCGGCTTGCGACTGCTCGAGGCGTCCTTCTCCCGACGAGACTTCGGCCCATCGTGGTCGTCTCGATCCCGCCTGTCATCACGCCGCACGGGCGGCGATCCTCTCCCTTTTGGATCGTAGACGCCATCGTCCGTCTTCGGCTCTTTCGCCGGAACCGTCACGGATTCGTCACATTTGCGGCAGCGCATCTTCTTGCCGCGCATGTCATCGTCAATCGTGTACGAAGCGTCACAGGCCGGGCAGGTGAAGCGGATCGACATGGCGGCTCGTCCCTTCGCGGCGAATGGGGCGTACGCACGAACCAAGAATGAAAGCGCAGACACTTGCACAAAGGTCGGACAGCGCCATCCTAGCCGCAAAACGGGCAGAAGAAAACGATTTTTTCGTTAGTGGCTGAAAAAACCGGAAGAGATTGAACCACAGATAGCGCGGATAACACGGATGACGGAAGACCAAACGGAGAAGTTCAAAATCCGGCTTCGAAATGGCCTTGTCCTTCGCCGGTCGGTGCCATCGGCGGTTTGCCTTTCAGGGGGGCGTCAGCTCGAGGCCAGCAAGCGGCGCAGTTCGGCGAACTCGACCGGCTTGATGAGGTGATCGTCGAACCCCGCTTGCCGCGAGCGGCGACGGTCTTCCTCTTGACCGTAGCCCGAAAGGGCAATCAGGCGGATGCTCGCCAGGGTCCGATCCCGCCGCATCGCCCGCGCCACGTCATAGCCGTCCATGCCTCCCGGCAAGCCGATGTCGCACACGACAATCTGTGGGTGGAACCACCGTGCGGCTTCAAGGCCCGCCAACCCGGCGTGAGCGATCTGGACCTCGTGACCGGTCATGGCGAGCAGTATACGCATGCTTTCGGCGGCATCCGCGTTGTCCTCGATGACGAGCACGCGATTCGCCAACGGGGACGCGATTGCCGTTGCCGGCGGGTCGGCAGGGACGGCCTCGGCACCGATGAGCGGCAAGCGGATGACCATCCGCGTGCCCAACCCGAGGCCGGCACTTTCGGCCCGGACCTCGCCGTCGTGCAACTCGATCAAGCCGCGGACCAGGGCGAGGCCGAGGCCGAGGCCGCCGCGGGCGCGATCAAGGCTACCGTCGACCTGGGTGAAGGCGTCGAACACGCGGCTGAGCATTTCCGGCTCCATGCCGATGCCGGAGTCGCGCACGGCAAGTGCGGCCGAATTGCCGCTGGCACGCAGCTCGACCCCGACCTGGCCGCCGGGGTCGGTGAACTTGCTCGCGTTGTGCAGCAGGTTGCCGATAATCTGCGACAGGCGAGTCGCATCGCCAAGCACGGGCACCGGGCGGTCCGGCAGATCGACCGTCAGGCGCAGCGAACGCTCGGAGAGCAGGTCGCGATAGTCGCCGGTCGTGTCGCGGACGAGCCGCACCAGGTCGACGGGCTGTTTGCGCAGGAGGATCTTGCCGCGGGCCAGGCGGGAGACGTCGAGCAGGTCGTCGACGAGGTGTGAGAGATGCGCCGCCTGCCGGCTGATGATGTCGCGCGCTTGCACGAGCGCATCGCCGGCCGGCTCGACCAGGCCGAGAATCTCGGTTGCCGTCCGGATCGGCGCCAGCGGATTGCGCAGCTCGTGGGCCAGCATCGCGAGGAACTGCGTCTTGCGGTCGTGCTCCTGCTGGATGTTCTGATACAGGCGGGCGTTTTCGAGCGCCGTGGCCGCCCGCGCCGCGACGTCTTCGAGCAGGGTGATGTCCGGGGCGGAATGCGATCGCCCCGAGGGTCCCAGCCCCACCGCGAGGACTCCCAGTGTACGTCCCCGCGCCACCAGCGGAACGATCGACACGGCGTGCAGGGCCGAATGATCGGGGTGTATGCCGTACGCCGCCCTGCCGCTTTGCACGATCTCCTGAATGCCGCCCTGATAAGGCGCGAACGGCCCGTTTTCGGCATCGGTGAACGTCAAATCGGTCTCGCCGTGCGGCCCGGCACTGGCGAGCGCCGCCTGGCCGAGCCTGCCCGCCTCTTCCACGGGGTAGACCGCAGCGAGATCGGCAAGAAACGGCACGACCCGGGCGGCGAGCGTCCGGCAGATCGTGTGCGAATCGAGTGACTCTGCCAGCGCGGTCCCGGCCTCCGCAAGAAACGCCAGCCGCCGGCTGGTTTCCTCCGCCGCGGCACGGGCGGCCTGCTCCCTGGCCAGGGCGACCCTCTCGTCCGCATGACGCCGCGCCTGCTGGGTCATGCGGTACAGGTCGACCAGCACCTTCACTTTGCTGCGCAGTACCTCCGGGACCACCGGCGTGAAGATGTAGTCGACGGCGCCAAGCGAATATCCCTGGCGAAATTGCTCGTCGTCGTGGTACGCGGTGATGAAGATGATCGGCGTGTGCGCCGACTTCTTGCGGCCACGGATGTATGCCGCAGTCTCCAGGCCGTCCATGCCGGGCAGGTTGATATCGAGCAGGATGACCGCGAATTCCTGTTTCAGCACCAGGCGCAGCGCATCCTCTCCGCTGCGTGCCGCGATGATGTCCAGGTCGAGGCCTTCCAGAATCGTCCGGAGCACGAGCAGCTTGTCGGGCAGGTCATCGACAAGCAGGATGCTGACCCGGTCGCCTGATCGGTCAGTGGTCTCCACCGGAATTCCCATTTGGCTCTCACACAAAAGGTGCAAGCGTGCAAGGGGGATACCCACTCTTTGCACCTTTTGCACCCTTCTGCCAGGTCTGCACCCTTCTGCCAGGTTTGCACCCTTCTGCCAGGTTTGCACCCTTCTGCCAGGTTTGCACCCTTCTGACTTATCGATGCAGCCAGGCGCGCAGCACCGCCAGGAGCTGCTCGGCGTCCACGGGCTTCGACAGATAATCCCAGGCGCCGGCCTCGATGCACTTCTCGCGGTCGCCTTTCATCGCCTTGGCGGTTACGGCGATGATCGGCAGCGACTTGAGAGACGGCACCTTGCGGATCTCGCACATCGTGTCAATGCCATCCATCTCGGGCATCATGATGTCCATGAGCACGATGTCGATGTCTTCCTGTTCTTGGAGTATCCGGATCGCGTCTCGCCCGTTGTCTGCCGAGGCCACGCGCATGTCCTGCTCTTCCAGCACGGCCGTCAGGGCAAAGATATTCCGCATGTCGTCATCGACGACCAGCACCTTCTTGCCTGGCAGCACCTTGTCGGAAAGATGCAGCCCTTCGAGAAGCGCGCGCTTTGAATCCGGCAAGTCTTCCAGCTTGCAGTGCAGGAACAGCGACATTTGATCGAGCAGCCGTTCCGGTGAAACGGCCCGGCGGACCGTTAGCCGATCACATTGCTTCCAGCGTGGATCGTCTCGGGTGACTTCGCCAGGACCGAAGACGATGACCGGCAGGCGGCCGATGCCGGGCAGCCGCGGCACCTGCCTGCCGAGGGTTGCGAGAACGTCGTCCGGCAAGTTCGAATTGACCACCAGGCAGTCCACTGGCGTTCCGTCCAACACGTGCAGCTCGGCCGGCGTGCCGGTGATGGCCGTGATGTGCACATCATCGACTGCAAGCAGATCGCGAATCCGCTCGAGCTGCCGAGCATCTGGCTCCACCACCACCAGGTGCTTCGATTCCAGCCGCTGGTAGTCATTGAGGCGGTCGATCAGCTCGTCGACGGCGGCTCTCGTTTGCAGCGGTTTGGCAACGAATCCGACCGCCCCGCTCGTCAGCGCCCGCTCGCGCGACTCCTCGGTCGACATGATGCAGACCGGGATGTGCCGCGTGCTGACGTCGTTTTTCAAGCGATCCATCACCCGCCAGCCTTCGATGTCCGGCAGGAGGATGTCGAGCGTGATCAGATCCGGCTCATGTTCACGCGTCATGGCGAGGGCGGCGGCGCCCAGCGACGTCACCAGTCCCTTGAATCCCTTTTCGCGCGCGGCTTCGAGCAGCACACGGGCAAACGCCAGATCGTTCTCGACGATGAGGATGACACGGTCTCCCGGCCGGATATTGGCGCGGTCATCGCCCGCTTCGTTAACGAGCGGCGACAGCTCCGGCAGCTCGTGGGTGTCGTGATACGCCAGCACATCCGGAAGGCGCAGCGGCGGCAGCGACGACGTTTCCGAGGGCGTATGCATCGGGGCGGCCGCCGGCCGCAGCCCATGCGCATCGATCGGGCCGCTCCCCCAGGGCGGCGCCGCCCCCTTGCGGGTCATCCGCGGCGGCGTGTAGTTCTGCGGCAAGAAGAGGGTGAATGTGCTGCCGCGGTTGGGGCTGCTCATCAGCCGGATCTCGCCGCCCAGGAGCCGCGACAGCTCGCGGCTGATCGCCAAACCCAGGCCCGTGCCGCCGTACTTGCGGCTCGTCGAACCGTCGGCCTGCTGGAACGCCTCGAAGATGATCTGCTGCTTGTCCGGCGGGATGCCGATGCCGGTGTCGGTGACCGTGAAGGCAAGCACCGAGCCGGCCCGATTCAGGTCCTCGTTGTCGGGGCTCCAGCCCGTGCTAACGCGTTCGACGGTGAGCGTGACGTCGCCGCTGGGGGTGAATTTGAACGAGTTGGAGAGCAGGTTCTTGATCACCTGCTGGAGCCGCTTCGCATCGGTGTATATCGAGATCGGCAGGTCGTTGCCCATGAGGATCGCGAAATCGAGGCCTTTCGACTCGGCGACGTGCCGGAACGTCCGCTCGACGAAGCCGTGGAGATCGTCCAGAGCGAGCTCACCGATATCGACGACGACCGTGCCCGATTCGATCTTGGACAGGTCGAGGATGTCGTTGATGAGCATCAAGAGGTCGTTGCCCGCGGAGTGGATCGTTTTGGCGAATTCCATCTGGCGGGGCATCAAGTTCCCTTCCGAGTTCTTGCTGAGCTGGTCGGAGAGGATGAGCAAACTGTTGAGCGGCGTACGCAGCTCATGCGACATGTTGGCGAGGAACTCCGACTTGTATTTGCTGGTGAGGGCGAGCTGCTCGGCCTTCTCCTCGAGCGCCTTCCGCGCTTGCTCGACCTCCTGGTTCTTCTTCTCGACTTCCTCGTTCTGGTGCACGAGCTGAAGGGCTTTTTCCTGCAGCTCCTCGTTGGTGTTCTGCAATTCCTCTTGCCGGCTTTGCAACTCCTGGGCGAGTGACTGCGACTTCGTAAGCAAGTTCTCCGTACGCATGTTTGCTTCGATGGTGTTGAGCACGATGCCGATCGACTCGGTGAGCTGATCGAGTAATGCCTGGTGCGTGGGGTTGAAGCGATCGAGCGAAGCGAGTTCGATGACACCCTTGACCTGCCCTTCGAAGATGATCGGCAGCACGAGGATGTTCCGCGGCGGCGCTTCACCCAGGCCGGAGGAGATGCGGATATAGTCGGGCGGGATGTCGACGAGGACTTTCTGCTTGTCGAGAGCACATTGGCCGATCAGGCCTTCGCCGAGGCCAAGTTGCTTGCCAAACGCCTGCTGGCCCGCCGACGCGTAGCTGGCCAACAATGTGAGGCGCGGAACTTCGCCGGCCGAATCGAGCACGTAAAACTCGCCGTGCTGAGCCGTTACCACTGGGGCGAGCTCCGAGAGGATGAGCCGGCCGACCGTCGTCAGGTCGCGCTGGCCCTGGAGCATGCGGCTGAACTTCGCGAGGTTCGTCTTCAGCCAGTCCTGCTCGGTGTTCTTGCGCGTCGTGTCGCGCAGGTTGCGGATCATCTCGTTGATCGTGTCCTTGAGCGCCGCGACCTCGCCCTGGGCCTCGACAGCGATACTGCGGGTCAAGTCACCCTTGGTGACGGCGGTGGCCACCTCGGCGATGGCGCGCACCTGGGTTGTCAGGTTGGCGGCGAGCTGGTTGACGTTCTCGGTGAGCCCCTTCCAGGTGCCCGCGGCGCCGGGGACTTTGGCCTGACCGCCCAGCTTCCCTTCGATGCCCACCTCGCGGGCCACGCTCGTCACTTGCTCGGCGAACGTGGCGAGCGTGTCGATCATGCTGTTGATGGTGTCGGCCAGCGCGGCGATCTCGCCTTTCGCCTCGACCGTGAGCTTCTTCTTCAGGTCGCCGTTGGCGACTGCCGTCACGACCCGCGCGATGCCGCGGACCTGGCTGGTGAGGTTGCCGGCCATCGAGTTGACGCTATCGGTGAGATCCTTCCATGTGCCGGCAACGCCCTGCACGTCCGCCTGCCCACCGAGTTTCCCTTCGGTGCCGACCTCGCGGGCCACACGCGTCACCTCGGCCGCGAACGAGCGAAGCTGATCGACCATGTTGTTGAGCGTGTTCTTCAGCTCCAGGATCTCGCCTTTAACATCGACGGTGATCTTCTTGGACAGGTCGCCGCTTGCGACCGCCTTGGTCACATCGGCGATGTTGCGGACCTGGCTGGTCAGGTAACTGGCCATGACGTTGACACTGTCGGTGAGGTCTTTCCAGGTGCCGCCGACGCCTGGGACGACGGCCTGGCCGCCGAGCTTGCCCTCGGTGCCGACTTCGCGGGCCACGCGCGTCACCTCGGCGGCGAACGACCGGAGCTGGTCCACCATCGTGTTGATGGTGTCCTTCAGCTCGAGAATCTCGCCCTTGACGTCGACCGTGATCTTCTTGGACAGGTCGCCGTTGGCGACAGCGATGGTGACCTCGGCGATGTTGCGCACCTGGCCGGTGAGGTTGCCGGCCATCGAGTTCACGGAATCGGTCAGGTCTTTCCAGGTGCCGGCGACGCCCTTGACATCCGCCTGGCCGCCAAGCTTCCCTTCGGTGCCGACTTCACGGGCCACACGCGTCACCTCGGCAGCGAACGACCGGAGCTGGTCGACCATCGTATTGACGGTGTTCTTCAGCTCGAGGATCTCGCCCTTGACGTCGACGGTGACCTTGCGCGACAGGTCTCCATTCGCGACCGCCTTGGTCACGTCCGCGATGTTGCGGACCTGGCCGGTGAGGTTGCCGGCCATGAAGTTCACGTTGTCGGTGAGGTCTTTCCAGGTGCCGGCGACGCCGCGGACGTCGGCCTGCCCGCCGAGCTTGCCTTCGGTGCCGACCTCGCGGGCCACACGCGTCACTTCGGCGGCGAACGAGCTGAGCTGATCGACCATCGTGTTGACCGTGTTCTTCAGCTCGAGGATCTCGCCGCGAACGTCGACCGTGATCTTCTTGCCGAGGTCGCCGTTGGCAACAGCCGTGGTCACTTCTGCGATATTACGCACCTGCCCGGTGAGGTTGCCGGCCATGAAGTTCACGCTGTCGGTGAGGTCCTTCCAGGTGCCGGCGACGCCCTTCACGTCGGCCTGCCCACCGAGGATGCCTTCGGTGCCGACCTCGCGGGCCACACGCGTGACTTCTGCCGCGAACGAGCTGAGCTGATCGACCATCGTGTTGATCGTGTTCTTCAGCTCGAGAATCTCGCCCTTCACGTCGACGGTGATCTTCCTGGACAGGTCGCCGGTGGCGACGGCGGTGGTCACGTCCGCAATGTTGCGCACCTGGGCGGTCAGGTTGCCCGCCATCGAATTGACCGAATCCGTGAGGTCTTTCCAAGTGCCCGAGACGCCCTTCACTTCTGCCTGGCCGCCGAGCTTGCCTTCGGTACCGACCTCGCGGGCCACGCGCGTGACTTCCGAGGCGAATGAGCTCAGCTGATCGACCATGACGTTGACGACATTCTTGATCTGCAAGATCTCGCCACGGACATCGACGGTGATCTTCTGCGTCAGATCGCCGGTCGCGATGGCGGTGGCGACCTTCGACACATCGCGAAGCTGGACGGTCAGGTTGCTCGCCATCGAGTTGACGGAGTCGGTAAGGTCTTTCCAGGTGCCGGCGACGCCTTTGACGTCCGCCTGCCCGCCCAGCTTACCTTCGGTGCCGACCTCGCGGGCCACGCGGTTGACTTCGGAAGCAAACGAGCTGAGCTGATCGACCATCGTGTTGACGGTGTTCTTGAGCTCGAGGATCTCGCCCTTCACATCGACAGTGATCTTGCGCGACAAGTCGCCGTTGGCGACCGCCTTGGTCACGTCGGCGATGTTGCGCACCTGGCTGGTCAGATTGCCGGCCATCGAGTTGACGCTGTCGGTCAGGTCTTTCCAGGTGCCGGCGACGCCTCTGACATCCGCCTGCCCGCCCAGCTTCCCTTCGGTGCCGACCTCGCGAGCCACGCGGGTGACTTCCGCCGCGAAGGAGCTGAGCTGGTCGACCATCGTGTTGATGGTGTTCTTCAGCTCGAGGATTTCGCCCTTCACGTCGACGGTGATCTTCTTCGACAAGTCGCCGGTCGCGACGGCCGTCGTCACCTGGGCGATGTTGCGGACCTGGGCGGTGAGGTTGCCGGCCATCGAGTTGACGCTGTCGGTCAGGTCTTTCCAGGTGCCGGAGACGCCTTCGACGCGGGCCTGTCCGCCGAGCTTGCCTTCGGTGCCGACTTCGCGGGCTACGCGCGTGACTTCCGCCGCAAATGAGCGGAGCTGGTCGACCATCGTGTTGATGGTCCCCTTCAGCTCGAGGAACTCACCCTTAACGTCGACGGTGATCTTCTTGGACAGGTCGCCGGTCGCGACGGCGGTGGTCACTTCGGCGATGTTGCGGACCTGGTCGGTCAGGTTGCCGGCCATCGAGTTGACGCTGTCGGTCAGGTCCTTCCAGATACCGGCGACGCCCTTGACCTTGGCCTGGCCGCCGAGCTTGCCTTCGGTACCGACTTCGCGGGCCACGCGGGTGACTTCGGAAGCGAACGAGCCAAGCTGGTCCACCATCTTGTTGATGGTCTTGGCGGTGCGCAGGAACTCGCCTTGCAGTGGGCGATCGTCGACTTCAAGAGCCATGGTTTGCGATAGGTCACCCTGGGCCACGGCGCCGATGACGCGGGCCGTTTCGCTGGTCGGGTGGACCAAGTCATCGATCAGGGCGTTGACGCACTGCACGGAATTCCGCCACGAGCCGCTGACATCACCCAGCGAAGCACGTTCCGTGAGTTTTCCTTCCTTGCCGCAGACGCGGCTGAGCCGTTCCAGCTCGCGGGCCATGCGCTCGTGTAGCTCGACGACCTCGTTGAAAGCGTCGGCGAGCTTGCCGCCGACGCCGGTCCAGTGGTGCGGCAGGCGGACCGAGAAGTCGCCCTTCTTGAAGTCGATCAGGGCGCCCAGGAGGGTGGTGGTGTCGATGCCGTTGACTTCCGGCTCTTGAAGAAGGGGCATACATCACTCTCGCAGCAGATCTAGGGAAACTGGCGTGGGGTGAGTCGGGTAGGGGGCTGTGCAACCGCCGTGCCAAGTCCTCAACGTGCATAGGCTCGTCCATGAGTTTTCCGGCGGATGCGATACGTGCAGGCCAATTTGGGTCCGCCCCATGGGGGGATTGTGGGCCGGTGAAGGGGGCGATAGGCAACATTGCCTACCATTCCGAGTCCGCAAACTTCCTGTTCCGATGCTTGTTCAGCCACTGTACCGCGTTGCCGCGCCGCTGGCAAGCAATTCGTCCTCTTGCCGGTATCGAAGGCCTCGCCCGGTTCCATGTAGCTGGCAGCAAGGTGTCACCGTCACCCCCTGCGTGTCCCATTCCACGAAGGTCACGGCAGAAGCGCAGTGCCCACGTTGTTACTGCCACACGGTTTGTGTCCGTACCTGGCCGCGCGTCGGCGAAAGGTGTCACAGGTGCGATGACACGTATCCGCGCGCTCTTTTGAGACGCGGGGAGGGCCCGATCCGCGAAGCAATGCGCAGGTGGGCTCGCTTTCGGGCTCGCCCTATGATCCTGCCAGGCCGTATAAAGGGATTGCCTCTCTCTTGCGCCTCAGCATTTCACGGGGAGACAACCATGCGCAGCGTCCTCGCCGCATTCTCCAGCCTGGCACTGATGGTGTTCATCGTTCCCCGCGCGACCGCGGATTTCGAGCCTGATCCGGTATCGGTGCAGTACTACGAGGCTGCCTATCGCTTTCCACAGGCGGGTTGGATTGTGCTCCACATCGAAGGGCAGCCGTATGAGCGCGGCTACCAGCACGGTCGGCTGCTGGCGCCGGAGATCGCCGGCTATCTGCGTTGCTTCGCCGCCACACTCTGCCCGAGGGCGCCGGCCGAGGGGTGGCGGAGCACGCGCCGGCTCGCCAATGCCCTGTTTGTTCGGCGTTTCGAGAAGGAG
>Ga0306920_100008659_pt1 | contig 13511 bp, 12 predicted proteins | sample flu12Cox44000170_FD_204666 | JGI IMG/M metagenome (GOLD analysis project Ga0306920, IMG submission 204666) | Lab enrichment of tropical soil microbial communities from Luquillo Experimental Forest, Puerto Rico - flux4day.12C.oxic.44.000.170 (v2)... | ecosystem: Environmental > Terrestrial >... | reverse complement strand
GAATAGTTTCGAGCTGGAAGGAAGATACTTCGGCGACGACCCAGGCGTCGGGGCCGACTCCTTGGACCTCGCCGATCAGCGGGTTACCGATGTTGCCGCCGACGCGCACCTCCAGACCGCAACCGCGCAGCAAGTGTCCGAGCAGTGCCGTTGTCGTCGACTTTCCCTTGGTTCCGGTCACCGCGATGATCGGCGCCTTGCAGAGCCGATAGGCCAGCTCGATCTCACCGATGATCGGAATATTCGCGTGATCGATGCGACGAACGAGCGGCGAAGTGGGCGGGACGCCGGGTGATAGCACGGCATAGTTCAGCCGTTCGAGGAGGCTTTCGATCGAATCGGGAGCGACGAATTGCGCGCCGGATGCCTGCGCTATGGCGATTGCGTCGCGCAACTCCTCGGGCGGCTTTTCATCGGTCGCGTAGAGAGTGACGCCGAATTCGTGCAGGACTTCGATGCTTGCCAAGCCGCTGCGCCCCAGACCAATGATCAATACCGTTTCGCCGGTGTCGAATCGAAAGATCTCACTCATCTCACGATGGCCCATCCTAACAATGATGCAATCGCCGATGCAAGCCAAAAGCTCCGAGTCACCTTTTTTTCAGGCCAGCCACCCAACTCGAAGTGATGATGCAGCGGACTCATCCTTAGTACTCGCTTCCCGCCACTCGCTTTGAAGTACGACACCTGCAGGATGACCGAGAGAGCTTCTGCCACGAAGACGGCACCAATAAGCACCAGTAGCAGCATCTCGCCGGTGAGGATCGAGACGCCCGAGAGCAGCGCTCCCAGCGCGAGCGAACCCGTATCTCCCATGAAGAGCGCCGCGGGGTGACGATTGAAGAGGAGAAAGCCGGCGCACGCGCCGACGCCCACAGCCGCTGCGATCGCCGCTGACGGCAAGTCGAGCCTGGACGCGATCAGCGCCAGTACGATTAACGGGGGAATGGTGACGCCGGCAGCGAGACCATCGAGCCCGTCGGTAAGATTCACCGCATGAATCGTTCCGGTGATGGCAAGAATCCCCAGAAGGAGCCAAAGCCAGTGCGGCGCCATTAGCCAGACTGACCCCGCATGGAAGAGCACGTCACGCGGGAAGAACGCAACGCTTGCGGAGATCTCGCGCATGAAGATCGCGGCGGCAAGTGCGGTGGCGAGCAGCTTCGTCCGCGCGCGCAATCCTCGATTTCTACCGTAGCGGATCGCAAGAAAATCGTCGATTGCACCGATACCGCCGCAGACCGCTACCAAGAATACCAGCTCCGGCAGCAGGGGAAATCGAGCGATCGCATAGACCGCGAACAGCGCGACGACGAAGACGAGCCCGCCCATGGTGGGCGTACCGGTCTTAACTCGATGCGTTTGCGGCGCGTCCTCATAGGCTTGCTGACGAATATCGAAGCGGCCGAAGAGCCCGATCAGCAGCCACGCGCCGAGCCCAGCGACGGCGAAGCCGAAAAGCACCAAAACGCCGAGCATTGCAAGCTGCGGACCGTTCACGCGCCGTCGCCGAAGAGCGGATTCGGTCCAGCGCCGCGCCACTTGAGAACGACGACCGGCGTCTGCTCGTCACTATTGCCGTGCGGATTGTCGAGCAGCGCTGCCGCAACGGTTTGGCTGTTAACGTCGGCCGAGGCACCCAGTACCTTGGCGCTCTCCAAATCGTTGGCATCGACCACAGCACACGCAATACCGGTTCGCTCGCTGTAGGAACGCGCGAAACCCTGCGGATCGTTTGGAGCGAAGACGATGGCGCGCTCGTAGGGCGGCATCGTTCCGGTGTAGCCGTCAAACGCTGCCACCGCATCACCCATTGCTCGATAAAACTCGCCGCGCTTGCCCGCAACGCGCCCTATGAGGTGCGCCAGCGTCGCCCCGAGCACTCGCCACGTTCCCACTCGATCGATGACGAGCTGGACCGATTCAGGCTGATTCATCGTGGCGAGCGCACCTGCCCGGCGCGCGAGCGCATACGCAAGCCGCGAGGGGCGCACGTACTCGGCGGCGATGAACTCACCTTGCGCGATCGCGACCGCACTCTCGGAAATCGCCACGACGTCGCCGTGACGCGCGATCCCCGCTACCGCTTGCTCGACCATCGCGACGAGATCGTCACCGGGACGCACCAACGCGGTACGCACCGGAATAGCCGTCAAACCGGCAGGTGCCTCCGGTCGCGTCACCGCGAGCGTCTGCCTTGCGAGGCTCACCTGCACAGCTCCTCAACGATCTCCTCAAGCTTATATTTGCGTGAGCCCTTCAACAACACGACGTCGTCCTGCCGGACGTGGTTGCGCAGCCAACGTGCCGCTTGCGCGTTGCTCTCGACGGTAACGATTTGCGCGGCACTCAAACCGCCGCGCTGCGCACCCAAGGCAAGCGCCTGCGCAAACTCTCCCTCTACGACGATCAAGTCGACTCTTCGTGCAGCGTGTTCGCCGACACGCTCGTGCAACTCTTGCGACTCGCTTCCCAGCTCCGCCATGCTTGCGAGCACGGCGATGCGCCGTGAGGCACTCTCCGCGGCAAATGTGTCGAGCGCCGCCATCATGCCGCTCGCATTCGCATTGTACGCGTCGTAGATCAACGCAACGCCGCCCGCGAGTTGAATCCGGTGGTACCGTCCCTCGGGCAACTCCAAGAATGGAATCTGCGCGACGATGGCGTCGAGCCGCAGACCCAATTCGAGCGCACCCGCGACTGCGGCCGCCAGATTTGCGCGATTGTACGCGCCGGGAATCCGTAAGTCGACGTCATACACGACGCTTCGACTTCCATCACGATGCAGGATGCGCCGTTCGCCGTCGAAAGTCGTTAGTATGGGCAGTCCGGCCGCATCTGCCGGCAGTACCGCCGCGAACCAATGAGGTGTTTGCGCCAAACTAGGCGCGCGCCGGCGAGAGAGATCGTCGGCGGCATTGAGGACGGGGCGCGCGTCACCCGAGAAGAGCGCCCACTTCGTCGCTTCAAGCCGCTCGCGTGAGCCCATGATCTCGAGGTGCGCCTCGCCGACATTGGTCAGAATCCCGATCTGCGGCCGGGCAATCTCAACGAGCTCGGCGACGTCGCCGTAATGACGCGCACCCATCTCTACGACGATGATATCGTGTCGCGCGTTTGCGCTACTCAACAGCAACTTGCTGACACCGATCTCGTTGTTTTCATTTCCCGGAGCGGCGAGCACTCGATCGCCGTAGTGCGCTGCAAGGATCTGCGTCAGAAATGCCTTCGTCGTCGTCTTTCCGGCGCTGCCGGTAATCGCTACGACCCGTCCGGCGAAAAGCTCGCGCGCAGCGCCGGCCAACGCCATATAGGCGGCCTTCGTGTCGCCGACGAGCATCGTCGGCACGCCGAAACCGCGCTGATCGCGTTGTTGTAGCACCAGCATGGCGGCGCCGCGGCGGACGGCCTCCTCTGCAAAATCGTGACCGTCGTAGCGTTCGCCGCTCAGCGCCAAGAACGTGTCGCCCGGTGCGAGCGTGCGCGTGTCGGTACGGATCGTTAGCGTAGCCGGTGGCGAATCGCCATCCTGGAGCGTTGCGCCCGTCGCCCGCAGCGCTACGTCGAGCGGCAGTCTCATCGGACCACACCGCGCGTCGCAAGGACGTCGCGTACGACCGCTGCATCGTCAAAGGGCAGAACTGCTTCACCAACGATCTGATAGGTTTCGTGACCTTTTCCAGCCACCAGGACGACGTCGCCAGGATGCGCCTCAGCGATGGCGCGCTCGATCGCACGGCGGCGATCGAGCTCCACAGCGTACGCGTGCGAACCGATGCCGGCTGCGATCGCCTCGACGATCGCGCGCGGCTCTTCGGTGCGCGGATTGTCGTTGGTCAGGTAGACTCGGTCGGCGAAGCGCGCCGCTACGGAACCCATTTCGGCACGTTTACCTCGATCGCGGTCTCCGCCACAGCCGAAAACGACTGCTAGCGCTCCCCTCGCCGTGTCCCGCAACGAGCGTAACGCCTGTTCGAGCGCGTCGGGAGTGTGCGCGTAATCGACCACGACGTCGATGCCGTCGCCGTGCAGGTGTTCCATTCGTCCGGGAACGCGCTGTAACGATGCGATGCCTCGTGCGACTATCGAATCGTCGATGCCGATTTGCTTGGCGACGGCGATTGCAGCCAGCGCGTTCCAAATGTTGAAACGTCCAGGAAGATGCAACTCATATCGTCGACCGTTGACGGTAAACCGGCTTTCAAATGGCTCCACCTCGATCTCTTGGGGAGCGTACATCGATCCCTTGCGGTTGCCGTACGAGATGACCTCCCGCTTCGCTTGACGGAGCTCCACGGCCCAACGCTCGCCGAATGCATCGTCAACGTTGAGAACGCACATCCGCGCCAGATCGAAGAGTCTCCGCTTAGCTGTCGCATACGCTTCGAGCGTCTGATGAAAATCGAGATGATCGCGCGTTACGTTGGTCAGCACTGCAATACGGAAGGCCACGTCCTCGACGCGCTCCAGCGCCAGCGCATGCGAACTCACCTCCATCACGGCAGCACGCGCGCCGTCGTCGCGCATCTGCGCGAGCAGCTCGTTCAGTTCAGGCGGGAGCGGAGTCGTGTTGCGCAGCTGCCAGCTCTTCGTGCGAAACTCTGCTCCAACGGTGCCGATGACGCCGCACGGCACGTCTGCTGCATTGAGAATTGCAGCGATCATTCGGGAGGCCGTCGTCTTTCCATTTGTTCCGGTAATGCCGATCACGTCCAGCGCGCGCGAAGGATCTCCGTAGAACGCGGCCGCCATCGCGGATAACGCGCGCCGCGTATCGGCGACGCGCACGAGGGTGACGCCCGCCGGAACCTTCAGCGGGTGCGGGCTCTCGACTACGACTGCGCGAGCACCGTTGGCAATCGCGTGCCGCACAAAGCGGTGGCCATCGGTGTTGGTGCCACGTAGCGCGACAAAGATCGCGTCAGGACGAACGGCGTGCGAATCGACCTCGATGCTCGTTACGAACTTCCCGCTGTCACCCTCGATTTGCGCATCAGGCAAGCGCTCCAACAGTCTCGCCAGCGCGATATTGGTTATCCGTTCGCCGCTCACCGGACCGTGCTAGCGACGTTTGCGCTCGGCAACACTCCGGCATGCAGCATAGCGGCGCGCGCGATCGCTGCAAACGCTGGAGCGGCGACGACGCTACCATAGTACGAGCCAATCGGACGTTCCGCTTTCACGTAGATCAGGTAGCGGGCGCGCGGATAGGGCACCATACCGATAAAAGATGCGGCGTAGTATCCGCCCCGGTATTCACCATCGACGACCATCTCTGCCGTTCCGGTCTTACCGGCGGTTGAGTAACCCGGGATTTGAGCCGTGGGATCGCCGGTACCATGCAGGACGACGGCGCGCAAAAACGTGCGCAGCTCCTGCGCGGTGCGCTGCGAGAAAACGCGGCGAACGACGTGGGGCGAAAACCGCTGGATCAGATCCCCTTGCTGGTCGTAGACTGCGCGGAGGATCCTCGGCTGCATCAACAGTCCGCCGTTGGCGATCGCGCAGTAGTAGCGGGTCAGCGCCAGGGGCGTGACCGAGACGCCTTGCCCAAACGACATCGTCGCCAGCGAAGAACCGCTCCACTGCGAGGGGGGCGGTATGATTCCGGGGTTCTCACCGGGGAGGCCGACGCCGGTCGGCGTTCCAAACCCGGCTTTGCGTTCCATGGCGTACAAGGTCTTCGCCCCGATCGAGAGCCCAACTTCCGCCGCACCGACGTTGTGCGAGAACTCGACAATCTGTCCGAGTGTCTCACTCCCTCCCGTGCCGGCCATGAATCCGTCTTCCGCGTTATGGATCGTGACGCCGCCTACTTGAATCCTGTCATGAGCTGGGAAGCGTGTGCTCAATGTGACTTTGTGAGACTCGAGCGCAGCGGCGGCAGTGACAAGCTTATAGGTCGAACCCGGTTCGTATGCGTCCATCACCGCGCGATCGCGCCGCTCGGAGTCGTTGAACTTCCAGAAATGATTTGGATCGAAATCGGGGAGGTTCGCCATCGCGAGAATCTCGCCCGACCACGGATCCATCACGATCGCCGAGCCGTCTAGGGCGTGGAAAGCCTTCACTTGCTTTGCGAGCGCCGCCTCGGCCACGAATTGAAGATACGGATCGATCGTTAACTGCAGCGTTTCACCGGGCTGGGCCGCCGTAATAATACGTTCGCGCCCGAAGGGAATCGGCCGGCCGAACTCATCGGCCTCTAGCAGCATGGTGCCCGAGCGTCCGCGCAGGAGGCCGTCGTAGGCGTACTCGACGCCGTCCAAACCGTTCTCGTCGGTGCCGACGAACCCGAGCAGCGTCGAGGCGAACCGCCCATTGGTGTCGACGCGCAGTCCGGTCTCCTCTTCCTTTAAATCGATTCCCGACAGCGCGAGGCTGCGAATCCGCTGCGCGACGTCGTGAGGTACCTTGCGAGCAATCCAGACGAACCAGAGATGGCGATCGTGAAGTGCCGCAACGAGCGAAGGCTGGAGCTTACCGACGAGTTTCGCTAACTTCGCGACGGTGGCATCGGGATCGAGAATCTCGCGCGGCACCGCGTAGATGCTCTCGGACGGAAGCGAGCGCACCATGATGTTGCCGCTGCGATCGAGGATGCTGCCGCGGCGCGCAAAGACCTCAACGGTATCCGACCGCTGCGCCAGCGCTTCTCGTGCGTAGGTCGCGCCGTTGAGTGCTTGAACCACACAGAGGCGGAATGTAAGGAATAGGGCCACGGACATGCAGGCATAAAAGAAGAGCCGCGCTCGCATCGGGGCGACGCGCGCAAAAGTCCGCTGGTGCATTCCTTAAGCCGCTTTGCCTATTGCCGGCGCGCTACGGCCGGCATGAAGAATCCGGCCAGCGACGAGAAGACCGGAAACGCCGGTTTAGCGCGCGCGATTCGCGGCGTTTCGATTCGGACGACGGCAAACCGTTGCGGCTCGCGCATCCCCAAACGCGCCGCCAACTCCGAAAGACGTTCGTCGGAGCGAAGTGCGGCGATCTTGTCGTCGAGACGCATCGTCTCTTCTTGAAGCGCTTCTCGATCGGCCTTGGCCTTCGCCACCGCATAGCTCAACCCGGTTAGACTCGAGGTGAGCACGACGTAGCTCATGAGCAGCACGAGCACAAGCGTCAGAACTACAAAGATGCGCGTTACGCCGACGTATCGCGCTCGCACCTTGCGCGCGACGCGGCGTTGCGTCGCCGCGCGAACCACCCGCGGCTGAATCAATTAACTCGCCTCCGTTGCGCCGCGCGCAGCTTCGCGCTGCGCGCGCGGCGGTTCGCAGAGATCTCGGCTGCGTCAGGAAGCACCGGACGGCTCGTCAGCACATCCACGCGCGCGTCGTCGCGAAAGGTTTGCTTGACCATCCTGTCCTCGAGTGAGTGAAAGCTGATCGCCACGATGCGTCCGGCGGTGCGAAGGTGCCCGATCGCCTGCTCCAAACCGTCGCGGAGCGCTTCGAGCTCATCGTTGGCTGCAATGCGTAGGGCTTGAAAGGCGCGCGTCGCAGGATGAATTCGCTCGCGCCGGCCGGGCCGTTGCACGACTCCCGCGACGAGCTGCGCAAACTCGGAAGTCGTATTCGGCAAATGCCCGCGTGCGCGGCGCACTACGATCGCGTGCGCGATGCGCCGCGCGGCACGCTCTTCGCCGTAGCGAAAGAAGATATCGGCGAGCTCGCGTTCGCTTGAAGTAGCGAGAATGTCGTAGGCGCTGCGCCCCATCTGGGGATCCATCCGCATGTCCAGCGGCGCAGACTCACGCACCGAAAAGCCGCGTTGCGGATCGTCAAGTTGCATGGAAGAGACTCCCAAATCGAAGAGGACGCCATCCACCGGATCGATGGCGCAACGATCGAGGACGGCGGCAAGATGCCGAAAGTTTGAATGGATGAAAGAAAACCGCGGGTCGTCGATGAGCCGGGCTGCGAGGGCGGCTTGCGGATCGGCATCCAGCGCAATCAAACGACCCCGTTTCAAGCGCGAAAGAATCCGGCGGGAGTGACCGCCGGCGCCAAACGTTGCATCGACGTAGATCCCATCCGGCTGGATCGCCAAGTATTCCAAGGCCGGTTCGACGAGCACCGAAACGTGCGTCATCACACATCGGCGGCAGTCTAGAGCCCCAGCTCGGCCATAAACGCCGGGACCTCGCCTTCGGGCGGCGTTTCGAACTCGTAGCGCTCCTTAGCCCAAATTTCAATCCGCGTCAGGAGCCCCACCGAAATAACGTACCGTTCGATCCCCGCGTAGGCACGCAGCAGCGCCGGTACGACCATCCGCCCCTGGCCATCGCACGTCACTTCTTGCGAATGTGCAAAGAGATAGCGGACGAAGCGCCGGTACTGCTCGTCCTTGGGCCGCACCGATTCGAGGCGGCTGCAAAGCTCGACCCACGTGGTGCTGGGATAGAGCGCGAGGCAGTGATCGGGTGGGGCGATCGTCAGAACAAATTGGGGGCCGAGTCGCTCGCGAAAACGTGCGGGCACGATGATCCGTCCCTTGTGATCAAGGGCGTGCTGCTCCGAGCCCGCAAAACGCGGCAACTCTGCCTGCACACATTCCTCCGACAAGCACCACTAGGCACTACTTTCCACCACTATACGCCCCACAAAGGGCGAAGGCAAGGTGTACGCCGCTTGAGCACCGGCGTTGCGGTAACGTGCAACCTTTACGTGGCCTTAGCACTCCATTAAAGTGAGTGCTAACAGGCTTTTCCCAAGTACTTACACGGAGACGGCTTAGGCGCACAAATAACTATCGAAAGGAGATGCATTTATGGCCGATACCCCCGCAAGTACCACCCCCAGCCGCGGGCAAGTCTCGCGCATGAGCCCGTGGACGCCGTTCCGCGATTTGCTGGGCCTCGATCCCTTCGCCTCGTTCCGCTCGAACTGGGCGCTCGGATATGACGTCACGCGCACCGAGAACGGATACGAAGTGGAAGTTCCGATGCCGGGCTTCAAGCCGGACCAGGTCGATGTGACGTTCCAGGACGACGTGATCTCAATCAACGCCAAGAGCGAGCGGCGAACGTTCGCGCATTCGTTCACTGTTCCCGATGACGTCGATGCCGATAAGATCGAAGCGCTGGTCAATGACGGTATGCTCGTACTGACGCTGTCGCGCCGTCCGGAAGCGCAGCCGAAGCGAATCACCGTCAAGTAAGACGCGACTCAGCTATCACACGGGCCGACCGGTATTGGTCGGCCCAGCTTTTTTATTAGCGGCTTAGTTACTCCAACATTCCGGCGATGTCCGACGATGCGGTCGGATATCCAAAGAGCACTTCCTTCAGGAGCGTCGCCGGGATCTGAGCGCGGATTGCCAGCGCGAAGACGTTGATCAGCTCCTCGGTGTGAACACCGAGGAAGTGAGCGCCCAAGACGCGACTGCTCTGCTTTTCGATGATAATCTTGTAAGCCGAGCGCCTGGCTCGAACTCTCCGCGAGGAATACCAACTCGTCGAATCACCCTCGTAAACGGTGAAGTCGAGCCCGCGCAGTCGCGCCTCCTCTTGCGTTAGCCCTGTCGCTCCAAGCGAAGGAATCGTGTAGACGATGCTCGCCAGCCCTGTAAGATTTAGCGTTTGCCGGTTGCCTTCGAGTAAGTTCACTGCGGCGACTTCGCCTTCGTAGGCGGCCGTTGGCGTCAGCGGAAGTCCGCCACCGTCGGCGCAGTCGCCGACCGCGTAGACCGACGGGTTGCTGCGGCTCTGCAAGTATTCGTTGACTGCGACGCCTTTGTTGGTACGCTCGACCCGGCCGGTTTTGAGGTCGAGCTGGTCGAGATCGGCTACGCGTCCGGCGGCATGAACGACCTGATCGCATTCAACGGAAGAGCCTTCGGGGGCGCCGTCGCATAGCACGGCGAAACCGCCGGGACGCTTTTCGATTGCGCTCACGGCGCTATTCACCCGGACCTCAATACCGATGCTTTTACTGACTTCGACGAGCTGGTCCACCAAGCTCGGCTCGAAGCCCGGTAAAACGCGCGGCCCGCGTTGCAGAATTACCGGTGCCGCTCCAGCGCGCGCTGCGACGTGCGCAAACTCGAAAGCGATATATCCTCCGCCTATGAAAGCGATGCGCGCGGGCAATCGTTCCAAGTCGAGGAAATCGGCGCTCGTAATTGCAAGCTCTTCGCCGGCGAGTTGGAGCGGGCGCGGGCGCGCCCCCACGGCGAGAACGATGCGGCGTGCGCGCAGCGGTTCTTCCGAAACTGTAAGCGTCGAGATGCCGGTAAAGCGTGCGGCGCCGTGATACGTTTCGATGCCGAAATTGCGGAGGTATGCTTCGCGTTCTTGGGGCACCGGTTGCGTAAAGGTTCGCTTGAAACGAATCAGCTCGGGCCAGTCGATCGCGATTTGACCTGCGATGCCGCTGCCGCGCATGCGATTCGACCAATCGGTTACCTCTGCAGCCCCAACGAGCACTTTTTTCGGGTCGCATCCGCGAAGCGGACAGGTTCCGCCGTAGGGAAGCTCGTCGACGATTGCTACTCGCCAACCTGCTTGCGCGCAGCGCGAGGCGGCGGCGGTGCCGGAACTCCCGGTTCCGATGACGATCAGATCGAAATCGGTCACGCGCGAGCCGCCGGGGGCTCAGCCAGCATCAAGGCTTCGCGGCTAATATCCTCGACGTACCGGCGAACATCACGAATCAGCTCCGCGTTTAAATTCCTTTTCGACATGATTTCTTACGCTAGCGATGTTTAAGCCGTTACAGTATCGGAAAATTGCTGCAAAGCCTGCCTGCCAGGCCTGGCTGCGGGATGAGAAGAAAGGCGCAGGTGCGATGAGCCGACTGCTGGGAGTTTGCAGCCTTCTCGGCCTACTCTACGGGGGAGGCTACCTGCCGTATGCCCCCAATTCGCTCGATTCCGCGACGCTCGATTCGCTGGTAAGCGGCGCTTCGCACTCCAACGGGGTTCCGCCAGGCTTAGTGCGAGCCGTGCTGATGGCGGAATCCGGCGGAAATCCGTCTGCGATAAGTATCGCCGGCGCCCAAGGCCTGATGCAGCTCATGCCCGGCACTGCGGCCGGCTGCGGGATCGCTAATCCGTTCGATCCGGTGGAAAACGTGCGATGCGGAACGGGATATCTCCGCTCCTTGCTGCACCATTACCACAACAACGTAACGCTCGCAGTTGCGGCATACAACGCCGGCCCGGGTGCGGTAGATCGCTATCACGGGGTACCGCCTTATGCGGAGACGCAGGCTTACGTCGCACGCGTGCTGACCGCGTATCACAACTACTGATTTCCCTTCGTGACCGTCTCTCGGCCATCCGAAGCTCAAGAACCGAATAGGGTAACGCAGTGGCAACGCTGACGCATCGCCGTCCGGTTCCCCGCGTTAGAGCGCTGAGTTTCCGGCTACCGATCCTCGACGCGTACCTGCTGCGCGAAATGGTCGGTCCGTTCATGTTTGCCTTCGGCGCGTTCTTGCTCTTTTGGGCACTGAACATCTTTTTTCTCGCCGCCGATTACATCATCAATCAGCACGCGCCGTTCTTCTTGGTGCTGCGCTTCGTGATCTTCCGCGTGCCGCAAGCGATACCAATGGCTTTTCCGTTTGCATGCCTCTTCGCGGCACTGCTCGCAATGGGCCGGATAATGGGCGACAACGAAGTGACTGCCATGCGTACCGCCGGGATTTCGGTGATGCGCATCGCGCTCGCGCCGCTGTTTTTCGGCGCCGTAATGTTCCTGGTTGCCTACGGCATGAACGAGTGGATCGCTCCCGCTTCGGTCGATTTGTCGACGCGAACGTTCTATCAAATCATCTATCACACCGACGCGCTTCCGGTCGAGCCGCAATTCTTTCGCAAGGATCCGGATACCGGCAACACTTTCTACGTGACGCAGGTCGCGGCGGATAATCGAACGATGATCGACGTTCAAATCTTCAAACCCGCCAAGTACGGACCGTGGAACGAAACGCTTCAAGCCAAGTCTGCGACCGTGGCCGGCACCTCGCTCGTGCTGCACGACGTCATCGACACCCGGTATAACAACGACGGCTTTATGACCAACCAGCAACGCGTCAAGAACGTCTCGATCGGGCTGCCGCTCGGCGAGACCGCGTCTCAGTTCGTAAGCCAGGTCAACAACGATCCCTGGACGATGAGTAGCAAGTCGCTGCGAATGCAAGTCAACGCGCTTGAGGCGCAAGGGATCGGCGGCACCGCGATGGGCAACTTGCAGATCAACTTGGCTAATAAACTCGCCTGGCCGTTTGCCTCTTTCATCGGAGTACTCCTCGCCTTGCCGCTAGCGCTGCGCTTCGGCAAACGCGGACGAACCTTGGGCATCGCTCTGGCAATCATCGCATTCTTCGCGTACTACCTCATGACGTCGGCCGCGTCGGCATTTGGGCGCAACGGCGCGATCAACCCGTTCCTCGCAGCGTGGTTGCCGAATATGATCATGGGAGTCGCGGGTGTCGTTCTGCTCCTGCTCGAAGAGCGCTGACTCGGTGCCCTTGGGAACTCGGCGGTATCGCGGCTTAGCCGCGATCGCGGTTCTCGCTACGTTCGCCGCCGGGAACTTTCCAATAGCGGCTCCGGCTGCAGTCGACGATCAGCAACAAGAGCTCGCGCTGCAGCTTTTTAATAAGCAAAGCTGCGCCCAGCACTATGCCGACGGTCCCTCGACGGTGGCGCAGGCGACCTCGGTGCCGACCACCACGCCGTCGCCGTATCCGCCGGCGACACCGGGCTCGCCGAACCTGCCGCCCGGCCTCACAAACGGTACGTACCAGCTCATTGCGACGCCGCGCCCGTTTCCGGGCCAGACGCCATCGGTGACCCCGCCGCCGGTTCCAAATCCGTCCCCGAGCCCCGCCGTCTCGGCGCAGCCAATTTTCTTGATTCGCGGCGGCGAGACGCCGCCGCCGATTCCGCCGGCGGGGCAAGCAACGCCCGAGCCGACCCCGGAGCCTACCGGCGCACCCACGCTCGCGCCCGGCTTCGTGGCAGTGATCTCCGATACTTGGAGCGGCAATCGCGCGGAGGGACAACCGAGCGATGCTATCGGCAACGTTCACATCTATTACGGCGACGAAGAGATCGTCGGCGAAAAGGCTCATTACGACGGCATACGCACGATAACCATCACGGGGCATCCGTTCCTAATCAATCACGAGCACAACTCCGTGTTGAACGGCGACATCATCGTCTTCGACACCGTCGCGCAGACCGCCAAGCTGCTCAACGGCAAAGGCACCAGCGACGAAGGCGTGCAGCGTGGCCTCGTACATTTTTCCGCTTCGGACCTGCATACCGATCCGGATGGAACGGCGCACGGCCTCAATCCCTACGTGACGACCTGTGAGAATCCGCGCGGCGGCTATCATATCACGGGCAAGGATATGGAGGTCATTCCCGGCGACAAGATCGTCATTCACAAAGCAGTTCTCTGGCTCGGCTTGGCTGCAGTTTTCTACCTCCCGTTAATAGTTATTCCGCTGCGCACCGTGGAGAATCAGCGCCCCCGAGCAAAGTGGTTTCCCGAG
>Ga0306920_100008658_pt1 | contig 13512 bp, 7 predicted proteins | sample flu12Cox44000170_FD_204666 | JGI IMG/M metagenome (GOLD analysis project Ga0306920, IMG submission 204666) | Lab enrichment of tropical soil microbial communities from Luquillo Experimental Forest, Puerto Rico - flux4day.12C.oxic.44.000.170 (v2)... | ecosystem: Environmental > Terrestrial >... | reverse complement strand
TGGCGACGAGCTTGCCGTGCGCCTGCTCGTTGCGGATCAGTCTCAGCTTCTCCTCGGGCGTTGCCTCCGCAAGGAAATCATCGACGCCCGCTTCCGCGGCAATGGCCGCCGCGGTGGTGGGGTTATCGCCGGTGATCATCACCGTGCGGATGCCCATGCGGCGCAGCTCGGCGAAGCGCTCGCGAATGCCGCCCTTGACGATATCCTTGAGAAGAATGACCCCAAGCAATCTTCCGTCCTTCGCAACGGCAAGCGGGGTACCGCCCGATCTGGCGATCCCATCGGCAATTGCGGTAACCTCGCGCACCAACTCGGGGCCAAGCGCAGGCTGGAGCGCGCGTGCCGCCATGCTCGTCGACACAGTGGGCGCCGGCGTATCGAGAAAGCCCAGGATTGCATCCACTGCGCCCTTGCGCACCCAGGAATCGCCGACCACGACGCCGCTCATCCGGCTCTGCGCCGTGAAGGGAACGAAGTTCGCCCGCATCTCAACGAGGTCTCGGCCACGCAGCCCGTACTTCTCCTTGGCCAGCACAACAATCGAGCGCCCTTCGGGCGTCTCGTCGGCCAACGAGGCGAGCTGGGCAGCGTCTGCGAGCTCCTGCTCGGAAACTCCGCTCATCGGCCGAAACTCAGTCGCCTGCCGGTTGCCGAGCGTGATGGTGCCGGTCTTGTCGAGGAGGAGCGTGTCGACGTCGCCCGCGGCCTCGACCGCGCGGCCCGATACCGCGAGCACATTGAATCGCACGAGGCGATCCATTCCGGCAATGCCGATGGCGGAAAGCAACGCGCCTATTGTTGTCGGGATGAGGGTGACGAAGAGTGCCACAAGCACCACCATCGAAATGGCGCCGCCGGCATAGCTCACGTAGCTCGGGATGGTCGCCGTGGCGAACACAAAGATGATGGTGAGGCCGACGAGCAGGATGTTGAGCGCAATTTCGTTCGGCGTCTTTTGCCGCTCGGCTCCCTCCACCAGCTTGATCATGCGGTCGAGGAAGGTCGAGCCAGGGGCCGCGGTGATGCGCACCTTGATCCAGTCGGACAGAACGACCGTGCCGCCCGTCACGGCGGAGCGGTCGCCTCCGGATTCCCGGATCACCGGCGCGGACTCTCCGGTAATGGCAGCTTCATTGACCGAGGCGATGCCTTCGATCACCTCGCCGTCGGATGGAATGGTGTCGTTCGGCTCGACGAGCACCGCGTCGCCGACTTTGAGGCTGGTGCCCGGAACGAGCTTGTAGCCGCTCCCGCCGGGCCCCGTCAGCAACTTGGCCTGCGTCTCTCTGCGCTGGCGCCGTAGCGAGTCGGCCTGCGCCTTGCCGCGCCCTTCCGCGATCGCCTCGGCGAAATTGGCGAACAGAACCGTGAACCACAGCCAAAGAACGATCTGAAACTCGAAGCCGATATGTCCGCCGCCGGTTACCAGGTCGCGGACGAGGATGACCGTCGTGAGCGCAGAGGCGACTTCGAGCACGAACATGACGGGATTCTTGAGCAACAGGCGTGGATCGAGCTTGCCGAAAGCGGCGCCAATCGCAGGCAGTGCGATCCGGCGATCGAACAAGGCCGAGGCAGGCGGACGATGACGGGCGGCCGAGGCTTCCACTGAAATTTCCCAGATCAGTTCGCTGCGAACAGAGTGCCGGCGCTCATGGCGAGCTGCTCGACGATTGGGCCGAGGGCCAGCGCCGGGAAGAACGTGAGACCGCCGATGATCAGGATCACCCCGACGACAAGACCGATGAAGAGCCCACCCGTGGTGGGGAACGTGCCAGCCGACGGGGGAATCGATCTCTTTTCCGCAAGCGAGCCGGCAATCGCCATGGCCGGAATGATCATCCAGAAACGCCCCACCAACATCGCGATGGCGCCGGCAAGGTTGTAGAAGGGGATGTTTCCGCTCAGGCCGGCGAAGGCCGAGCCGTTGTTGCCGGTCTGCGACGTGAAGGCATAGAGCACCTCGGTAAAGCCGTGCGGCCCCGGATTTGCCATGGCGGCAACCGCCGAAGGCACCACCACGGCGACGGCCGTCCAACCGAGATACATCAGCGGCAGGATCAGAATGGCGAGCATCGCCATCTTGACCTCCTTGGCCTCGATCTTCTTGCCGACGTATTCGGGCGTGCGGCCCACCATCAGGCCGGCGACGAAGATCGACAGAATGACGAACAGCAGCATCCCGTACATGCCGGCGCCGACGCCACCGACGATGATCTCGCCGAGCTGCATGTTGATCAGCGGAATCATGCCACCGAGCGCGGTGAAGGAGTCGTGCATCGCATTCACCGCCCCGCAGGACGCCGCCGTGGTGATGACGGCGAAGAGAGCCGAGGCCACGATGCCGAAGCGGACCTCCTTTCCTTCCGTATTGCCGCCGTCGAGGCCAAGCGCGTTCATAGCGTCATTGCCGTGCGCTTCCGCCCAATAAGCGACGAGGACGCCGGCGATGAACAGCACGCCCATCACAGCGAGAACGGCCCATCCCTGGCGCTGATCGCCAACCATGCGGCCGAACACGTTGGTGAGCGCCGCCCCGATTGCGAAAATCGAGATCATCTGCACGAAGTTCGACAGTGCGGTTGGATTCTCGAAGGGGTGCGAGGCATTGGCGTTGAAGAAGCCGCCGCCATTGGTGCCGAGCATCTTGATGGCGACCTGCGAGGCGACCGGGCCGACGGCGATGGTCTGTGTTCCGCCTTCGAGCGTGCTCGCCTCGACATACGGGCCGAGCGTCTGCGGCATCCCTTGCCACACCAGAAACAGCGCATAGACGACGCAGATCGGTAGCAGGATATAGAGCGTGCAGCGGGTGATATCGACCCAGAAATTACCGATGGTCCTGGCGGATGCGCGCGCAAAGCCGCGGATCAGCGCGATCGCCAGCACGATGCCGGTCGCCGCAGACAGGAAATTCTGGTGCGTGAGGCCGAGCATTTGCACGAGGTAGGACATCGTGCTCTCGCCGCCATAGTTCTGCCAGTTGGTGTTGGTGATGAAACTCACCGAGGTGTTGAAGGCGAGGTCCTCAGGCACTGGCGACTGACCGGCCGGATTGAACGGCAGCAGCGCCTGCAGGCGCATCAGGGCATAGAGGATGAGAAATCCGCCAACATGGAAGAAGAGCATGGAGACCGTGTAGATCACCCAGTGCTGCTCGCGCTTTTCATCCACGCCGGCAATCCGGTAGAGGACAGCTTCAATCGGTCGCAACACTGGCGAAAGCAAGGTTCGCTCGCCGTTGAAGACACGCGTCATGTAGGAGCCGAGCGGCACGACGAGCGCCGCCACGATGGCGCAAAAGAGCAGAATCTGCAGCCAGCCGATGAAGGTCATCACGGCAAAGCCTTCAGAATCGTTCCGGCTTGAGCAAGGCGTACGTCAGATAAAGCATCAGTCCGAAGGTGACGAGTGCCGCCAGCGTATAATCAAAGATCACGGATAGCTTCCCTTAGAGCCGGTCGCAGGCGATCGTGTAACCAAGAGAAAGCGCGAAGAAGCCGAGGCCAATGGCTATAACGATCACATCCCACATGGATTTCTCCTTGAACGCCCACAAGGACCTTCTTGGGCACCCTTGACCTTGCGATGGATCAATGTTCGAGGAATCTTCGGCCGCGCGGGCGGCCAGTTACGTGCCACCGCTGGCATATGTTTTCGAGGGGGAGCAGCGTACCGAAGTTATAGGAATTGCATAAAGACGCAGGATCATTCGACGCCTCGCGTTCAGTCGCCCGCCACGCCACGGCCCCCTTTTCCGCTCAAAGCTCGACCTGGCTGCCGAGCTCGATGACCCGGTTCGGCGGAATGCGGAAGAACTCCGTCGCCGCCAGCGCATTGCGATGCATGATTTCGAACAATTTGCAACGAGCGGCGCCAAAGGGCGATTTCCTTTTCCGCACAATTTTGACCCTACCGACAAAGAAAGACGTTTCCATCATGTTGAAGCGAAGGTCTTGCGAGCTACACCGCTCCAATACCCGGGGGATATTCGGGTTCTGCATGAAGCCGTAATAAGCGACGACGGAATGGAAATTTTCCCCGAGATGAACGATCTCGATGCGCTTGTCGGGCGGGACGCGCGGGATATTGCGAGTGACCACGTGCAGCAAGACAATGCGCTCGTGCAAGACCTTGTTGTGCTTGAGATTGTGCAGCAATGGCACCGGCACCACGTCGATGCGGCTGGTCATATAAACGGCGGTGCCCGCCACCCGCGATTTGCCGCGAACCTGGGCGATGAAGTCTTTGAGCGGCAGGGTATCGCGCTCCAGCTGGCTGGCGAGCGCAGCGCGGCCCTGCCACCACGTCGACATGGCGAAATACAGCGTGGCACCGACGACCAGCGGAACCCAGCCACCTTCCAGCACTTTCATCATGTTGGCTGCGACGAATGACAGATCAACGACGACAAAGAGCCCGGCGACTGCGATGCTCAACGGCAGGCTCCATCGCCACACCTCGCGCATGGCTATGAACATCAGCAGCGAGGTCAGCAGCATCGTCAGCGCCACGGCAATTCCGAATGCCGAGGCAAGATTGTCGGACGAGCGGAAGCTCAGCGCCAGGCCCAGGGTCAGCGCCATGAGCGCCCAGTTGACGAAGCCGACATAGATCTGGCCGTAGCCCTCCGACGACGTCTGCGTGATGTGCAGCCGCGGGCACAGGCCAAGCTGGATGGCTTGGCGCGTCATGGAAAATGTGCCGCTGATGATGGACTGACTGGCGATAACGGTGGCCGCCGTAGCGAGCGCGACCAGCGGCACCTGGAAGAGCGATGGACACAGGACGAAGAAAGGGTTGCCGCCGGCCGGAACCTCGCCGTCCACCACTACGGCCGCTTGGCCGGCATAGTTCAACAACAGCGTCGGCAGCACCAGCGCATACCAGGCAACCCTGATCGGCTGCGGCCCGAAGTGGCCCATGTCGGCATAAAGCGCCTCGGCGCCGGTCGCGCACAGGAACACGCCGCCCAACACCAGGAAGCCCGTCCAGCCATGTCCGAAGAGGTACTCGATCCCGTAGCGCGGATCGAGCGCAGCGAGAACACTGGGATGGCGAAGAATTCCGAATATTCCCAGCAGGCCAATGCTCAAAAACCACAGCGTCATGATCGGCCCGAACAGCCGACCGATGCGCGCCGTGCCCTGGGGCTGCAACGCGAACAGCGCGACCAGAACCACGACCGACAGCGGCAACACATAGGGTGCAAACGCGGGCAGGGGTGCCTTAATCCCCTCGAGCGCGCTGAGCACGGAGATGGCCGGGGTGATGGCGCCGTCGCCGTAAAGCAGGGCAGCGCCCAGAATTCCGATGGCGATCACTCCTGCACGCGCGCCGTGCTTGATGCCGAGCAGCGACATCAGCGCCAGAATTCCACCCTCGCCGTCGTTATCGGCCCGCATGACGATGGCGACGTATTTGATCGACGTCGTGACAATGAGCGTCCAAACGATCAGGGACAGCATGCCCAGGGCCGCCGCCGGCGTCGCTTCACCCCCAGCCCATTCGATCGCGGTCTTGAAGGTGTAAAGCGGGCTCGTGCCGATGTCGCCATAGACAACACCGAGCGCGCCGAGCGCGAGAGTGGCGAGACCGCCACGCTGGCGGACCGTCGCTTCCGCGGTTGTTCCTGCAACGCTTGCCACTACCGTCCCTTCGTGACGCGTTCTCTCAGTCGATAGCACCCGCTCTCGCCTGATGGCGAGGCCGTATCCCCGTAGTGGGGAGCTCGCCCGCGGCTCACGCGCAACCAGCGAATCCGCGCAAGCTCAGACGGACCAGATATGTCGCGCCCTTATGACATCTTTATAGGAGAGGTTAACGTTATCCATCGAATTCATACGCGATCCGGATTACCTCGGCGGCAGCAGAGGTTCTCACATGCGCAATATCCAGATGCTCACATTGGACGCCATGAAATTCGCGATGCTGGCGCTGCTCGGCGCCCTTTGCACCCTTTGCACCCTTGCGTGCCTGCCTTCACTGGGTCTCGGCATTGCTCTCCTGAGCGAGCAGGCTGCTGCCTGGTTCAGAACGCTGCAATGGAATCCGGTTCCACTCGCCACGCTGCTCAAGCAGGTTGGCTATGCCCCCCACGCCGATTGGCCATGGATCCAATCGGCAATTGATCAGCTATTACGCCTGGAGAGCGGGCCCACGCTGATAACAGCGGCAACCCTTCTCTGGGCTGTCGCCTTGATCGGTTTCGATCAAGCCCTGAAGAAATGGCGCCCCGCCACCCGGCTGTTTTGACTTTGCGCGCGTGCACTCTTGGGCACACGGCTTCACAGTGCGACGGCACAAAAGGCATCCGAGCCAATATCCGTCTTCATGATTCGCGCGGTCCGCAATGCGGATGCGATGTGACAAAGCAGCAACATTCAAAGTCTTTTTGAGTGATTTAGTCTGACTTGCTCGATGCACCGGGCATTTCCACGCGGCGGCTGCTTGCCGCCGGAGCGCGCCAAGCTAAGCTGACGCGCGGGGGAGCGGAAACTAGTCCACGTGCATCGAACGTTGTTCCTTTTCGAGATCGGGCTCGCGCGTGCCGCCGCGTGCGCGATGCTAGCGATCTTGGCGGCAGGAAGCGCGGCGTCAGCAGCCGACCGCCCGGCCCTCGCGCGCAGGCCTTCCGCGCTCACCATCCCCTATGACTGGACGGGCTTCTATATCGGCGCTCACACCGGCGCGGGCTTTTCGTATCGCGATTGGACCCTCATCGATGGTTCGACATCGGAAGCAGGCGATGCTGTCCTCGCTGGTGGCCAGATTGGGTTCAACTATCAGCTCGGAAAATGGGTAGTGGGCGCCGAGGGTGACCTCTCGTGGGGCAACCTGAGGGATGCCACCATGTGTCCGGATGGTAGCAGTTGGTGTTGGACCAGGCAAAGCTGGTTGGCCACCGCGACGGGCCGCATCGGCTATGCGTTCGATCCCGCGCTGTTCTATCTCAAGGGCGGGGCTGCTTTCACGCGCTCGGAATATTTCAAGACCTCGCCGGTCGGGCCCTTTCTAGATGAGAGCGCGGCGAGCCGCAGGAACGGCTGGACGGCCGGCGCAGGCATGGAATACGCGCTGGGGGGGCCCTGGACGCTGCGGCTGGAATACGACTACCTCGAGTTCGGCTCGCGCACACTGGCGTTGAGCAACATCGCGACCGGCGCGTTCGCGGAGGACCTCGTGCTGCGGCAGAAGGCGCACGAGGTGAAGCTCGCAGTCAATTACCTATTTAATGCGAATTGGATTCCTTACTTCCCGGCAAAAAAGGCAAGCGGAGGTGACGAGAAGCGCGTCGGCTTGCCGGCACCGCTCGACTCTCCGCCGTTTCCTTCCGGCGACTGGCCGCTCGGCGGCAGCCAGCTGATCGGCGTGCCGGACACCGCCGTCGGGCCGTTGATGAAGTGGCTCTACGATGGCCCGAATGGACAGGCCTGGAAGGATAGTCACATCAAGATTTACGGCTGGGGCGAGGTCGGCGCCAATGCCAGCACGTCGTCGCAGTCGCTCCTGCCGGCCGGCTACCCTGTCCATCCGGACCGGGTGGAGCTTGATCAGCTCGTTTTCCGCATCGAGCGGCTGCCGGACACCGCGCAAAGCGATCACGTGGACTGGGGATTCAATGTCACCAATGTCTATGGCCTCGATTACCGCTACACGATCATGAAGGGAATCTTCAGCGATCAGCTGCTGAACAAGAACCGGACCTATGGCTACGACGTGCCGACCTTCTATGGCGAGGTTTATTTCCCACAGGTGGCGCAGGGCATGAATGTGAGGGTCGGTCGCTTTCTGTCAGTGCCGGATATCGAAACACAAATGGCGCCCGGCAATTATCTCTACACCCATTCGCTTCTCTATATATTCGATCCCTTCACCCAGATGGGCATCGTCAGCACCATCAAGCTCAACAGCCAGTGGCTCATCCAATTCGGCGCGCACGCCGGAAATGACGTCGCGCCATGGGAAAAGACGGATGCGAAGCTCACGCCCATGGCCTGCATCCGCTGGACGTCAAAGGACAACAACGACTCCCTCTACCCCTGCGTCAATTCCATCAACAACGGCAAATATGCATACGACAACATCCAGATGTTCGTGGCGACCTGGAGCCACAAGTTCAACGCCAACTGGAACATGCAGACGGAGGCCTATTACGTCTATCAGCGGGACGTGCCGAGCATTTATGGACCGCTGCCGATCGAGCCGAATACCAATGGAGCCGTTTGCCCGTTCGGCGAGGTCAGCTGCTTTGCGCCTGCCTGGGCGATCGTTAATTTCCAGAACTTCAAGCTGTCGAAGACCGATTTTTTCGTGCTGCGCAACGAGTATTTCGATGACGCGCGGGGGCAGCGAACGGGAACGCAGACGAAGTACACCACTCACAGCATCGGCTGGGGGCACTGGTTCAACGCCTGGGGCGAGAACACGGGACTGTTTCGGCCGGAGTTGCGATATGAGCACTCGTATAATGCCCCGGCCTATAATTACGCCACCAGGAGGGATCAGCTGATCGTGGCCGCGGACGTGATCCTTCTCTATTAAGCCGGCCCGGCTCGGCCACGCCCCGCCGCGCCCGCCTCGCTTCGCGCCTGATATCTTCCGACTACGCCGCAGCTGGGGATTGCCAGTCACCCCGGCCATCCCCGGATCAAGTCCGGGGATCGTGGCGCGAAGCGCCAAGAGCGCGAGCCGGGATCGGAGACCACAGGCTTTCGGTCATGGGTCCCGGGTCTGCCTCCCCGGATCAAGTCCGGGGTCGCCTGCCCGGGGCGACAATCTCGCATTAATTCTTGCATGCAGCGGGCCTTGGGAGCATGCTCTCCCCGGGCCGGACCGCACTGAGCCCATACCGACACCGTTGGAATCGCAGGGAACCTCGATGAGCAGGATGATCGCCATCATCGCCGTCGCGATCGGCATCATGTTGTCAGGATTGCTGACGGCCGACCGCACCGAAGCCGGAGCCTCGGCCAGCGCGCCTAGCCGGTACAGCCAGGCGAGCTCCGCGGGATATCAGACATGGACGCGCTGGTTGCGCGGCCACCGCGGCGGGACCTCGGAATACTCTTCCAGCAACAGATCAAGACGCTGAGCTTTCCGCCGCAACGCTATTGCGGGACTGCTCCGCGGCATTGTGCTTCCGTTTTGCTGCTCGAATCGGCACATGCTTGCGCGCTGTGCAGCACATTGCTTGCGGCAATCCACTCCCGCACCCTTGGCAGCACTTCGGGTAGCAGCGCGCCCACCTGCGCCTTCGTCATCCCCGGCCGGATGCGCTCGTCGTAGAGGATGTTAAGGAGGTATTGATCGTAAATATCGAAGAAGCCCATTTGCACATCGTCATTGAACATGGTCCAGGGTACCGACCGATCATCATTGATCGGACCCAACGCCTGCAGTAGCTCTTCATAGGCGCAGTCATAAAAGACGGGGTCATCGGCATCGGCAGGGAGAACAACCTCTGCGTGCCGAATGCGATAGTGTTTGTCCTTGGCGAAACCGGAAAGACACTGGGGATCTAGAGCGCGCTGAATCTGATTTGCTCTCTCGCGCCCATAAAGAGAACGAATTGCCGGCTTGAGATTTCGTTCCTGCACAAGCATGACGAATAGATTTGCCGCGCGCATGTCTAGCGTCATCGATATATCGAGCTGATGCATATGCGCCTGAATATCGGCTACAACAGATGCGACTTGCGTGGCTCTGCTGGGTGAGCCCTCATTGAAAACGTAGACTCTGACCGGCTGATCGAACTTGCGGATGCGCTCGACGCGCTGTCCCAGCTGCAACTCCGCGCCAAACGCAATCTTGAAGAAGCCATCCATGATCTCGGCATCGGAAAAGCTTGTTCGTTCGGAGATACGTACACTGCCACTACTGGCATCCTGGGCTTGCACCGGCTCCTGGGTTACGATCACGCTCAACGCAGCAACTGCAATCAACGCCGTAATCCACGCCACGAGGTGCCGTGATGCGCAGCGATGCAGCCCCAAATCTCCGCTTGGGCGACGCCAACAGCCAGGCTGTTCGATCTTGGCATTCAATCGCGGGGGCATTGATCACATCCGAGAGCGTGCAGCCCAAAAAGCGGCGTCCAATAACAACGCTCGATGAAAATATGCAGTGCCCAGACATAGGTTTTCGAGGGGAGAAAGCGCTCGGCATCATAGGAATTGCATAAAGATCGCCGGTCGATTCTTGATTATGTATGTGTTTGGAGGGCAACATTCACATATAAGCAATTTCACGAAGTGCGGTAGCCGGAAGGTGTATCTCAAACGCCACTGTGCTCGGCGACAGTTGACTGTAACCTACTGAGCTGCTGCAAGAATCTGCGGCCAGCCGGCAGCGCTGAGCTGTTGTCTACTATCCGGAAAATGACACAAATTCTGTCAGCCCGTATCTGGAGAGGGCACCTGCACGTCTCACGCTCATTTTCTGCAAATCTCACTTTTGCTAAATCTGGCGAGCAGCATCAGTTGCTGCCAAAGCGGGGGCTGGCATGAAGAGGTTGTTGCTCGCAAGCGTTGTTTCCACTGCGCTCATTGCTGCGCAGGCGCCGGCCGCAAATTTGCCTTCGCCGAAGTACAGCGCTCCGCTCGCAGTCTATAGCTGGAGCGGCTGTTATATCGGCGGCAGCATCGGCCAGGCCGGCGCTCGACAGAACGCCAACGAATACACTCTGCCGGGGGCCCCTGTTCTCGCCGGACCCGGTAGCATCTCATACTCCAGCTCCCATTTGATCGGTGGCGCCCATGCCGGATGCAACGTTGAGGGCACCTACGGGCTTGCGCGCAATTGGGTGTTCGGGATCGAAGCCGATTGGAACGGGACCAAACTTAGCGGCACGCAGCTGGCTCCGAGTGTGACGCCAAGTGGTGCGCCGATCGCAGGCACCATTGCCTTTACGGAGGAGACCAAGTCCCTCGTCAGCATTCGCGGGCGTGCCGGTGTGACCGTTGTGCCGAACGTGTTGCTGTACGGCACTGCCGGCGTCGCCTGGAATCATACGGATTACACGGGATTGCATACCTATGCCCCTTGCCCGAACTGCTCGGCCGCAGGCACCAGTGCCAGCAAGTTCGGCTGGGTCGCCGGCGGCGGCGTTGAATGGGCGCCGTGGGACAACAACTGGCTACTGCGCGCCGAGGCTCTTTACTACAAGATCGCTGGCGACAGTCCGTACGGCATCGAAACATCCACCGGGAACACCACTACGAGCTGGTATTGGAATGACCTTGCAATCGTCGACGCTCGGGTCGGCTTGAGCTACAAGTTTGGCAACGCCGGAATCAGCCCTCCGAGGACCTCTGAGGCTCGCGATATCATGGCCTACGTTTGGGGACGCGTGCCGTCCTATCCCAAGGATTGGGACAAGCGCATCGGCGACGATTTCTGGACGCGCTTGGTCAACTATTATGCGCTGGAGATGGGCCACGACGCAGCGCCGGAGGACCCGAGCGCACCTTCGGCTCGCCGCAAAGACTGGACGCCGGCGCCGGCAACGATACCGCCGTATCCCTTTAGCGAGTGGCCCTACGGCGGGGCTACCAGCATCGGCGTGACCCGGCCGAATTCCGTCGACAGCCCGCTGATGACAGCGATGTCCAACACCGCTGCCGGCAAGGCGCTGAACGACGCCCACATCCAGATCTACGGCTGGGTGAATGTCGGCGGCAACGTCAGCACCAACACTGTTACGCCGGGCGGCAACTGGCCCTCGTCCTACATGTACACGCCGAACACAGTGCAGCTCGATCAGGCGGTGGTCTATGTCGAGCGGCTGCCGGATACGGTGCAAACAGACCACGTCGACTGGGGTTTCCGATTTTCGGGCATGTATGGCGAGAACTATCGCTACACGACGTCCTACGGCGTCGCGAGCTATCAGCTGCTCAACCATAACCTGGTCAACGGATACGACTTCGCGATGGTGTACGGGGAAGTGTATATCCCGTGGGTTGGGCAAGGGCTCCTACTCCGCTTCGGCCGCTTCATCTCGTTGCCTGACATCGAGGCCCAGCTCGCGCCCAACAACTACATGTACTCACATTCTCTCGCGTACACGTTCGACAACTACACCAACACCGGCTTGCAGGCCACTCTGGCGGTAACTAAGAACCTGTTCCTGCAATTGGGCGTTACTGTCGGCACCGAGGCGCCGCTGTGGCATGCAGGACAAAAGGTTGCCAACCCGTTCCCGAATGTTGTGTTTCCGGGAACCAGCATGCCGATCGATCCGGGCGCCAGGCCATCCGTCACCGGCTGCGTCCGCTATCAGACCGATAACGCCTATGACAACGTCTATGTCTGTGCCGACGCCATCAACAGCGGCACATGGGGCTATAACAATCTGCAGTGGTACGGGATGACCTGGTACCACAAGTTCAATGAGAAGTTTCAGGTCTCGTTCGAGGCCTACGAGCTCAGCCAGAAGAACGTGCTGAACATAACTGATCCCGCGGGCATCATCGCCAACAACGGTTTTCCCTTTGCTCCTGGGATCATCCAATTCAACGCGCCGAACTTCGCGCATTGCAGCGACTCCAACGCGATCACCTGCACAGCGCGGGCAATCGCCGCCGTGGCTTACTGGAATTACAGGGTCACGGCGCTGGACAACATTTCGCTACGCACCGAGTATTATCACGACGAGGAAGGACAGCGCACTACTGTGCCGACCCGCTATGCCGAGGTCGGACTCGGTTGGCAGCACTGGTTCTCGCCGCAGATCGAGGTCCGGCCGGAAGTGACGTACTACAAGTCGTACAATGCTCCCGCCTTCAATGGCAATTTCAACGCGACGCCGATCGCGATCTTACCGAACAAGTACTACATGTGGTTGTTTGCGTCGGACCTGATCTGGCACTTCTGAGGTAAGTAACACTCAAAGGCACGGAAGGGGAGCTTGCGATGCCGTGCTGCCAAGGAGCCAAATGGGGGATGGTCATGAGAACGCTAGTCACCGCAAGCATTGCATTGGTTGCGCTCGCATCAGCGTCGGGCAAGGCAGCAGAGTTACCAGTCAAGAAGACGGCTGCGCCCAAAGAGCCGAAGTTCGTCGTCTACAACTGGACGGGATGGTATGCTGGCCTTCTCGTCGGCGGGGGCTGGAGCCATGCCGAGCAGAACGATCCGCGGCCTTTCACCAGCGATGCGTATCAGCCCAACGGTGGCGTGATCGGCGGTGACCTCGGATACAATGTGCAGCTCGATCATCTTGTGCTCGGCCTTGAAGCCGACGGCTCCGGCTCCTGGATCAAAGGCTACACGATGGGCACCGACCCGCTCGCGGGCACATGCGGCGGCGCCCCGCCACGTTGCTTCTCGAACCTCGGGTCATTTGCGACCTTGCGCGCGCGCGTGGGTATCGCGATGGATAATGTTCTGCCTTATCTGACAGGCGGTCTTGCAGTGGGCTGGCTGAACGGCCAGGACGGCGACATCGCCGTCAACGGCGCGTACGGAGCAGGCACGAAAGCGGTGGTCGGGTGGACGGTCGGTGTCGGC
>Ga0306920_100008657_pt1 | contig 13512 bp, 10 predicted proteins | sample flu12Cox44000170_FD_204666 | JGI IMG/M metagenome (GOLD analysis project Ga0306920, IMG submission 204666) | Lab enrichment of tropical soil microbial communities from Luquillo Experimental Forest, Puerto Rico - flux4day.12C.oxic.44.000.170 (v2)... | ecosystem: Environmental > Terrestrial >... | reverse complement strand
TTTTAACTTTTTTTTATGGGACCTTGGTCGTACCCCGACACCGTGGATGCACGACCCCACAATGGCGCTTTTGTGCTCGCTTGCTTGCAGACTGGAAGGATTCGCTCGAGGATGACCAGCGCAGCATGTGGCGCGTGGTGTTGCGCCTTCGCTGCCCCCTGTGTGCCAGGAAGAATGAACTGGGTGGGTTGTGGCTGGAACGGCTCAGGAGTACTGCTTACCCTGGAGAGCGTCGTGAATGAGCTTCACCAGAACCTCATCCTCGAAAGGTTTTGCAAGGAATGCAAACGCTCCCGCATCGAGCGCAGTCTGGCGCACTGATGGATCGTACCGCCCACTAATGAAAATAATCTGTGTGTCCGGCGAATTTTGGTTGAGCAACGCCTGCACTTGCAGTCCATCCATTAAGGGCATCCATACGTCGAGGACCGCCACCTTACATCTCGCTTGCTCGAGCCTGGAGAGAAAGGCGGCAGGATGGTTAAACTTTTCCACACCAAAGCCGGCTGATTTAAGCAAACGTCCGAGCGCTCTCAACATGGAAGCGTCGTCGTCAAGGAGCCAGATGGAATTCCCGCCGTTAAGTCCGAAAGTCGAAACTCGGGCACCTGATTCTTCGAAGTGTTTCAAAGCTGGCATATGTGGAGTGGAGGGGGGCTGCGTTTGCAGTTAACAATAAGGGTTCGGGAAATAAAATCATATTGGACCTTGGTCTCACGTGGAGATCGTCGTCACTATGGCGTGATGCCCGGCAATCTCTCATTCGCACGCCGCGGGTCGCGCGGATGGCGTAAATTTTGGCTCCGGCACCTTGGTGACACGAAGGCACTTCGTGCAGAGGTTACTTTTTCGCGCCAATAGCTAAGGCGGCGACCTTGATTTGTCCTTCTTTGCTTCAGGCAAGCGAATCGTAAAACAAGCGCCGCCACCGTCACAATTCTCCGCCGAGAGCGCTCCGCCGTGCGCCTCCACGATGCTGCGCGCGATCGCCAGTCCCATTCCGGTTCCTTCGGCTTTTGTCGAAAAGAATGGCTCGAAAAGTTGTTCGCCGATACCGATGGGAAAGCCAGGACCAGAATCACGCACACTGACGAGAATGTTTCCGTTTCCGTCATGGCCCGCACGAATGACAAGGCACCGCGTATTGGAGGGCAGAGCGTTCACTGCTTCGAATGCGTTGACGGTGAGATTCAGAAGAACCTGCAAGAGCTGCACTGAATCTCCCCAAACCTGGCCCGCGTCGGAATCAACTTCCACTGTGACTTTGACCTCCCGTCTAATGGCCTCGCTGTGAACAATCCGGAGAAGATCGTCAATCATGTTGTTGATCTGGACTAACGAGTGCTGAGCTTCGCCTTTACGGACCATATTGCGAATGCCCCGAATGATCTCACCGGCTCGGCGGCCGTCAGCCACGATGTCGGCAAGCAGCTCCGTCATCTCTTCGATTCCGATTTTGCCCGCCGCGAGCAAGCGCTGCCCGGCGCTGGCGTTCGCTACGATTGCCCCTACCGGATTGTTGACTTCGTGTGCCAGGGACGCCGCCAGTTCGCCCATCAATGCAACGCGTCCCACCCGGGCCAGTTCCATGTTTTGGCGCTCATGCTCGACCTCCGCCTCCCTGTGCGCGGTAATGTCAATCAATGACACCAGAACAAACAGACCTTCCGCAGTATGTATTGGAGTGAGTCGTGCTTCGACAGGAAATTCGCGGCCGTCTTTGCGACGGCCAAAAAGATCGCGCCCAACTCCGTTTGCATTCCTGCTCGGTTGAGAAACAAAATGTTTGCGATCGCCGGGATGTCGATCGCGGAAACCTTCCGGAATCAATGTTTCAATCTGGCATCCGATCAACTGGTTGAGAGAATAGCCGAAGACCGTTGCTGCCGACGCATTGGCGAAGTTGATCACGCCGGCTGAGTCGACCATAATCATCGCGCTCGGCGTCGCGTCGAGTACGAGCCGAAATTGTTCTTCGGCGCTTTTCCGCTCCGTGATGTCTATGCATGAACCAATGTAACCGAGGAACGCGCCATCAGGAGCAAACCGTGGTGTTCCGCTATCCAGAACCCAGCGGTATTCACCGTCACTCCGGCGCAGGCGATATTCCATTGTAAACGATTCGCGCGCGTTGAAGGAATTTTGATAAACATCGAGGCAGCGATCTACGTCTTCCACGTGAACGCCCTCTGCCCATCCATTGCCAAGTTCCTGGTCCAGACTTCGGCCGGTAAAATCAAGCCAGCCTTTATTGAAGAAGGTGCAAAGTTTGTCCGGACCCGACATCCAGATCATCACGGGCGCGGCGTTGGCTACCGTGCGAAAACGCTCTTCACTCTCACGCAACTCTTCCTCCCCTATTTTGCGCTTGGTGATGTCGCGCGACACTCCGCGAGCGAAAGCCGGTTTGCCACGTTCGTCGAGCTCGACGCTGCCATAACCCAAGATCCAGCGTGTGCTTCCGTCCGGCCGCGTGATGCGATATTCGCTCTCGTAATCGCCGCCGTGCTCGAACATCTGTTGCACAAGCTGCTTCATACGTTCGCGGTCCTCGGGGTGCACGAGTTGAAGCAATCGGTCAAACGTCACCGGCTCCGAATCCGGGAAACCGAATAACTCTCTCCATTTCTGCGTTACCCTGAGCGGGTCACCAGGGATGTTCCAAAGCCACAAACCGAGATTTGCCGCGTTGGCTGCGATGTTAATGCGTGCTTCGCTTTCGCGCAGCGCGGCTTTGCTGGTTTGGAAGTCCTGGGCAAGTTTGGCCGCACGGAGGAAGTCGTAGCTCAATTCGTAGCCCATCGCAGCGATGATTCCCAGGTAAGGAACACTGCTCATGAATGGCCATCGGACAGCCCCCCAAATCATCAGCACGGACTGCGCCAGCGCCAACGTGATGAAAAAAATTGCGCTCCCTCCCACAAGAAGCGCGCGGCGCTGTTCGCCACGACGCCACACAGCGATGGTAGCGTCCGCGAAAAAAATAAGAACCAACAGCGTACTTAGTTGGCCAATCAAGGCCCAGGGATTCGGTACGCCTACCGGAACAGAGACTGTCTCCCCTCCCCACCAGGAGAGATGTCCCAGACTCGTGATTTCTCGAAAATTAAGATTTGGCGGGAAAAGAAAATTAAGTAAAAGCGCCAGCGTCCGTACACCGCAGACGCACCAGGCTAACCACAGTCGCCCGGCACGGAGATAGAGACGACCAAACCATACGATCGACAAGGCCAGCATCCAGACCGGCAGTTGCGCCCATCGCAGCACCGCGCTCCATTGTGCGGTTGTCTGCGCGTGCATCCCTATCAACTCGAGCTCTGCGATGATTCCAGTCGCCAAAGCGCTGCTCGAAAACAGCAGATACATCCATTTCTGGCGCCGTTTGCTCCAGATCAGCAGATATATCCCGGCGGCCGTGAAACAAAACGCGGCGTCCATCGACCAAAGCAGTGTGATCCAGCTCATCGGCAGAGATGAGACCGCGCGCAGTTGAACACAAGCAGTGGCTTTTTAGGCCACTGCGAAGCAGCCGCCTGAGAAACAGGAGGAACTAGCAAGCTTGTCATCGCGATAGAACGCTGCATAACGCGTGAGCTAGTCCAAGATAATGGGGAGAACGATACTGAATGTAAATCCAAATCGAGATGGCATTCAGCACATTATCATCGCTTCTCCGCACTGTGGAAGAAAGTGATCTAATGGCCTTTTAGGAGGTTGTGCGGCCACTCGCCTTGGGCAGCAACGATCCAACCGGCACGCCTAGCCATTTTGCGGCAGCTTCGCGTGTTTCGAACATCTCGACCTCCAATGGCGAGAGATCGGTCAAAAGAGCGTGGATTTTGATGATATGGGCAGCTTCCGGAGTCGTGACATAAAACGCGGACTTTATCCGTTCGCGCCCAACATAGGAAAGGCGCCGGTGTAGCGCGACATGAAAAACATATTTGAAAGTAAGGTGAAAAGATTCGATGAGCGAGAGATCGGAAAAGCGATTGAATGGCTTCTCGGCCGTGTTTTCTCTCCTGATGAGGTCCACCAAAACCTTGTTTACCTCAGCCTCGTCGAGGATGCCGCGCGGCCTCCAGATGAACAGGCTGGCGTCTTCTATGTACTCGGCATCGGCGGGCAGTTCCGTCACGTTCGTTCCGTCGGAGCTATGGAACTGCCAACGTAGATAGCTTGTACCCGAACATGTCCCATAAGTCTCTACTTCGCCGTTTGAGGTGCGGTGAAAAGCAGCAATATACTCATTAGACCCTGTTCGCCTCACCGTGCACAGCAGTTCCAGAGGGCGCGACTCGCAGAAAAGTGTGGCGCCTGCTAACTCTCTCAATGGGTAGGTCAGACTAGTCGAGCAGCTTTGGCGCTCTGAACGCTCGCCACGCCCAAGTGAGGCCATTCCGAACGGCGGTATGCAGGTGCTTGCGGTGTGCACGGTGCTGGGCCAAGTGGGATACGTAGCGCTGGCGTTGCAGCAACACGGCCAGCAGTCCGCTTTGCGTAAGGGTTGGGGTTGACTTACTCATAACGTAGTTCCTTTCTGTTTTCTTGTCGGAAGACCTTTGGCAGGTTTCGCGAGTTCTTCTTATTGGGACGTTGGCCCAATGAGGGAGCACCAAATGCGGAGCCTCGAGTGAGGCTTAAGCGATGATGAGCTCCTGACTTGATCAACCGCCACTTGTCAGGCGGGTGACCAAGTACCCGATGAACCGCCTCGACAAATTGTTCATCGTTAAAAGGCTTAATAAGGAAGGCGACTGTGCCGATTTGCATCGCGGTGAGCCGCGCGGCACGATCGTCGTGTCCTGTGATTACGATCACATGAGTCCGCGGCGATACCGCGCAAAGCCGCGCCAGAACTTCCAAGCCGGTCATTTCCTTCATCCAAAGGTCGAGCACGACGAGCCGCACATCGTGTGCGGCTACATAGGTAATGAAATCCGCGCCCTTGGTAAAGGGTTGCACGGCGAACCCAGCCGATGCGAGTAAACGGCCGGTCGATCTGAGCACCGTGGGATCATCATCCACCAGGCAAACAATTTCCGAGGAAGGCTGTTCGCTCGGTATCATGCGCATTTGCGCGACCGCCCGACTTTCACTCTGGGGCGTGGCGATCATGCCCCACATTAGGTCCCGCCAATGCGAAGGATAGTGGACCTTGGTCCAATGGACCTTAGTCTTATGCGGGGCTTGCGGTCGGCGAGACGCCGAAATGTTGGGAGACGCGCATCAGATCAGCAACGGAAGGGTTTCATGAGAAAATGAACTGCGCCTTTTTCATTGCCTGAGTGCAGATCGGCACATTGCAACGCCTGTAATGAAGACAAATCCGGCTCACAAGCCTCGCGTTATACCGCTGGAAGTGCGGCGCTTACCGGGAGAACAAACTGAAATTGCGCTCCGCCGCCCTCGACGTTCTCGCCGCCAACGGTGCCGCCATGTGATTCAACGATTGAACGGACGATCGCGAGACCCATCCCTAATCCTTGTGCTTTGGTCGTGAAGAAGTGTTCGAAAATTCGATCGCGCGCTTCCTCGGATATACCAACACCATAATCGCGGACGCTCGCACGAATTGCGTCCTCAGTCCGCGCCGTCACGATCACGACTTTGCGACTGCTCAGCGGCGTATCGCGCATGGCGTCGAAAGAGTTGATCACGAGATTCAGTAGCACTTGCTGGAGTTGAATCGGATCTGCCTCAACTGGAGGCAAATTTGGATCGAGCAAAGTCACCACCTCGCAGGATTGAAGGATTGCAGTCGGGTTTACCATGCCCGCCACGTTTATTATCAAATCATTCAGATTCACTCGCTGACGGACCGACACACTTTTTTTTACCATGCTCTGGATACCGCGAATTACATCGCCGGCGCGGCGTCCATCAGCCACGATGTCATCGAGTAGGTCCCGAAGTTCGTGAAGCTCGACATCGCCGCGATCGAGCAAACGCCGTCCAGCACCGGCGTTGCTGATGATTCCCGAGAGCGGTTGATTCACTTCATGGGCAATGGATGCTGCCAATTCACCCATAACTGCCACTCGGCTGAGATGGCCCACTTCTTCGCGGCGTTGTAGTGCTTCCGCTTCGGCGAGCTTGCGAGCAGAAATGTCAGCCACCGCCGCCAGAACAAGAATTCCATCTGCCGTCTCAATGGGATTAAGGCCGATCTCGACTGGGAACTCGGTGCCGTCTTTTCGCCGGGCAAACAGTTCTCGCCCGGCACCAATCACTACAGCTTCCGGCTTAGCCAGGAATTTTGTTCGATGCGCGGGGTGGTCGGCGCGAAACCGCTCCGGCACGAGGATGTCCACAAGTTTTCCGATGAGCTCTTCACGCCGATAGCCGAATAGCTCTTCGACGTGAGTATTTACGAGGACGATTTTGCCTTCGCCGTCCACTAGCACGATTCCACTTGGCGATGCTTCCACTGCCAGCCGGAACTTTTCCTCCGCCTGCTTCCGCGGCGTTATGTCTATGGAAACTCCGATGAGCCGTGCGCCGGTCCCTTCTTTCGCAGCTGCACAGCGTCCACGGCCTCCGATCCATCGCACAGTTCCATCTGGTAACAAAATACGATATTCGATTTCGTATTCGCCTTGCGTTTCTATCGCGCGTTTTACAGCGGACTCGCGAAGCGGCCGATCCTCGGGATGGACACGGTCTTGAAGTATCGACTCGTCTATCCGCGTGTTGAGATCAAATTGAAACAAAGAGCGTGCCTTTTCCGACATCCAGATCTCGTTGGTGGTGTTATCAAGCTCCCACACCCCGAGATGAGCTGCCTCGGCTGCGAGAACGACTCGTTCCTCAAAGTTACGCAAAGCCTCTTCCTTTTTCAGTAGCTCAGTCACGTCCACGCACGAGCCGATATAGCCGGCAAACTGTCCTAGTGTGTTGTAGCGCGGTACTCCGTTATCTGAAACCCAACGATACTCGCCGTCGCGACGTCTCAGCCGGTATTGCATGACAAACGGTTTGTGCGTATCGAATGCCTCCGTGTAAGTCTTGAGACACCGTTGCAAATCGTCTGGGTGAACGCCCTCAGCCCAGCCGTTTCCAAGTTCCTGTTCCACGCTACGGCCGGTAAACTCCAACCACGACTTGTTGAAGAACGTGCAAAGCTTGTCCACGCCCGCCATCCAGATCAGGACCGGCGCAGCATCCGCCACGATCCGGAAACGTGACTCGCTTTCGCGCAGCACGGTCTCTCCAGTTCTGCGCTCCTCGATCACCGTCGCCAGAAACAACAGCGGAATTGCCAGTACGATTAGAAATACTTGGATCGAAAGAGCGTCTTGTTCAGGTGGTCCGCCAGAGAATGGCCCATGCCCATGGGCTGCGCTCCAAATTGCCAGGAAGCTGACACATGAAATAGCAGTGCTTGCTCCCACAACACCGAATCGTACCGCCGCCCAAAGAAGGAAGGACAGGGGGAGAAAGAGAAGAGCCGCATCCGCTCCCGATCCAAACTTATAAAGGACAGCGTAACTTACCAGCAACAGACCAGCAAACAGCACGCATGCCTCCAGGCAATGCGAAAGTCGGCCTGTCCGCAGGGATTGGATTCCAGTCGTCGACCACGTTACGATCAACGGCACAATTATTAACGCCGCAAGGGCGTTCGAAAAAAGGCGTATTCGGATCAGCTCCCAGTAGGTGTCCTTGCCCCAATCATTCCATACCACAAACGCGGCGTCTAAAAACGAAGACAAAAACGGACCGATGAATACTACGCAAAGACAAAAAATGCCTACGTTGCGGAGCGTTGTGAAGCGAATCGGCCCGCCGATCAGGTAGCGCGTCAAACCTGCGCCGATCACTGCTTCACACGAGTTGCTGATGAACCAGCATAAAATCATCAGTGGTGGAACATGACTCTGCAATTGCGCCGCCCAATGCGCCGGAAATGCGGCCAGCAGTATTAATCCCCAGATGCGTGGCGGCGTCAGCAAAAGTGCTGCGACCAGGATCGAATTCGGAGGCCAAAGAACGGAAACTGGATGGGGTTTAAGCGTAAGCGCAAAACCGATTTTGCAGCCAAGATAATACCCTGCGAATACCCACAACCCGATCACCACCACGCGCCATTCGAAGGACGCACCGAAACTGTTCAGCGTCCGCGGTTCTGATTGAACGTCCGCGGCTTCAAAAGATGCGGAAGCGCTCTTCATCTTCAGTGAACCTCACGGGTTTTCGAAAGCCAACGTCGGCGCAAATACTTTCTCGGGGGATAGAGAAAGACGATTCCGAAAAATCCGCGGCACAATCTATTCGGGGCATGACTGCGTCCGTGCCGGCGTAAGCCACACCGCAGCACGCGTTCGTGTAACGCAAAGTCTTTCCACGCCATTCCCAGATTATACGATGGCCTACCTCGAGAAAAAAGCTTATTTTCTTAGGGCCAAGCGGCAAGAAATCGGCTGGCCATCGAAGCAATTCACAAACGTTCGCGGATGAGGACCGCCGGAGATCGTGACGGGGACCACGGCCGACAGCTTGCAAGCAGGTTAGACAAGCGCGCCGTTGCTAGTTCCTCAGCGCGCCACTTGGCAAACCGCGCGGTCATATGTTTGCATCGGGCAGTGAAGCGGTTGTTTGCATCGACTGATTAGGCTTTCCGTCGCCATCGCGGAAGAAAGTACGACACGGGAATCCCAAAAAGAGTCGCGACAAGGCTGAGGAAAAAAATTGGAGCCGCATGTCTGACTAGAAAGAAACGCGAATAGGTCTGGTAAAGAGCAAAACCGGAAAGGTACCTGTTCCATGGGACGAGAAGCACTAGCAATAAACCAAGAGCCGAACAAACCACCATCCCCAATGCGTTATGGCGTCGGGTATTCCACCAGTATGCACCGCTAAACATAAGCGATGTCAAAAATGCCCCTAAAAGGCACAGTCCAGCTACACGACGGAACATCGCGCCACCAATCGTGGTTGAATAGCGACGAAGATCGTTCTCAAGCAGCTTGGTTATTGACTGGACCTGATCCGCGGATTCCCCGCTGACCGAGAGCCGGCGCGAGTAGTCGCTGAAATCAAGCGTGACGGCTGAGATGGGCTTATCCGATAGATAATAGGTATAGCGAAACCTGAAAACTTCCGTCGGAAACGCAACGGTGCTGGCCACAGAAAGGTGCGGTATCTCGATTTCTTCGCCGCGAACGCCAACCGTCACAGTCTCCCGGCCAGAATCTTGCTGGCCGGAAGGACCGTTGGCCACGGCGATGAGCAACTGAGCCTTGAGTAAGATACTGTCGAGATCGGCCGCCACCAATCTCAGAGGAGGCAGGTCACGGTTTTCTGAAAATTGCGCGCCGTTCAGCAGCGATGTTATGACAAGCGATATACAAACGCTAAACAGAACGGCGAGGCGCATCGTATCCGGCGTAACAAAAAACTGAACCCAACGGTGTAAAAAACTGAACCCCAACTGTGTTAGGTTCTCCGTCTTCCACGCATCGCTATCACTGCCACACCAAAACCGAGGAGAATCAATAACGGGTAGAGAAGTGCCGACGGCCGTTTTGTTTGTTTCGTTGTAGCAGATCTTGGCCGGTTCGCAAACTCAATGGGAATCTTGACCTGTGAGCCTGTGCCGGGCTGAAAACGCCACTGCGAATAAGCTTCAAGCGCAGCGCCATCGAGGAGTTTGTTTCCCGTGCTCTGAAGCATTCGCGCCCCGCTAACGTTACCGGTTTGTTGATCGATCGTGACCAGGACAACTCCTTTTCCTGAGAGCCCCTGTTTTGCCCATTCGGGCCGGTACACAGGTTTGGGTGTGTAGATCGCCTTGGGCGGAGGCTGTTTTCCCGCAGCCGGAGTTCCATTCTGAGCGTGCAGCGAAGAAACAGAGACAAGCCCGAACACCAAAACGAGCGCGAACAGCGATACATTCTTCCTTCGTGAACGTCTGCGGACATTACCGATCAACCCAGACGCTGCCGCGCGCACTTGAGGATCAGACATTCGATAGACGCTTCGATCGAGCAGGTAATGAATGAATCCTGTCGCGAATCCCAGAGCCAGCAGCACGGGCACCCATGTCGACGTGCGGAGCTGCGTCGCAAGCGCACCAAATATTCGATCGCCATAGTACGTACCGGTCTCGCGATTTGCTTCCACCTCAAAAATAGGAAGAAAAACCAGCGACAATAACATGAGGAAAAGCACGACAGCCCACGGCCGCACATTCAACCTGTGCAGATATCGGCGAACGATTCCAGTCGTTGGAGCTGACTCCGCCGACGGCGTTTGCGACGCCAGCCCCGTAGCGAGTATCCAGTGTTGTGATGTCCAGATCACAAGAAAAAGAAACAAACTCCGCGGCCGAAGCGCCAACCCCACCATCACCGCGAGTCCAACAATGTACAAGATGCGGGGCAACGACCATCGCGGCGTGCGCAGTTCGGCAACCAACATGATTGCCGTGATCGCAAAGAGCGCCAAGGTCGCGCACCCGCGAATTCCATTCTCAGCCGACACAATCCACGCCGGAAACCAGCGATCGACCCACTGGTCTTGGTACGCGACTGCTCCAGCTAGAACATCCGCGACAAACACCAGCACCCCGCCAGCGGCCAGTGCAAAGAAGCGATCCCATCGCCTCGTCTGAATGCACGAGCCGCGATCTGCTCGCGAACGATACAGTGAAAGCGCACCGAAATGTTGCGCCGCGAAATGATACGTCACGCAGGCGTAATCGATGATCGCCAGTCCAATCAGTCGTTCCTCACGTGTCCATGGCAACGCTGAGTCTGCGGGAAGAAACAGCGCAAAACATCCAGCTGTTACCAGTAGCGGCAGCACGATGAACCGAATCGGCTGTTCGCGCAGGAGCGGTCGGTACGCTTCCGTGCAATACGCGAGGTAAGTGCTCGACAACCGGTGACCGATCCAAAACAAGGCGGTCAAACCGAAGTAAAGCAGATCGAGTGGACTCGACTCGGGATTGGAATAGCCATGAGCGAGCAACAGCACGATTGGCGCAAGCCAAAGCGCGCCAAGTATCCAGAAGCCGTCCCAGAGTGGTCCACGGACCCACGGCAATGACGACCATTTCCGCACCCATCGGGCTGCCGTTCCGATCTCAAGTACGGCGGCGGCTGAGGAAAGCTCGGCCATTCGAGCAGGTAAGTGCGCCGGCGGCGGCGTACTTGGATTTTATTTAGTATGCGACCCCGTTATCTCTGGATTTGCATATCAACGCCGCCGCCGGTGGCGTTTACATCAAGGCCTCTTTGCGTGGCGGAAATGCGGACTATCACACCCGCCTGATTTGTCATGAGGGTGCCGGCTTTCCCAGCGCCAATCGTCACCCCGCGCGTGCCCGCGCCACCGACATTATAATGACCGTTGAAATCTTGAAGATTCTTCAGATTGAAAACCTCGCCATAGGCGGAACTCCCTGTCATACCGACTTTGCCTACCGAGAGCCCGTTTACCTTCACCGGATAGTTTTTGCCCTTGTAGGTCAGCGTCCCTGATCCCCACCTGAAACCGATTCCAAGAGCGAAGGAACCCCCGCTAAAGCGCAGAGTTGCGTCCGGCCCGGATTCATGACTCGCCGCCTGCGTTAAACTTGTCGTCAATGCGACGACGAGCAAGAGAATTGCGATTTGCTTGACATTATTCATGTGAATATCCTTCCATTTGGTTTGCTGAAACTACGGTTTATATCCTACGGCTCTATTGGACAAAAGTCTTATGTTTGCCGGTCGGCAATATTCATCTATCCTTATGAGGCAGCAATTGAAAAGTAGAAAATTATGAAATCACAAAGCCGCAAAATACTTCATGGCGTAATAATCATCATTGGTCTCGCATTAAGCTCCACCGCATTAGCGCAGCAGGCCCAGTCGCAGGTCATGACCACGACGACAACGTCTGACGCGGAACAAGCGCCGAAGCTGCCGGCTGATCAATTGGATTCTCTGGTTGCGCCCATCGCTCTTTATTCCGATTCACTCCTGGCGCAATCGCTTGCTGCTTCCACTTATCCACTCGAAATCATTCAGCTTCAGCAGTGGATGGAGAAGAACAAGAATTTACAAGGCCAGGCACTGGCGGACGGTGTGTCAAAGCAGCCGTGGGATCCAAGCGTGCAGGGACTGGTAGCTTTTCCTGACGTGGTGCAACGGATGGCGCAAAATGTCCAATGGACGACCGACTTGGGGAACGCATTCCTGGCGCAGCAATCTGATGTGATGGACGCAGTCCAGCGGATGCGCGCGAAGGCTCAGGGCACAGGAAATCTAAAGACCAGCTCACAGCAAACGGTGGAGAGTAAGACAGTCGAAGGCGGTAAACAGGTGATTGAGATTCAACAAGCAAGTCCCGACACAGCTTACGTCCCATCTTACGACCCAACTGTCGTTTACGGAGCTGCTTCAGCTGACTATCCTTATTACAACTACACCTATCCCGGGTACGTGCCAGGGTCGGCTTTGGCGTGGGGCGCGGGGGTTGCGGTGGGTGCGGCCGCCTGGGGCGCTTGGGGCGGCAACTGGGGCAATTGGGGCAATTGCGATTGGAACCACGGCGACGTCAACATCAATAACAACAATAATTTCAACAAGAACTACAACAAAAGCGTTAATCGCGGGGCCGCCGGCCAGAGCAACACGTGGCAGCACAATCCACAACACCGCGGCGGCACACCGTATTCAAACAAGGCTACGGCCAATAAATATGGCGGAGGAACTAGTCGCGCCGGTGCCGGCGGCGCGGGAACTGCGACCCGCACAGGCGGTGCGGGAGCGGGAGCCAAGCCCGGTGGAGCCGGAGCAGGAGCTAAGACCGGCGCTGCGGGCGCGGGCGCTGCGGCTCGCACCGGTGGAGCGGGAGCTGGAGCTAAAGCCGGTGGAGGCGCAGCTGGAGCTAAAGCCGGTGGAGGCGGAGCTGGAGCTAAGGCCGGTGGAGGCGGAGCTGCAGCTAAGGCCGGGGGAGGTGGAGCTAAAGTAGGTAACCACGCTGCGTCATCGCCATCCAAGGGCGGTAGCGCCTTTGGCGGTGGATCCAGCGGAAGCGCAGCTCGCGCAAGCAGCAGCAGAGGGGGCAGTAGCATGGGTGGAAAAGGAGGCGGTGGTGCTAAGGCCGGCGGCGGTGGCCGAGCTGGCGGAGGAGGAGGTCGTGGCGGTGGTGGTCATGGCGGCGGTGGTCATGGCGGCGGTGGTCATGGCGGCGGTGGAGGACGACGAAGATAACCAAAACGAGCGAGGAAAAACAATGAGAACAAAATTAACAATTACGACGTCGTTGAAAATTTCTCTTATTACCTTTGCGATCTTTATTTCCGGGTTGCTCGGCCTGAGCATGCATGCGGCCACGAAGGCCCAACCAGATGCGGCTTCGCAGCCAAAACAAAAAGAATTCGACACACCGCAACAGGCTGTTGATAGCTTGCTCCAGGCAGCGGGGACTTTTGATGTTTCCGCCTTGAAGGAGATTCTGGGTCCGGACAGCGCCGATCTGGTTACATCCGAGGATCCTGTCATGGACAAAGACCGAGCG
>Ga0306920_100008654_pt1 | contig 13515 bp, 11 predicted proteins | sample flu12Cox44000170_FD_204666 | JGI IMG/M metagenome (GOLD analysis project Ga0306920, IMG submission 204666) | Lab enrichment of tropical soil microbial communities from Luquillo Experimental Forest, Puerto Rico - flux4day.12C.oxic.44.000.170 (v2)... | ecosystem: Environmental > Terrestrial >... | reverse complement strand
CGAAATGTAGTCGCACCCGTTCAGGCTGCCGGCTATCTTACCCTTACGTTCAGACGAAGGAGAGCATCATGGCGCGCAATCATCTCGGACCTTTTTGGAATCAGGACACGGTCACAGCCGCCGGTTTGGCATTCGCGGGGATGATCGTGCTCCAGAGTAAACTGTTCCCGGCCCTCTCGACCGACATAAAGCACTCGCTCGCCCGCTTGCTTGAGTGGAAGCTAGTAGAGTGGTGGCCCTTGTTGTTAATTGCCGCAGGAGTCATTTTGTGGCTGAAACACACCCACGAAAACAGGTCGCGCAAAACGGAGGGATCTGTGACTCAATTAGGAGCTGGAAGTGAACGGCGAAACCAAAGCTAAGCCCGACCGCGGCCCCCTCATCGCCGGCATCATTTTCATTCTCGTCGGCTGCTTTTTGCTACTCGAAAAAATGGGCTTCGTACCGCGAGGATTTTTGCTCCATTTCTGGCCCAGTATTTTCATCTTGGTGGGTGCGTCGAAACTTGCTTATGCCGCAGGCCGCTCTACCGGCGCAGTCTTCATCATGCTCGGCGTGGTGCTGCAGTTGAACGCGCTCGGCATCATGCATTTACGATTTTCTGAGCTGTGGCCGGTCTTCATCATCATGGCGGGTGTAGCCATGCTCTGGCAGGCCATGGGGGGCGGTACCCAGTCACTATCTGGAAATCCGCGATTCGACGCCTTTTATATGTTTGGCGGCGGCGACCGGCGAGTAAATAGTAAGAATTTTCAGGGGGCGAACCTACTCGCGATATTTGGGGGCTACAAACTCGACCTCACGCAGGCCGAATTTGCCGGTGGCGAGGCCGTGATTGAGGCGAACGCGGTGTTTGGGGGAGGCGAGATTCGCGTTCCGGTAGATTGTCTGGTTCTTCTCAAAGGGACGGCGCTGTTTGGCGCCTACGAAGATGAAACCCGCCATTTTCAGCCCGATGCTTCTAAGCCCAAGCAGACTCTAGTGGTTCGGGGCGTGGTCCTATTCGGTGGAATCGTAGTAAAAAATTGACCGTCCGACATGCATCCGATTCTCGCTAACGTCCGACAGCTTCTTCTCTATCTCTTGGCCTGGCTGCCGCTGTCGGGCATCTTGCTGTATCTGCTGATCTCGTTTGGCGGGGTAGAGTGGACGCGAGCTCTGATTTTCATCGTTCCGCTGGCGATGGTTTTCGCCTTCGTATGCCTTTCGGCATGGTATTCCTGCCGCGCCACTCCGCTAGCGAGCTCTGGCTTTTGGCGCCTGGCAGCGACTCACCTGTTGGGGGCGGTGAGCGCCAGCCTGCTCTGGCTTTTGATCGCCAGAGGATTGAGCCTGGCGATGGCTTCCATTTCTCCTTTCGCTCGATTCGATCAGCAGATCGCGCGTGAGCTGCCGGTTCTGTTTGCCAGCGGTGTGCTGCTGTACCTCTTGTCGGTGGCCCTGCACTACGTGTTGATGGCTACTGACATTGCCCATCAGGCGGAAAAGCGGGAGGTCGAGGCGCGAGTTCTGGCGCGCGATTTTGAGCTGAAAGCTCTAAAAACTCAGGTCAACCCCCATTTCATCTTTAACAGCCTGAATTCGATCAGCGCGCTTACGTCGAGTGATCCGGCCAAGGCGCGGGAGATGTGTATTCTGCTGGCCGACTTTTTGCGTAAGACTCTGGGGCTGGGGGAGAAAGCTTACATCCCCCTTGCGGAAGAACTCGAACTGGTGCACGCCTTTCTTTCCGTGGAGAAGATTCGCTTCCAACGCCGGCTTACGCTCGAAGAAAAAACCGACCCCGGCGCGCTCAGGGTCCTGGTTCCGCCCTTGCTACTGCAGCCGCTGGTCGAGAACGCGATCGCCCACGGCGTGGCCAATCTGACCGAGGGAGGGTGGATCCGGCTGGAGATCCGAAAGAGCGAGTCCGAGAATGTGTCCATCATGATCGAAAATAACTTCGACCCCGACACTCCGCGACGCCGCGGGCAGGGCATTGGATTGCGAAATGTTAGGCAGCGTCTGGATACAAGCTACGGCAGCCGCGCCCGTTTCGACGTTCGCGCCAACGGGGATCGCTTTTTGGTTGCTCTCGGGCTGCCGGCTGAAAAAATGGCATGAGCGAGGAACGGAAGAAAATTCGGACCGTCGTGGTCGACGATGAAGACCTGGCGCGTCAGATTGTCCGAGAAATGCTAAAGCCCCATCCTGAGGTTGAGATTATCGGGGAATGCGCCAACGGATTTGAAGCCGTGCGCATGGTGGGTGAGTTGAAGCCTGATTTGCTGTTTCTGGATATTCAAATGCCAAAGCTCGACGGCTTTGAGGTGCTCGAGCTCATCGGAGACGAAATCGCGGTGATATTTGCCACAGCCTATGACGAACACGCCTTGCGTGCCTTTGAAGTGCATGCCGTCGACTATTTGCTGAAGCCATTCGGCGCCCCGCGTTTCGAGCTGGCGCTCGAGCGTGCCAAACAGCGACTGGGCAAAAAAATGTCACCCGCTCCCGACCAGCTTCTGGCTGCCTCTCGCGAGCCAGGAAAATATCTCGAACGCCTAGTAGTGAAGGACGGAACCCGGGTGCAGATCATCCCGCTCGACAAACTCGACTATGCGGAAGCGCAGGATGATTACGTCGCGCTCGTAAGCCAGGGCAAGAAGTACCTGAAACAGCAAACTATCTCCAATCTGGAATCGTCGCTTGATCCGGCCCACTTCGTCCGCATCCATCGCTCTTACATTGTGAATCTCGAGCGCGTCAGGCGTCTCGAACCCTATGGCAAGGACTCCCATGTAGCGATTTTGAGCGATGGTGCGCGCCTGCCCGTAAGTCGCGCCGGCCTGGCACGGCTGAAGTCCCTTCTCGAAGGCAAGATCTGAGCAAACGGAGTACGGGCATGGAAGCTTGGCCTAGTTTCTGGGGATCGAGCGTGTGCTCGGTTAGAGGTCACCATCTGCGAGGAACCGACCGTAGCCATTTTTCTCAAGCCATCAGGTGAACTTGGTACAAGTAGGAAGCCACGATCTCAATTGATGAGTATCGGTGGTTACAAAGGGCACGTTCAATCCGGCCAGGATTGCAATCAGAGAGTGCAAGATGCGATTCGGGTTCGCCTGGGAGTGGGCGTACGGAGATTTGATTTGGCTGAGCGAACGGGTAATGACCAGCAATCGTTGCGGATAGGCACTCATGGCGCGGAGCCGTTTGATAAATACCGAGCGTTCCGTGGTGAGGGACTGCACCAGGTCGGACAGATCCTTGCGTTCGCAGACGCAATCGTTTTCTAAACCCGCGATGGCATAGTCGCCAATCGCCAAGGGCCTCTTTTCTACAGCCGCGAACCAGCCCTCGAATCGAGAGAAGTCGAACGGATTTTGGCATGGCGAATATCTTAACCGCTGGGTCACCGATTGGGGAAAGGACTGCTGGCAGAAGTCTCGTTGGACAGCATGCCTCTCCGTAGTTGGCACTGAACCAGGTATGGCGCTGGTTTCAGTATGGACTATTGGCTCTTGCCGGCAGCCGTGCGTCGCTTCGCCCAGCCTGCTTTCACGATTTGGCGAGCGCGGCCAAGAGCTAAGGATTCGGCGGGAACATCGTCGGTGATGCAGGATGCCGCCGCCACGTAGGAGCCTTTGCCCAACCTGACGGGCGCGACCAGAGTGGAATCGCTACCCACAAACACCCCATCTTCGATCGTCGTCTTATGCTTGTGGACGCCGTCGTAATTGCAGGTGATAGTTCCTGCACCGATGTTCACGCCGTCGCCGATAGCGGCGTCTCCCAAATAGGAAAGATGGTTGGCTTTCGAGTTTTTGCCCAGATGCGCCTTCTTGAGTTCCACAAAATTACCCACGTGCGCTTGCTCGCCCACTTCGCTACCCGGCCGCACGCGAGAGTACGGTCCAACCTGAGCTCCACGGCCGATCCGCGCATCGTCAATCATGCATCCCGGACGAACGATCACCTCATCGCCGATTTCCGAATTCTCGATCACCGAATACGACCGGATACGGCAATCACTGCCAATGCGGGTTCGTCCAAGGAGCTGGACAAAGGCCTCAATGGTTGTGTCGCTGCCGATTTCGACATCGGCATCGATGACGCAAGTCTCTGGGTAGAAGATAGTAACTCCCGCAGCCATTAACTCTTGAGCTTTGCGACTCCGCATTTGCCGATCGAGATCCACTAACTCCGCACGGGTGTTGCTGCCTAGGATCTGGGATGGATCGTCGGTCTTGACTGCGACCACCAACTGCTTCGCCTTGCGCAGCACCTCCGCCATATCAGTAAGGTAATACTCCGCATGAGGATTTGCCGTTTTGAGGCGCTCGATGTTGGCGAATAGAGGCTTGACCGAAAATGCATAGAAGCCGGAATTGATTTCTTGAACTTTCTTCTGCGCCGGCGTGCAGGATTTTTCCTCAACGATAGCTTGAATTTCGTGGCCGTTTCCTTTGCGAATGACACGGCCGTATCCGGTGGGATTCTCAAGCTCGGCGCTCAAGATCGTCATTGCCGCCTTGTGCGTAAGATGAAAGTCTCGCAGCTTCGTGATGGTCTCGCCAGCGATGAGCGGAGCATCGCCCGAGAGTACTAAGACGTAATCGTAGTCGGCTAAGGCGTCATGGGCCGCCATAATCGCGTGCCCGGTCCCCCGTTGCGGTTCCTGAATGACGAATTTCACTCCCATGCCCTCGACCGGCCGGCGGACTCGGTCGGCCTCGTGGCCCACAATTACATAAATGTCTTCCCCTCGAACCGCTTGCTTTGCGGCGGCAATGACGTGCGCTATAAGCGGTTTGCCCCCTACCTCATGCAGTACTTTCGGATGTTTGGATTTGAGGCGCGTGCCTTTACCAGCCGCCATGATGGCGATTGCCACTCGCCTGTTTTCGCTATGGCTTTTTTCTGATTTTCGCATTCCGGTTCAATATATCCGACAGCGGGCGGCGCGCCCAGTCCCGTTCGACTCGCCAGGCGTGTCTCCGTTTCAGAACGGAAACGGAGGAATGAATCCAGGTTATCAATAGATGATTTTTGTGCAAGGGTTTACCTATCTGCTAACATCGCTCCAAGGTAGCTGGATTCGGTTACTGGAACTCAGCTACTTACCTTTCTTTCAGCTATCGGGCTGGTACGACAACTACAGGTTAGGTTCTCTCCCGCCTTTTTGGGGTTAGGTCGGGGAGGAGAAGGTGTGTGAAGCGTTCGCTAAGGGCTATCCGCACATTTGTTTTTGGTAAGAACTCGGTAATTTCTAGTAAGAAGGCGGTCGGAAGCCGCATTCTTATCCTTGCATTTCTGACTGTCGCCACGGCGCTTTTTGCCCTGCGCTGGACGCTCGCGACGAGCGACTCGGCGCCTCTTCAAGCTGACGACCCGGATGATGGCGGGGCAAACGTGTTTCTCGCGCATGGGTTCATGCCGGCCGCGGTTCTGAACCGTCGCTTGGTGTATCCCTATTCGGTCATTCCCGGCGGCATTAGTTCGGCGGAAGAGCTGCGAGAAATCGCCGAGCACGATCCAGTCGTGGCCGTGCATTATTCTGGTTTTGACTATCGAAATGCGCGACTAGTAGAAGTGACCTCGCCTCGCTTGGTGTATCTTTCCTACCGCCGCAACGACAAGATCTTTTGGACCCACCGTCAGGCCACTTTACATCCCGGCGAAAAGCTCCTAACCGACGGACGTACGACTGCTCGCACCCGCTGCGGCAACCAGATTTCCGTGCTGCCGCAGGCAAATATTTCGCCGGCGGAGCCGATGATGGCTGAGCTCGAGCGCCCAGACGCGGTGGCAAGCGGTATCGAACACTTATTTCCGGGAAAGCTCGAGTCGAATTTATTTCAGATCGATCCCGGAGTGCCCGCGGGGCCTCTTTCTCCTGGACCCCTTCGCGGGTCAGTGTGGCCCGGGGTGTACATGCCGCTACCCATCGGTCCAAGCGCCGGCCCAGGGCTGGCCAGCCATCCACCAACCAATAACCCTCCAACTGGAGGCAATCCGCCCACCGGCGGTCCACCAACCACAAAGCCGCCGATAACCAGTCTGCCGCCCGTCGATAATCCTCCAGGTTCGAATCCTCCAAGCGAGACCCCGCTCCCAGGGGTTCCCGAACCGGGAACGGCAGTTTTGATGGTGTCAGGCGCCATAGCAATTGTGGTGCGACTACGCATGATGAGCCGCAAGTAGCTTTCCAGGTCCAGACGCGTTGGTACTAGCACTGACGTGCCGGTTACCCGATAGATTACCCTGATACAATCGCGCTTAAGTTCATGTTGTTTCGTAACTATCTCCCTCACGCGTGTGTATTTCTGTTGCTGATGGCCTCGGCAGCGGCAGAGAACGGCTCCTCGTTATTCGTCCGTGGTCTGGCGCTAACCGGGAACAACCCACTCCAATTGAGGATTCAAACCACCGGGCTAGTCACGCCGCAGCTACAGATGGTGTCGGGCCCAGAGCGTCTAGTCATTGATCTCCCCAATGCTCGACCGGCCGCGGGAGTTCGCGGCCTGATGCTCAACCGCGCTGAGGTGAAAGGGGTTCGGGTAGGCGTTTTTTCGACCAAGCCGCTGGTCACGCGTGTAGTCGTTGACCTGAACGCGCCGCATTGGTATCAAGTCGCATCCGAGGCGTCGGGCTTGACCATCACTCTCGGCACCGATGCCGAGAACGCTGGCAATCAGCAGCCAACCATCGGTTGGGTTGCGGCAAAGCTGCCGGTGAGAGTCGCAGGAAACCATGCCCCGCCCACCGTAAAAACCGTTCATGTCGAGGGCAGTAGGCCGATCGAGGTCAATGGTGTGAAGGTACAATTCTCGGACGGTTTGATCACCATCCACGCCAATAACGCGACCTTGTCCGAGATCTTATTTCAGATTCACAACACTACCGGCGCCGAGATTGCGATCCCGTCCGGTGCCGAACAAGACCGCGTGGCAGCCGATTTCGGCCCCGGCACCCCCAGTCAAGTTCTGGCTCAACTGCTGAATGGTTCAGGCCTCAATTTTGTCGTCGTGGGCTCGGAAGACGACCCCAACGGGCTGCGCAGCGTCGTTTTGAGCCGCACGGCGGGAGGCGTCGACCCTCCCTCCGCCTTTGCCGGTGTACCTCCACCTCCGGACAATAACGAGCCCACGAACGCCGCGGCGCCACCACCGCCGGAAAACCCGGCCGTTCCGCCACAAGCTCAAGCGGCCAATCCGCCAAACTAGGCTTTGCTCTGTAGTCAGAAAGGCCCATCTCGCTGGCTTGCAACGTAGACGAGAACTGCGATTGCCGCGGCTACTCCAAATGGAACCTTCGCCGCATTGGGGCTGTCGATCGTCAAGTCGGCGTCCGGCAGATGAAAGTGAAAGAAGGCGGCCATCATTCGGGCGAGGTTGCGCAAAGTTTGCCTGACCCGACCTGTCGAAATAACAAAAATCAGCGCCATCACGGCGTTGATCAAAAGCGTCACCACGAGAACCTGGACAAGGCGTTGAGGGCCAAAGAAAGCCCCTAGACCGCCAACCAGTTTCCAGTCTCCGCCTCCCAGACTTCGAAGCAAGACGAACGGCAGGAGGAGTCCAAGTCCCAGTGCGGCCCCAAGCAGCGAGAGCTTCCCGCCTTTCCAGCCGCTTTCGAGACTGTGCATCAAAACCGCGCAGGGGATCGCCGGGTAAGTGAGCCAATTAGGGATGCGTCGCCAGCGCAGGTCGGTTATGCCGGCCAGCACAGCGAAAATCGTCGCCAGAATCCAGATGATCCTATTCACAGTGGCCTGCTACAAAATTCGAGTTGAACTTTGGCTCGCTACTCTTTAGAGCCTGAAAGCATACAGCCTCCGCGCGATGGAAGCACCCCCGTGACTGCTGTTCGGTCGAAAGCCATTGCCGGCTTTGCCATCCGGTGATCCCAGAAAGGTAGCACGAACGCCACTCACTCCTGTTTCTGGTAGCCTGAACACTGGGTGAGGGGAAGGCGCGGATATTTAGGGAAACGGCTATCGCTAGCCGATAATTGGCACAGGTAGAAGACAGAACCGCGATCGGAAGTTATGCGCCGCATGTGCACGCATGCAAAACAGAGGCCGACGCGCTCCGGTTCTCGATCGTTCTCAATTGCCGCATTCAATCAGTTTCTACCGCTGTACGCGATGTATTACAATCGGGCCCGGTCCCCGCGCCAACAAACGCCGAGTATCAGGAATCGAGGGATCGGATCCGTCGGGCGGAGGTCCAATGGCTGGACCCGAGCCTGAGGGTGGCGGGGAGATTTTCGGCAAGCGAAACGGGAGCTCTACTTTCCGCTGCAGTTCGATCTGATCTCCATTTAGTGTCCCTGAGTAGGTGGTGTTTCCCGCTTTGAAGGAGATGCTGTTGCCCTCAATGTTGCTGTCAGTGATGGGGAGCGGAGCATCGTTGCCCCCAAAAAAACTACCGCTTGATCCTTCTACAGTTCCTGTGAGCTTTGCGCCATCTTGTCGAAAGGTGAACACCATGTCACCGCTTGCGATAAAAAGCGCGAGCATAGCATTCCCTTCCGCTTTCGGTATCGGCCGCCATAGGCCAGTAAGGCCAGGACCACGCGGTGCTTCACGTTCCCAAACCGCAACTTGTGGACGCAGGCGCGTGCTTTTCGATGTAACGGTTGCCGTCGCTGCCGCGAGTCCGGGAGAAGTTGCTTCCACGGTGATGTTTCCCGGGTTTTTGGTTGACTGTACGATGGCCATGCAAAGCCCGGAAAAGGCTTTTCGCGATGTGCCTTTGTCGGGATCGTGGCTGGTAGGGTCGCCATTTCCGACGCCGATAAGTTTTCCTTCGCCTGAGACTCGAAATGCCACCGTGTTGTCGGCCGTTGGGACTACGCGACCTGGGGCGTCCTGCACCTCGACGGCGAACATGCGAACGTCTTCGCCGTTCGCTAAGATTTCTTCGCCATCGGCTTTAATCACCAGTTTTGCCGCCGGCCCGGTTGTCTCGCGCCTCGAGGTCAAAACTAGTTTGTTGTCTTTGTAACCTCGAGCTTCGAGCGTCCCCGGGGAGTACTTCACGACCCAGGCCAGATGAGAGTCTTTATTCAGCTGCTTTGCGCCCAAGCTGCGCCCGTTGAGAAAAAGCTCCACTCTATCCAGGTTCGAATATACCCACACTGCGATCTCTTGGCCGTCCATTCTCGGCCAATTCCAATGGGGGAATAAGTGCAGAACCGGTTGCGATGTCCACCAGGACTGGTAGTAGTAAGAGGAGTCCTTGGGAAAGCCGCAGGTGTCGATGATTCCATATTGCGAGCTGATGTTAGGCCACTCATAAGGGGAAGGCTCACCGCGATAATCAAATCCGGTCCAGACGAAACCTCCAGCCAACCACGGACGTGCATTCGAGAACCTCCACCAACCTTCGGCGGAAGCTCGACCTGTCGTGGTGTAAGGGTCATACGAGCCCACGTACCCTTTCGCGCCATCGGTGACATAGACGCCGCGCGTCCCCACGGCACTCACGTTCTCCGTGCCCATCATCGGGATGTCAGGATGGGATTGATGGTATGCCTCAGCTTCAGGATCCATGTAGTTGTACCCCATGACATCCGAGGCCTTCAGGCCGGCTTCCCCAATCGCCCGAATGGGTGCGATCGATACCAAACGGGAACCGTCGTGTTCGGTGGCGGTCCGCTTCATTGCGGTTATAATACGCAGCCCTTTTTCGGTATTGGCTTGCCCCTCTTCGTTTCCCATCGACCATAGAAAGACACAGGGGTGATTCCGGTCGCGCCGAACCAGGTTTGCGAATTGGCGCAGGCCTTCAGGATTTGAGGACATCATGCGAGTCTCATCGAACACCAGCATGCCGAGCTCGTCGCAGGCGTCGAGCAACTCCGGGGTGGGAGGGTTATGCGAGGTTCGATAAGCATTGCACCCCATCTCTTGCAGTTTGCGAATGCGATAGTACTGTACGGCGTCGGGCAGCGCCGCACCCACTCCGGCATGGTCCTGGTGGTTGCAGGTCCCTTTTAGCTTCACCTGCTGGTTGTTCAAAAAGAAACCCCTTTGGGGATCGAAACTCACGGTGCGAATGCCGAAACGGGTCTGGTGGCGATCGACGATTTCATCACCCAGTTGAACCTCGGTAAGCAGCCGGTATAGATTCCGCTCCTCAAGCGACCATAGGGCGGCTTTGCTTATTGTGACCTCTTGCTCAAAGGTGTGGTCGTCAGATTGCGGAATGGATGCCGGCTCACTCGTCGTTTTCCCTACTTCTGTCCCAGAGGGGTCGAGGATGGTCGAGATAATGCGGGTAGGCGCCGGGCTCGGGCTCTGGTTTTGAACCTCGGTGCGGATCAAGACTGTGGCATCGCTGCCCCGCAAACGGGTGCGCACAAAGGTGCCCCACTTTTTTACGTGCAGCGGGTGTGTTTTCACCAGCCACACGTGCCGGTAAATGCCTGCCCCCTCGTAAAACCACCCGTCACTCCCGGTAGCATCGACCCGAACCAGCATCACGTTCCGTCCACCCGGGGTCGCAAAATCAGTTACATCGAAACTGAATGGATCGTATCCTCCGCTGTGCTGACCGATATAAAAGCCATTGAGAACCACCATCGATTCTCGGTACGCGCCATCGAACTCGATCGAAATTCGTGCGCCGGCATCGCTTGAAGGAAGCTCGAAGACACGCCGATACCAGCCGACGCTGGTCTCCGGGTATTTGCGCCCTAAGGGATAGAAGCCTTTGCTAGCCAGTGCCGGATCCTTTTCGAAAGGCAGCTCGATGGCCCAATCGTGCGGCAAATCTAGCGCGCGCCATGCGCTGTCGTCGAACGCAAGGGAACCGGCAGGAAGGAAATTTCCGGTCTTGCGAAAGTTCCCCGACCTGTCGCCGCCAAACCCGAAATCTTTGCTGGGGTCATCGGCGTGTCCGAAATGAAAACGCCAGCCAAAATCCAAAAGTAAACGTTCTCGTTCTCCAGCCGAGCCGGAAGCTTCAGGGTTAGCCGCCACGGGGGACGTGGTTTCCGGGTTCTCGCCAGCTAAGCTAAAAGGATGCTCTTCCTGGGAACCGGCCTGGTGGGCCATCGCTGCTAGCGTTGGCCCCAGCAGGCTCGTCTTTAGCCAGTTCCGGCGCGTCCAGTTTTTCATTTTCGCCTCCCCCGAAATTAGGGCGGGATGGAACTAGTTCTTTTGCGCGGGTAGCGTTACATCCTGCTGCAGCGTGAAATCGAGCAGGGTTTCACTAGGCACCTTAACCTGGTCTCCTTTGGTGACGACTTCCGAACCCGCGCCGACTCCGGCGCCGACGCCCGCTCCAACTGCCGCTCCTTTGCCGCCGCCCGCCAGAGCGCCAATAACCGATCCCACAGCCGCCCCACCAACCGATCTCTTTGCCGTGCTAGCGGTGCGAGACTTGCCAGTCAATTGGTATTCCCCAGTGACGATGGACACGGTTTGCCCATTCACCACAATTCCGGTCAGCTCTAACCGCAGACTCGATTTGCCGGTGAAGGTTCCTGACTCCTTCGATTCCGCCAGCTTGCCATAAACATCGGCCCCCTTGGGCACGACGACGTTGCCATCCACCGTAATGGGCTCTTCGACCGAGGCTTGAAAACGATCTCCCACATGGTTTTTCGTGGAATCGATTCCATCGATGGTGCGCACGGAAATATGAGTTCCCGCTGGGACGGTGAGCGAGGAGCTAGTCTTCATGCTTGCATGTTCGATCGATTCTTGGCCACTCGAAAGCGAACTCTTAGGCCGGATCTGCAGCGCGCCAGTTTGGCTGCCGCCAGAGTCGAACTCTAGAGAAACAATATCCGCCACGCTATACTTCTGCACCGACGAGCCGACCTGGAAGCTGACCTCGTTTTCCGTGCCGCCCATGAATTTGCCTTTAATCAGGCTCCCGTTCTTTAGCTCCAAAGAGTCCGCCGATGCAATAGTCGCAACCAGGGACAATGCTATGGGCAATAAGCAACTAGGCTTGAGTTGGGTTAGCATTTTTCCTCCGAAATTTTCCTGCATCATTCTTATCTTTTCACCGCAATCCGACGTTTGACATAGTTCGGCAGTCAGGATCGCTAGCCGGCGCGGCCGTTCAGTCGGAGGTCTCTGTGCCTGCGGAGTTATATGCTTGTACCTCGACTGAATCCCAACGAGCGCGCGTTCGGAGCGATATGCAATCCTACGCCAAAACCATACGCTTTGAATGCCTGCGCTGTTGCAGATCTTGGCAAGCCTACGTTCTCGCGCGCAGCCGTTCTAGCGCCCGGGGAGGTATCGAGGACTGCGATAGCTCTATGGCGTGTTCCCCCGCTCGAACGGCGATACAGAACAGAAGAGATGTCGATAAGGAAAGGAAGACCCGGCCTTGGCGTTTCCCCCTGACTTCGTTGATTAGGCTTTTTGCGTCAATGTTTTGGACTGCGGAACTAGGCTTCGAGCGGGCATATTCATCCACGTACAATTTTGATCTGATATGAATTGATAGTTGCGATCTTCAGAACCGGTGAATGACACCCAAAACACTTCTTCTTATCAGGGGATTGGCATGAGAATGACTCGAGGGATTTTGACTGCTTTGAATTTGGCCGTGATTACCTGTTCGCTAGCAGCATTCGCCGAAGACTGGTCGGTCGGCAAAATATTTCACATCGGTGGAAACGGGGGTTGGGATTATCTGACGGTTGATCCCGAGACCCATCGCCTTTACGTTCCGAGGAGTACCCATACCATGGTCGTTGACGGTGAATCGGGCAAGGTTATCGCCGATATACCGGGCCAGAAGCGAGCGCATGGCGTGGCTATCGTTCCCGATATTGGACGTGGTTTTATCAGCGACGGCGGCGGGAACGGCGCCATCATAGTTTTTGATCTGAAAACCAACGAGATCCTCGGCACGATCGCTGCCCAGCCCGACGCGGATGGCATTATCTATGACCCGGCGAGCAAACGCGTTCTCGTGGTATCGGGAGATAAAGGACTGCTGATGCCGCTAAAGCCCGACATCGACCCCAAGAACGGGAAGATTGACGACCCGGTTGACCTAGGGGGAGCGCCAGAGTTCCTTGCTGCCGATGGTCAGGGCAAGGCTTACATCAACCTCATGAATAAGAATGAGGTTGTCGTCGTCGATACCAAGGCCATGAAGGTAGTAACCCGCTGGCCGGTCGCTCCCGGTGGAGCACCCGTAGGCTTGTCGATGGACACGAAGCAGCGTCGTCTATTCATCGGCTGCCGCAATCCGCAAAAGCTCATCGTCATGGATGCGGACAGTGGCAAGGTCTTAGCCGCGCTGCCGATTGGCCAAGGTGTGGACGCTACGAAAATAGATGACGGTCAGGCCTTCGCCAGCTGCCGCGATGGCACTCTTTCGGTGGCCAGGGAGACATCGCCGGGGAAATTCGAGATTGTCGAAACCGTTAACACACCGCAAGGGGCGAGAACCATGGGGATCGATCCCAGCACCCACACCATTTATTTGCCCACGGCGGAATTTGAGGAGCCAAAGGTTGGAACAACGGCCCGACCAGCGGCGAAACCAGATACCTTCA
>Ga0306920_100008653_pt1 | contig 13515 bp, 19 predicted proteins | sample flu12Cox44000170_FD_204666 | JGI IMG/M metagenome (GOLD analysis project Ga0306920, IMG submission 204666) | Lab enrichment of tropical soil microbial communities from Luquillo Experimental Forest, Puerto Rico - flux4day.12C.oxic.44.000.170 (v2)... | ecosystem: Environmental > Terrestrial >... | reverse complement strand
GCGCGATCGAGCGTCAGGACGGAGCGCTCAGCCTGCTCGCCGACGACGAGCTCAAATTGAAGCAAATGCATGAGCTGCTGAGAGTGCACCTGACACGACGCAAGGTCGATCCCGCGGCGCTCGACTACAAGCCACCGGAAAAGGCGTCGGGCAACAGGCTGCGCCAGACGATCGTGCTCCGCCAGGGGGTCGATGCCAATCTCGCTCGGCAGCTGATCCGCGAACTCAAGGACAGCAAGCTAAAGGTGCAAGTGTCGATTCAGGGCGACGAGGTGCGCGTCGCCGGCAAGAAGCGCGACGACCTTCAGGCGGCGATCACCGTCGTGCGTGGTTTGAAGATCGATCAGCCCCTGCAATATCTGAATTTTCGCGACTAGCACGCTGTCGCCGTGGTGCTTGATTCGCGCCGGCATCGAGAGATATTAACCGGCGATGCCTCGTCCCCTTCGTCTAGAGGCCCAGGACACCGCCCTCTCACGGCGGCAACACCGGTTCGAATCCGGTAGGGGACGCCAATCTTGATAACGGGCGAAAAATCAAACACTTATGAAGGGACGATTCACGCCCGCTGTATAGGTAGAATGTATATTTCTTGTATAGAGCCATGCCCGGTCGACTCAAAGCTCGGGTTCTCGGCGGATTATCCCCGCACCAAGCCGCCATCGATCGGGATCACCGCGCCCGTCACATAGTCGGACAGGTCGGTCGCCAGAAACTCGACCACCTTGACGCAATCCTCGACCGTCCCTTGTCGCCGAAGGCAACCAACTCAGCCCGGTCGCGATTGCTTTGGCTGCTGCCTGGGATGACCGTCGCCATGATCCTTCCGGTGGCGATCACGCCGGGCGCGACGCAGTTGGCGGTGACGCCGAACGGCACGAGATCCTGCGCCGGATACCGCGTGTAATGGGCGATACCTGCTTTCGCCGCGGGCGCAGCTTCCGCGGATCCGCGCGGCGACCCGATGGCGAGGAGATCGTCGAGGTCGAGATCGACGATTGCCTGAAGCGCTTCACTGGTGACGCCGTCGCGCAAGGTTTCTGGGAGAGCGTCGAGTCAGGCGGCATATTCGGCCTGCAAGACAACGAGTTCGGCGGCAGCATCGCGCCAGCGCTGGCCCCGGCTTCGGCGGTTGGCGGCTCGCCGGTAATGGATCACCGGCCGTGCCGCTGCCCAGGAAGGCGATAGCGGGCTTGTCGCTCGGCCGCTTCGGAGCAGACCCATGCCCCGCAGAACCCTCGGCGACAAACCAACGACCAACGTAGGTGAGATCGATGCGGTGGGCGTTGTGGACGAGACGGTCGAGGATGGCGTTGGCATAGGTTGGGTCGCCGATCACGGCAGTCGACTGGTATTTGGCTGGTGAGGATGGTCGAGCGGCGGCCGTAGCATTCCTCCAGGATCTCGTAAAGATTGTGGCGGGCGCCGGCGTCGAGCGGTTCGAGGCCCCAATCGTCGAGGATCAGCAGCTGAACCCCGGCGAGGCCGCGCAGGATCCGTGCATAGCGGCCATCGCCGCGGGCCAGCGCCAGGTCGGCGAACAACTTGGGGACCCGTTGGTAGAGCACCGAGCAGTTGTCGGTGACCGAGGGCACAGGCCAGCCAGCTCTTGCCGACGCCGGTGGGCCCGCACAGGATCAGATTGTCGTGCGCGTCGATCCATGCGCCGCCGGCGAGCTCTTGGAACAGGGCCCGTTCGAGACCGCGCGGCGCGCGATAATCGACATCCTCGATGACGGCCTGCTGGCGCAGCCGAGCATAGCGCAGCCGGGCGGCCAAGCGCTTGTCGCGGCGATGGGTGACCTCGCGGTCGAGCAGCAACCCCAGCCAGTCGGCGTGGCTGAGCATCGCGGCGTCGCCGGCGGCCTCTAGTTCGGCGAAGGCTTGCGCCATGCCGGGAAGGCCGAGCTGGTGCAGCTGGTCGAGTGTCGGATGGGTGAGCAACTCGGTTCTCCCTTAATGGTAGTAGCGCGGCCCGCGGATGTTGGCGTGGAGCAGCGGGACCTCGTCGACGGGCGGTGGCGGCGGACCTCGGTCGAGCTTGTGATCGAGGATCGAGCGCACCGAGCCGTAGGTCAGGGTGCCGATCTCGATGGCTCGGGTCGCTGCGGCTTCGAGGCGAGCGGCGCCGGACGGCCGAACCAGGCGGACGATGCCAAGACAGGCGCGGAAGCCTTGTTCCGGATGCGGCCGGCGCTCCAGGATCAGATCGCAAAGGGCAGCGGTGGCCGGACCGATCGAAGCGGCGGTGCGGCGAATGCGCTCGATGGTTCGTCGGCGTAGCGCCGGTGGCTCGACGGCATGTGCTCGGCAAGGGTGGTGTGCCTGTGGTTGGCGCTGCCGCGTCGATGCGCCGCGATCCGCTCACCCTTGAGGAAGATTTCGACGGTTTGCGGCGTAAGCCGCACCTCGACCTCGCGGCGCGCAAAGCGGTGCGAGACACTATAAAAGTGAGCGTCGACCTCGATGTGGTAATCGACGCCGACGCGACGCAGGCGCCATTCGGCAAAAGCAATAGGGCTGGGCGGGCAGCCGCTTTAGATGGGGCCGATCGAGTTCTTCGAGCAAGGCGCGGCGGGGTGACCCCGAGCCGTCGGAGCGGGCGCTCGTCGTTGAGCTGCCGCAGCAACTCGCCGATCGCGGCATTGAGCTCGGCCAGACTGTAAAAGCGGCGATGGCGTAGCCGGCCCAGCAGCCAGCGCTCGATAATCAGCACCGCGGCTTCGACTTTCGCCTTGTCGCGCGGCCGCCGCGGCCGTGCGGGCAGGCTCGCAGTGTCGTAATGCGCCGCCATCTCGCCGTACTGCGATTGACCTGCGGTTCGTAAAGTCAGGCCTTGATGACCGCGACTTTGGTGTTGTCCGGCACCAGCAACCTGGGCACGCCGCCAATGGCGGCAAAGGCCCTGGTGTGGGCGCCGATCAAATCGCCGAGCGCCTGCGTCCAGGTGACTTCCGCGTTGGTGAAGTTGGAGGCGCCCGAGCAGGGCAACGCTCGATGTACTCTTCCCACAAGATCTGCAGTGTGACGTGCTTGCGCTTTAACTCGCGGTGAACCTCCGCCCAATCAAGCTCGGTGTGCCGGCGATGTCCTTGCTTGGTTCCTACGGCGCTGAAGAGCCGTGCCTCAAGCGCCGCATCGGTCAGTTCCCCCGGCAGCGGCCAGCCGAGCCCGGCCCTCCGATCATCAGCACTGCCGAGCGGATTTACTAACCCAAGGAAGGATCCGCCTAGATGTGGACAAGCGTGCGGCGAAGGAAAAAAGTCGGGGCCGCGGCTCTGGCAAGAGAACCAACCTCAGCGACTTCGACCAGCCCAACAAAACTAATTTTTTTAAAGTTTCACAATAAGAAAAACCCAGTTGAATCAATATCTTGCAGTCCGCCACAGTGCGTGCTAGCTTTCTCATCGGCCCCGGGACTCCGCGTGCTTCCGGGGGCGCTGGACCCTTACAGGAGACGTCATCCGGGGTTCCGCGGTCACAAAATGACGAGGGGTCACACACGGCTGGAGATATGGATGCACCACGTGGAGCCCGCAGGATGCTGGAGACGATTGCTCGGCTCGATACGAAGTCAATCGGACTGTGGAGCTCCGCGAGTTGCAATAGCGCGCCGGTGCGCATCGCGGTCATTCCATGAGCACGTCACCCTGTCGCACTATGATACTCAAACGGAAACATCCCCCGGATATATCAAGGCTTTTGCTCACTCCCGGCTCATAAGGCTCAGCCCCCGAGACGAGGGTCTACGCAAGCTCGCTGCCCTCCCCTTGCTCCCCGCCGATTATGCTGTCCTAAAACTCCAAAGCCGCGCACGGCCACATGACGGCCGCGATGCCACAGAGTGGCGGGGACCGGCCGAGTAGGGAATTGTTTGCTGTGAAAAACAATATTCGTAATCGTCCCTCTGGGCCGACCAGCCCGAGGCGAAAAACTAGATCGGCGAGATGATCGCCGAGGCGCCGGCTCACGTCGTCAACACCGAAGGGGCGCTGGCGATCTCTGAACGGAGGCGCACCGCCGTGTTTTTCATGGAGATTGAGCGGAACCAGAAGATCAAGGACCGAGTCCCTTGAGTGCGCAGGAGGAACGGATGGCCGCAGACGAAACTCTTGCACTGCAAGAGTTTGATCCCGCAGGAAGCACGATAAGCGATTCGCGTGATCCGCTATGGACCAAAACCGTCCGCCTGTTCATGGAGCGAAACAAAGGCTGCCGACGTGCCCGCCATCAGACCAGGCAGGGTATAGCGTTGATCGCGGAACTCTTTTTGCGCGAACAATCGCGCTGGCAGCAATTCCAAACCGATCACGGGGTTGATCGGCCGCGGCGTGGTCCTATCTCACACAGTATCTTTCATGCGGTCTGCCGCTATTTGCTCGGTCTTGGCGTCGGTGGCGACACAAATGGCACGGCGGTCGTGATGGCCGCTGTGCTTGACGAGTGGTACGAGCACCGCGACACAATCACCCCAAAACAGATTCCCGGCTGGATTAAGGATCGGCATGGAATCCGACGCATATATGACGAGCGGCCCCAGCGGGGCGACTATCACCCTGCTGAGACATCGCCGCCTCTGATACGGCACGTGGTCAACGATCTCGTCTATACGGAAGCTGAGTTGGCCGACGGCTGATCGCCCACTTCCGCCCAACAGGCCGGATTCTCGATCCCTGCCGGGGCAACGGCGCATTCTACGATAATTTCCCGGAGCCGTGCTATTGGTGCGAGATACGGGACGGTCGCGACTTCCTTGCATGCAACGAGCCGTTTGACTGGATAATGACCAACCCCCCGTGGTCGACGAAACTCTATCGGGCGATCTCCCGGCACGCGTTTGAGATCGCCGACAACGTCGTTTTTTTTGGCCCGGCTGCATAATGCGATGGGCACCTATGCCCGACATCAGGACTGGCGAAGCCGAGGCCATGGCTTGCGAGAAATAATCTTTTTAAATTGGCAAGATGCCGGGCTGAAAGCTGAAGGATTCGTACTTGGTGTGTTCCATTGGCAGCGCGGTTGGATCGACAGTACGAAGTTCACCTATTGGATTGATCCGCCAGCGGGCAGGGCTTGAAATCTCAATAACAGCTTTTAAAGTGTGAGTCAGGCACAGCTTGATAGCGCGCGCCACCCCGATCTACTGTCTGAGTCGATCATGTCGGGAGCGACCGCCAAGAAAGAGTCAATGACACTGTGTGTACAACTCAAGAGGTGGTCGCTTCCTTATCCATTGCGGAAGCCAGGTATCGGACTGCTTGCTGCTGTGACCTCGCTGGGGGGCCGCGCTCGGATTACTGTTCAGTTTGCACGGGAAGTCGAGCGATTTGTGCCTTGATGAATTCAATATCGCGCGAATGTGGCGTAGTCGGTAAGCTCATTCGTGCTAGGTTTAGGCCAGGCGGCAACTCAGCAATCGCCCTATCGTCAGGGTCTCCACCGACAAAAATGCCCTGTGACGCCAGTCGTTCCTGCGGGCCTCGGGTCCGATTTGGTTTCTCAACCGCGGCTGCTCGATCGGTAGCTACTGATCTAGTATTTCCCGGCAAGTCCGGACTTGTAAGCTGGATTATTTCTTGAACTTTCATTGCAATGATCTCCTGTCGTATTTACGCAAAAAACGAAAATCGTTTGCATAGATCTAACAGGCCGTTCGCCTGTCCACTCAATCAGCGCTCTTGCAGCTCAAGCGGTTGACTTAGGGCGTCCTATCGCCATTGGCTTCTATACGCAGATCGAAGCGGTGCGGCCGAAAAACGACAAGGGACGTCGGCTCTATGGGATCGGCAGGCCGAGCTTTCCGATGCCGCTGATACCGCGCTCGCGGCCGAGCCGGTGGCGGGACAGATCGATCCAAAATTGCTCTCGGCGCTCGTCGCACAGCTGGGGCAGGGGCAACCACAAGCGCGGATCATCGACGTAACCCCGGCGCCGGCTTCCCCTTACCGAGGCGGTCGCTTCGCGGTCGTTTATCAGGATTGGTTTTCGCAGAAGAAAACCCCGGCCTGCGCGCGACGGCGATCCGCTAAGTTCGCGGTCCGCGAGGATTACCGAAAGACGATCCGATCAGGAAACTGACCGTCGAAAATGCCGTCGCCGGCACCCGCGAGGAATGCATCGCTGACGAGCAGCGCACGACCCTTGGCAAAGGCCCACGATGCCAACGCTCAACCGTTGGGACAATTGGCTCAGCGGCAACTGAGATGTCATCATGCACCTTCCTTTCCCGCTTTCCAGCCGGGCAAGCGTGTTTTTGACTTGCCCCACCATTTCGTCCGCGTTGAGATCCTCGCTCGGGATTGGTCGTCGGTCCCGCGTTCCTTCATCCTGGCGATGCGCGCTTTGAGTTTCGCCGCGCGCGCCGCCCGCTCGACTTCTTCCTGCGCCCGCTCAGTGCGCTTGGCCTCGATCAGTGCAATAGTGTCCGGCGCTGGCTCAGCCTTGAGATGCGGGCCTTTCAGGCAATCGGCCATATTGTCGCGGCGGGCTGCCAACCACAGAATTCGCTCGTCACGGCTGACAATGTCCTTCCGGCAGTGCTCCTCCGGTAATCGGCTTGCCGTCCTCCTCGGTCGGGTCCAAGGTGCAAGACACCATCCATGAACGTCATCTGAGCAATTCAGGGTGCAATAAGCTCAGAGAGAAATTGGACGTGCTTCCGTCAATCTCGCCAATCCATTTGCGCTCGTCGCATAAAGGGAAAGGCCGGGCGGAAAAGAAACCGCCCGGCCAGTTTTACAATCGCACTCGCGAGGTGACAGCGATGCAGCGACCGCTCCCCAATGGCAGAGAGCCGACAGCAGTAGCGCTACTGCACCGCACTACGTGTCGTGCTGTGCTGTGTCGTTGGACCCCACACCCACTGTCGAGGGGTCGATTAATCCTCGGTCGCCTGTATGTCAACCATTGTCCCGGTCGCCGTCGCGGTGCGGCCCGCCGAGCCCTCTTTGACGCGCTCGAAGGTCGTCTTTACTTGCTCGATGGTCGGCGCCGTCGCTCCCTCAGTCTCGGCTCGCAGCCGGGCAACCGTTTCCCGCACCTGCTGGTGAATCTCCTCGGCGGTCGGCTCGGGCTCGGGCAACCGAATCCGCTCGATGAGAGCGCGTTCTTCTTCCTCAGTTTTTGGAAGCGGCGGCAACCCGATCACCCGCTCGGCGTTGAGCACGTCAACCACCATATGGCGGACGTGTATCACCGTCCAATCAACCGCACCGTGCAGCCCACCAAGGCTGATCGTGGCGTCATCATCGATGGTCACCGTGACCGTTCTGCCGGCGCGCCGGACGACGCCAATCCGGCGCCCGCTGCCCAGCGTGAGTTCCATTTCGGGAAGGCCAAACTCGCTGAAATGCCGCTGCAGCTGGAGCTGCCAGTAAAGCGCGATCCGCGCCGCTTCTTCCTGCCGAGCCGGATCACCGATCATCATTAGAGTGCCCCTGCTGCTCGTGCTGTAGCACTGATACTCGATGCCGACTTGATCCCATGCCGGTAACACATGATCGGCGAGGTCGCCCCTATAGTGAATACTAGGCAAATCGACGGCACAACGCGGTATGCCATCGGTCATATCAAAACCGCTTCTGTCGGGCTCGTTCTGTTCTGGCGCGCGCTCCCAAACGCGTCCCGGCTCGTCAGGGGCTTCGGCCTCAAACTCTGCTTTCGAGATTTCGTCGATTTTCGTGACCTCGACCCGATCCTGCCATTGTTCGGTGCAGAGCTGATTGAACAATTCGATGACTGCCTCGATGCTGGTGTTCACCGCATAAAAGGGGTTGGTAAAGCCTTCATCATCGACCAGCGGGGTTTCGGTACGATAGTGCAACTGCACTCTATAATAGCGTGGTCTGTAGCTCATTGTTCCTCCGAAAATAAAGATGCGACAGCCGGCTGTTCGACCCGCTATCGCCCTATTGATATGATCCGGCCGCACCGCTCGATCAAGAGCGCGCGTAACGGCGCGTAACAGAATCTTGACGAGCTGGCGGCCAGTGCCGAGGCCGCTTTCACCGGAGAAGGAAATCGTCAGTGTTACGAAAGAAAAACGGTGCCGCGACTGCGGCGCCGGAACCGACCCCTATTGACCGCAGCCAAAGCCGAGATCATGGTGCTCCACGATGTGCCGGCGCTCCGTGCCTTCGCCTTGCAATGGGCACAAAATGCCCTCGATCTCGAACAGACCACCCGCGCGGCGTGCGATTGCTGTCGCAGCTGCCCACAGGCGGCACGCGAGGCGACCCTCCGTCTGCACGATGCTGGGGAGTTGGACGCATCGGCCGCAGACATCGCTAAGTTGAAAACGCTGAGGCTGTAATGACAAGCGGCCTCAATCGCATAGTGAGCCCCATTACGGGCATCCACAGCTCCAAACACCCCAACGCCGTGGTCGGAAGAAAGCTTTCGGATCGTCTCGGCCCGAGCCGGGTGATCGCAGGAGAACAACTCGATCATGACGTTCTGGCAGATCGTGAACTCGTTGCGGTCGTTCCGGTTCCCGCTCCGCCGGCATTTCTAGTACTGGCTCCGCTGCGCCCTTTGTAGCGTCAGCTCCTCTTGATCCTCAATACAGGCCGCGATTTCTTCAGCCCCGCCAAACTCGGCGATCAGCTCGTTACCTAAACGACCGGGGAACCCTGCCGCCCTGCGGGCGAGAAAACTCCCGCTACCGCGACCCTGCTAATAAAGAATCTATTAGTACACCCAAGGTAGGGGGAGTTTTTTACCAGCTAGATTAGGACCAGTCTGTGCTTTGTGCGAGCTGGTTGGTGAACCATGCTCACGCTGCAGGCCAACTGGGGCAAACCGGGTATCGTAGGTCCCCCCGAATCACCAAGGGCACTCTATAATCACCTGTGGCTGGTAATTGCTCTCGGTGAGCAGAGTCAGAGCGATCTGACGCCAGAGCCGCGTCGGCATGATCACGATGACCTCAGAGCCAGCTCGGTAGCGAAAGCCGAGTGTGCGGCCGACGATCTGGTCGAACTCGTCGATCAGATGCAGCTTCACGCTATCGTCCCTACCGAACACCGCATTCTCAACCAGGAGGCCCCGATATTGGTCTGGCGACGGAAACATCATGACATAATAGATCTTCCTGCCGATGTAATCGTTGAGGCCCTTTGCCTTATTGGGCGTGATCCCGTATTCGTCAGCCTTGTTGCTGATAATGATTGCATCGGGGTCGCGAGCTAAAATTTGCTGATGAATATGGCGGACCCACTGTCGATCAGGTTGGTCCTTCCGGAAGGCGCGAGCTCTATCATCGAGGTAAATCTGAACTCGCATCCGATCTCTCGGTAGATAGCTCGCCACGGGCAAATCTGTGATGCGCCATGTCGCGGGACCCTCAGGTCTTGTAGTGATCCCGACGGAATCGAGGTAAGATCGCCATTCTCGCAATGCCGGGCCGTATTTTGGATGAGTATCGATCCGTTCGAGGTCCCGGCGACGGATGAATTCGAGCGCCGTGCGGATCTTGCGTTCGGTGGTCGTCAGGGTGAGCCTGTAGCTGTTCCGGGTCCACCAGTCCCGAATCCGGGCGTAGTATTGCTGTCCGTTGATCCGGAGATAGGGGCTGTTGGGAGAGTTATTTACCCCGAATGGTTCGACATCCGGATTGATCGTAGTTAAATCCTGCTCTGTGTAGCGGGCTTCGGCAATGCTGGTCATTTCGTCAAATGAGAGTGCCCCGCCTCCTTCACGATAACTTTCGAAAGCTTCGAGGCGATCCGTGAACCGGAGGTTTTTGAAATTTGGCACCGAGGCAGTAAATTTATGGACCCACGCCACGTCATCTCTTGGATGGATCGTCAGCAAGTCTGCCATGCTGCACTCGTCATGGAGAACCCATGACAGCTGTGTTTCGTACTGAATCTGTCCTCGGATTCGCCGTTCCGTCTTACAGTCGAGATTATTCCGTGCGCTCAGCCATTCCTCAAATCTCGGATGAAGCCAGTAGCGGGTTCCACCTGGATGAAACCAGTTTTGCACGAGGCCGTGCGTTGTGAATATGACCGTGGAGTCGCGAATTGTCCGGTCAAAACCGTGTCCTCGGTCGCCCCGCGAGCCGAGCTCGTATTGGATCTGATGACGATATCGGTTAATTACCTCGATGTGAGCGTTACTTGGGTCTGCGTAAACCGCCTCGATTTCGCTGCTGAAGCCGTTGCGAGCCGCACGCTCGGCGCTCGACCGGAATCCCGGGACAATCTCCCGCAAGACCTCATCGAATGACCTGAGCACGATACCTCGAAACCCCTTTTCTGGTCCTTTGCATTGATTAAACTCGGTACATTTCCGATGCGCCTGTTCGTAGGAGCGGCAGGCCACGACCAAGAATCCGGGTTGGAAGACGCGATGATCATCACGATCGTCCAGCATTACATCGAGAACAGTTGATGTCTTGCTTGCGCCTTCAGCGGACACTATCGCGCTGAGTTGATGATTGGTCGCGAATTCCAGGATAGAGCGGAAAGTCGCCCTTGGCATTATCCCATCGCCGACTTTCGGTCGCTCAACCAGAAACCAATCGGGGAGGGGCACTTCGTGATGCTTAGCGTCAGGCGCCAGTCCATCGTTTTCGATGTCGAGCTCGCTGCCTTCGCTGAACTGGGGCTGGTGCAACCAGTCCATCGTATCGACGAAAAACCGTTCCACCCACGACTGAGAACGGCTCGGTAATCCGGCCGACAGGGTGCCCCGGCTTAGAAATGCTTCGACGAGTTCGTTGGCGTTGACCGGAAATTCGAAGCGACGCCGGCTGATGTCCGGATCCTTCGAGCCGACCGCAATTGTGTTATAGCGGCCAATCAAAAACGAACCGGGAGTGCAGTCCTGCAGGTTATTTCGGAATCTGATCCGCCAATCATCCTTGTACCGATCGACATCGACGGCGGATGGAGCCTTGTCGGGTCCGCCGAAAAGGCGCTCGCATAATCGGTTGATGGCTGCGATCAGGTCCCCTTTGGCGGCCGCGTCGAGCCCAGGCGTTGGGGTAAGCGGGCGGGGTGATCGGTGTGATCGAGATCTTCGTACCTCGTCAAAAAATGTCCGCGGTGGCAGCAGCCACTCTTCTCCAGACTTCGGATAAGCCCGTCCCCGCGAGTAGGTGACGATCTGGGGGATCCGAGTGCCGGCGGGCGCCTCGAGGATGTTCTTTGTCGGATTGTCGCGATGGTCAGTGGCGATCCGCACGCCCCATGGAGTGCGCCGGTAGCGATCCGGTTCCTTGAGCCGCGGGTCGGGCGGGATCGCGATCTCGAGCTTCTGGCGGATGATCTGCTCCACTGGTGACCAACAAGCCATCAACCCCGAACGCAAAATGAGGCCGTCCGGGACTTCTGGGTGGGCTCCCGGTGGAACTTCGAAATCGCCGTTAAAGCGGCCACGAGCGAGATGTCGGCTATCGACGAGGATGTGAAGATGACAGGATTTGTTTCCCGACCAGACCACTTCAAGGTGGCGGAAATCGCGGAACCCGCACAGGGCACTGTAGAGAACATCCAACCGGCATAGCTTATCGGTACCGGCTATCGACCATCGAATCTGTTGCTCCAGAAATTCACGCTCATTGCAATCCGGGTCATACTCGAATGTCAGTACCACAAGTCCGCGATTGACGATCCTTTCCAGCGGCGGCGGTCCGATGTATTCGGTGCCACGCTTTTCGCAAAGCCGCAGCGGGTTGGTGAAATACTGGAACCGTTCCTGTAATCGCGATGGTCCGATCTGGCGGTGGATAGCATCCTCGATTTGCCCCTGGCCCTTACCCTTTGCCCAGAGGTCGTTTGACAAACAAATGTACGAACCATCTTCGATGTTTAGAATTTCGGGGTAAAGTCGATTGAAGAGCTTGTTTTCCGGCTTTAGAATGGCCTTGATGATCCGGTTCAGCGCGGTCGGCCGCAAAAACGACATGTACTGCCGCACGAATCTAACCAAGGCGGCTTGGTCGGACTTCACATAGCCCGGCATAATTAGGCCGGCCGGCGGGTTGCCAAGACTGGCTGCCGGTTCGGGATCACGCAGCTCAATGCCGGGGGCGTCGCCATATGATGCAGCAGATGCGAGAGAACTCCCGCATCGTTCCGGTTCTAATATCATCGTGTCCAATCTCTTTGAAATCGCGCCGACCGCTTAGTGTCACCGGAGGCCGTCGCCCCCGATGACACGGTTGGACACGATTGAGCGTATGGATTGCTCAATCTTTATTTAGTCGTCTGACTGGACACCGACAAATAGTTTTGTCATATCGTGGTACGGTATCAGAATATTGCCCGTCCCTCGCTTGCTGTTGTAGATGTACGCATCGTGTTCTAAAAGAATGTGTTCGCTTTCGTCTACGGAACGCAAGCGCACACGCCGATGGCTCCCCTGCGCTGACAAGATCTGCTCTGACCTCGGAAACTACAGGGGCTCCAATGAAGAACACACCCTTTCGACCACGCCCAAACCTGGCATTTGGTTAGGGAAACCCCGAGTATTGGCTCTCTGTTATCATCGCATCGCTCTGGTTCCCACGAGCTCACGCCCTCCATCGGCAAGGTTGCATGGCCGGCACCTGATGGCTTGATTTCGGGTGGCGGGCTGTTCCAGGTCTACAATCTTGTCACTAGATGAGCGCGATAACGTTTCGTTTTGCCGCGCTGTCGCCTTGGATGTACCTCTGGGTAATCGAGAGCGAGGAATGTCCAGCCATCTCCTGCACGTCGCGAAGGGATCCACCCGCTTCCGTGATCTTTTTCGCGATGGTAGTGATGAACGTTCTCCTGCCCGAATGAGAGGACGCTCCTTCAAGTCCGATTTCTCGATATCGCGTATGAAACCATATCGCTACCGCGTTCGGGCTGTAGCCCGGTGCTCGCTCGCTGTAAATTACGGGACGATCTGGCCGGACCCGCTCGCCTCGGACTGTCTTCAGCGTCAAGAGCGCATCCGCAAGCTGGCGATGAACGGGAATTGTCCGGCCGCCGCCCTTGCCCTTTGACGCTCTGTTGTGAAGCGATATCGCGTCCGCCAGCTCGCCAGTCGTGTCGGTTACCATGGACCAAGTAAGTTGAGCGATTTCCTTGGCTCGCAGCCCAGCTTTGAAGCTCAGCAAGACCATAACCCGGTCTCGCTCGGGATGTCGGGAATGCGAGACATAATTAAGAAGACGCTGCAGCTCCCCCCTTCGCAGTGTCTTTGCTTGTTTACCCTGGCCGATGGGTCCTCTCCAACCGTTTCGTAATGTTAAAATCCGAGTGCTGCTTTTATTATGAGATGGCTAAATTGTCAAGTCGGCTTAATCCAAAACCCCTAAGATTTCCTCATCTCATAATCAAACTAGAGTTTCATTATGAGTAGGCTGTCGCTCATTATTATCTTGGGGACGGAGATTAGTGAACGGTGTAAATTCTGAAATCAGGTCGACCCCAAGCTCACCCTGCGGGATGCGGAGGAGGCGCAGCAGACAGTTAAGTTAGCGGCCTTGGCAGTTGGACCAAGAATGGAACCCGCGAAAAATCATGAGCCGGTTTA
>Ga0306920_100008649_pt1 | contig 13519 bp, 13 predicted proteins | sample flu12Cox44000170_FD_204666 | JGI IMG/M metagenome (GOLD analysis project Ga0306920, IMG submission 204666) | Lab enrichment of tropical soil microbial communities from Luquillo Experimental Forest, Puerto Rico - flux4day.12C.oxic.44.000.170 (v2)... | ecosystem: Environmental > Terrestrial >... | reverse complement strand
GAAGACTTCTGGGACGCACTTCGCCGCCTGTACGATCAACAGCTCAGGCATGACGAACAGATCGCCAGGAATGAGCAGCAGATCGGCAAGAATGAACAGCAGATCGCCAAACTCGGCGAAAATGTCGGGCGCCTTGCTGATGAGTTGAGGGTGTTGGGCGCATACGTCCGGGAGACCTCCGAGCAGGTGCGGCTGACCAATGAGCAGCTCCAGCAGACTGACGCGCGGCTCGATCAGGTTGTGGCCATCGTAAAGTCGCACGAGCTAAGGCTTCAACGGCTCGAAGCGCGTAAGCTGAAGATCGCCCGAATGTGAGCCACTCCGTCATCGCCCCCATAAGAAGCTCAAGCATCTTACTCACATCCGCCTACCAGCCATTTGAAGCAACCCCACCTCCGCAAGTCGCATCTGAATATATCGCCGCACGATATAATGGCTTTCCCGCCCAACATGGCAGCCAATGATCTTACCCAATCTGACTATGAAGCCCTGGCCGAGTTCCGCTACCAGATCCGTCGCTTTCTGCGTTTCAGCGAGCAGGCGGCGCGAGCGGCCGGCGTCGAACCGCAACACCATCACCTGTTGCTGGCCATGAGGGGTGCAGGCCGGAAGAACGGATCCCGCATTGCCGATTTAGCAGAGCGCCTGCAAATCCGGCACCACAGCGCTGTCGAACTGGTCAGCCGCCTCGAGGAAAAGGGCCTGATTCAGCGCAGCCGCAGCGCCGAGGACCGCCGCGAAGTTTACGTGCAGCTTACTGAGCGGGGCGAGAATATCCTGCGCGAGCTCACACTGCACAACCGCGAGGAGCTCCGTTCCGCTGCTCCCAGCCTGGTGATGGCGTTACGCCGCGTCATAGGCAAGGCCCACACGCCCCGGAGCAAACCGGTGGGCCGCCAGGTGACCCTGACCGGGCAGGCACAGTCGTGAGCGATGGCGAGGTGACTTTCGGCGTTGATGGCGTCAACCCGCCGGACCTGCGAAGGAAACATCCCGCGGGAACGGAAGTTCGATTCCGCATAGCGCTGGTTTCTGTGCTGGCCGCCTGCATCGGCTTCTTCGCGGGCCTCATCGCATTCGTGCTCTACAACCTGATCGGGCTGTTCACCAACATCTTCTTTTTTCACCGACTCTCGTTCGCCTTCAGCAGCGCACGCAACAATCATCTTGGGATTTGGGTGATTTTCGTCCCGGTCATCGGCGGCATCATTGTCGGCATCATGGCTCGCTATGGCAGTGAGAAGATCCGAGGCCACGGCATCCCCGAAGCCATGGAAGCGGTGCTGGTCAATCGCAGCCGCATTGCTCCCAGGGTCGCCCTGCTGAAGCCCATCTCGGCGGCCATCGCCATCGGTACCGGCGGACCGTTCGGCGCGGAAGGGCCCATCATCCAGACCGGCGGCGCAGTCGGCTCGCTGGTTGGCCAATTCATGCATAGCACAGCCGCGGAGCGCAAGGTTTTGCTAGCTTGCGGAGCCGCCGCGGGAATGGCCGCTACCTTCAGCACGCCGATCGCCGGCGTGATTCTCGCGATCGAGCTGCTGCTGTTCGAGTTCAAGTCGCGCTCGTTCATCCCATTGGTTATCGCCAGCACAATCGCCACGAGTGTGCACTTCTGGTTGATGGGACGAGGGCCGATGTTCGACGTCAGCGTCGTGGACTTTTCGGCCTGCCGCATGCGCTGCCGTTTTACTTGCTACTGGGCGTACTCTGCGGCATTGCTGCGCTGGGATTCAGCCGCGCGCTTTACTGGGTTGAAGACCAATTCGAGAAGCTGCCTATTGATGACATGTGGTGGCCGGCCATCGGCGCGCTCGGGCTGGGTATCATCGGCTACTTTGTGCCGCGGGTGCTCGGGGTGGGCTATGACACCATCTCCGACATCCTCAATACCAAGCTGTTGCTCGGTACTTTACTGGCAGTGATGGTATTCAAATCGGCGGCGCTGCTGATTTCGCTCGGGTCGGGGACCTCGGGCGGCCTGCTCGCTCCGATGTTCATGGCCAGCGCAGCCATGGGTTCCGCGTTCGCCATGATCATCGACAGGCTTTTGCCGGCTGCGAACCTGTCGCCCGGGGCATTCGCCCTGGTGGCGATGGGCGCGGTCTTCGGGGCTGCCTCACGCGCAGCGTTCGCGTTCATCATCTTCGCCTTCGAGATCACACGCGACTACAACGCCGTGCTGCCGCTAATGCTGGTCACGGTTGTCGCGGATGGAATCGCTGTGCGCTATGCGAAGAACTCGATCATGACGGAGAAGTTGGCCCGCCGCGGGCTGCATATCCATCAGGACTACGAGCCCGACGTATTACAGCAGGTGCTGGTCGGAGAAACCATGTCGCGTGACTTCGACTCTGTTCCCGCGGACATGACGGTTGGAGAGTTGGCAGACCGGATCGGCCGGCACGACCCCTCCGTGTCACACCACCAGGGAGTTTTCGTTGTGGATAAGAACCAACGGCTGGCCGGTATTATTACTCGCGCCGACCTGATGCGGTCCCTGGAGCTTGATCCTTCAGGCAAGGCCACCGTGCTGGAGGTCAGCTCGCGCGACTTGGTGGTGACGTATCCGGACGAGGTTCTCTACGAGGCGGCAGCGGGCATGCTCCGGGCGAATGTCGGACGCATGCCGGTGGTCAGCCGCGAAGATCCGAAAAAAGTAGTGGGATATCTCGGCCGCTCAGGAATTATTTCAGCGCGGTTGCGGCGCCTGGAAGAAGAGCATGTGCGCGAACCAGGGTGGATGCGAGGCTGGCGCACGGGATCGTAGAAGGCGTCTCTTCCACTGTCATGTTGGGCGAGGGCCTGAGCCCGAGTCGAAGTATCCCTATCAGCAATATGGGCCAGCCTAACGGTCCTTCGACTCCGTTCGCGCGCCAACGCGCCCTCACTACGCTCAGGATGCGTTAATCCTGAGTGACCCCCAGCAGCTCCCTCATCTCTTCGTATAGAAAGCCCTCTCCGGGTCGGTAGGGCTGCACCCAGGTGCCGTTGAGCACGAACTGCGGGATGCCGCGCTTCCCGGTCTGGCGGATGACTTCTTCGGCAGCGCCGGGGGTCGATTCGATATCGACTTCTTTGTAGGAGATACCGTGCTTCTCCAGAAAACGCTTGGCGGTGTGGCAGTCAGGGCACCAGCGGGCCGAATAGACAAGAAGATCCATGCAATTTGGATGTTACAACAAACATCTTGGATTCTCCAGGCCTGATGCTGTGCCGAAGGCAGATTCTCCGTGGCTATCGCACCGCAGCGCCCGCCCGATTTGGTGTATGCTCCCCTGCGGTTCCGGTCGAACAGTCGGAAACTCGGGAGGCATCAGCATGAGCAATGACACACCGAAGCGCATTGGCGACTACGAAGTCTTCCGAGAGCTTGGACACGGAGGCATGGGTAAAGTCTATCTTGCCCGCAATGTGCTCTCCGACCGTGTTGAAGCGCTGAAAGTCCTGCTGCCCGATTTGGCCGGTCGCAGTGAATTCGTCAGCCGATTTACGCGGGAGATTAAGGTGCTCGCCGGGCTGGACCACCCCAACATCGCCGCTCTTCGAGGCGCCTTCAGCGCCGGCGATCAGTTCGTCATGATCATGGAATATGTGGATGGGGTCACCCTGTCCGCCCTGTTGGAGCAAGGCGCATTTTCCGCGGCGGATGCGATCAAGTACACAGACCAGGTGCTCACCGCCTTGAGCTACGCGCACGGAAAACATGTTATCCATCGCGACATTAAGCCGGGAAACATGATGCTTACCGCCCAAGGCGTGGTGAAGCTGATGGATTTCGGGCTGGCCCGCTCCTCCGATGACATCGGTATGACGATGACCGGGACAACGCTGGGCTCGCTGGACTATGCCTCGCCCGAGCAGGTGCAGTCGCAACCCACCGATGAGCGGTCGGACCTCTACTCGGTCGGCGTGTCGTTGTACCAAATGGTTACCGGCAAGCGGATGTTCGCGGCGACCAGCAGCTACTCCATCATGCAAGCGCAAATCAATGAGACGCCCCGGCCGCCGATTGAGATCGTGCCCACGCTGCCAAGGGCACTGAATGACGTCATCCTCATGGCAGTCGCGAAAGATCCGGCGCAACGCTTCCAATCGGCAACCGCTCTCCGGAATGCACTCTCGCAGATTTCGCTGACGGCCGGAGCTTCCGCTAGCGAGGCCGCCGCAGCCGGTGTCTATGCCGCTGCGGCCGCGCCGGTAATAGCTGCCAGCACCGCGCCGCTGATGGACCCCGGCTTCACCGTGCCTACCCCAATTGAGCCGTCTTCGCCCGGTAGCCGCAATCTCATGCTGATCGCAGCAGTGGTGATCATCGCCGCGATACTAGCCGGGGCGATGGTTTACCGCTCACGGCAGGCGAAGGAAGCCTCTCCAGTTGCGGTTGTGCCCACCCAGCCCGTGACATCGCAAGCAAGCTCGAACGGCTCAGCAGCCAGTTCCGCCGGTCAGAACCTGAACCCAGCGTCGACCAGCCCACCTCCGTTGCCCGCGCAGCAGGAGGTGGGCCCCTCTTTGCCGCAGCATGCGGCGACGTCTGCGCACAGTAGCAAACCTCAGATTTGGACATCACCGGCCGCAAGCGGCCCGTCGCCCGAGGAAATTGCGGCCCAGCAGCAGGCTGCGCTGGAGCACAAGAAACTGCTCGACTCCATGGAAACGGAGATTGATCAGCTTGATGCTCGTGCCGCTACGGTTGAGAGCAGTCTCGACACGCTTGAGCAGCAGATGCACAGCAGCGGACTGGGTCTGCGCGGAGACATGGTCGCCGCGCGCAGCAGCATGCGTACTGACATGACGAAGGCGAAGCAGGCGATGGACGCCGGCGACACCGAACGCGCCCGGCACTTTCTCGACATGGCCCATCACGAATTGGAGAAGCTCGAGGCGTTCCTCGGTCGCAGGTAGGCCGGTTACCTCTGAACGTTTCACTGGATTCTGCCCAGGGAACCCTGCGACGTCTTAAATCGTATTCTAATCAGGCATCAAGTTTTCAACCTAAGGAGCCCTCATGTTCTGCGATCGATGCGGCACAGCGGTTCAGCCGGAGCAGCGATTTTGCCCAAACTGTGGCAGGCAGTTCTCCGATGCGCTGGTGATGGCCCGGTCCTCTCCCAATCGCGTGCGGGAGCACGTTCGGCTGCTGGGCATATTGTGGTTGGCGCTGTCTGCGCTGAACGCGGTGGTCGGCCTGGTGCTCTTGATTATTGGCACCATGATGGTTCCGCACTTAGAGAGTCTTGGTCAACTCCCCTTGCCCGGCGATTTTTTCACTACGCTGCTGGGCGTTATCGGAATCGCGGTTCTGGTCAAAGCAGTCGCGGGATTTGCTGCCGGCTATGGACTGCTGAAGCGCGAGCACTGGGCGCGTGTCCTGACCATCGTGCTGTCGTTCCTGGCGCTCTTTAACTTTCCGTTTGGAACTGCCCTCGGCATTTACGGTCTGTGGGTGCTCTTCCCGGCACAGTCAGAACGGGAATACGAAGAAGCATCGCGCGAAGCCGCCGCCTTCTAAGGCGGGCGCGGAATCCCGTTGTAGCGCCCCATCGCGTAAGCCACGAAGTTCCTATCGCGCTGTTGACTTTAGAGCTAACTGTCATCATAATTTCCGACACTTAAGATGGGGTGAGGCATGCCTACAACTTCTGCGGATCCGATCATGCCGGTCATTCAAGAGCGGGAAAAGCGCTCGGTCCGAATCAGCAAGCTACCGGTAATAAACGTCAAGCCAAAGAGCGATGAGGAGATCCTGCTCACGCCGCCCGGCACTGTGACAGTGCTCATCGCCCGCAAGGGATCAAAGGAACTCAATGCTTTTCAAAAAGCGGCCGAGCAAGGTGGGCAAGCCGCGGCAAAGCTTCTGGAGACTTACACGAAGCAGTATCGCGGGCAGCAGCCTGTGACGGTTGAGCAACTGGCAAAGGGTCTCCTCGGGGCGTCGGTGCAGGCCGACATCCGCTACGGCGGCTCAGTCATCAATAGCGGGCTGTTTGTTCCGGCGCAAGGTCAGGAGGTTACAGGCAATCGATTCCCTTACAACGGGGGACGTTTGGCGGCTGAGGGATTCGAGCTGGTTGAGTACTTTGAGGAAGGAACGAAGGACAAGCTCGAAGGGCTGGTGATTGTATCGGCCCCGCCGCTGTCGGCGGCAGAAAAGGCGGCATTGCGCCTGGTTCCTCGAGATGAACTCACAACGAGCGTAGGTGCGTTTCCCCTGAAAGCAAAGGCAAAATGGTGCGACACGACCTGGGGGGCAATGGGAGGGGCGGCTCTCTTCGTCGCTGCGGGAGCTATGGCATACACCGAAGCCGTGGCCTGCACGGTAATTCTGGTGGCAAGGGATAAGGCTCTTCCCGATTCCGACTTGAAGAAGCTGACTCCGACGGCTTCGGCCGCGCAGATCCTGCAAATACGCCGCAAGGTGTATGAAGACCTGGCGAAACAGCGGGGTGCCTGAGCGTGCTGCAGAAGGGGGCGGAAGCCGTACTCATCGGCTTCTTTGCCGTCTGGTTCTTGATTTCTGTGCTGTGCCTGCTTCCGAGCCTTCGGAATCACATCCGCCAGCGTGACGTTCTGACCCTGATTCCCGAATGGAAGTTTTTTGCGCCCAATCCCGGCCAGTGGGACTATCACCTGGTTTACCGCGATCAGCTACCGGGCGGCATTGTCACAGACTGGACCGAGGTGGCAGAAGTCACGCCGAGGGCCTGGTGGAATGCAGTCTGGAATCCGGCGAAGCGAGGCAACAAGGCACTCGCTGACTGCGTTGTTATCCTGGCGAAACACATACTTGCCGAGGACGGGGTCATCGAGACTTCTATCCCTTATTTGACACTGCTCAACTATATTTCGTCACTCCCACGGCTGGGACGCACGGAGTACACCCAGTTCGCCTTGATTCAGTTCCACGCTCGCGGTTCCCGGCAAGAGCCGGAATTGCTGTTCGTCTCAGCATTTCACAGCCTTTGATTCCAGCTCTCCAACAACGTGAGGCCATCACACTTGTTGCCAGATTGGCGGCGGTGGGCGTCCTTCTTTCCTCGGCAGAATATCTGGCGCAGCCGTGGCATCTTCGGGACGATGGGTTGATGAGCTGGGCCGTCGCCAGCGTTCGCGAGCGGTGGCTGGTGACGTCACCCATGAGAATAGTGTTGCATGCCGTGCTGTCGTACCCCCGGGTGCTCGGCATGATCGCAGTGAGAGGCGTACTCGCCTTGCTGGTGCTGCTGGGACCGTCATCACTCTCGGAGAATCCCTGGATCTTGGGCGCGCTGGGACTGACCAGCATTCTGGTCATGCTGCGCAGTATTTACGGGCAGGACGGAGCCGACCACATGGTCGTCATCGTCTACGTGTCTTTGGCACTGGGGACACTGGTGGGGACGCCGACCGCCCGCGCCGCTGGCTTGTGGTTCATTGCGCTGCAAAGCTGCCTGTCCTATGCCACCGCGGGCATTGCCAAGGCTACTGCCGAGCATTGGCGCGATGGCACCTACCTGGTGCGAATCATGGGCACCCAGTGCTACGGCCACCCCCAGGTTTGCGATTACCTCAACCCGCGCCCCCGGCTGGCGCGATGGTTAGCCCGCTTCATTATTGTCTGGGAATCCGCCTTTCCCGTGGTTTTGCTGCTGCCTTCTAAACTCGCCATGGCGGTACTTATTGTTGGTGCGCTCTTCCATTTGAGTAATGCTTTCGTCATGGGACTGAATACGTTCTTCTGGTCCTTCATCAGCACTTATCCTGCAATTCTGTATTGCGTGCAGACGCGTCCCTGGTAAAGCTCGCTGCCCATCAGTACCGCTGTCAGCACACGAACTACGAATATCGAAAATCGACATGCACTCAGTCGGATGTGAAGCTGGAGGCGGGGTTTCAGTACTAAGAGAGCCGTCGGCTGTCAGCTGTTAGTCAACCAATCCATCCCTGATATATCCGTGCAAATCCGTGGCTGATTAGTCTTCAGAGCGCTGATCCGCGTTTAGCGGCGCCGCGAAGGCGCGGGCGACGGAGGCTTGCCGCTGTAGTTCTTCGGATACACGACGACGTAGCGCCCTAGCGCCTCGCCGGCGCTCTCGGTGCGGAGGTCTTCGAAGCTGTGCAGCGCGAGATGCACCAGCCGACGCTCGCGGGAAGACATCGGCGCAAAGGCGTAGGGTGCGCCTGTAGAGCGAACCTTCTCGGCGGCTACTTGAGCGGCGAGACGCAACTCCTTCTTGCGTGCTGAGCGGAAGTTCTGGCAGTCGAACAATACCAGGTCGTGCTCTTCGCGTGAAAGCCGCAGCATTTCCAACGCGACATGCTCGAAGGCGCGTAGTAGCTCGCCTCCACGCTCCAGAACCAGCGAGCTGTCGGCGCCGCTCAGGTCAACCAGCAGCACTGCTTGCTCCGAGTCATGGTCCTCCGTGGCGGGAGGATCCACCGTGATTTTGTACTTGAGACGGAAATCACCGTGCTGTATGAGGCCGTTCAGCAGTTCGCTGATTTTGCGGGCGGCTGCGATTTTGTCGTGGATTGGCATCTGTACCTACTTGGCGCTCTTCCGCGCGCGCTTTTCCATCTCGGCACGCAGTTCCTTCCCCAGTCCGGTACGGTTCATGATCGACTGCTGAATGATGGCGATTACGTTACCCATCGTCCAGTAAAGGCTAAGGCCTGATGGCAGCGACCAACTGAAGAACCCGAGCATGGCGGGCATCATCAACGTCATCATGCGTTGTTGTGCGGGGTCCATACCGGCGCTGGGCGTCAGCCTCTGCATGAAATACGTGCTGGCCACAATCAGCACGGGCAGAATGTACAGCTTGTCCGGCGCCGAGAGATCATGAATCCACAAGAACGACGCGTGCCGCAGCTCAATAGCGTTGCCCAGCATCGAGTAGAACGCCCACAAGAAGGGCAGTTGTATCAGCAGCGGCAAGCAGCCACCGGCGGGATTCACGCCTTCCTTTTTGTAGAGCGCCGAAACCTCCGCGTTCATTTCCGCGCGGCGCGGGTCGCGCATCGGTATCTTTTTGTACTTGTCCTGGATCGCTCTCATCTGCGGCTGAAGCTTCTGCATCTTGAGCGCCGACTTCTGGCTCGTAATGCGCAACGGCAGCAGAGCGATATTGATGATGACTGTCAGGATAATGATCGCCCAGCCCCAGTTGTGGACCATGTGCAGGTAGGTCCACTTCAGCCACTGGAACAGGGGACGCGCGAAGAAGCTGAAGTACCCGAAGTCGACGACGTGCCGCAGGTCGGGGCCACCGGGTTGACCGTCCTCCAGGTTGGCGCGCACGGACTCGAGCACATCGACGGCTTTCGGACCAACGAATAAGCGCTCGCGTATAACGCCCCCCATCGAACCTAGGGCAGCGCCCAGCACCGGATAAGTGTTGTTCGGGTCAGGCGTGGCGGGATCTTTAGGCACTGCGTGATGCAGCGTCACGAGCGATGCCTCGCGGGGCTGATCGGGGAGAAAGATTGCAGCGAAGTATTGGTCCTGAACACCCGCCCAACTGAAAGGCCCGCGTAGCGTGTTGCCACCGCTGACCTTCTTTGGCTCGAGGCGCGTGACCTTGTCTTGCGATTCGTACTCGATGCGCGAGGCGCCATAGGCGGGCGCGGCCGTCTGATCGCCAAAACCCGCAGGCCAAGCGGGAAATACATCAACGCTTTTCCCGTTCTGCGTTACCGCCGTCTCAATGTGGATGACGTAGGTTTCGTCGAAGCGGAGGGTCTTGCGAACGGCCACTCCGCCGGCCGAATACTCGTAGGTAAGTTCACCGGGAAGGGTAAGTGCACCTTGCGCGCTCGGAACGTAAAGACTTGACTTGAGTTGGTTGCGCAAATTCTCGTCATACGCGTACAGGCTCAGCGGAAGCCCGTATTGCGCGGCCGCCGTGTTCACCAGGTCGAGAGGTTGGCCCTTTTCGTCCTTGAATTTCTTCAGAATCCACGACTTGGCTTGCGCCCCCTTGTTGGTGAAGACGATGCGGTACAAATCGTTCTCCACCAGGGTCTCGGCTTCAGCGGTGGCGACTCTGCGAGTTGCAGCCTCTGCTTTGGGCAGCACTGCCGGTTCAGCAGCCTGTGGCGAACTTTGGTTCGCAGGAGTCGGCGCTTTCTCCGGCGTCGCCGGAGCATTTTGGCTCGCCGAGGGTTCAGCGGGTCTCGGATTCGCGCGCTTGTTCTTGAACAGCACGAATTGGCTGACCAGGATCAGCGCAAACGTGACCACCAAGACCAGAGTCATCCGGCTTTGTCCGCCGCCGCCGGAGTCCTGTTGTGGGTTGCGATACTCGGGCAAGTTTTGTCCGTTCTGTTATTCAGCGGTTAGCGAAGTAATTCGCAATAAGCTTTTGCATGGCGGCGAGTCCATACCTGATCTGCAGGCTTGCTTCGGCCGTTGCCGCTCGCCTGGCACTCCGAATTCAAAGCCATGCGGCACCGGGTCATACCCGGCTCTCGCAAATGGATGACAGCGCAAAAGGCGCCACACCGTCAGCAGGCCTCCGCGAACTGCGCCATGGCGTTCGACCGCTTCCATTGCGTATTCGGAGCAGGTAGGCACAAAGCGGCAGGCGGCGGGCAGCGATGGCGAGATCCACCGCTTATAACCTGACAGTATCCCTTGCACGACCGGTTTCATTGGTTGGAGCCCTTCGCCCCCTGCGCGCGCTGTATCGCCAACTTCAGCCCTCGTTCGACCTCAGCTTTTAGCTCCGCGAACGGTAACTGCGAAACAGACTTGCGAGGATTAAACACCACATCGACAGGAACATTCTGTTCCGGCCAGGACAATCGCACAGCTTCGCGCATGCGCCGTTTGATTCGGTTGCGTGCGACGGAATCTCCCAGCACCTTTCCAACGGTCAGTCCCACCCGAATCGAGCCGTCGCTACCTCGGCGAAGGAAAAACACCGTCATGTTGCCTGTAAACTGCCGCCGGCCTTTCTGATACACCTGCTGAAAATCCGCGTGCCGTAGCAGGCGCTTCGATTTCGGGAAACTGCGGCCGGCCTCTGTCAATCCAGCATTCTGCGCACTCGGAAGAGTACCGGGACATCTTCCAGCTTGCGCGACTCCTGATTTTGGGTTATCGCTGCATCGGGACAGTACTCGGAGCTTGGTTACTCGCGATGTCCGGCTTTCACCGCGACACGCTTGCGTCCCTTGGCGCGCCGGCGCGACAGCACAGCACGTCCGCTCTTGGTCTTCATTCGAGAACGAAACCCGTGCGTCTTTGAGCGGCGACGACGGTTGGGTTGGAATGTGCGCTTGGGCATTCGATAACTGCGCTCCTCACTCTATGCAAAAGTGGCACTAGGCAAACCAAAGTATAACGGTCATCGTAGCCGAGTGGCAACCCGTGCTGGTTTATCACTCATGCCTGTACAGCCATCTGTAGCGATCAGCAGGAGGCTGCCGCATACCCCACAGTTGAATGTGGTAACGTGCGGCAGTGACTGCACTGCGGTTGCGGCACTCACGCGCGCACCCAAAAAATTTTTTGCACAGTAACTTTCCCGAAATCAATCGTTCGCTTCGACACTGCCACTCTTTTGTGCAACAACCTCTTGCGCACTTTTTTTTTCGTGCTAGTATCCCATGCAGCCACAGACAATCGACAGCACCCAACAGAGTGCATGCTGCAGATTTCGCAGCCCTCCTACGGTGGCCGTTCTTTTCAATTTGCCTGAGTTGTGTAACGGACTACGCTCTGTGGCACCGGGTTCCGCCCAGTTCCCACTGAACTTTACTTCGATCGGTTAGAGCCACAATGGCCTCGAATTTTGCTGCTATGGCTTCTATTGCAACGCTGTCTCCCAATCCGTGGGTGCGGGTCCTTGACGCACTGGAAAAAAAGATTAATCGCAGCTCCTACGAAACCTGGCTCAAGCCAACGCGCTTCAGCCACTCGCAGGGCGCTGTACTGTTTGTGCGCGTGCCGAATCCGGACTTCTGCCACATTGGGGAGAAGTACGGTGACCTGATCAGCGAAGCGATCGACGACTTGGGGCTGGAGTACCAGGATGTCGAATTCGTGACCGAGCAGGAGAAGCAGGCGGTAGCTCCCAAGGCCGGCGGTAACGGTGCAGTCGACGAGGACTCCGGCCACGCTGTCGCGAGCGGGGCGGTCAGGCAGCAACGCTTCGACTGGGATGGAGCGGCGCAATTGAACCCGAAATACACGTTCGACGGCTTTGTCATCGGCGCCGGCAATCAATTCGCCCACGCGGCGGCAAAAGCTGTCGCCGAGCGTCCATCCAAGGCCTACAACCCGTTGTTCCTCTACGGCGGCGTTGGTATGGGCAAAACCCATCTGATGCAGGCGATCGGGCACGATATCAAAAAGCGACAGCCCGACATGAGCATCTGTTACGTATCCAGCGAGAAGTTCACCAATGAGATGATTAATGCCCTGCGGTACAACAAGATGACCAGCTTCCGCGACAAGTACCGCAATATGGATGTCCTGCTTATCGACGACATCCAGTTTCTCGTCCACAAGGAGCGCACCCAGGAGGAGTTCTTCCACACCTTCAACGCCCTGCACGAATCCATGCGGCAGATCGTGATCGCCAGCGACCGTCCGCCTAAAGAACTGGCCGAGATCGAAGATCGGTTGCGCAGCCGGTTCGAGTGGGGACTGATCGCCGACATTCAGCCGCCGGATCTGGAGACTAAAGTCGCCATCCTTCAGAAGAAAGCGGAATCGGAGCACGTCTCGTTGCCAACTGATGTTGCGCTATACATTGCCTCCAACATCCGCAGCAACGTGCGCGAACTGGAAGGCGCCCTCATCCGCCTTACGGCCTACTCCTCGCTGACCGGTGGTGACTTAAACCTGCAAACTGCGCAGGACGTCCTTAAGAACGTCATTGATTCTCAAACGAAGAAGATTACGATCGACTCCATTCAGAAGGTCGTGTCGGAACAATTCGGATTGCGGCCGGCCGAAATCAAGGCCAAGAACAACTCCCGCGTCATCGTTTATCCGCGACAGATCGCAATGTATCTCGCCAAGCACCTGACAGACGCTTCGTTGCCGGAGATTGGACGCCAGTTCGGGGGCAAGCACCACACGACAGTCCTCCACTCCGTCGACAAGATTGAGGAAGCGCGGAAAACGGACAAAGATTTAAACAGGCTTCTGAACAAACTCACAGAGACTTTGGGTGTTTGAACCGCCCTCTTGACGCGGTTTTTCAGTTCAGGAGTAAGTTTTCCTTCGGCAACTCTGTGGACGATTTGTGGACGTGGTGGAAGATCACGGCCGAATCCTCCGTCAGGCTCAGATTGACACATATCCTAGCCTCTGCCGGGCCCGGTTCTCCGCGTTGGAAAAGCGCCGGGACCCTTGATTCATGCGGTTCGGCGTTCCTTTTCCACTTTTTCAGAGTGCCTACGGTTACTACTGTTTTATAAGATTCTTATTTGGTATAAGAAAAGGCGTAGTCGCAGGGCATTGAGCAGAACCGTAGCGTCCGCTTCGCTAAGCAACGGTTCGGCTTACAAGCCGCGGCTCCCA
>Ga0306920_100008648_pt1 | contig 13521 bp, 11 predicted proteins | sample flu12Cox44000170_FD_204666 | JGI IMG/M metagenome (GOLD analysis project Ga0306920, IMG submission 204666) | Lab enrichment of tropical soil microbial communities from Luquillo Experimental Forest, Puerto Rico - flux4day.12C.oxic.44.000.170 (v2)... | ecosystem: Environmental > Terrestrial >... | reverse complement strand
CGTACCGGCGGCGGTGAAGTAGCGCAGATGGCACAGCTCACGGATGACTGCTTTGCGTTCTCGGGCCCGCTCCTTCCGGTCGAGGAGGTCGAGCGCATCATCGATGAGCGCATCGCCGCGGTTGCCGAGATCGAGAGCGTGCCCCTGAGGGCGGCATGCGGGCGCGTTCTGGCGGCCGCCATTGTCGCTTCCATGGACCTTCCGCCCTTCGACAATTCGGCCGTCGACGGCTACGCGGTGCGCCACGCCGACCTCGCCGGCAAGGGCGAGAGCCGGTTCGCGGTCGTCGGTCGGGTGACGGCGGGCCATGCGGCTCCACGTGTGCTCGGCGCGGGCGAGGCGATGCGGATATTCACCGGCGCGCCCATGCCGAGCGGGGCCGACACGGTCTTCATGCAGGAGGACGTGCGCGTCGAGGGCGAGGCTGTGATCGTGCCCGCGGGGCTGGCGCGCGGCGCCAATCGGCGGCTTGCGGGCGAGGACGTGCGCGCCGGATCGGTCGTCCTGCCGGCGGGCCGCCGGCTCGCAGCGCAGGACGTGGCGCTTGCCGCGGCGATCGGGCTCACCGTGCTCGCTGTGCGCCGTCGCGTTCGCGTGGCGGTGTTCTCGACCGGCGACGAGATCGTCGAGCCCGGCTCGGCAAGGCCGGCGCCCGCACTGTTCGATGCCAACCGCTATCTGCTCGCGGGGCTCATCGAGCGGCTGGGCGGCGCGCCCACCGATCTCGGCATCCTGCCCGATGATGCGCAGGCGCTGGCGCGCGCGATTGCGGCGGCCGCTTCATCCCACGATCTCGTGCTGACCTCGGGCGGGGTGTCGACCGGCGAAGCCGACCACGTGCGCCGCGCCGTCGAGACCATCGGACGCCTGGTGTTCTGGCGCGTCGCCATCAAGCCCGGCCGGCCGGTTGCCATGGGCGTCATCACCGGCGCAACGCCCGGGGCGGACGCGGCGTTCGTCGGACTGCCCGGCAATCCGGCCGCGGTCTACGTGACGTTCGCCCGCGTGGTGCGGCCGCTTCTCCTGCGGCTCGCCGGGGCGGCGAGCGTGCCGCTCGTGCCGATGCCGGTACGCGCGGGCTTTGCCTACCGCAAGAAAGCGGGGCGGCGCGAATATGTGCGGGTCAGGCTCACCCGCGCGCCCGACGGGGCGCTGGCGGCGGTCAAGCACGCGCAGGACGGGGCGGGCGTCATCACGTCGCTGACCGAGACCGACGGGCTGATCGAGCTCCCCGAGGAGGCAACCGAGATCGCGCCCGGCGCGAGCGTCGGATTTCTCTCCTACGCGGCGCTGGTGGGATGATGAACTTCAGATGCGCACCGCCGATGTGGCGAACGCGGTCGAGACCGGTTTCTGCAGGCCGTTGAGCACGACGACGGCGCAGATCGCGATCAGCGCGGCGGCAAGGCAGGCGACGACGAAAGCGCGCATGGGCATGTCCCTCGCGTGGTTTACCCTCGAATATGCGTCACGGCCTCAAGCGCCGCAACGCAGCGCCGCAATGCGTTCGGCCTCGGCGGCATCGTCCGGCGTGTTGACATTGAAGAATGGGTCGAACGGCCGCACCGGCCAGTCCGCGACCGCCACCCCGTGACGCGCGGTAAAGGCTTCGATCTTGCGCAGCCCTTCCTCCACCAGCGCCCTGCGCAGATCGTCCCGCACATCGACCGGCCACAGGGCGACCACGGGATGGCGCTGGTCGCCCGAGCGCGCGCAGGCAAGCGGCGTGCGCGCGGCCGCACGCGCGGAAAGAAGCTGTGCCACGAGGTCATGGGGTAGAAAGGGGCAGTCGCCGGGCACGCTCACGACATCGGCAAGCTCGGGTGAATGTGCCGCCGCCCAGTCGAGCGCGGCCAGGATGCCGGCGAGCGGCCCGGCAAAATCGGGGATGCTGTCGGCAACGATCGCGAGGCCGGTATCCGAGAAGCGCGCGGGGTCGCCGTTGGCGTTGACGATGAGCGCCGCGCATTGCGGCTGAAAGCCCTCCAGCACGCGCTCGAGGATGGTGCGGCCGCCGATGCGCAGCCGCGCCTTGTCGCCGCCGCCCATGCGCCGCGCGAGCCCGCCCGCAAGCACCACGCCGAGCGGCTGAGTGGAGGACGGCACAGAACGCGCGGCTCTTCACCTCTCCCCGCAGGGGAGAGGTCGGATCGCGCTTGCGCGATCCGGGTGAGGGGGACCAAGGCTCGCAGGTGTGTGGCCCCCCTCACCCGGAATGTGCGCGCAATGCGCGCCCATTCCGGCCTCTCCCCGCAGGGGAGAGGTGACGCATGGGGCAAGCGCGCGCCGAACGCTCACCCCCGGTGGAATGCACCACTCACTCGTCATGCACCGCGGCCTTGCGGCGATGTTTTGCGCTCTCCTCCTCGACGAAGCGCAGGTCCTGGTCGAATACGATGCGGTCCTCGCCGGAGAGCGCAACGAAGCGCTTGCCGCGCGCGCGGCCGACCAGGGTGAGATGCGCCTTGCGCGCGAGCTCGACGCCCCAGGCGGTGAATCCCGAGCGCGAGACCAGGATCGGGATGCCCATGCGCACCGTCTTGATCACCATCTCCGAGGTGAGGCGGCCGGTGGTGTAGAAGATCTTGTCGTGCGGCGCGACGCGGTGCCGAAACATGAAGCCCGCGATCTTGTCGACCGCGTTGTGGCGGCCGACGTCCTCCATGTAGAGGAGCGGCTTGTCCTCGCGCGCCAGCACGCAGCCGTGGATGGCGCCCGCTTCGAGATAGAGCGAGGGCGTGGTGTTGATCTTGTGGGTGAGCGCGTAGAGCCATGACGTGCGCAGCTCCGCCTCCGGCAAGGTGACGCCGTCGAGCGCCTCCATCAGATCGCCGAACACCGTCCCCTGGGCGCAGCCCGAGGTCTGCACCTTCTTCCTGAGCTTCTTCTCATAGTCGGTCTTGCGCTTCGTGCGCACCACGACCACCGCGAGCTCCTCGTCGTAATCGACGCCGGTGACGGTGTCGTCGGGCAACAGCATGTGCTGGTTGAGCAGATATCCGAGCGCGAGATATTCCGGATAGTCGCCGATGGTCATTGCGGTCACGATCTCCTGGGCGTTGAGGAAGATGGTGAGCGCGCGCTCGACCGTGACCCGGGTCTCGATCCGCTCGCCCGTCTGATCGACGCCGAGAACGCGCTCGGTCAGGCGCGGATCGGACGGGTCGGGGCGAACGAGGTAATCGTCCTTCGGCATGGACGTAATGTAGGCGAGGCGATGCGCGGCCGAAAGCGACACACGTAGCCCGGATTGAACGAAGTGAAATCCGGGATCGACAGCGCGGCCGGCAAGGAAGGCCCCGGATTTCGCTCTGCTCAATCCGGGCTACCAATCGCATCGGCTGCATAGCACGCAAAGGCGAGCAGCATCTCGTCGCCGCCGGGGCGCGCCAGGATGGAAAGCCCGACGGGCAGGCCGTCGACGAGGCCGAGCGGCATGGAGAGCTGCGGCGCGCCCAGCGTGCCGGCGATGCTGGTAAGCGTGCTGATGGCGGTGCGGTGCGCCCACATCGCCGAGCGCGGCTCGCCGACGCGCGGCGCCGGGAACGGCGCCGTCGGCAGGCACACGACAGTGTCGGGCGCGAGCGTGGCGAGAACCTCGCGCCGGCGCGCCGCCTGGAATTCGCGCGCGGCCGCGAGCGTTGCGTCGTCAACGCGCATGCCTCGGATGAAATTGTCGGAAATCTCGAACGCGAAGCGCGGGTTGTGCCGGTCGATCCAGTCGCCGAAGGTGGCCCACGCCTCGCGGCCCTGCGCGGCGCGCTGATGCGCGTACCAGTCGGAAAGCGGCACGGACGCCGACAGCGCGCGCTGCTCGCTCGCTCCGATGAGCCTGGCGAGGCGCTCGACGGCCGGGCGCAGCGCCGCGGCGGTCGCGGGCTCGGCGATGGCGAAGGCGTCGGTCGCGACCACGAGGCGGCGCGGGGGCGCAGCGCGCGCAATCTCGCTTGCCAGCAGCACCGTGCCGACGCGCGCGAGCAGCGCCGCGTCGCGCGCGAACCATCCCACGGTGTCGAAGCTCGGCGCCTGCCCGACCACCCCTTCGAGGGAGAGCCGCCCATGGGTCGGCCTTATGCCGAAGATGCCGCAGAAGCTTGCCGGGATGCGCACGGAGCCGCCGGTATCGGTTCCGAGCGCGAAATCGACGAGCCCGCCCGCCACCGCCGCGGCCGAGCCGCTCGACGAGCCGCCGGGCACGCGCCCAGGTGCTGCGGGATTGGCCGGCGTCCCGTAGTGGGCGTTCTCGCCGAAGATGCCGCGGGAAAGCTCGTCGGTGTGGGTCTTGCCCACCATGTCAGCGCCGGCATGGACGAGCTCCTCGACCACCGGCGCGGTGCGTGCCGCCGGTTCGTGCAGCGCAAGCCAGTCCGGGTTGCCCGCGCCGGTCACATGGCCCGCGATGTCGAAGAGGTCCTTGGCCGCAAACGCGAGTCCGGCAAGCGGGCCCGCCGGCGCGCCCTTCAGGGTCGCCGTGGAATGGGTGCAGAAGGCGTTCAGGGGATCGGCGGGCAAGACACAAATCTCCAGGTCGTTGAAACATAGGGGGAAATCAGCCGAATTTGTTTTGTCAAAATAAACGTTATAGTTGTAGCAAATATAAATTCAATCATTGATTTAAAAATGCCGTCATTCCGGGTTGAGGCCCGAAGGGCCGAAAGCCCGGAATCCAGTACCCACCGGCAGAGGTTTACTAGATTCCGGGCTCCCTCGCTTCGCTCGGGCCCCGGAATGACAACGCTTGTGATCGCTACTCCCGGGCGACCGCTTTTACCGCAGCGTCGCTGGTGGGGAGGCCGGCGATCTCGGCGAGGGTGACCGGCTTCACCGGCGGGCGCAGGCGATAGTAGCCGACCTCGTCGGGGGTGGCGCCGCGCGCCTGCGCCATGAGCTCGGTGACGGTCAGGCCGCACAGCCGGCCCTGGCAGGGGCCCATGCCGGCGCGCAGGAACGCCTTCATCTGGTTGGGCCCGGGGCAGCCGAGCGCGACCGTCTCGGCGATCGCTTGCGCGGTGACCTCCTCGCAGCGGCACACCAGCGTCTCGCCGTGCGGACGGCGGAACGCCGGCCGGAACAGATGATCGAGAAACGCGCGCCCGCGCTCGAAGCGCCGCAGTCCCGCGCGCGCCGCCTTCTCCTCGGCGATGAGCGATAGCGCGGGCTTGAGCGCGCGGACCGTCGCGACGGCGGCAAGCGCGCCGCGCGCCTCCGCCGCCTGCGCCCCGGCAATGCCGGCGCCGTCGCCGGCGATGGCGACGCCCGGTACGCTGGTTGAGCCGTATTCGTCGAGCACCGGGACGAAGCAGAGCTGCGCATCGTTCCAGCGGTGCGCCACGCCCGCCGCCATGGCGAGATTGACGTTCGGCACCACGCCCTGATGCACCAGCAGCATTTCGGCATCGATGCGGTGCTCGCGCCCGTCCGATGTGCGGAAGGCCACGGCTTCGAGCCTGCCGTCGCCATGCGCCGCGAGGTCGACGACGCTGCCGATGACGCGCAGCTCCCGGCGCACGGCGCGCATCAGGCGCAGACCCTCCGCGAGATAGGGCGAGAGCGCAAAGGCCGCGGCATGGCGCAGCGCGCGTCCCCGGTTGGCGCGCGCCGTGGTGTCGAGCACCGCTTCGAGGCGTGCGCCGGCGTTGACGTATTGCCAGGCGAGCAGCCAAAGAAGCGGCCCGCAGCCCGCCAGCACGGTGCGGCCCTGCGGAACGAGCCCCGACGACTTGAGCAGGATCTGCGCGCCGCCCGCCGTCATGACGCCGGGCAGGGTCCAGCCCGGGATCGGGAACGGGCGCTCCATGGCGCCGGTGGCGAGGATTATGCGGCTTGCCCCGACGAGGTGCGAACGGCCGGCAACCGAGACCGCGAGCTCGCCCGGACGCAAGAGCCCCCACACAGTTGCGCCGGGCATGTGCTGCGCGCCGCTTGCGAGCGACTCGCGCACGCTCGTGCCGCCGCGCCAGTATTTGTTGCCGAGCACCGTGTCGCGCGCAAGCGGCGAGGCGGTCACCGCGCGCCAGATCTGCCCGCCGGCATGCGCCTGCTCGTCGAGGAGGACGGTGTCGAGGCCGGCCTCTGCGCACATCCGCGCCGCTGCCAGCCCCGCCGGTCCCGCGCCCACCACCGCGACGTCGTAGCGCTCCCGGAGTTGCGGCGGCGCGGGTGGGGCCCCCCTCACCCGCTCGCTTCGCTCGCGACCTCTCCCCGATGGGGAGAGGTGGACCGCGCTTGCGGCACCGTTTGCAGGCATCTCCCGTAGGCTGAGAGTTTCTCTGGACGAGCCGCAAACTCCATCACCTCTCCCCAGCCGAACTCGGGCCTGCCCGAGTTCGGCACTATAAGTGGCCCAAGTCGGATATATCCGACTTGGGCTGGAGAGGTCGGCGCCGGAGGCGCCGGGTGAGGGGGGCCCCGCACTCCCGGTCTCCACCTGCATGCCGTCGCGCACTTGCGTCATGCAGCCCTGGCGGTTGCCGATGCCGTCGATGGTGACGAGGCAGTCGAAGCACACGCCCATGAGGCAGTAGGGCGCGCGCGGGCTCCCCGACACCGGGGTCCTGCGGCACGTCACGTGCCCAGCGGCGAGCATCGCGGCTGCGACGCTGTCGCCCGCGCGCGCTTCGACGCGCACGCCGTCGACGAGGATGCCGACGGCGTGGCGGCCTCCGTCAGTGCGCCGGCGAAACATGAAAGCGCCGCGCGCGGAATGCGCCCAAATCCTCCCCCAAGGTGCCCGCGTCGATCGCCTCCGGCAGCACCAGCGCGTGGTTGGCCGCGAGCGTCACCCCGCTGTGGCAGGTCGCGAGATACGCGCCCGCGTAGCTGTCGGACTGGTCGTAGATCGGAAACCCGTCCTTCGGCATGACGCGCAGCGCTGCCCAGCAGCGCACCACGTTGAGCCGCGCGAGGAGGGGCAGCATGCCCACCGCGCGCTCGGCCATGATCGCGAGCACCTCGCTGCCGACGGAAGTGTCGTAGCCCGCCTCCTCGACGGAATCGCTGATCATGACGCCGCCCTCGTCGGTCTGCCGGATGGTGTGGACGATGTAATCGAGAAACGGCGCGACCTTCTCGGTGACCATGATCTGCCCGCGCTGCGGACGCACCGGCGCCTCGAGGCCGACCATGGGCGCAAGCCGCGCGTTGCCGAGCCCGGCGGCGAGCACGATCCGCCCGGCCGCGATCTCGCCGGCGCCGCCGTGCAGGCGGAATTCGCCGGGACGCGGCTCGATGCGCTCGACCGCGTGGTTTGCGCGATAGTGGCCCCCCGCGCGCGCGAAGCCCACGTGCAGCGCGCGCAGGAGCCGCAGCGCGTTGACGTCGCCGTCGGCTGGGCAGAAGCTCGCGCCGGCGACCTGCGGGCCGACCTGCGGCAGCATCTTTGCGACCGCGGCGCGGTCGAGCATCGCATACTCGAAGGCCGCCATGCCGGGTTGGTTGTGCAGGCGCTTGAGCGCATTGGCGCGGCTCTCGACCTCGCGCTCGGAGAGGAGGAGATGCAGCCCGCCGGGCCGCCGATAGCGCACGTCGAGCCCGGTCTCCTCGGCAAGCGCTGCCGCAAGCGCGGGCCATCGCTGCGCGGACGCCATGGTCCACAACGCGTACTCGGACATGCCGGCGCCCTTGCTCTGCACCCACACCAGCGCGAAGTTTCCGCGCGAGGCGCGCCATGCGACGTCGCCCTCGTCGAGCACGACCACGCGGCGGCCGCGCCGCGCCAGCCCCCAGGCCACCGCCATGCCGACGAGCCCGCCGCCCACCACGGCGAAGTCATATTCGGGGGAAGGTTTGACAACCACGCTTGCCATGCCGGACCACTACCGCAGCGCCTTGCGGATTACATCCTGTAACCGTGCTGCGGGCGAGCCCCCTCACCCGGCGCCTGCGGCGCCGACCTCTCAGCCCAAGTCGGATATATCCGACTTGGGCCAGCTTTATGTGCCGAACTCGGGCAAGCCCGAGTTCGGGCGGGGAGAGGTGAACCGCGTGTGCGGCACGGTTTGAGGATATTCTCTATCGCTCGAGAGTTTCACTGCACGAGCAGCGCGCTCGAACACCTCTCCCCGGTGGGGAGAGGTCGGATCGCGCGCTTGCGCGATCCGGGTGAGGGGGACCCTGCCGAACAAGATGCGATAAAAAGAAAGAATGGACCGCTTCAAGAAAAAAGCGCGCAAGCTGCGGGCCTCGCAGACGAGCGCGGAGGCCCGGCTATGGCAGGCGCTGCGCAATCGCAGGCTCGTGCGCTGGAAGTTCCGGCGGCAGCATCAAATCGATCGGTACATCGTCGATTTCGTGTCGCTCGACGGCAAGCTCGTCGTTGAGGTCGACGGCGTCACGCACGCGCGAGCAGAGGAAGTGGCGCGGGATGAGCAGCGCACGCGTGTCATCAAGTCGCTCGGATTTCTGGTGGTTCGCGTCACCAATGTCGATGTGTATGAGAATCTCGAGGGCGTGCTCGAGATGATTGATCGGACCCTTCGGCCGCGATAAGGCTGGCCCCCCTCACCCGGCGCCTACGGCGCCGACCTCTCCCCAGCGGGGAGAGGTGGATGGAGTCCGCGGCTCGTTCAGAGAAACTCCTGGGGCTACAGAAGATGTTCTCACACGGTGCCTCACACACGGTTGACCTCTCCCCGGCGGGGAGAGGTCGCGAGCGAAGCGAGCGGGTGAGGGGGCCCCTCTCGCGGCGTTGGTCGGCCCCCCTCACCCGGCGCCTACGGCGCCGACCTCTCAGCCCAAGTCGGATTTATCCGACTTGGGCCAGCTTTATGTGCCGAACTCGGGCAAGCCCGAGTTCGGGCGGGGAGAGGTGAAGCACCCCCGCTGCAAGGCCGCCCATGCCGATTGACGTGCATGCCCATTACGTTCCGCAGCGCATCATCGCGACGCTCGAGGAGCGCGCGCACGAGTTCGGGCTCTCGCTGGTGAAGACGCCGCCCAACTGCGCCATTCATTTCGACTACGGCCTCAAGGTGCGTCCGTTCTTCCAGAAGCTCATCGAGCCGGTGGAGGCGCGGCTGGCCGGCATGGCGGGGCAGGGCGTCAGCACGCAGGTGCTCTCGGTATGGCCCGACATCTTCGCCTACGGCCTGCCGCGCGCCATTGCCGTGCGCTGGCACCGGCTGCTCAATGAATCGCTCTCGCAGCTCTGCCAGCAGCATCCGCAGCAGTTCGCACTGTTTGCTTCGCTCCCGCTGCCGGATGCCGCGGCGGCGGCGCGCGAGGCCGAGTTCGCGATGAAAGAGCTGGGCGCGGCGGGGCTGGTCGTCGCCTCCAACGTCGAGGGGGTCAATCTCGGCGAGGTGCCCCTCGACGAGCTCTGGCACGCGGCGGTTTCGCTCAAGGCGCCGGTCTTCATCCATCCGGTGCAGGCCATGCCGGCGCCGCGCACGGGAAAATTCGCGCTCACGCAGATCGCGCAGTACACGTTCGACACCACGCTTTGCGTCGGCTCGCTGATCTTCTCCGGCGTGCTCGACCGCTTTCCGGATCTGCGCATCATCCTCTCCCACGGCGGGGGCACCTTTCCCTGGCTCACCGGGCGCTTCGACTGCCTGCACGCGACCATGGACCGCGCGGCGCAGGGCGACGTGGCGGCGGAGAAGCCCTCGGCCTATGTCCGGCGCTTCCACTACGACACCATCCTGCACAGCCTGATGCATCTGCGCTGGCTCGCCGAGGCGGCCGGCGTCGAGCGCATGCTGCTGGGCAGCGATTATTCGTTTCCGCCGGCGGACCTCGATCCCGTCGGCACGGTGAGGCGGGCGGGCTTCTCCGAGGTGGAGACGGCAAAAATCCTCGACGGCAACGCGCGCGCGCTCATGCCGGGGCTGGGCGCGGCGGGATGAGGCTTGCGTGCATGCGGCCCCCCTCACCCGCTCGCTTCGCTCGCGACCTCTCCCCGCCGGGGAGAGGTGAACCGCGTTCGCTGCTGGCGCTGAGAAACAGTCAGCCGACGGCGCAGCAAAATTCGTGAAGCCGTGGAAGATGTTCTCAGACCGCGCCCCGGGCACGGTTTACCTCTCCCCGGTCCGAACTCGGGCTTGCCCGAGTTTGGCACTTAAGTTGGCCCAAGTCGGATGTATCCGACTTGGGCTGAGAGGTCGGCGCCGAAGGCGCCGGGTGAGGGGGCCCTGCCCAGGCCGAAGCGTCTGTCGCGTGGCTCAGCCATATGCGATAGCCTTGGCTGCGGGGGTGAGGCGCGCAGCGAGGCAAACGTACACGGGCACGAAAGAGAGCAACGGCCATGGATCTGGCGCTCAAGGACAAGAAGGCGATCGTCACCGGGGCAAGCGAAGGCATCGGGAAGGCGGTGACGCGAGCGCTCGCGCGCGAGGGCGTCGATGTCGCGATCTGCGCGCGCCGCAAGGGGCCGCTCGAGGCGACCGCGGCCGCAATCGCCAAGGAGAGCGGGCGCAGGATCGTGCCCCTCACGGCCGACCTCACCAAGGCGGCGGACGCGGAGAAATTCGTGCAGGCCGCGCATGCGGCGCTCGGGCGCATCGACATCCTCGTCAACAACGCGGGCTCGGCGCCGGGCGGCGTCATCGAGCATCTGAGCGAAGAGGAGTGGGCGAGCGCGCTCGGGCTCAAGTTCATGGGCTACGTGCGCTGCATGCGGCACGTGCTCCCCATCATGCAGCGGCAGCGCAAGGGCCGGGTGGTCAACGTGATCGGCAATGACGGGGTGAAGGTCTCCTACTGGGAGATCGCGCCCGGCGCGGCCAACGCCGCGGGGCAGAACCTCACCATGTCGCTTGCGAGCCAGTACGGCCGCGACAATATCAGCTTCGTCGCCGTCAACCCGGGGCCGGTGCGCACCGAGCGCTGGACCGGCCTGGTGCAGGCCATGGCGCGCGACATGAAGCTTTCCTTCGAGGAGGCCGACAAGCTCGCGCCGGCGAGCATCCCGCTCGGGCGCATCGCGGAATCCGAGGAGGTCGCGAACCTGGTCACGTTTCTTGCCTCCGACCTTGCGTTCTTCATCAACGGCACCATGATCGAGATCGACGGCGGCCAGGAGAAGTCGCTGATGGACCGGATGCGCGACAGATGACAGAGGACAGATGACAGGAAGGAAGGGCGTTTATCTGATCTGACATCTGACATCTGACATCTGCCTTGGAGGGATGGCCGAGTGGCTTAAGGCGCACGCTTGGAAAGCGTGTATACGGGAAACCGTATCGTGGGTTCGAATCCCACTCCCTCCGCCACTTGAGCGTCAAAGACAATCCGATAACATCCAACTTTTAAAAACATAATATATTTTGTAAAGACTTTGCGTCCAGCTAGGTTTCCGACCTCCCATTGAAATCCGAGCAAGGCGGGGGTATTTCTGGGGGTATCAGCCAACTTAGGTGGGGGTATATTCACCGGCTCACCCCACGCCTTAGAATTTGCCCATGGCACGCGACCTTTTATCGGACGCGAAAGTCCGCAACCTCAAGTCGGGTTCACGGCCGCGCAAGGTGCATGATGGCGGGGGTCTTTACCTGCATGTTCAGCCCAATGGGTCGCGTTACTGGCGGCTGAAATTCCGGCTCAACGGCAAGGAGCGAGTCTTTGCGATCGGCCTATATCCTGACGTGAGCCTCACATCTGCCCGCGAAGAAGCACTTAACGCGCGTCGGCTGATCAAGGATGGCATCGATCCCGTTGTTGACCGACGGAACACACGAGCCCGCAACTCGGCCGAAACTTTCCAAGCGATTGCGGAAGAGTGGATCGCATCCCAGAGCGACAAGTGGTCTCCCACTTATGTGGAAGCCGTGAAGTCTGCATTGGGCGCGAACCTCTACTCTCAGATTGGCGGACTTCCCGTGCGAACCATCGACGTGCCGATCATGCGCAATGCTCTTCTTCTCATGGAAAAGCGCGGAGCCTTAGCAGCATTACGCAAGGTGCGAATGTGGGCGTCGGGCGTATTCCGACATGCGATTGCAACGGGTCGAGCCGAATCCGATCCAGCCGCTCCCCTCCGTGGAACCTTCAAGGCTCACAAGCCACGCAACTTCGCGGCGATCACAAAAGCGGACGAATTAGGCGAGTTGGTCGCAAAAATCCGCGACTATGACGGCAGCATTATCACCCGCTGCGGGCTGCTTCTGATGGTTTATACATTTACGCGGACCAGCCGATGTCCGAGAATACCCTGCTGTATGCCCTGTATAGGCTTGGGTATCATAAGCGATCTACCGTTCACGGTTTTCGGTCCTCCGCTTCGACCTTGCTCAACGAGGAATTAGAATTTGATGCCGACGTGATCGAGCGCCAACTCGCTCATCAGGAACGAAACAAGGTCCGAGGGGCATACCATCGGGCTCAATATCTCCCGCAGCGTCGTGACATGATGCAGGCTTGGGCGGATTTTGTTAATAGGCTTGCGGGGAATCCGCCTGCTTCTGGTAAATTAGGCGCGCTCCAAGAGAGCGCTTCATCCAGCAGCATTTGATGCTATATATGATTGCTCATATCAAACCGACAGAAGGGAATAGTGGGCATGCTCCTGCCAACTCATTAAAGTCTTACGCCACATGGCTTCGCAGAAATCAACCTTCTTTGATTAAGCCGCAAGAATGGAAACGCCTCTTACAATTACATCATCCTGCGGTTTATCGAACTGATCGCAAATTACTCGACTTTTTGTTAGACAACTATAAAGCTCTACTCCGCCCGAAACATCTCGACTATCCTATGTATAGGGATAGATTAAAAGAGGGCTTAAAGCGTGAGCGGAAGGCATTTACGCAGTTAGGAAGAATAGTTGGTAACGATGCATTGTTCGCAGCCATTTCATCTCGGTCCATTTTGTTCTTTTTCTCTACACAAAAGATGCGTCGCGATATGGAGGTGGCGCTTAAGGAGAAGCGTCATTTAATTGAGCTTTACGAGGCAGCAATTGAGGGACTTGGCGGAGAACGTGGCGCAAAGGGTAATAGAGCTCTTGCTTTTCTCATTGCGAGTATGCAAAGCATTGTCTACGAGAGAACAGGTAAGATCCTGTCCCAGTCGAAAGAAGACGTAAGCTTGATTCACGCACTTGCCAATGCCGTCGGTGGGGAAGTTAAAAAGGAAACTGTGCAGAATAAAATTGCTGATATGAAGGCACAGTTTACAAAGCGTGTATTGTCAGATTAGGAGGTTAACGCCTCAGATTCGCAGGATCTCAAGGCAACCTAACAATTTGGGTTATTGGTGACCCTGATTGGGTTTTTTCCGCAGTGTCCCACTGAAATTACCGACTGGTCCTCGTGAGATGTCCGTTTGGGTTTCAGATATAACCCGTCACCAATACAAGGATTAAATCGTACAGCGCCTCGACCTCGAGGCAGTAATTAGGGCGCCATTGATTTTCTCTATCGCATACAAGAAAAATGATTGAACGATCCAATCTAAAAGCGAGCAGAGACGTACTCTCTCGTCAGGTTCTATTTCCTACGAACAGCAATAACTGGCACCAATGCCACGTTGTTCTCGATTGCCTTGACATCGTCGACCAGTTCGCTGCCACTCGTGCGGCTTGTT
>Ga0306920_100008647_pt1 | contig 13523 bp, 9 predicted proteins | sample flu12Cox44000170_FD_204666 | JGI IMG/M metagenome (GOLD analysis project Ga0306920, IMG submission 204666) | Lab enrichment of tropical soil microbial communities from Luquillo Experimental Forest, Puerto Rico - flux4day.12C.oxic.44.000.170 (v2)... | ecosystem: Environmental > Terrestrial >... | reverse complement strand
GGCCAGCACGGTCAGCGCACGCCGGGGGAGGGCGCGCCCTAGGGTTGTCCCCATGAGGATCGGTTTCGGCGCGCCCGTGTCCGGCGCCTGGGCAACCCCGCAATACCTGAGCCGTTTCGCCGCCGAAGCCGAAGCGGCCGGTTACGGGTCACTGTGGACATTTCAGCGGCTGATCGTGCCCGAGGGCTCGGCGATGGAACCGGTGTACCATAGCGTCCTCGACCCGATGGTCGCGCTGGGTTTCGCGGCGGCGGTGACCTCCCGGATCCGGCTCGGGGTCGCGGTGGTGAACATGCCCTACCTCGCGCCGGCCTACCTGGCCAAACAGGCCGCCTCGGTGGACGTGCTGTCGAACGGACGGCTTGACCTGGGCCTGGGCCTGGGCTGGATGCCGGAGGAGTTCGCCGCGGCGGACGCCGTCATGCCCGGCCGTGGCGCCCGCAGCGCCGAATACATCGAGGTGATGCGCCGCCTATGGGCGGGCGGGGTAACCGAGTTTCACGGCGAGCACTACACGGTCCCGGCGGGCCGCGCGGCACCGCTGCCGGTGCAGCGGCCCGGTCCCCCGGTGCTGCTGGGCGGGGCGGTGCCCCGGGCGCTGCAGCGGATCGGCAGGCTGGCCGACGGGTGGATCACCTCCAGCCGCGCCGACCTGTCCCGTATCGCTGAGGGCATCGCGGTGATCAAGGCAGCGGCGGCGGCCGCGGGCAGGGACCAGGCCGCGCTGCGGGTCATCTGCCGCGGGGTGGTGCGCTGGGGCGCCCCGGTGACCGTGCCTGAGGGAGGCGGCCGGGTGCTGCTGTCGGGCGATTTCGACCAGATCCGCGCCGATACCCAGTGGCTGGCGGAACAGGGCGTGACCGAGGTCTTCTACGACCTGAACTGGGATCCGCTGGTGGGCGCGCCGAACGTGGACCCGGCTGGGGCGGCGGCCCGGGCGGAGGAGATACTCGAAGGGCTCGCTCCAGGCCATTGACCTGCTCTTTGCCGCTCCGCAGGTGCATTACGCCGCTAGCGGGTAAGAACCCCTCCGACAGCGAGCGAGACCCATCGGGGAGGAGATGGCGCCACATGGAGACCGAAACTGCTGTTTCCTACCAGGCCGCGGTGCCCGGAGCGCCGGTACTGACCCGGTCCGGCAAGGAGATCGGCACGCTCGAACACGTGCTCGAAATACCTGACCTGGACATCTTCGACGGGATCGTGATCGCGACCGACTGGGGCCTGCGGTTCATCGATGCTGGCCGGGTCGAGCTGATCACCATCACGAACATCCGGTGCAGCCTCGACGACGCCGAGGCGGACCGGCTGCCGCCGCCCGACGGCGCCGCGGTGTACCGGGTGAGCTCGCTGGACGAGATCGGCGACTCGCTGCACGAGCGGCTGGGGCTGATGTTCCGCCGCCCGCACTGGACCAAGGGGTAAACATTCCGGGCCGCCCGCGCCCATGCGCTACCCTGGCGCTATGAGTACCGACTCCCACGCGCCTGGAGCGCAGAAGGCCAGCCTCGTGCCGGACAAGCCTTCGCTTGACGGCATCGAGGACAGGTGGTCTCGCCAGTGGGAGACCTCGGGCGTAGTACAAGTTTGACCGCTCCGCGTCGCGTGGCGAGGTTTACGCCATCGACACTCCCCCGCTGACCGTCAGCGGGAAGCTGCACATCGGGCACGCCTGCTCGTTCAGCCACACCGACTTCGCCGCGCGGTATCAGCGCATGCGCGGCCGGAAGGTGTTCTACCCGATCGGCTGGGACGACAACGGGCTGGCGACCGAACGCCGGGTGCAGAACTACTACCACGTGCGGTGCGACCCAACGCTGCCCTACGATCCCGGGTTCTCCCCGCCGGCCAGCAACGGCGGCGACCAGATGCCCATCTCCCGCCGCAACTTCATCGAACTGTGCCATCGGCTCACCGACCTGGACGAGCAGGCGTTCGAGGAGGCGTGGCGGCGGCTGGGGCTTTCGGTGGACTGGTCCACCATGTACCGGACCGTCGACGACAGCTCCCGCGCCATCTCCCAGCGCGCCTTCCTGCGCAACGTGGCCAGGGGCGAGGCCTATATGGCCGAGGCGCCGTCGCTGTGGGATGTGACGTTCCAGACGGCGGTGGCCCAGGCCGAGGTGGAGGACCGGGAGGTGCCCGGTTCGACGCACACGATCGCGTTCCGCCGCCCGGACGGGACGCCCGTGCCGGTCGTGACGACCCGGCCGGAACTGCTCCCCGCCTGCGTGGCACTGGTGGCCCATCCCGGGGACGAGCGTTACGCCGCGCTGACCGGGACGACCGTGCGCAGCCCGCTGTTCGGGGTGGAGGTGCCGGTGCTCACGCACCACCTGGCCGACCCGGCCAAGGGCACCGGGATCGCCATGGTGTGCACGTTCGGCGACAGCAACGACGTCACCTGGTGGCGGGACCTGCGGCTGCCCGCGCGGCCGGTGCTTGGCCGGGACGGGCGGCTGCTGGCCAGCCCGCCGGCCGTGATCACGTCCCGGGCGGGCCGGATCGCCTACCGGCAGCTCGCGGGCGACCCGGCGCAGGCGGCGCGCAAGCGGATCGCCGCGATGCTCCGTGCCTCCGGCGACCTGCTGTCCGGCCCGGACCCGGTGCGGCACTCGGTGAACTTCTATGAGAAGGGCACCCAGCCGCTGGAGATCGTCACCACCCGGCAGTGGTACATCCGCAACGGCGCCCACGACGAGCAACTGCGCGCGGTGCTGCTGGCCCGGGGCGAGCAACTCGACTGGCATCCGCCGCACATGCGGGTCCGCTACGAGAACTGGGCAAACGGCCTGGCCGGGGACTGGCTGATCAGCCGGCAGCGGTTCTTCGGCGTGCCGATCCCGGTGTGGTACACGCTGGACGGCGAGGGCAAGCCGCGCTATGACGCCCCGATCCTCCCGGCCGACGACGCGCTGCCGGTGGACCCCGCGGCTGACACCCCGCCGGGCTACACCGCGGACCAGCGCGGCCAGCCGGGCGGCTTCGCCGGGGACCCGGATGTGATGGACACCTGGGCCACGTCGTCGCTGACCCCGCAACTGGCGGCCCGGTGGACCCTGGACGGCGATCTGCTCGACCAGGTGTACCCGATGGACCTGCGGCCGCAGGCCCACGAGATCATCCGGACCTGGCTGTTCTACACGGTGCTGCGATCCCACCTTGAGCGGGGCGTGCTGCCGTGGCGGCACGCGGGGATCTCCGGCTGGGTGCTGGATCCGGACCGGAAGAAGATGTCCAAGTCGATCGGGAACGTGGTCACCCCGATGGACTCGCTGCGCAAGTACGGCAGCGACGCGGTGCGCTACTGGGCCGCGGGCGGCCGGCTCGGCGCGGACGTCACGTTCGACCCGGCACAGCTGCGGGTCGGCCGCCGGCTAGCGATCAAGATACTTAACGCAAGCCGCTTCGTGCTGGGCCTCGCACCGCCTGACGGGGACCGTGGCAACCAAGGCAGTGGTGGCCAGGACGGCCAAGCCCTCGTGACGAAGGAACGAGGGCTTGAGCCATCGGGGGGTTCCGGGGGGTCGCTCCCCCGGGCCAGCACTATAACCGAGCCGCTCGATGTGGCGATGCTGGAGCGCTTGGCCGGGGTGATCGGGCAGTGCACACGGGCTCTGGACGACTATGACCACACCGGGGCGCTGGCAGCCGCGGAGGAGTTCTTCTGGTTTTTCTGCGATGACTACCTCGAATTGGTGAAGGACCGCGCCTACGGCGAGCGGGGCGAGGGTGCCGGGGCCAGCGCCCGGTCCGCGCTGCGGCTTGCCCTGGAGGTCATCCTGCGCCTGTTCGCGCCGTTCCTGCCGTTCGTCACCGAAGAGGTGTGGTCATGGTGGCAGGACGGTTCGGTGCATACGGCCGCCTGGCCGTCCCCGGTTGAGGTGGCACCTGGCGTGGCGGCGCCCGACTGGCGGCCGGGCACGCCGTCGCTGGCCGCCGCGTCGCTCGCCGCGGCGTCCGGGGCCATCGCTGCGATCCGGGCGGCGAAGTCGGGCGCCCGGGTGTCGATGCGTGCGCCGGTGCGGACGCTGGTGGTGACGGCGCAGCGGGATCACCTGGACGCGGTGCTGGCGGTGCTGCCGGACGTGCAGGCGGCGGGCCGGGTGGAGCACACCGAACTGCGGCCCGGTGACCAGGACGGACCTGCCTACCACGTCACCCTCTGACCCGGCCGGCCTCGGCCCGGTGACGAAGGAACCGGGCCGTAGGCCACCGGGGGTTCGGGCCGCGGGGTCCGGGGGCTTGCCCCGGGGGAAGCGGAGTGCTCCCCGGGCAAACGCTGCTTACTCGTCCACGGGGTCGGCGGTGAGCAGGCTGATCCACTCATCGGCCGCGTCGGGTTCCGTGGGCACGTCCGCGGCGGCGCGCCGGGACCTGGCCCGGCGGGACTCCTTGGCTGGCTGCGCGGGTTCCGGCGGATCGGGCTTGGCCGGCGCGGCGGGGCCGGCCTCGTCCGGCCCGGCGGCACTGGCCTCAGGCGGTGCGGCACCGCCGTCCTCGGCGGCCCCGGGGGCGCCGTCCCCGGGCGAGTCGGGCAGGCCGGCCTCTGCCCGGCCGGGCTCGTCCGCAGCGGGGCGCGGCCCGGGCAGCCCCGGGTCGGTCTGCACGTCGTCCGCGGACTGGTCCGGCCTGGGCCCGGCATCGCTGCCCGGCGGCCCGTTCCGCATCGCGGTACCCAGCGGCGGGCCGGGCCATTTGTCGGCCACGTCCGCGTCCGCCTGCGCGCGCCAGCTCGCGGTCCCGGCTTCCCCCCGCGTAGCGGCCTGCGCGCCGGCGGCCAGCCGCTCCCAGTCCGCCGCCGGGTCCACGTCGGCCCCTTCCTCACCGGCGGCGGGCCTGGCCCGGCGCAGGTGGCTGGCGAGGGGCGCGGGCGACCATGGCTCGCCGTCACCGTTCTTGCCCGCGGGTTTCCCGGCGGCGGGCTCCTCCGCCGCCGCGGGATGCGCCGCGGTGGTGCCCGGCTCCGCGGGTTCGTCCCCGGCCGCCTCAGGCTCCGCTGGCTCCGAGCGCGCGGGCTCGGTCCCGGCGGGCGCCGCCGCGATCGGCCCGGCGCCCCCCAGGCCGGGATCGGCGGCCCCCCCATCGGCGGGCTCGGCCTCGGCGGTATCGGTCCCGGGCGCATGTCCCGCAGGCTCGGGGGACTCCGCTGCGGCAGGCTCGTCCACGCCGCCGAGTTCGGCGTCGCTGACCTCGGCCGCCGCGGGAGCCACGGCCCAGCCGGGCTCGTCGTCTCCGTCGGCCGTGAGCGCTGCCACCCAGCCGGCCTCGTCGTCCTTGGGGACCTCCCAGCCCGGGTCTTCCTCTCCATCCGCCGGGGCACGCCAGCCTTGATCGTCCTCGAGGACTGCTGGCACCGGCCAGGGCGGGGCGTCGTCCCGGGCCTCGGGAGCCTGCCACTGTGGCTCCTCCTCAGCGACCGCGGGAACCGGCCAGGCGGGTGCTTCCTCCTCGGCCGTGGCGGACCAGGCGGGCGCATCCTCGCCGGTCTCGGGCGCCGGCCAGCCGGGCTCGCCGTCCGCGGCGCTCCATGCCGGTTGCTCGTTACCGGTCCATCCGGGCCGGTCGTCGGGCCAGGACGGGTTGCGCCCGGCCGCGGGCGACCGATCCGGCTCGGTGATGCGCAGGTCGTGGAAGGTGACCCGGAACCCGGGGCCCTCCGGCGCGGCGGCCATGACCCCGGCGAGCACCTCACGGCCCGGCGGCATGAATACCAGCGCGGCGAGTTCCGCAGGCCCCTGTTCGATCACGTACCTGACCTCGACCGCGTCCCCGCGGCGGGACAGCCGCAGCACGATCTCGTCGGTGCCTTCGGGCAGGTCGGTCACCATCCAGCTGGACCGGCCGAGCGTCAGCACGGTGCTTAGCCTGGCCCTGCCCTCGAAGAACTCCACACCGGTCTTCAGCCAGGTGCGCTCGTCGGCCCGCAGCATGACGCCCGCCTGGTCGTACTGAGTCCCGAGCGTCCAGCGCATCCGGACGGACACGTCGAGGTCCCCGGCGAGCACTTCGCCGTACACATGACCGCTGTCCCTGATGTAGCCGTAACCGGTCTCGCGCCAAAAATCTGTGCTTGGATCGACACTCACCGTGAGCACATCACTCGTCCGCTGCCAATTGGCGGGCTCGTTAAGCCACTCCATGAGGCCCTCCGCGGTGTCGGTCGTCTCCCACGGTATCGGTTACCCGGCGAGGTAGTCTCGGCCACATGGACAAGGTCCAGCGAACCGAGGCGCAGTGGCGCAAAATGCTTACCCCGGATGAGTACCAAGTACTCCGGGAGGCGGGCACCGAGGCGCCATGGACCGGTGAGTACACCAACACCAAGGTCGAGGGCGTGTACCGGTGCCGCGCGTGCGGTGCCGAACTGTTCCGCTCAGCGGAGAAGTTCGAGTCCCACTGTGGCTGGCCGAGCTTCTACCAGCCGTCCAGCGACGACGCTGTGACGCTGATCGAGGATCGCTCGCTGGGCATGGTGCGCACCGAGGTCAGGTGCGCGGCCTGCGACTCCCACCTTGGCCACGTGTTCGAGGGCGAGGGCTACCCGGTCCCGACCGATCAGCGCTGGTGCATCAACTCCATCTCGCTCGCCCTGGAGCCCGCGGCGGGCGAGTGACCTAACTCCCCTGCCGGCCTCTAGGCTGGCAGCCACCCGCGCCGCCCGCGCGGGCCACGGCCCTGCTAGCCCCGGGGGGACTCCGCCTCCCCGGGGGCAAGCCCCCGGACCCATGGCCCGGGACCCCCCGGTGGCCTGCGGTCCCTGCGACTTCGTCGCGGGACCTTGGCCCAGAGCACAAGGCAGCGCGATGCGGTTGAAAATGCGGCCAGTCGCCATCATGTCCGCGCGCGGGACCGGGATACGGAACCTCGTCCCCGCGCCGGTGCTCGACGCGGGGATCGCGATCGCGATCGCGGTGCTCGGGGTGGCCAGCGGGTTCGGCGGCCGGGCGCAGCACGAGCACATGCCGCTGGCCGCGATCCCGTTGCTGGGGCTCATGGGCCTGGCGCTTTACCCGCGGCGGCGCTTCCCCGCGGCGGTGCTCGCTGCCGTGGCGGCCATGGTCGCCGCGCTCGTCGCGATGCGCGCCAACCTGGGCGGCTCGTTCCTCGCCGTGTTGTGCGCGTGCTACAGCGCGGCCGTGTACGGCAGCCGCCGCCTGGTGATCGGGCTGTTCTCCGGGGCCGTGGCCGCGGTGCTGCTAATCGGCATTCCACAGGCGTTCGGCTTCGGCGGGGATGTGATCCGCGCGATACCGGTCCCGACGATTCTCGCCGCCGCCGGGGCGGCGCTGTTCGGCCTGCTGATCAAGAGTCAGTTCTCCGCGCGGAGTGCCGCACTGGCCGTGCTGGCCGAGCGTGCGGAGTGGGCCAGCGCGCAGCGGGAAGAGGAGGCCCGGCGGGCCACGCTGGCCGAGCGGCTGCGGATCGCGCGGGAACTGCACGACATCATCGCCCACCATGTCAGCGTCATCGTGATCCAGGCGCAGGGAGCGCAGCGCGTGGCTGGCCGGGAACCGGACCGGGCTGTCCGCGCCATGGCCGACGTGGAGAGCACCGCCCGCACCGCGCTGGAGGAGATGCGCCGGATGCTCGGCCTGCTCCGGCCCCCGGGCGAGGTGGACGGCGACACGGTGGACAGCGACACGGAGGCCGTGGGCGGCCTGGGCGTGGCCCGGGGCATCGCCGACCTCGGCGCGCTGGCGGCCACCATGACCGCGGCGGGGCTGCCGGTCACGGTGCGCACCACGGGCGAGCCATACCCGGTGGCCGAGGAGGTCGGGCTCACCGTGTACCGGATATCCCAGGAGGCGCTGACCAATGCGCTCAAGCACGCCGGCCGGGCCCGGGCCGAGGTGCACCTGGGCTATGGCGAGGACCTGGAACTCACCGTCACCGATGACGGCCGGGGCGCGGCTGCCGGCCTGACCGGGCCGGCCGCGCCCGGGGCCGGCCGCGGCACTACCGGGATGCGGGAAAGGGCCGCCATGCTGGGTGGCACGTTCACGGCCGGCCCCCGGGCGGGCGGCGGGTATCAGGTGCGTGCCACCCTGCCCTGCCAGCACGACAGCGGGCCCGCGGTGCCTGCCCAGCGAGAAAGCGAGCAGCATTGATCAGGATTCTGCTGGCCGACGACCAGCCGCTGGTGCGCACCGGGTTCCGGATGATCCTCGATGCGGAGCCGGACATGGAGGTCATCGCCGAGGCCGGGGACGGCGCCGACGCGGTCAGGCAGGCCAGGAAGCTGCGGCCCGACGTGGTGGTCATGGACATCCGCATGCCGGTGCAGGACGGCATCACCGCCACCGCGGAGATCACTACGGCCGGGCACGCGCGGGTGCTGGTGCTCACCACGTTCCACGTCGACGAGCACGTGGTCGGCGCGCTGCGGGCCGGGGCAAGCGGGTTCCTGCTCAAGGACACCCACGCCGACCGGTTGCTCGAGGCGATCCGGGTGGTGCATGGCGGCGACGCGATCGTGGACCCCGTCGTCACCCGCAGGCTGCTGGACCAGTTCGTGCACCGGCTCCCCGACCCCGCGGATGCCGGCCCGCAGCCGGGGGCTGCCGCGGACCGGCTGAGCGGGACCACCGGCCGCGAGCGTGAGGTGCTGGCCCTGGTTGCCCAGGGGCTGTCCAACGCCGAGATCGCGGCCGAGCTGGTCGTCACCGAGACCACCGTCAAGACGCACGTGCACCACCTGCTGACCAAGCTCGGCGCACGGGACCGGGTGCAGCTGGTCGTGCTGGCCTACGAGGCCGGCCTGGCGGGCCCCCGGCCTCCATCCTGAGATCGAGGCGACGGCCGTCTCCATCGGGAGATGGAGGAGCAGGACAGCACGGCAGGCCGATGCCCGCGCCGGGCCGCGGCGGCAGTGTTCCCCTCAGGCGAATCGAACTGAGAGGAACGGCCATGAGCACCCCGACTGCGCAGGCACCGGCCGCCCGCGCGGAACGCCTCAGCAAGAGTTACGGCGACGGCCCCACCAGGGTGACGGCGCTGGACCAGGTATCACTGGAGATCGGCTCCCGATCGTTCACCGCGATCATGGGGCCGTCCGGTTCCGGCAAGTCCACGCTCATGCACTGCATGGCGGGCCTGGACCGCGCCGATGACGGCAAGGCCTGGATCGGTGACGCGGAGATCACCGTGCTGCCGGAGCGGCGGCTGACCCAGCTCCGCCGCGACCATGTCGGCTTCGTTTTCCAGGCTTACAACCTGCTGCCCGCGCTCACCGCGGCGGACAACATCACCCTCCCGCTGGACATCGCGGGCCGCTCCGCCGATCCGGCGTGGCTCAACACGGTGGTGGCAACGGTCGGCCTGGCCGCACGGCTGAAGCACCGCCCAGCAGAGCTGTCCGGCGGGCAGCAGCAGCGGGTCGCGATCGCGCGGGCGCTGGCTGGGCGGCCGGAGATCATCTTCGCCGACGAGCCCACCGGGAACCTCGACTCCCGGGCCGGCGCGGAGGTGCTGGATCTGCTCCGCCGCTGTGTCCGGGAGTTCGGCCAGACGGTCGTCATGGTCACTCACGACCCGGTGGCGGCCTGCTACGCCGACCGGGTCGTCTTCCTTGCCGACGGGCAGATCGCCGGGCAGCTGACGCAGCCTTCGCCGCAGGCAGTGCTGGACCAGATGGCCACCCTCGACGCGGCCTGCGGCCCGGTGACGGAGGAACCGGGCCGCAGGCCACCGGGGGGCTCCGGGGGGTCGCTCCCCCGGGCTAGCAGAGCCCTGGGGAGTGAGTGACGATGCGGCGCACCGTGTTCGCAAGCCTGCGCACTCACCGGGTCCGGCTCGCCATGACCGCGCTCGCGGTGGCCCTGGGCACCGGGCTGATGTGCGGCAGTTTCGTGTTTACCGCAAGCCTCACCCACAGCCTCGACGCGCTGTTCGCGCAGGCGTCCACGGGCACCGATGTGGAGGTGCGGCACGTGTCACCGGCCGGGGCGCTCCAGGGGGCGGGCAGCGCCGCGGCGCAGCCGGTTCCCGCCTCGGTGCTGGCGCCGGTCCGCGCGCTGCCGCACGTGGCCGCCGCCGACGGCACGGTCAGCGGCCGGGCCGTGCTGCTCGGCCGGAACGGCAAGCCGCTGCCCGGGAAGTTCGTGGTGGCCCTGAGCTGGCCGGCCGACGCGCCGTTCCATGCGGTGTTCACCGGCAGGCAGGGCCGCCCCCCGGCCGGCCCTGGGCAGGTCATGATCGACCGCGGTTCCGCCCGGGCCGGTCATTTCACCGTGGGCGACCACATCGAGGTGGCCATCGGCGGCCATGCGCTGCCGTTCACCATCAGCGGGATCACCGGGTACGCCGGCGCGGACAGCCTGGCCGGCGGGTCGATGGCGATCTTCAGCCTGCCCGCCGCGCAGCGGCTCCTCGGCCGGCCCGGCACCTACGACACCATCGACGTGAAGGCCGTCCCCGGGGTCAGCCCGGAGCAGCTGCGCGCCGAGGTGGCACGGGTCCTTCCGGCCGGCGTGCAGGCCGTCACCGCGGCCAGCGCGGCCGCCACCGCGGCCCGCCAGCTGAATAGCCAGCTGGGCGTGCTGACCACGTTCTTCGCCGCGTTCGCCGGGGTTGCGATGTTCGTCGGCGCCTTCGTGATCTGGAACACCTTCTCCATCCTGATCGGCCAGCGGTCCCGGCAGCTGGCCCTGCTCCGGGCCCTGGGCGCCAGCCGCGGCCAGGTGTTCGGCTCGGTGCTCGCCGAGGCCGCCGCCGTGGGCATCGCCGGGGCCGCGGCCGGGGCTGTGCTGGGCCTCGCGGTGTCCCGTGGCCTGGTGGCGCTGCTGTCGGCGTTCGGCCTGTCGCTGCCGGCGGCCGGGCTGTCGGTGCCGCTGGCCCAGGTGGCGCTCGGCTGCGTGCTCGGCCTGGCCGTCACGGTCGCCGCCGCGGTGGCCCCGGCCGTGCGGGCGACCCGGGTGGCGCCGGTGCAGGCCCTGCGTGATGCGGCGCCCACTGCCACCCGGTTCTCCGGGCGGCGGCTGGCGGCGGCGCTGGCGGTCACCGGCACCGGTGCCGCGCTGCTGCTGTCCGGGCTGCTCACCGGTGCCGGGCTCGCCGTCACCGCGGCCGGCGCCGGGCTATGCTTCCTCGGCGTGACGATCGCCGGGCCGCTGCTGGCCGGCCCGCTCGCCGCGGCGGCGGGCGCGCCGCTGACCTGGCTGCCAGCCCGGGTGGGCGCGCTGGCCCGCGGGAACACGGTGCGCAACCCCGGGCGCACCAGTGCCACCGCGGCCGCCCTGATGGTGGGCCTGGCCGTCGTGACCGCCGTCTCCGTGCTGGTCGGCTCGGCCCGATCCATGATCAGCGGCCAGGTGGCGGCCGCCGGGAAGGCGAGCTTCTACGTGCAGGCCACCAACTCCGATGCCGGCCTCACACCGGCCCTGGCCACGGTCCTCGCCCGCCAGCCGGGGGTGCATGCGGTCACCGAGGTGCGCACCACCGATGCCACGGTGGCCGGCGCGGCGCACAGCAGCGTGGACGGCGTGCTGCCCGGCCAGATCGCAGGCTTCACCAGCCTGGGCCCGGTCCAGGGCAGCCTGTCCTCGCTGTCGGCCGGCGACCTGATGGTGAGCGCCGCAGCGGCGCGGGCGCACGGCTGGCACCTGGGCTCGGTGGTGACGATCGGGTTCGGCTCCTACGGGGTATCCAGGCTGCACATCGGCGGGATCTTCACCAACGTCGGCCCACTCTCTGACTATCTGGTCAGCACCGCCACCTTCACCGCGGACACCGGGCGGCAGGTGGACACGGTGGACCTGGTCAAGGCGGCCGCCTCGGCCCGAGGGCCACTCACCCACGCGCTGGCCGGCTACCCGGGCGCCCAGCTGCTCAACCAGGCCGCCTACGCCCAGAGCCGCAGCTCCATGCTGAGTAGCCTGCTGGGCCTGGTCACCGCGCTGCTCGCGCTGGCGATCATCATCGCGCTGCTGGGCATCGCGAACACGCTGGCGCTGTCCATCGTCGAGCGGACCAGGGAGCTCGGGTTGCTCCGGGCGATCGGCATGCGCCGCGGGCAGCTGGCTCAGATGATCGCCGCCGAGTCGGCCATCATCGCGGTCATCGGCGCCGCGCTGGGCATCGCGCTCGGGCTCGGCCTAGGCGCCGCGCTCGCCTACGCGGTGACCCGCTCCCAGCAGCCCACGGTGGTCATCCCGGTCGCGCAACTCGTGGTGTTCGCGGTGGCCGCGGTGCTGGCAGGCGTGCTCGCCTCGGTCGCGCCGGCCCGGCGCGCGGCCAAGCTCAACATGCTGGACGCGATCGCATCCGAATGACACCACCAGCGGATTCCGGAACCGGTGCAGCATGGGAGCGAGCGGATCGCTTGGCAGCTAACGGCAAGCACCACCGCTGTACGGGCGGGTATCGGGCGGCAGGCCACCGGAGCGTGCCTCCCAAGCCGACAGGGCCAAGGCCCCCGCGACGGAGTCGCGGGGGCCGCAAGCCACCGGGGGGTTCCGGGGGGTCGCTCCCCCGGGCTAACAGAGCGCGGTGATCAGCTCGCTAGGCGGCTTGCGGCGCCCGGTGTAGAACGGGATCTCCTCGCGGGTGTGCAGCCGTGCCCGGGCGCCACGCAGATGGCGCATCAGGTCCACGATCCGGTGCAGTTCGTCGGCCTCGAAGCAGAGCATCCACTCGTAGTCGTTCAGCGCGAAGCAGGCGACGGTGTTCGCGCGGACGTCGGGGTACTCGCGGGCCATCATGCCGTGTTCGGCCAGCATCTCCCGGCGCTCGGCCGGGTCAAGCAGGTACCACTCATAGGAGCGGACGAACGGGTACACGCACGCGTACGCGCGCGGCTCCTCCCCGGCCAGGAACGCGGGGATGTGGCCCTTGTTGAACTCGGCCGGCCGGTGCAGCGCCATCACCGACCAGACCGGCTCGCTGGCCCGGCCGAGCCCGGTGCGCCGGAACCGGGCGTAGACCTCTTGCAGGTCATCGGCGGATGGGGCGGTCCACCAGAACATGTAGTCCGCGTCGGCCCGCAGCCCCTGCACGTCGTAGCAGCCCCGGGTGACCACGTCCTTGCCGGCGGCCTGGTCGGCGAACTCCTCAAGCTCCGATGCGAGGCCCTCCGGGCCGTCGGCGGCCGCCTGCAGCGCGGGCCGGTCGCTGACCCGGAACACCGACCACATGGTGTAGCGGATCTGCTCGTTGAGATCGCGGGCCCGCGGGCGGGCGGGCGCGGCGTTCTTGTCAGTGCTAGCCACGTTCCCATTGTCGGTCATCGCGCAGGTATGCCGCGATCTGGGCGGCCGCGGCCCGTGCGGTGGCCACGCACGCCGGAATGCCGATCCCGTCATAGGCGGCGCCGCACACGGCCAGCCCTGGCTGGCCCGCGACGGCGGACCGGATCCGCGCCACCCGGTCCAGGTGGCCCACGGTGTACTGCGGCAGCCCTCCGCCCCACCTGGTCACCCTGGTTGCCACGGGCGCCTGCTGGGCGCCGGTGGCCGCGGCGAGGTCCCCGGCGGCGAGGCGGGCCAGTTCGGCGTCACCGGACTGCAGCAGGGATTCCTCGCCGA
>Ga0306920_100008645_pt1 | contig 13524 bp, 10 predicted proteins | sample flu12Cox44000170_FD_204666 | JGI IMG/M metagenome (GOLD analysis project Ga0306920, IMG submission 204666) | Lab enrichment of tropical soil microbial communities from Luquillo Experimental Forest, Puerto Rico - flux4day.12C.oxic.44.000.170 (v2)... | ecosystem: Environmental > Terrestrial >... | reverse complement strand
TAGCGCATCACATTGTGTTCGATCGTTGCTATGTTCACGGTGATGCCAATGCGCACAATCGGCGTGGTATCGAGATGGACGGCGCGTATGTCGCGGTGGTGGATTCATACATCAGCGGCTTCCAGGACGGGGGCGCCGATTCGCAGGGTCTCTGGGCCTACAACACGACCGGCCCTCTGCAGATCCGCAACAACTTCATCGAAGCTGCCACCGAGAACGTGATGTTCGGCGGCGCGGACTCGTATGCAGCAACTCTGGTGCCCACGAGCATCGAGATCCGCGACAACCATTTTTTCAAGCCGCTATCACTCATTACCTCCACCTACGCGGTGAAGAACATGCTGGAATTGAAGGCGGCGCGGCGCGTGCTGATCACCGGCAACATCTTCGAGAATAACCCGGCCAAATCGCAGAACGGTTTCACCGTGGTGATCACCCCGCGCAATCAGAACGGGGCCGCGCCCTGGTCGGTTACCGCCGACATCGCGGTGCTCGGCAACAGGTTCGTCAACATCGGCAGCGGCTTCAATCTCCTGGGCCGCGACAACATCCACCCGAGCGCACTGACCCAGCACGTGCTGATCCGCAACAATCTGATGGAAATGACCAGCCTCAACGGTGCCGCTGGCATTGCGTTTCAGTTCCTGGGTGGCGGTAGCGACTACCTCATCGATCACAACACAATCATCAACACCGCAGGCCCGGCGCCAAGGGAGCTGGGATTGGCGGACACCGCAAGCACGAAAGTGGCGAACCTGGTGTTCACCAATAATCTGTCGACCTACAGCAGCTACGGCTTCTTCGCCTCCGGCAGTGGACAGGGCACGGCAGCACTCACCACCGACTTCGTCAACTGGACGTTCTCCCATAACGTCATCATCGGTGCGCCCGCCGCGAACTATCCTGCCGGCAATTACTTCCCCGCCGGAGTGGCTACCGTACGCTTCATGAGCTACGCAGGTGGAAACTTCGCTCTCGCCGCGGGCAGCCCCTACAAGAATGCCGCTATCGATCGCACGGACATCGGCGCCAACGATCCACCGTGAACCCGATGGTCAGGAAATGACGTTGTTGTGAACCGATGCACCACCGCGCGGCGGTCCGATACCGCCGCGCGGTGGGCGAAGGGCAGGTGCGCGGGCGATCTATCCCCGTCGTCACGCCGAGGAGCGTATCGCCCGCGCCGGTCGTAGCTGCGGCGACCACCCCGACAGCAGATAAAAGAGCATGGCCAGCAACAGCAGATGCTGGAATCCCAACAGCATCGAAAATGACTCGGCCAGGCCACCCAACACTGCTCCGGCAATGTTCGAGCCGAAGGCCAGATCCGGGTTCGGCGCGTCGCGGAACGATACTGCGAAGATGATGCCGGCAAAAAACATCGGGCCAAGCGCGAGAATGCAGGGTACCGCGTAGCGCCACAGCAATCCGCCACTCAGGAACACATCGACCGGGACCAGCACCGCAACCGCGAGAAAGATCATCAAGCCGACGTAGTGCCATAAGAGCGGTATCTCACGCCGCGCTCTGAGCACGTACAGGTTCGCCAGCAGGATGAGGACCAGGACGGTAAAGAAGACCGCCGAGTTCACCAACCAGGTGCTGCCGAACAGCAGTGCCATCTGAACCACGGCCCGGGTCTCCAGCAACATGAAGGCCGCGCCGAGAAAGAACATGCGATTGTTAATGGCGATCCGTCCTGCCGGCAGAAACAGGTACACCATCGCCAATCCCAACACGCCGAGGATCAACATGGAGCGAATGGTGAAATCGGGGATTAGCTTGCCGCGCAGGTACAGGAAGGGCCAATCGTCGCTGATCGACTGCACCTCGCCGGCATCGTGGATCAGGGTAGTGGGAGAGATCCGCTTGAAATGTTGCTGCTGATCGGCAGGCAAAGTCTCGGGCTGCAGCGCAAACCCGTCCACATCCAGATTGAGCGGCGGCACGCTGTTCATCCAGAAACTCTTGTGCACGTTGAACGCGTTGGCGATCCGCGGGTTGCATCCGGCAATGACCATCATGAAGCCGGTGTGCGAGGATGCTTTGAGGGTTTCGGCATACGGCAGGCTCAAAATGATCGGGGTACAGCCGAATGAGCGCTCGGCCATGGCGGCGATCCGCTCGACTATCCAACCCTGTCTGAAATAGTTGTACATGACGAACATGCCGTCATCCTTGAGCACCCGTTTGACATCGTCGAAAGCTTGTTGGGTAAACAGATAGCTCTCGAGGCGGATGTTCGCGTAACCGCTATGAAGGATGAGTGAGTCCACCAGCGCGTAGATGACAAGATCGTACTTCTTGTCGGTGGTACGCAGAAAATGCCGGCCGTCGTCCAGGTGGGGTGTTACTCGACCGTCCTGGTAAGGATGGTCGGGATGGTAGTGGCGACCGATGTCCTGAATGGCCGGGTCGATCTCGACTGCATCGATATGTTTCACCCCGAACTTCAAGGCATGCGCGAGATCATTTCCAGACCCGGCGCCAATCACCATTACCTCCCCAAAAGGAGCACCGCCGCTGTGTTGCTGGAGCAGGTGTATCAAGGAGTAGGAAGAGCCCGCAGACGCAAACGGGACCATCGTCTGGTGGCCGATGGTGTTTACGGTGATAGACCCGGTGGCGACTTCATGATCTATCTTGTAATAGGGGGACCAGCGCGTGTCATGCCTCGTGTGGACCAGGGGCAGCCAATCAGTCGGCACGCTGACGCCTAGTACGAGCACGACCAGCGCCACGGCCTTCAGCTTCGTGAGGGTACCGGCCTGGTGCAGCAGGTATGCGACGCCGCCACAGCTGACGAGGAACCACACCAGCGGCGGCGCCTGGATGAATGAGACCGCGGAAAATCCGACTATGCCGGCAAGGCTTCCACCGATGTTCAGGGTGTAACCCTTGACGCGATTGGGATAGGAATCAAAAGCGCGCCCCAGCACCTGACCGAGGCCGACAAACATCAGTGCTACCAGCACGAAGAAGACAGCGGCGATGGCCTCAATGGGCACGACGAATCGCGCCACATCCGGATTGCGATACTCCGTTCCGAAATAGACCTCCTGGGGAGATTCCTGCCCGCCCACATCGATCGATACGCCGCTCCAGACGTGGTAGACACCGAAGGTAGCAACCGCGGCTACTACGGTCGTCAATGCAAGGAGCGGGAAATAGGCGAGCCAGTCGCGTGGGCTACGTGCCGCCAGGCAGCCGCAGGACATGCCCAGGAACGCCGCGAGCAGCACTACGTTGGTGAAGAACTGGAGGAAGACTACATAGCCTGCTAACCAGCGGATGCACGCCAGCTCCAGGAACAGCACCAGGAAACCTACCAGAAACAGATTAACTGCCTGCCGGTGGATGTTCTCGACGGGAAGCGGGGATTGTTCTGGTGTTGCCGTCACAGTGTTCTCCCGCAACCGCCGTTGGTGCGTCTCGCGATTAAAACACTAGCTCCGGGACCGGGGCAACGAACTTGCTGCGCATCGGCGCGCGCTGAAGAGCGAGCGCAGACTGCAACGCATGCGCCGCTGCTACGCCCTGGGCTGGCAACGAAGGAGCCGTAGGCGGAGCGGCGATTGCTCCGCTTGCCGAAGCTCGAAGCCTGTCACGCGATGTGCACTCGCGCCCGCTTCATGTTGCCAGATACGCATTACAAAAACGGGTCGACACGCTCCAATAAGGGGCGACACGCTCCAATAGGGAGTCCGGCGTGTTAGCGTACTCGCAGGCTTATCAGCGGCGCAGGAGGTGCCGGGTCGAGCAGCGACGTGCAAGCTTGCGATGCAGCATGGCAGAACATATGACAGCCAAGTCCGGGGACAAACCATCGCGCGGTGAGCACAAGGGGTCCGTCGGGGGCGAGATCTGGATCGGTCTCGACACTGGCGGAACGTTCACCGACGCCGTTGCGCTCGATGGTGAGCGCCGCGTCATTGCCACCGCCAAGGCCCTCACGACCCATTGGGATCTGTCGGTTGGTCTCGGCGAGGCGATCCGCGCGGTGCTGGCGAAGCTGCCCGGCGGCGTGCGACGCGAGCACATCTCGCTCGTTTCGGTATCGACGACCCTGGCGACCAATGCGGTCGTGGAGGGCCGCTTCAGCCCCATCTGCACGCTGCTGATCGGTTTCGATGAGCAGATGCTCGAGCGCTCGGGACTGAGGCGCGCCGGCGGAGTGCTGGTGCGCGTACGCGGCGGCCACGAGGCAACCGGGGAGGAAAGTGAGCCGCTCGAGGAGTCGGTGGTCGACGCAGCGGTGCGCACCTACGCCCCGCAAGTCGAGGCCTTCGCCGTTGCCGGAATGTTCTCCGTGCGCAATCCGGCGCATGAGCGGCGCGTGCGCGAGCGTATCCGGGCGCTGTGCGATAAATCGGTCACCTGCAGTTACGAGCTGAGCTCTCAGCTCGATGCGCCCAAGCGTGCACTGACCGCCGCGCTGAATGCGCGCCTCACACCCCAGATCAGACATCTGCTCGAAGCGCTCGGTGCGGTGCTCGAGCGCGAGGCTGTGTCCGCGCCGGTCATGGTCGTGCGCGGCGATGGGACACTAATCCGCGCGGAGGTCGCCCTCGAGTACCCGGTCGAGACGGTGCTGTCGGGTCCGGCCGCGAGCGTGGTTGGCGCCGGTTTCCTGAGTGAGCTTGCGGATTTTGCCGTGGCGGACATGGGCGGTACCACGACGGACGTCGCGATCGTCTCGGGCGGTCGACCCGTCGTACGCCCCGAAGGAGCAGTGGTCGGCGGCTGGCGCACGATGGTGAAAGCCATCGACGTGCACACCTGCGGCCTCGGCGGAGATAGCGAAGTATCTTTCGACCGTGAGGGCCAGTTGCGCGTCGGGCCACGCCGCGCGATGCCGCTCAGCCTCCTTGCCACCAAGGTTCCTGAGGTCCTGGGCAGTTTGCGCAAGCTGGCAGGCAGCGAGCGCCTGCCGCCCTTTGCCGGTCGTTTCGCCTTGCGCAATCCCGGGCGCGACTCCGACGGGAAACTCGATCGCATCGAGCAACGGGTGTGGGACGCTCTCAGCACCTCGCCTCGGCCGCTCGCGGAGGTGGCGCGCACGGCCGTGGGGGTCGAAGCGGTGCGGCGGCTCGTCGACCGCGGTCTGGCAACACTGTCGGGATTTACCCCGAGTGATGCGCTCCACGTGCTCGGCCGGCAGTGCGACTGGAGCCTGGAGGCGGCGCAGCTCGGCGCCACGATTCTCGCGACCGAGGAGCGCAATGCGCGCGCGCGCGCTCAGGCGGATACGCCCGAGGTTTTTGCCGAGCGCGTTTATCAGCTCGTACTCTGCGAAGCCGCTCGTGTGGTCCTCGAGTGCGCGCTCGCGTACGACCCGGGTATTGAACCGGCCCACGGACGCTGGGGACCGCTCGGCCGGCTCATCGATGATGTCGTGCGCGGGCGGCTTTTTTCCCGTGTACTCGATGCCAGGGTCCATCTCGCGACGCCGCTGGTCGCGATCGGGGCGCCGGCGGGTGCGTACTACCCGGAGGTCGCGCGACGCCTCGGTGCGCGGCTGTTGGTGCCGCAGCATGCCGCGGTGTGCAACGCCGTCGGCGCCGTCGCTGGAGTGGTGTCCGAGACCTGTGAGGTGCTGGTGAACCAGCCTTCGCTCAACCTGTTCCGCGTGCACGATCCGGCTGGCAATCGCGACTACGCCGAGGTCAGGGAGGCGATCGAGCACGCACAACGCGTTTCACGTGAGCTGGCACTGGCCGCCGCACGGCGCGCCGGCGCGAGCGATCCACATCTCGAGACTTCGGTCACCGAACGGCGCGCAAAAGCCGGCCCGAATTCCGAGCTCGACTATCTCGCCGAGGCGGTGGTGCGATCACGGGCTACCGGGCGACCTGCGACCGGTCGCCCCTCATAGCTAGCGCGCGTGCGGATGTGCCTGGAGATAAGCGTCGACCGCCTCGTGGACGGTCGCAAAAAATCGCTGCTCGAACCGTGTGAACAGCTCAAAGCGCCGCAGTTTGTCCTTGACCGGATCTTTCATCTCGGCGAAGCACAGCGTAATTGCAGATTGCTGCAGGGTGTCGTCCAGCTCACGGAGCATGTCAGCCGAGGTGACATCCACGCTGGTGACCGGCTCGGCCGCCACCACGAGCCAGTGAACGCGGTTCGGCGCACTCGCCACCGCGCGCAGCACCCGATCGTGGAACAGCTCGGCATTGGCGAAGAACAGCGGCGCATCCCAGCGCAACAGCACCAGGCCCGGGATCAGCCGTGCATCGGGGTAACGGCTGATGTCGTGGTAGCCCCTGACGCCGGACACCTGCCCGAGCACCGCCGAGTGCGGTCGCCACCCGTCCCAGAGGAATTCGATCACTGCAATGGTGATCGCGACTGCGATACCGGGAATGGCACCGAACACCGCTACCCCCGCGAAACAGGCCATCGACAGCCAGAACTCCCAGCGCTGCATGCGGTAGATCCGCCGCAGATCGGCAACCTCGACCAGCCCGATCGCGGCCGCGATGACTACCGCCGCCAGGGCGGCGTTGGGCAGGTTGCGCAACAGCGTGGGAGCGAACAGCAGCAGCAGTGCGATCGTGAGCGCTCCGACGACCGAGGTGAGCTGCGTCCGTGCGCCGGCGGCTTCGGCCACCGGCGTGCGCGATGAGCTGCTGCTGATCGGAAAGCCCTGGAAAAAGCCGGCGGCGAGATTGGCGACGCCGAGCCCGACCATCTCCTGATTCGGGTCGACTGCTACGTGCGTCCGCGCGGCGTAGGTGCGCGACAGCACGCTGGTGTCCGCAAACGACACCAGCGCCACCGCCAGGCCGCCCGTCAGGACCGGGATCAGATCATCGACGCCGATCAACGGCAGGCTGGGCGTCGGCAATCCCTGCGGCAGCGGTCCAAGGATGGCGAGGCCTGACCGCGTCGCCAGGTCCAGAACCCCCACCAGCACGGTAGCCGCCACCACTGCGATCAGCGTTCCGGGTATGCGCGGATAGCGCTTGAGCAGCAGAATCAAGATGAGTGCGCCGGCTCCGATCGCCAGGCTGACGAGGTTCGTTCGACCCGCGAGCACTTGTTGCGCGATGGTGATGATCTGGCGCAACGGGCCCTGCGTGTCGATCGAGAAGCCCAACAGCTTCGGGATCTGGCTAAGCAGCACGGTGAGAGCGATGCCGTTCATGTAGCCGTAGCGGATCGGCTTGGAGAGCAGCTCGGTGACGAATCCCAGCCGCGCGAAACCCGCCGCGATACACACCAGGCCCGAGACGATGGCCATCACCCCGGCCAACGCCACTGCGCGTTGCGCATCGCCGGCCGACAACGGCAGCACCACCGCCAGAATGAGCGGGGCGAGCGAGGAGTCCGGTCCCAACACCAGGATGCGGCTCGGACCGAATACTGCATAAGCGAGCAGCGGCACGATCGTGGCGTACAGACCGCAGATGCCGGGGACACCCGAGGCCTCGGCGTACGCCAGACCAACCGGCACCAGCATGGTTGTCAACACCAGACCAGCCGCAACGTCCTGCCGCAGCCAGGAGCGTTGGTAGCTACGCAGAACGTGCCAGCCCGGAATCCACCGCGACCATCCTGCGGGCTGTACTGGTGTCGCGGCGATCATCGATTCTATGTTACGTTGACCGCGCAGGGTTGGCATGGCCAAACAATCCACATTGCGCTGGAGCGCCGTAGCGATCCTCCCGGGAAGCGTCTGCTGCGAGGCGGCGCGTGCATTGAGGGGACAGCGGTTCCTCAGTGCTGCAGCACCGCGATTTCCGTTGCCGGGCTGCAGCACGCCGCAAGGCTGTCACTGCGTCTACCGCAAATACCCGGACCGGCGTGCCGGCCCCCGCCGTGGCGAGGAGCAATCCGGCATGCGCCGAGTGGCCCACAGCGGCCCGGAGCGACGGGTCAGTCGCGGGCGGCGCAGCACGGATGTCTGAGGGACCGCGGCACACCCATGAAGCGCAATCCGCAGGTCATCGCCTTCATGACGCCCTTTCCGTATTCCATCGACGTCGATGCGCCGCTGGCGGAGGCACATGCCTTGATGCGCAAGCACCATTTCCGCCATTTGCCGGTGACTTCCGCTGAAGCCATCGTTGGCATACTCACCGATCGCGACATCAACCTCGTTCTGGGACCTGATTTCGGCAGCCCCGACGAGCGCGAGCTGCGCGTGCGTGATGCCTACGTCGAGCGGCCGTGCGTGGTGCCGGCGTCGACGCCCGTCGCCATCGTCGCTCGGACCATGGCAGACAACCGCATTGGCTCGGCGATCGTGACCAAGCACGACAAGCTAGTAGGTATCTTCACCGTGACGGACGCCTGCCGCGCACTGGCAGAAGTGCTCGCAGGGCACGGAGAGGAAACCGACAGCGTGGCGTGATGCGGCGCTCGCCGGCAGCTGCGCGTCCGCTCCCACAATTGCCCTAGCAGCGACACCCTCTTTAGGAAGAGGCGGAGGCGCCGCCCTTCAGGTGATTCTTACGCCGGAGACTTATTCCTCAGGAGCGATAAGGAGATCCTCAGATGACGCTGACTGCTCTGCTGATCCTCGCGGCAGTACTCGTGGTGGCCGCGCTGGCCGTACTCAGCACCATCGCCGCGATCGCCGAGGTCCTGCCGCCGCGGCCCGGGCAGGTTGAAGAGCCTCTCGGCACGAGCGTTCCGGCTCAGAACCGGATGCCAACACGTATCGGGATAAAGTCCCAGTAGCCACCCTGTGGCTGCTTGATGCGGAGAAAGCGACCATCGATGAAGAAGGTCGCCGGATCCCCGAGCGGGAACTCGAACCCGATGCCTGCGTTCCAGGAATTCAGCCAGGCGGTCGTGCTCGTCTGCGCGTTGGAGTACACCGGGTAGTAGCCCTGGTAGCAGTAGAACCAGCAGATGTTTCCCTGTTGGTACGTCACGCTCTTGAGCGTCGTTCTCTCCCGGTACCAGCCAATGCCTCCGAAGAAGTACTCGCGCGAGCGCGTGCCGAGGTGCAGGTCGATCTCCGCGTCGACATCTCCGCCGTAGATGTCCGTGTACCCATCGGCAATGTTCTGGCCGGTGGACTGGGAGGCGAGGTCGAGCGCGTGCAGGGTTTGCGGATGACTGGTGTAACTACCATCGACGCGGAAGCCCAGAGGAATGGCAGCCGTCGGGAACCAGGTGATTCCGAGTCCACCGCTTCCGCCGTCATTCAGCAGCGTCTTTACGGTGCTGCCCTGCGTGATGCTGTAGCCGCCCTCAATCTGTATACGCCAAGGATGGTATCGAATCCCCTGTTGCGCCTGGGTCGCGGCTGCGGGATTCGACGAATAGGGCTGATAAGGTGGCGGCGGGGGCGGGTACACCGGCGGCGGCGCCTGCGGCTGCTGATACTGGTAGGGGGGTGCCTGTGGCTGCTGATACGGAGGCGCCTGGGGTTGCTGGTAGGCCGGTGCCTGCGGCTGCTGATAGGCGGGCGCCTGCGGTTGTTGGTAGGCCGGTGCCTGCGGCTGCTGATAGGCGGGCGCCTGCGGCTGCTGGTAGGCCGGTTGTTGATAAACCGGCGCCTGAGGCGGCGGATACGGAGGCGCCTGATACTGGGCCGCCGCCGTCCCCGTCAGCGCCAGGGCAGCTCCAAGTGCGCACAGTTTCTTCGCGTTCATGCTGTCATCCCTGCCAATGAGGCGCAGTCCCCCAGTAATCCGATGACGAAGTGCCTCATGCTCCGACAGCGGAGCCGCGGTACCTCCAGAGCACCGGCGGCCTGAACGAGCAAAGCTCGCTTGCAGAGGGTCTGGTGGTTACCTGCGGTCCACCTCCGTCGATCACCCGGATCCTCTATCGACGATCGCACGTCGACAAGTCAAAAGCATCCGGGCAGAGACCAGTTTAAAACGTCGGGCGTGGCAATTCCGTTGACGTACAGGTTGCCATGGAGTTCCGCTGTTCCCCATCGGGGGTTTTACCCATAACCGCTACGGCCGCGCACGCGCTGTGGAGTGTGGGTGGGGAACGCGGGGCATGGCACGGTTTTTTCCGAAAATTCAGGGGCTAGGCGCCCCCCTGCATCGTTCGCCCGGACGGCGAGACCCGCGAGAACCGGTACTCTCCACCTGCGAGCTCCCCGATGAGGGGCGCCACGAGGACGGCAGAGGCTCCAGGAGACAGCGGGCCTGCACGAGACGCAGCCGGATCTCCGGCATCCCCGAGCGCCCGAGTGCAATGGGCTGCAGCTCCTCGATGGAGGAGAAGTAGGGCCGCAGCCGCGGAGCGATACCTTCCACGGCATCGCTGGGTCCGACCACCAGCGCGTCCCGGCCCAAAAACTCAGCCGGGTCGTAACGCAGTCCAAACTGCTTCGGGTTGCCGCCGAAGACCACGACCGGCACGGTGTCGTGCAGCGCCGCGTCGATCCTCCCCGCGTATGTCCAATTCGTCGTGACGAGGAATATTTCGGGCTGCAGTAATCCGCGGGCCCGCAATTCTCCGGGCAGCTGACTCCATTCGAACGCATCGAGCGTAGGATCACCGCGGGCAAACAGTCTCGGCGCGAGAATGCGGCCGTAGCCGGTCGTCGCATGTGTGACAAGGATGGCCGCGAGCAGCCCCAGGAGGGAGACGAACACCAGCCCGAGGCGGCGCAGCCGCGCGGGTCCGAGCGAGCGGACCGCATGGTCGCCGAACACGGGGTAAAGCATCAGCCAGCCGGGCATTTGCCAGTGAGGCAGACCGAGCTGGCCCCACAACGGAGTCACGGTGAAGAGTGCGATCGTGGGCAGGGCAAGACACAGGCAATACCACGATCGCGGCGCCCTCGGACCGGCGCGCCAGGCCTGCCACGAGGCGACCGCCAGCGGCACGAATATCCACGGCAACAGCCAGATTGCCTGCCCGATGATGTTGGCGAGCACGTACTCCGGATGCAGCCCACCGCCCGGGAGGCCGCGGCCGGCCTGATAGGCGATGGAGATCCAGTCGTGCTGCGCGTTCCACATGATCACCGGCAGGGACACGAGGAGCGCCAGCAGTGCGCCGAGCCAGGGGGCGGCTCGACGCCACTCACTGCGGCGGCAAGGCGCGCTGGCAAGAAATATCACCAGCCCCAAAGCGAAGAGCAGCGCCTGGTACTTCGCGAGTGCGGCGACACCCAGGCAAAAACCTGCCGTGAGCCAGGAGCCGAGAGCTGGCGGCCGCGCGGCTTCCGCTGCGAAGAAACGCCGCGCAAGCACCAGGGCCGTGGCGAGGAGCGCCGGCATCAACGGACCATCCGGCAGCAGCCAGCCACCCGCGAAAGTGAAGAATGCGGAACAGTTGAGGGCGACCAATGCGGCTACGCCAGCCGCCGCTCCAAACAGAACCTGCGTCAGGCGGTACAGCAGCCAGCAGCTCACCGCGAACAGTGCGACGAACGGCAGTCGCGCCGCGCGGCCATCGCCAAGCAGGGGCATGAAAACGTGTGCGATCCAGTACTGCAGCGGCGGATGGTCGTAATAGGAGAGGTTCAGGTCATGCGCCACGCTCAGCGTGTAGGCTTCATCGACACCGAGGCCAAGCACCGCATCGAGCGCGATGCGCATCGCGGTGAAAGCCGCAATGACCGCGAGCGCGGCAGTATCCGCAGCCGAAAGGGACCGCATCGCGCGCTTTATACTGAAAGGAAGAAGAAGCGACCAGGCGTCGCCTGGTCTGGTTCGATGCCGGGTTTGCTACAGGCGCCGTGCGGAGTTCGGCGTCGCGACGCCTCGAAAATCGACTGTCAGCAAAAAGATACGGTCTCGGAGCTGATGGAGTTGATGTCCAGGTCGTACGCGTGGGGAATGCCGTCCGTGGCAGTCGGCTCGTCCATGCTCAACTCCGCATCGCACACCCAACTCCGCATCGCACACCCTGGACATACATACCGCCGCCCCGAGACCGTCAGGCAAGCGTCAGATCGGATCGGGGGGCTGACCCGATCGACGCGACAGGGGTAGCCGGCTCGCGTACCACCACGGGCCGCGAAGCCTTCTGCAGCAGCTCATCAATCGCGAGCGGCTGCGAGGGCTCGAAAAGCGCCGTGGTGATCTGCAGAGGCAGCGCCGCAGCATCCAAGCCATTTTCGGGACTGCGTGCCCGCAGCATGATGGCGCTGCTCGAGGCATGTTCCGGGAGTGGGGTGAGGGCCGCAAACTCCGCGGTGCCAAGCCGCCCGAGGACCTCATAGACCCCATAACTCGGAAACAGGTCGCGCAGGAAGTTGCCGATACGACGCAGCAGGAGATCGCGCGCGCAGCTGTCACGGCCGTGCGCCGCCACCGGATATTCGGTAAGCGCAGGCTCGAGGCGGAAGTAAATGAGATGTACGTGCTGGCGGTCGCGCAATGCCAGATCGAGCAGGCGCGTGGCACTTTGCATGAAGCCCCGGCGGTTGAGCAGCCCGGTGAGCTCGTCATTGAGCGTGGCCGACCGCAGCGAGTGCACCAGATTCAGCAGCGCGCGCGACTGCAGCCGCACCCGCTGCCCCTTGGTAAGTCCCCTCACGCGCAGCAGATCCGACAGCAGCCGGGCAATGCGTGCGTCATCGCCAGCCATGATCGCGGCACGCAACTGCCCCGCGACCTCGAGGCTCCGAGCCGCCGAGATCGCAGAGTTTCCGGAACGGACGGCCGGAGAGCGGACGACCGATGCCAGTTCCATCATTGAGCTCCTTGCACAGACAGCCCGAACAGACAGCGTTGGTGAGACTAGCGAGGGAGCGATGCATCATTGCGCCGGTGCAGAGCGCGCTGACTCGTCGGCTGGTGGCCAGCGCCCCGGTAGGGGCCCTCCTACAATCCTGCGTGCAGGTGGCTTAGCCCTTAACCTACAGAGCCTCATCCCAACTCCCGGCTGACGCAGCTCACCGCACGGCGCATGCTGTTGGGTGAGCAGCTTGCGCTGCGCGTGACTTCCAACATCCCTGGATGTTTGGTGCTTGGGCTTATGGAAAATCGGCAGCAACGCTCCCGGCGAACCGCAGTGTCGCAGCCGGGTGATGTCGCGCTCGAGTCCATGCTCCGTGAGCACCTGGTGGCCGGGCGTATTGCGATCGACTCGTACCGGCAGATAATCGCCTGCCTGGGTGCCCGCGATACGACCACGCGGCGGCTGATGGAGGAAATACTGGCGAACGAGGAGGGCACGCGGCCGATCTGGCAGGTTTCATGCAGGGTGTGAGTTCTGGCGCGCGCGCGGCGCGCTCCTGACGCCGCAGCCCGGCGGCGCCGGGTGCGGAGCGAGTGGCGGGCGACTGCCAATGGCCGCGCCTTGGCAGCGGCTCGTGCGCGGCAGCCGCCGCCGCACGGTATCATCCCGCAGCTCATGAGCTCGATCGCCCGCCAAATGGTGTTGGTGGCACTGCTGCTCGCGGCGGTGCTTGGGTTGTTCATCGCTGCCGAGTCCGGGCAGCGGCGACTGGAGGATGCGAGTCGCGCGGTGCAGGAAGCGGCGCAGCGGGAGCGCGCTCTCGCGGATGTGTGGCAGCTGGTGCGCCAGGCGGAGAGCAGCCAACGTGGCTACATTCTGCTCGACAATCCCGAGTATCTCATGCCCTTTCAG
>Ga0306920_100008644_pt1 | contig 13524 bp, 11 predicted proteins | sample flu12Cox44000170_FD_204666 | JGI IMG/M metagenome (GOLD analysis project Ga0306920, IMG submission 204666) | Lab enrichment of tropical soil microbial communities from Luquillo Experimental Forest, Puerto Rico - flux4day.12C.oxic.44.000.170 (v2)... | ecosystem: Environmental > Terrestrial >... | reverse complement strand
AGCATGATATCCGGCTCCGACGAGCATCAAGCATCAAGCATCAAGCATGCGAGACTTTCGCGCTAACCGACGGATTGCTCAAGGCCCGCCTAGGGCCCCGAACCCGAAGTTCGCACGATCAGGCGGCAAGTCGCGCCTGCGAACTTCGGAATCAAGGGACACTAGCGGTTCAACTGCGGGCGCCGCTTGAACAGCGCGGCCGGTCGAGCCCGCGCGGGGAGAGCGTGAAAATTTCCGCGCCGCTCTCCGTCACCGCAACGCTGTGCTCGAATTGCGCGGACAGCGAACGGTCGCGGGTAACCGCGGTCCAGCCGTCAGAGAGCACTTTTACGTGCGGGCGTCCGAGATTGATCATCGGCTCGACCGTGAAGAACATGCCGGGCCGCAGCACAATGCCTTCGCCGGGACGGCCCACGTGCACGATGTTGGGCTCGTCGTGAAACAGCCGGCCGAGGCCGTGGCCGCAGAAGTCGCGCACCACGCTCATATGCTGGCCTTCCACATAGTTCTGGATGGCGGCGCCGATGTCGCCGGTCGTGGCGCCGGGCCGAATCGCGGCGATCCCGCGCATCATCGCCTCGTAGGTGACATCGATCAGCCGCTCGGCGCGGCGCGGAACCGGGCCCGCGCAATACATCCGGCTGGAATCGCCGTGCCAGCCGTCGAGAATGAGCGTCACGTCGACATTGACGATGTCGCCCTCCTTGAGCGGTTTCTCGCCGGGAATGCCGTGACAGACGACGTGATTGACCGACGTGCAGGTCGCCTTGCGGTAGCCGCGATACATCAGGGTTGCCGGTGTCGCGTTGTGCGCGAGGGCAAAGTCGAACACGAGACGGTCGATCTTTTCGGTCGGAACGCCGGGCGCGATCTCGTCGGTCAGCATGTCCAGGCATTCGGCCACCAGACGCCCGGCCTTGCGCATGCCTTCGAAGGCGGCAGGGCCGTGGAGCTTGATCTGCCCGGTCTTGCGTTGCGGCGCCAGTGCCGCGTCGACGTAACTCATCAAGGCATCGCGGCCGCGCCGCCTCCTCGCGGCTCCGATGCCGCTGTTCCCAGCTCAATGTAAGCAAGGGGATGAAGGAAGCAAGCACTACAGAATGCCGGACCAAGTCCGGCCATGACGGGCGAGCGACCCCGACCGCGTCACTCCGCAATCGGAACGGGCTCCGCGACCTCGATGCCTTCGCAGGTGAGGCCGCAGCGATAGGCGATTGCCTCGACGCCTGCGGCGCGCGCCACATCGAAGGCTGTTCCGTAGACGGGATCGATGTCGCGCGCGAGCTTGAAGGACCGTGCCGACCCGATCTGGATCAGGAACAGCATCACCGCGCGCTGGCCAGCGGTGACCACCCCCGCAAGTTCGCCGAGATGCTTCGCGCCGCGCTTGGTCACCGCGTCGGGAAATTCGGCGAGCCCTGGCTGGCGCATCAAATGCACGTTCTTGATCTCCACGTAGCAGGGCGGCCGGCACGCGCCCCCGAGCAGGAAATCGATCCGCGAGTTTTTCCCATACCTCACTTCGCGCCGGAGCGCGGCATAGCCGGCGAGCTCCGGAATCAAGCCAGCCGCGATCGCCTCGGCAGCGAGCGCGTTGGGATGCCCGGTGTTGATGCCGACGAGCTCGGCGCCAGTGCCGAGATCTACCTCGACCAGTTCCCAGCTGTGGGCAAGCTTGCGTTTGGTGTTTGCCGACTTTGACAGCCACACCCGCGCGCCGGGCGCGTTGAGTCCAGTCATGGCGCCCGGATTGGCGCAGTGCACGGTCACGGTCTCGCCCGTGGCGAGCACGACATCGGCGAGGAAGCGCTTGTAGCGCTTGACCAGCGTGGCGGGGATGAGCGGATCGGCAAAACGCATTGCCGCCATTTGCAAAAAATCTGTGGCCGGGACAAGCCCGGCCACCGCTGTTCGTCACAGCCTTTTTCCGTCGCTCACTTCGCCAGCGGATCCGGGCGAAGCTGGAAGTGCACGGCCATCGGTTGCATGCCTTTGCCGCCCTCGATCAGCCACGGCGCCCGGTCGCCGCTTGAGGTCCACAAGCCACGACCCTTCCAGCCGGCGTTCGGGTCGTCGATGCGCCCGTCGAGCCCCTTGATGTAGAAGCCGAGCGGGTAGGGGACGCGCAGCAGGACCATCTTGCCGTCCTTGAGCGCGACGATGCCGTCCTGCAGGTTGGCGGTCGACATCGGCACGTCCTTGCCCAGGCCGAACGTGTCGTGCTGGTCGACCCAGCTGTAGTAGCTGGACTCGGCACTGTTCGGGCCGATGCCCTCGAAGCCCGGCCCCGGATATTGATAGAACGACCAGCCCTCCGGACAATGATCGCCGGTCGCCTTCGGGCCGTTGAGCGGACCCTTGCACTTGCGGCGGTCGAAGCTGCCGATGTGGCCGCTCGCCAGCGACACCCACACCACGCCTTGGCTATCGATATCGCCGCCGCGCGGGCCGAAGCCTGGCATCGGCACGTTATAGACCTCGGTGAGCGTGGTCTCCGGCGGGTTCGCGCCGGGAGCGATGCGCACGATCGAGCCGGGGCTGGCGCGCACCGTGCCCCAGATCGAGCCGTCCGCCGGGCTCGGCATCACCGCGTAGATTACCTGGCCGAGGCGCCGATCTTTGCTCGGGTCGAGCGGCTGATTGGGCTCGGTGTAATCGCCGCGCTTGCCGTCGCCGTTGGTGTCGACGATCAGCGCGGTCCAGCCCTGCGCCTTGGCCGCGTCACCGGTCTCGTTGAACAGCTTGGTGTTGATCCAGCCCACCACGCCGCCGCCGCCGCCGCTCGACGTCCACAAGGTGTCGTTGGCGTCATAAGCGAATTGCAGGTGATGGGTTTGGAAACAGGTGTCGACGAAGGTGTACTTCATCGTCTTGAGATCGAGGATCGAGAGCGCTCGGTGGGTCTGATCCAGCGGGGTGAGCTTGGCGGAGGGATGATCGGAGCCCTTCTTGCAGAAGTCCGGATTCTTCGGCCCGCGCACCGCCGCTGCCATCCACACCCGCCCGTCCTTGTCGAACATGGAGTTGTGGTTGTTGACCTTGCTGTCCCAAATCTTCTCCGTGCCCCAATAGGGTGACGGTCCGAGCGGCCGCGCCATCGCCGCATGTCCCGGTCCCAACGCCTCGGGCGCGTCCGCCTCGCGCATCGGCGCATGGAAGTTCTTCACCGTGTGCGTTTTCGGATCGAGGATCGGAATGTTGTCCATGCTGTATTCGGGCGAGCCGACCACCGGTCCGTAGCCATTGACCGTCGGATAGCGCCGGTCCGACGAGATCAGGTCATGCAGGTACTGCTTCTCGTTGGCCCAATCCCAGGTGGTGACCACGATGTTGCGCTCTGCGCCTTGCGGCCGCGGCGGCTTGCTGTGCGGCAGCTCGCCCTTCTCGACGCGTTCGGTCCAGTCAGCGAAGTACTTGATCGGTGCGCCGGCGAGTTGTCCGGCCAGGATGTTGACCATTAGCTCGCCGGCCTGGCCCGATTGCGTGCGCTTCACCCACGCCTCGGCGTGCGAGGAAAACTCACCGAGCCCTGGCGGCAGCGTGCGCGTCGATAGCTGACCGAGCTGATGACAGCCGACGCAGCCGTTGTTCTTCATCAGGTTGAGCCAGTCGGTCTGCTTGACCTTGTCCGGAATGTCACCGTCCTTTTTGCCGAACTGGCTGACATCCGGAATCTTCAGCATCGAGTACCAGTAGATCGCCGGATAATATTTTGCCGCTTCCTTATCGTTCGGCGCCGGCACCGCGCGCAGGTTGAGCTGCTGGCCCGGCTCGGCGTCGACCTTCGGCGAATCGACAAGGCCATAGCCGCGCACCCACACCTTGTATTTGGCTTTCGGCAGGTCGGGCACCACGTAGCGGCCCTGGTCGTCGGTGACCACCATCTTGGCGTAACGGGTCGGCAAATCGCGCGTTTCCGCGATTACCCAGACGCCGGCTTCCGGCCCGTTCGCGCCGGTGACCACGCCGCCGATATCGTCGTTGTCGATGGCGACGGCGGCCGGCGCACCCTGTTGGGCGGCTAGCCTTTCCGCGGACCCAGTCAACGCCACGGCAATGGCGATCGCCGCCACGCCGAGGCACAATCTGCTTTTCGTCATGTTGCGCTCCTCTCTTAATCTTCGCTTTTTATTCGGCGATCTTGGGCACCCCACACGGAGACCGCCGCCCTAATCTATAATTGTCGGCCGAAACGTGCGCGCTGTCCATGGGATCGCGCCTGCATTAGGCGACAAACGTGCCGCCGCGGTCTTCCTCGATGTGAATGCGCACGATCTCGTCGAACGAGGACTCCGCCTTGAAGCCCAGCGCGCGCGCACGGCCGGCATCGATGCGTTGCGGCCAACCCGCAACGATGCGCGCGACCAAAGGATCGTGCGCATGACGGATGCGCGCGGCAACGCGTTCGCCGGCGATGCGGCGCAGCGCGGCGATCTGCTCGCCGACCGTGCAACAGACGCCGGGCATGGAGAGGTTAACGCGCGGTCCGAGCGTTTCATGTTTGAGGGTTGCCGCGTGGATGAGGAAGCCGACCGCAGACCGCGGGCTCGCATGCGTGTGTACGACGCTCTCCTCGACCGGCAGCACAGCTTCGACCCCCGCGAGCGGCTCGCGGATGATGCCGGAAAAGAACCCCGATGCCGCTTGGTTCGGTTTGCCCGGCCGCACCACCACACTGGGCAGCCGTATCCCGACCCCCTTGCAGAAGCCGCGCCGGGTGTAGTCCGCAAGCAGCGCTTCGCCGATTGCCTTCTGCGTGCCGTAGGAGGTGAGCGGGGTGAGGTGAAAGTCGTCAGGAATCGAAGGAGGGAACGGCGCGCCGAATACCGCGATCGAGGAGGTGAACACAAGTCTCGGCCGGTAATCGTCCCCGATTGCGCGAATGGCCTCGAGCAGGGCGCGCATGCAATCGAGATTGACGTGGTAGCCTTTGTCGAAATCGAGCTCGGCTTCTCCGGAAACGACACCGGCAAGATGAAAGATGGTCTGCGGGCGATGTGCCACCGCCTTGGCTGCTGCTCCAGGCGCGGCCAGATCGGCAACCACACCGTCGACAGTTCCTTTGAAACCAGCCGGCTTTGCTGGCAGCGCGACATCGAGCAGCGTGAGCTTTTCGATCGGCTGTCCGTTGAGCGCACCGTCCCGGGCGAGCCGCTTCGTGAGCTTGCGGCCGATCATGCCGGCCGCGCCGGTGATGAGGATTTGCACGCCTCTATTCCGCAGTTGTCCTGTCGATGCCGACGTGATTGTTACCGCTGCTTCGCGTCGGAGCGGAACAGCGCGTTGAGCTCGGCATTCGATACCGTCCCGGCGAAGCTGTCGAACTTACCCTGCTCCGCGATTTCGCGCGCGGCGCGCATCACGCCGGTCCAGGCGACGCGTGCGAGCGTGCCGCCGATGCTGATGCGGCGCACGCCCATTTCGGCGATATCGTTCACAGTGAGGCCGCTTGCGCTGGACATCAACAGATTGACCGGCTTCGGCGCGACCGCCTTCACGACCGCGGTGATCTGCTCGCGCGTCTTGATGCCGGGCGGATAGAGGCAGTCGGCGCCGGCATCGGCAAACGCCTTGAGCCGGCGGATGGTCTCGTCGAGATCGGGACGATTGCGCACGAATCCCTCCGTGCGGGCGGTGAAGAGGACGTCGCCGCCGGCCTTGTCGATTGCCGCGCGTGCGGCGCGCACGCGCGCGAGCGCCAGGTCGAAATCGTAAAGCGGCTTTTCCGGATCGTCCGTCGAGTCCTCGATCGAGAGACCCGCCACGCCGGTCGCGATGCACAGCCGCACGCTCTCGGCCACATCCTCCGGCGCATCGGCGTAACCGCCCTCGAAATCCGCGTTGACCGGCACGTCGGTTGCTTCGACGATCTCGCGCAAATGCGCAAGCATTTGTTCGCGCCCCACATCGCCGTCGGCGTAGCCTTGTGCGTGGGCGAAGCCGGAGCTGGTGGTCGCCAGCACCTTGAAACCGAGTTGCTGCAGGTAGAGCGCGCTGCCCACGTTCCAGGGGTTGGGAATGACGAAACACCCGGTCGCATGCAGTTTGCGAAACGCGGCGCGTTTTTCGGCGATGCTGGGCATGGAACGGGCCTCGCTGGAATAAGCGGAACGGTCAACCCGATTGTTTCGGGAGTTCGGCCGTGTAGGATGGACCGTCTGCCGCGCTGATACCAGCCGAAAGAGCGCGCACCGCGCGGCAGCATCGCTCGGGAGGAGGGTCCCACCATGGCATCGTTCGCCGATCAAGCCGCCAACCGCCGCAAATTTTTGCAGTTTCTGGCGGGAAGCCCGTTGCTCGCCGCTGGTGGGCTTGAAGCATTTGCCGGCGAAGGGCCGATGCCGGGCACCAAGCTTCCGGACCCGTTGATGTGGGGGCCGATGCGCGCGGACGATCTGATCAAGGCGCCGAAGGAAGCAATCAACGTCTTCGATTTCGAGCCGGTCTGCCGCAAGAACGTCCCGCCCGCGCATTTCGGCTACATGGCCTCCGGCATCGACGACGAAGTCACGCTGCGCCGCAATCGCGAGGATTTCCAAAAATTCGTGCTGCGCCCGCGCCGGCTCGTCGACGTGAGCAAGGTCGACATGTCGACCGACATTCTGGGGGTCAAATACAATAGCCCGATCGTCATCGCGCCGATCGGCGGCCAGCGCTCGTTTCATGACGACGGCGAAGTCGGCACCGCGCGCGCCGCCAAGGTCGGAAATCATCTGCAAATTCTCTCGACCGCCGCGAGCATCGGCGTCGAGGATGTCAGCGCCGCGCGCGGCGCGCCGATCTGGTACCAGCTATACGCCACCAACAAATGGGAAGTGGCCGAGCACATGGTCAAGCGCGCGGAAAAGGCGGGCTGCCTGGCCGTGGCAGTGACGGTCGACCGCAGCGGTGGCCGCAATCAGGAAACGCTGTTCCGGTTGATGAAGAGCGATACCCGCGAGTGCAACGCCTGCCATGATCGCAGCAGCCTGCAAGCCAACATGCGCACGCGCGCGATGTATCAGGGCATCGATCTTTCCGGTCTGACCAACACCCAGTCCTCGGCAATGACCTGGGATTTCTTCAAGCGGCTGCGCGATCTCACCAAGATGAAGCTCCTCGCGAAAGGCATTCTCGCTTGGGAAGACGCGGTAATCGCGGCCGATGTCGGGCTCGACGGCATCATCGTCTCCAACCACGGCGCGCGCAGCGAGGACTCGGGCCGCTCCACCATTGACGCGCTGCCGGAGATCGTCGAGGCGGTCAACGGCCGCATCCCGATCCTGGTCGATTCCGGTTTTCGCCGCGGCTCCGACATCGTCAAGGCGCTGTGCATTGGCGCCACCGCCGTCTGCGTTGGGCGACCCTACATCTGGGGCCTCGGCGCCTTCGGCCAGCCCGGTGTCGAGCGCGTGCTCGAGCTTTTGCGCATCGAGACCTACGCGATGATGCAGCAGGTCGGCGCGCCGTCGATCAAGCGGCTGGTGCCGGCAATGGTGCGGCGAGCGTGAGCGGATGCTGAAAAACGTTCGCGCCTTCGATCGCATCGGCGAGGAGAACGCGTTCGCCGTCCTCGCGCGCGCGACCACGCTCGCCGCGCAAGGTCGCGACATCATCAATCTCGGCATCGGCCAGCCCGACTTCCGCACACCCGATTTCATCGTGGAAGCGGCAGTGAAGGCGCTGCGCGACGGCCATCACGGCTATACGCCGGCGATAGGTATTGCGCCGTTGCGCGAGGCGGTGGCGGTCGATCTCGACAAGCGGTTCAAGGTGCAGGTGTCCCCTGACGAGGTAATGATTCTTCCGGGCGGCAAGCCGACCATGTTCATGTCGATCCTGATGTTCGGCGAGCCCGGCGTCGACATCCTTTATCCCGATCCCGGCTTCCCCATCTACCGCTCCATGATCGAATTCACCGGCGCGCGGCCGATTCCCGTGCCGATCCGTGAGGAGAATGGGTTTGCCTTCTCCGCAGAGGAGACTTTGGCGCTGATTACGCCACAGACGCGCCTCCTCATCGTCAATTCGCCCGCGAATCCAACCGGTGGGGTCACCCCTAAACGCGAGGTCGACAAGCTTGTCGCCGGCCTCGAGCGGTTTCCCGATGTCGCCGTGATGTCCGACGAGATCTACGACCATATGGTCTACGACGGGGAGACGCATGTCTGTCTCCTTTCCTATCCGTCGATCCGCGACCGGCTGATCCTGCTCAACGGCTGGTCGAAGACCTACGCCATGACCGGCTGGCGCCTCGGCTACGCGGTATGGCCGGGCAAGCTCTACGACTATGCGCGCAAGCTCGCGGTGAACTTGCATTCCTGCGTCAATGCATCGGCGCAATATGCCGGGCTCGCCGCGCTGAAAGGGCCGCAGGATGAGGTGGTGCAAATGGTCGCCGAGTTCGACCGGCGCCGCCAGGTCGTGGTCGCGGGTTTGAACCGCCTGCCCGGCGTGTCCTGCGCCACGCCCAAGGGCGCGTTCTACGCGTTCGCCAACATCAAGCGCACGGGCTGGGCAGCGAAGCCGCTCGCGTCCGCGTTGCTGGAAGACGCCGGCGTCGCCATCATCGGCGGCCCGGATTTCGGCATTCTCGGCGAAGGCTACGTGCGCCTGAGCTATGCCAATTCTACCGAGAACATCCGCCGCGCGCTCGATCGAATGAGCGAATTCTTGGCGTCACGCAAGGCGGCGTAGCGCAATTCAACGCGCAAGCCGCTTGCTCGATCGCGTGCAGGAGCGAAGAAAACCTCTCCCCCGAGGTTCTCGGGGTGGTGATTTCCCGAGATGGAAGTTGATTGCCTGCGGTTCATAATTCATTGATTTCTCTTGCGGGAATGCGGACTGAGTATCACGTTCGGTCCGGCTGTTTCATTTGCCGTGCTACCTATGCGAAGTAAAGGTAGCACACGCCGAAGGTGATTCTTTCCATGCCACGCATCAGATTGACCAAGAGCGCGATCGACGCGCTGCCGACCTCCAAATCGGACGTAGTCTACTGGGACGCAGGATATCCCGGCTTCGGCGTCAAGGTTACGCCTAAAGGCCGCAAGGTCTTCATCGTGCTGTACCGCACCGCCGGTGCCGGCTCGAAGCTGCGCAAATACACGATCGGACCATATGGGCGCGTAACTCTTCATCAGGCGCGCGTCGCGGCGCAGAGGATCTTCGCGGCCAAGCTCGAGGGCCGCGATCCGGCGGCCGAGAAGCGGGAGGCAAAACGACGGGTTGTCGCAGATCGCGTCGAGGATCTGCTGGAGATTTTCATTTCCCAACGGCTGTCACAGAACCGTTCCGGCGGCGAGATTGCAAGGCTGCTACGTCGGGAAATGGAGAAGGCCTGGGTCGGCAGGAGCATTCACGAGATCAACAAGCGAGACGTTGTTGAACTGGTCTCGGCTATTGAGCGACGGGGCGCCCCCATAGCCGCGAACAAAACGTTGAAATCGATCAAAGCATTCCTTCGCTGGTGCGTCGGTCGAGCAATTCTCGATCAATCCCCCGCCGAAAATGTGCCGCTACCGTCGAAGGAAATCGCGCGCGATCGAGTACTGGACGACGATGAGCTCGCCCAGGTTATTCTCGCCGCCCGAAAAATCGGTGGGCCGTACGGTGACATCGTTGAGCTTTTGGCGCTCACCGGGCAGCGGCGCGAAGAGGTCGCCCGTCTACAATGGGCAGAGCTAGATCTCGCACAACGAGTCTGGACGCTTCCGAAATCACGGACCAAAAACGCGAAGGCCCACGTCGTACACCTGTCCAAGCAATCGATGGCTGTACTGACGCGCGCAGACCAGCCCGGGTCATATGTCTTCTCTCTGCTCGGAACCAAGCCCTTCCAGGAATTCAGTCGAGCAAAACGCCGGCTGGATCAGCTCTCGGGGGTGACGGGGTGGCGCCTCCACGATTTGCGTCGGACCTGCGTATCGGGGATGGCACGGCTAGGCATTACGCCCCATGTTGCCGACAAGATCCTCAATCACCAGGCCGGCACAATCTCAGGGGTTGCGGCTGTCTACCAGCGCCACGACTTTCTCGCCGAGCGCCAGGGCGCTCTAGACGTATGGGGGGCTCACGTTGAGCGGATTCTTGGAGTGTCCCAAGAGCGCCGAATCGCATTAAAAATCGTTGCATGATTCGCTGTCCTGCCGAGCGAGCGTGGGCCCATCATGACCGGCTCCGTCGATGCCAAGACGTGCCGCAGGCTGATGGAGGCTCGGTCCCAGTTCTGCGCTAAGTCGTGTGCGGCCGGCGATAGTGTGCCTACCTCAGTGTGATGCAATGTCGGACTGGCTCGCCGGCCCTTTTCAGCATTTCCTTCCGCCTATCCCGGTTCCTGCAGAGCTGGACTTCAAGGGGCCGCGATGTGCGCACGTTCGTCAGTTCTTCAAGAAGTTTGATCTCGACCCAGATAATTTGCGGCATTGGCACCTGCTGATCTGGGATCTCGCAGGCAAGCCCGGCGGCAGGCGACCGACGTGGAAGCTGGAGGAGCTGTATCTACTTAGGCGGCGTGTCGATTTGATGAAGTGTGCCGACCCCACAAAGACCGATGCGCAATGCTGCAGTGACCTCACAAAGAGAAGGGACAAAAACAAAAAAATCCCTTACCGAAACCTCAAACCAGAGACACTGCAGCGCAGACTGCGCGAAGCGCGCAAGCCCGAACACGCGCTCGGCTATAAGGGCTTTGTCGACATGTTGAGGCATGTGCAGCGCGAGCAGCGCCCCAGGTAGTTGCGGCGGAAACTAACCGGCTCTTTTACCGCCGCTCAAAACCCGCCACCTGTCGTCCGCCGCCGTTCATTTACGGCGAGCCCAGCTCAAAGGACGGCAAGATATGAGCGACGCCGCTTCAAACCATCGCTTACAAAATCGTGCAGGCGATGATCCGTCTGGACATCCGGCGCGGACCATCAGAAACACGCCAACGCATAGCCTCCAACTTCCAGCTCTCCTGACCCCGAAAGAAGCGGCCGTGCGTTTGAAGGTCAGCCTTTCTTGGCTCGCTAAGGCGCGCATGCGTGGTGACGGCCCGCCGTTCATCTGCATCGGTCGCTCCATCCGCTATTCCGAGGCCGCTCTCGCCCAGTGGATGAAGTCACGTCAGCGCCTGTCCACCAGCGAACGATAATTCGACACCGACCAATGTGTTCATCAGGAGATCTAGTCGGCTCTGGTATTTGCGGTTGCGGTCGGAACGAACGTCCATCGCTATACACCAGTATACATCAGTAACAATGAAGTAGAACTGAGATTAGGAACGTACTCATAAGTATTGATAATCAGTATTACATTGACGTATTCCCAAAATACCATAGAATATACTTAGGGCTATCCCCATCCATCCCAGGCGCCGCGGTGCTGATCCCAATGAGCGAAACCCCAGCTTTGATCGAGACCTCTTTCTTCGACGCCATCACGATCATCGCCGCGGCGGACCAGCTCCCGGCACAGACCCGGCGCCACTGGGGAACGTCCCTGCGGCAGATCGCCAAGGCACTCGACAAGCCGCTCGAGGTGATCCCCGCGCGATTAACTGCAGTTCGAGCGGAGCTTGCCCGGCTGCACCATCGCCCCCTTGGATGGACGCCCAAGACGCTGCAGAACCACCGGAGCAACGTGAGAAGCGTCCTGCGCTGGCTGGCGCGGGAGAAGGATATTCCCGAGCACGGGGCGCCGCTTGCCCCCGCATGGGCAGAACTGCGGGCCCAGATCAAGGATCCATTTGTTCGCTGGCGGATGTCCTCTTTTATGCGGTTCTGCTCCGCGAGCGGGATTGCGCCGGACGAGGTGGACGAGACCGTCCTCGAACGCTTCAAGCGCTATCGGGCGCAATCCGGAAGACCTGCCGACGATGCCTCAGGGCGTCGGCTCGCCCGAGCGTGGAATTCGAATGTCGGAAAAATCCGGGGCTGGCCGACGCGTCGCCTGAGCGAACCGCCGGTGAAGCCTCTCACGGAGCTGCCCTGGGCACAGTTTCCCGAGGGTCTTCGAGGGGACGTTGAGCAATACCTTCAAAGTTTGACCAAGGTGCGTAGGGGCCGGAATGGACGACGCATCCGGCCCTTAAAGCCCTCCACCATTAAGGCTCGGCGCGTGGAACTCGCAGCCGCGGCGCGAATGGCGGTCAAGGCCGGCGTGGCGATCGGTGATCTCAACTCGCTGTCCGCGCTGCTGTCGCCGGATGTGGCGGAGAAGATCTTGGATGCATATTGGACTAAGAACGGCGAGACGCCCAAGGCGTTCACGATCGACTTGGCCTGCAGGTTCGTCGCAATCGCGAGGGAGACCAAGTGTATTGATGAGGCGGCTCGCGCGCGCCTCGATGAGATGCGGCGCGACCTCGAAGATCGCCGTCGCGGCGGTCTCACCGACAAGAACACGGCGCTGATTCGCCAGGTGCTCACCCCGGGCGTGTGGAACCGGGTCGTTAATCTGCCGCAGAACTTGATGTCCACCGCGCGGTCGCAACACTCGTCGGCGCCAGCTAGAGCCGCGGTCACGGCGCAGCTCGCGGTCGCCATCGCCATCCTCACGGTGGCGCCGGTGCGCCTTGCTAATCTGGTGGCCATCAAACTCGGCATTAACTTGATCAAGCCCGACGGGCCGGACTCGAACTACTGGCTGATCTTTCCAGACCATGACGTCAAGAACCGGGTCGGGCTGCAATATCCGCTCGAGCAATATCTCACGCAAATGATCGACGAATACGTCCACGACTTCCGGCCGATTCTGCTCCGCGGCCGCAATGATAACTGGTTGTTTCCGGGGCAACGCGGAGGCGCCAAAGCCAACATCTTGTTCAGCGGCCAAATTACAGACAGGATTTATCAGCTGACGGGGCTGCGGATCACAGTGCATCAGTTCCGGCACGCCGCAGGCGCAATGGTCCTCAAGCATCGGCCAGGCGAGTACGAGCTCGTGCGGCAACTCCTCGGCCACCGCAACGTGCAAACCACGATCAATGCCTACATCGGCTTGGAGAACATCCACGCGAGCGAAATCTTCAGCAAGATGGTGTTGGAGCACATGGACGAGGAGGACATGGAGGCCGCGGAATAATGAACGATCCCAATTCCTCGACGGCCAAGTCCATGCGCGGATACCCGCGGTCGCTTCCAGTGAGCGAATGGCCCGATGCCGACCAGCGTGCCTGGGAAGGGGCCTGCCGACCTGGCTTGCGGCTCAAGCCAGGCGGCGTCGCAAGCCATCTCGCAGAAACGAGCCGCGACGACTTTGCAAGACGGTACGGAGCATTCTTAGGCTTTTTACAGAGGAACGATCGACTTGAGCGAGATCGCGCCGCGGCGGCGCAGGTCACATTGCCCAATGTCGAGGCCTATATCGCCGATCTCAAAGATCGGGTGCGATCCGTAACGGTCTACAACTGCATCCACATGCTGCGCCGCGCCGCAGAGTTGCTGGCGCCGACTGCCGACTTCTCCTGGCTTGCCGAGATCGAGAAGGATCTCGCACTTGAGATGGAGCCGAGGTCGAAAATCGGCCGCCTAGCACTGAGCGGGCAGCTGGTGGGGGCAGGCC
>Ga0306920_100008643_pt1 | contig 13524 bp, 20 predicted proteins | sample flu12Cox44000170_FD_204666 | JGI IMG/M metagenome (GOLD analysis project Ga0306920, IMG submission 204666) | Lab enrichment of tropical soil microbial communities from Luquillo Experimental Forest, Puerto Rico - flux4day.12C.oxic.44.000.170 (v2)... | ecosystem: Environmental > Terrestrial >... | reverse complement strand
AGTAGTACGAGTGACGCTTCACTTCTTTGATGATGTCTTCCGTCTGAACCTTACGCTTGAATCGACGGAGCGCATTCTCTAACGATTCACCCTCTTGCAATCGAACTTCTGCCATTCCACCCTCCTAGAAGTCACCGGGCGATTCCTCCGCCATTTCAGTTTTCCTCCACGCCGATGTTAAATAGTGCTGCCTGTGCTGCAGCATGTTCGCGCAATTCGGCCATCTCGTCTACGCTGCCTTCCACAGGCTTCTCTTGCCTTCGTTGGTTCCTGCGCTCTGCCTTGTCCTTCTGTCTCTGTTGTCGTGTGTGTTCCTTCTGGCGCTTCGTAAACGTTGATCGGCCTCTAGGCATACCTACCCCCTATTCTCTGTTCGCAACCAGGCGAGCAGCTTCCGACAACCTCACCAGGCACATTGGGTTCGAAACTACCAGCGCGGTTCGCGCGGCTGCCGTGCATGGCCCCGATAGTCGTCTCGCCTTCGTCCGCCTCCACCGCCAAAACGCTGGTCCCCGCCCCTCGGACGTTCCGACTTAGGTTTGGCCTCGTTGATGGTCAACGTTCGTCCGCCCAGAGCCGTGCCGTTAAGGGCCGCAATCGCCTTGTCGGCTTCACTGGCATTGGTCATTTCAACGAACCCGAAACCACGGGAGCGGCCCGTATCCCGATCCGTCACTAGGGTGATCTTCTCGATCGCGCCGTATGCCTCGAATACGTTTCTCAACTCTGCTTCGGTTGTGCTGTGGGGAAGATTCCCAACGTACAGATTTTTCATTTCAATTCCTCTTTCAGTAAGTCGTCTAGGCTGGTCGGTGTCGCGGTTCGTTGCGATGAACGGTTTTCAGAATCTCTCGGCGGAGAGGGCAGAGCGCGTATCGCTTGGGCCCGGGAGAACGACGCAGATCGGACTGCTGCGATTCGCTGTGATGCTTCCCTGATGCCCCAACGCTGACTCAAATCTCCGCAATCGGCGCTAAGAGCAACTCTTAAGTCCCCCGCCATCTGGTCCTCGGTGTTCTGGTTTATTAGCATCTCTTCATCGACCCTGGGCGTATCCGCGAGATATTCTGGTCGGCCCACCAGGAACGCCAAGCGCTGCGGAGGCGTCGCGCTACGAACGTCATCGCAAAATTTATCCCGATAGCCGTGTCCCTTTTCCATGTTGATTACGACGAGGTCATACAAGTCGGCTCTCCACCATGTGCGGGCTTCCGTGATGTCGGCAGCGCAATCGACATCGATGCCGAGCTTTCTCATGACCTCAGCACGCAACTCCCGCGTTGCCTGCGAAGTGTCAATGAGCAGCACTCGCTTATTCTTGATTGCGCGGGGGATTGGCGCTGAAGACGGTGACGCCGGAGGTAGTGGGGTGGTCACGCCGACACCGACCGTGGCTCAGCGCGGCCTGTAGTGACCGCCGACTTGCGTGCTTTAGCCGCGCGCTCCAGCAGTTCGTGGGTGCGCTTCCGTCGAGCGATCTTCTGCTTGCGTTCCCGGTTGAATCGGGATTTGTCTCCATCCCGAGCTGACATGATGAACTCCTGACACGAAGATGATTTGCTCACGGCCAAATGTGACCAACCTTTTAGGTGCTGAACCTGGCGTCAGTCGGGCAATACAACTGATTAGTGCGGAACTGTGTGGAGAAAAACCGTTGATGCAAAGATCACGCCCTTCCATCTCTCAATCGCGAAGGCGCAGGGTGTTTTGGCGTGTCTTCGAGGTTAAGTACTATGAGTATATCCTTTTTAGGCGCGTTCCTGAACTACAGCCCGAAGGTGGATGCATGCGCTCTCCCGGCCGCCGCTCGCCCGCCGCGCGCTCCCAAGCACACGCTGACCGGCGAAATGCCACATCAATTGAGATGGGAATGGCACGCGCTGATTGGGTGGGGGGGCTTTTAGCGTCCCACCGTATATAACCCCCCCAAGCCTTTGACCCGGGTTCCCAGCCGTCTGTAATATCGGTAAGGCTGCGTTCGTTGTGAGCCTCGAAAACGACTGCCTTCTTTGGTCAACTACTACGGATGCCTCGAAGTCCTTCAGCTGAACAATTGCTCCTCAGTTGACTTCGAATGCACTTCGGCTCAGGGCGTTAGAAAACCCCCGCAAAATCAGTCCGCAAACAACTCCGAAAACATTGGCTTTTCGCGATGGAAGTACCGGCGTTAGAAACGTGTAGTTTTCTAATGAACTCAGACATCCCAGAACCTATCGCCCGAATCACGGTTGGCTTGTAGAAACAGTTGGATTACTCTGCCGAGGAGAGCTTCTTGGCCGCGGGTGCGCCGTACACAACTCGGTTATGCATCGCGATTCCGCTTCACGACGCTCCTAGTCGTGTTTTGCATAGTCCGCCGCTCCCTCAACATGTAACGAGACATAGGGTTCATTGCCAACGACCCACGAATCGTGTCCGGGCGCAATGTAGAACATATCCCCTGAACGTATCTCGATCACGCTGCCGTCGGACATCGCTGCCGTCGCGCAACCGGAAAGCACCATTCCTACATGCTCCACCATGCATTGCTTTTGACCAAGCCCTTTGCCAATGTGCTCGGACCAGCGCCAGCCCGGTTCATAGGTGGCCCTACCGATCGTCATGCCGCCTAAACGCACTAGTTCGAATTTGCCCTTCTCAAACGTTCGAGTTTCGTCGGGATTTTCGAAACGCTTCAGAATCACATCATTCATTGTTATCCAGCTCCTCAGAAGCGGCCAGCACTCCTGCGTGTGCAGCGCAATGCTGTCTTCAAGAAGGCCGCAAATGTATGGTGGAACAAGAGGTGGCTATTGGTCTTGTAGAATCTTGCCCTTAGAGAGCTGGGCACTTCGGTTTTTGTTGAAACTTGGCCCCTTGGATGTACTGCCCCGGTGTGATTCCAAGAAATCGCTTGAAGCGATGTGTGAAATGGCTTTGATCTACATATCCGGCCAAGAGCGCAGCCGAGACTAGAGTATGGCCGCGATCCAGGAATTCGCGTGCCTTCCGAATCCTTACCGTTTCCAAGTATGCATGGGGTGGAAGGCCGGTCTCCTTTTCAAACGCGCGCGCAAAATAATAAGGACTCAAAGAAACCAACCCTGCCAGCTTCGAGAGTGAGACGTTTTCGGCAAAATGGGCCTGTAGGTATTCACAGGCTGTTCCGACCGCGGGCCGCTCTTTGCCAACAGTCCGCGCTGTGTGCCGAGGATCCGAGTGATGGGTTATGAGACGTTCCAACGCATCGAGCAAAAACGACTCGCATCGGAGTGCCGAAGCTGTGTTCGCGAGGTGCCTGTGGAAGCTCGAAAGCAGACTCGCTAGGCGACGATCCTCGAGCACAGACTCTTTGAAGTATAGGGCACTCCTTGCGGGTCCGATATCGGAGGCTACCCGTGCCACATGTTCCGCGCGGGGGTAGAGCACCCGGTAGACGTAGCCGCCTCGAGTTGCAGGGTCACCCGTGTGGGGCTCGTCGGGATTGACCACGAAAACCCGACCGGCAGATGCCATCCTGTGGGCACCACGGTACCAATAGGAAGCAGCACCGCTTTCAACCAACGCAACGACGAAATAGTCGTGCGCGTGACGCGCGTAGCGGTGGTCGATGAAGCGTGCATGAAGCACATCCGTCCCTAGCAATTCATGGCCGTGATAATAACGTGACCACTCGGTGAGTCCGTTTCTGGCGTTTGCGGGCATACAAGAAGCTGCGTCATTTTTGAGATGTACTCAGCTATCAAAGGGGCGCAAAAGTTTCCTCCCTGCGGCACTAGTCGTCCGAATACTCGGCCTTTTCATTTGCGATAACTCTAGAGGCGCTTACTCGTGGCAGACACGGCTGCCATCGAACCGGCCACGACTCCAGTTGTGATTGGGTTACGTTAATTAACGGACGTCAATTGGCGAAAAATCCCCATTTCACTCATTGGCACGCAAAAAGGCGAAGGAAAAGCGCACGCTTGTGCAATCGCCTGATTTCGCCAACTGACGACCCGCGATGCTTCTTGAAGGCTGGAAGAAATAAGGGCAATTCCCGAATACAAGCCTCTAGCATTACGCAGCGAGCAATTCGCGACTCGAAAAAGGGGGAAATCGGCACGATACGAAGAGAGTGTTTAGACTGGGTCATCTCGCTGAGCGAAAAGCATCTGCGGAGAATACTGCGGGAGTGGGTTGCACATTACAACCGAGGACGCCCACATGCAAGTCTGGGACCGGGGATTCCAGAACCGACAATAGAGCGACTACCAAGCCGAAAGAATCAGAGGCACGAGTTGCCGCTGGAATGTCGAATAACAAAGGACGTACTCAGCGGATTGCATCATGAATATTGGTTTGCAGAGAATTGCCGCGTGACGCCCGGTTGGACTTTTTGCGGAGGACAAGGGCACGAAATCGTCTACTACCGGAGTCCTTTGCTTTCAGCGGTGGAAAGAATCCCCCCTCTCCGCCAAGAAGTAGCCGCGGCCGCGCATGACAAAGGCTGATCTGACGTGTTGATTCTTTACGGTTTGCTCGGCGTAGCGCTGGTTGGCACGCTCACGTCGTCGATCTTTTTGTTTCTCACCATTGCCGGAGTGCTCCGGTTTTTCAGCGACGCCAGAAAGGTCAAAAACCTGCGAATTAGTGACGCGGACTTGCCGCCGGTTTCCGTGTTGAAGCCCGTGCACGGCCTGGAAGCTCAGCTGCGGGAGAACATCGAGAGCTTTTTCCGGCAAGACTATCCCTCCTACGAAATTTTGTTTGCTGCCGACGAGACTGACGACGCTGCGCTGGATGTGGTGCGAGAAGTCAGCGCGCGCTATCCACAGGTTCCGTGCCGCATTTTGGTTACGGGAAAACCGCCGTGGCCCAATCCGCCGGCGTATTGCTTCTATCGGATGTCCGAGGTGGCGGCGTACGAAATTGTGGTGACCAGCGACAGCGACGTGGAGGTCGCACCAAACTATTTGCGGGAAGTGGTCGCGCCGATGCTGGATCCGAAAGTCGGGATGGTCACGTGCGTGTATCGCGGAAAAAACGCGGCGGGATTTTGGTCGGGGCTTACGGCGATCGGAATGTCCGTGGAGATGACTGCAGGGGTCGTCGTGGCGAACCTGCTGGAGGGAATGAAATTCGGGCTGGCGCCGACCATCGCAGTGAAAAAAGAAGCGCTTGCGAAAATCGGCGGCTACGAAGTGCTAGGTGAGTATTGTGCCAACGATTTCATGATCGGCAACCTGATCGACAAAGCCGGTTATCGCGTGGCGCTGTCGGGGCACGGGCTCGATCACGTGGTGAATCAGCCGACGTTCGGGAAGATGTGGGAAAACCAGTTGCGTTGGGCGAAATCAACGCGTTATTCGCGGCCGAAGGGACACTTGGGCAGCGGGCTAATTTTCGCGATTCCTTTTGGGCTGGTTGGCTTGGTTGCCGCATTGGTGTTGGGGATGCCGGCGGTGGGATTGATTTTGTTTGGTGCGGCGGTCTTGAATCGCGTGATCGAATCGTGGTTGGTAGGGTGGGGCGTTGTGCGCGACCGCGTTGCGCTGTGGCAAGCGTGGATGTATCCGTTGCGTGATTTGCTGGGCTTTGTGGTGTGGGTGGCGAGTTACACAGGGGCTTCTTTCGTGTGGCGAGACAACAAGTATGAGCTGCGCGGCGACAAGATTGTTTTGCGGAAGAAAGTCTGATCCTTGGCGTTTCGAATGATCACAACAATCATTGTTATGGCCGAGCGGATTATGGAACAACAGACCAGAATCATCAGACAGTTGATGAAATATCCCCATATCGCTCATTGACCCCGTTTTTTGGCGAAGAAAAAGCGCACACTTGTGCTATCGCCTGATTTCATCAACTGACAAGTAAAGCGTTAAGACCTACAATTCTTTAGGAACTATGGACCTCTCCGAGTTCACCGCGAACTACACGCAGTTGAGTGATGACGAACTGCTGTGCTTGTGGGCTGACCGAAACACGCTCGTTCCAGAGGCCGCCATAGCACTGGATAGCGAGATTCAGCGGCGTGGCCTGAACAAACAGAATGCTGCCCGAGTAAAGAAGAGGCTCGATGCGTTAACCGCACGCGAGGCAAAGGGGCCGCTTACGAACCAGGTCACTGCGGCGAAGTACGAGCGCGACATGAGGCACTTCGTTGGGTGGGAAGAACCCAAGTTCTCTTCACCTTATGGCAGTCGCGACGTCAGGACCATGCTCGCCTCTATCCGTCACAAATACAGGGTTTGGAAAGCGTTCCGCGACCTCACGGGTCATTGGCCTATCTTTTCAATCTGTTTTCATTTTGTTTCTTTGTTGGCAGTAATAGGTTTCTTCGTATCCGCTCTCGTCTGGGCAGGGGATCGCCAGCGGGACAGTCGCTGGATTATGCTCGCAGTTATCGGTATTTTTTTGTTGCTGCTCGGTGCTCGAGAATTAGGTGCGCGGCTGATGAGAAAGCTGGATTGGAAAAGATACGGCACATAGCTGCCAGTCTTTCCTCCGATGGTTGGCGAAAAATCCCCATTGCGCTCATTGAAACGCACTTGCACCGCCAGCTGTGTTATGGTGGCCAGAGCAGGAACGAGTGAATCGGGATATACTCCCGCGAGAGACCCACTGCCAATGCCGCTGTGCAGTCGCATGGCGGTTTTTATTGTCCGCTTCAAACTGGCCTGGCTCGTAGTTGATGTTAAATCCCCATTTCACCCATTGACCCTGATCGCATCGAACTGCCGGACTAACATCAATGAGTGTAAATCGCCTGATTTCGTGCCCAAGATTTTGACCTACGAGAGCTTAATGAAGTTCGGATCAAGGGTGATGCCCCACTCAGCAAGCAGCCATTCTGGAATGTAGATACGATTCTTGTTGTGCTCACACCAGGTTCGCAGCTCGGCTGAAGTGGTATAGGTCTGCCGCGTGAGTCCCAACCGTCTAGCCTGCGATTCGAACTCAGTAACGATAGCAGGAAGGGGTTGAGGCGACTTTCCCCAGTTGGGATTCCCGCGTTTGCGGTGCGTGACGGGCCGGATGGAGGGCTTTGTCATGTCCAGCGATCATACTCCACCTGCCTTGACCCTGGGCTCCGCAACCGCATCGGAGATTCCGAGGGCCATCTCTCTTATACAATGGGCCCGCATGAGCTACTGCGGAGTGGTTGAGGTCAGGAGCCTGGAGGATGTGCTCGGGGCGACGTGTGGCCGATCCGCTAAGACACCTTGCTCCGATTGCGGCATATCGCTTTGCTCAGCGCACACCGAGCGCTGTGAATTGTGCAGCAAGAATTTCTGCCAACCCTGCCTAACTTTTCATCAGAGAGAGCATTCAAAGCCAGCCGAACCGGTCCCTCGGGAGCTGAAACGAAAAGCGGTGTGATTAGTCCGACGGGCGTTTGCAGGTACAAGCGCCTCGTCCAGCCTCAGCTAAGCGGCTCAGATACGGGCTTGTATCGCGACTGACGAATCTCTTGTGGTAATCCTTCAGTCGTTCTTGAATCTCCAACGCCGCGTCAATCTTGCATTGCGTACAGACATCCGATTCAGCATACGAGTTTGCGCGGCGATCAAACTCGGATGAGTGAATGTCGTTGCCCGGCAACTTTGCGATTTCAATAATCCAGACTGGCAGACTGGCCCTCATTTCCTGCCACTGTGCGCTGTGCTCAATGGTGCGCCGTTTTCGCTTTTGGGGTGCCTTTCGTTTCATGGCAGACCCCGATTCTTGAGACCAGTTGAGTCTGCTTTGACAGTGCGGATGGCCTTCAGAAGTTTTGCGGAAAACAAGCTCCTTGATCCGGCCCTCTCTTCTCGTACAAGCTGGCTGTCGAGCAGTTCGAAATAACCTTGGTTGTCGTGGCAATGACCGCAACTGGGGACTGGGCAGCCATAGACACCTGTCTGGCCCAATGAAACCATCTGCAAGTTCTTGTGCCTGTCGCAGGGAGGCGGTGGCATGGGGGAGTCCTCCCAACGGGCAATCTATTGCCGACTAGGTCCCCCGGTCAAGTGGAGGACCTTCCGGGATGGGCAGCTAGATATTTTACTTCCGGATCGTGGCTCCCCAATCCTTTGCAGAACCAAGCAAATGCCAGCGTTTACCCCACGCGGCTCCATGTTCCCGGTTGACCTCTTGCAGAAAAGGCGCATACCTCCCGGATGCCAGAGAAATCAAACTGGATGCTTTGTGCGCTTAGAGTGCTATCTTCCGGCAACGGCTGCTGCTGATTCTTCCACTTCTACATGCTGTTTGGAAGGACGACTGGCACAGGCTGACGCAGGATCACCGCAGCTATCGAATCCCGGTCCCGAAAGATTAGGACAACGATCCCAATAAGGAACGCGACGGCGATTCGCGAAGAAGGTCCAGAGATAGGAGCCCGAGAGGTCAGGCCGGGCTTGAGTCACCGGTTTGAAATCTGCGTAGGCGATTGAGGTGATGACGAGACAAACTAGGCTGGCTGCCATATTTCCGCAACTTGAAATCGCCTGAAAGCGAAGCAGCAAATAGGCGCGTATTTCGATGGCGAATCGTACCAGAATGGAAAGCAGCAAAGCATCTATCGCGATTATCACGCCTGCCTGTACCGTCAGCTTATCTTCGACAATGCAATGCTATCGGGTGGACACTTGCGGGGTTCGTGATCGGTCTGGTTTACTTTGCTGCTGCTCGATGAAACTGCATTGCCAGCACAGATCGTCAATCAGTGAAATCGCTTGGTTGCAAGGGTTAGGTTTGGCGCTTTGCGGTCCAGAGGCGAGATCATGAGTGCTATCCTCAACCCATGCCCATCCGAGTCGCCGTCATGTGCGAGAAATGCGAACGTATCTACCTGCTAGCACATCCAGACAGCGGGAAGCGGATTCGATTCATACCCTCGACGTCTGATTCTCGCCCTCCATACCAGTTGACATGTATTTGCAGGTGGGAGCGATACTTCGACAAAGCGCAGACCTTGCCCTACAGAGTGACAGCGTACACATGCACCCGCGGGTATGCGGATCGGAATGAGTACGCCCCAATACCGAGTCAGAAATTGCCAAAGTCTCGTGGCCAATGGGGAGACAGGACAGGTCAGTGAGTTGTAATCGCCTGGCCTGGTTACGACAGTTGCCGCGCTTTACGGTTTCGGGTGATCCGAGCTGGCTCAGATCCAACGCGATGGTCAAGTGGTTCGGCCCCATTCTGTCGAACCTCGTCCGCTACCGCGTTTAAGGCGCTGCCGTTTCTTGCAACGAGTACCACAGAGGAAAAATCTCGCGCTAGCCGGATCGCTGTTGAACGGCCAATACCCTGACTGGCGCCGGTGATGACCGCAACAGAATTCTTCATGGTTACTCCTTTTCAGGTTGTTAGTGTTGGCGCACTCCGTGCTTTGGCCGGCTCGTTAGTCAGGAGAGCGTTGCTTGCGCGGCGCCAAGGATGACCTCCACAACTTTATCCGGCGCGGTAAGCAACGGTGTGTGGTCCACCCCAAAGGATCGAACCGTCGCTTTCATGCGCTCAGCCATGAAGCGCTGCGTTTTGGGATTGCAGTGGTCGACAGGAATGGAGCTTAAGCTTCATGGTGCGCGCAGACTTACCATCCGGGCCTGGGAGACGCTCAAAAAAAAGCGAAGGCTCGGTCGTCTTCGTGTCCGGTAGTGCGGCATTCGATCCGAAGCCCGCGTTTGCCGCAGTTGCAGCTACGAATGCGGCTATTATCGCCCTCGCGAAAGCCTTTGCTGAGCAGGGAATCAAAGATGGCGTGCAGGTGAACAGTATTGTCCCAGGAGCTGTGATGACGGTTCGTCGTCGTTCTTTCCTGGCGAAATGGGCCCCAGCGCACAACATGAGTGTCGACGAAGCCAGTAAGAAGTTCCCAGAAAAGGCCAGCATCAGCCGCTACGGACAACCGGAAGAGATTGCCGAGCTCCTTGCGTTCATCGTTTCCCCAGTCTCCAAGTGGATGACGGGAACCTCAGTACGGATGGACGGCGGGGAGATCAAAGGGATCTGAACTCTGTGTGAACCTAGTTCGCGCCTACCGGCAGTAAAGCAGCTCCTAGCACTTTCCCTTGCCCGGGTTCTTGCACGAATGCGATCAGCCGCAGATCACGCGAGTCCGATGCAGGTCCGAGATTCAGATGAACTTCTTGCGACAGGCCCTGACCTCGTTTCAATACCCCAACTTTCATTAGACTCCTGACGACCGAGACGTGCGTCAGACTGTGTCCCGCATTTTCACCGGAAGAAACTTGTGATTCCGCACGGCTTAAGGCGACGGCAATCTGCACTTCAGCTTCTCGCGCCCCAAACGAAGGCTCCAAAGCTCCGGTATCGAGATGCACAAGCACGCCAGACGGATCTGCTGATATCAAAGAGACATGGACAGAAATCTTCGGAACCCCGAGTGCTTTGGCAAATGCTTTATCCGCCAAGCCAGGATTGCTGCCGACAAACTCGCTTGAGCCATCGACCACCATTTGCGGCGTGTAGACGCTGTCCAGGCCAAAACGTTTGCCGTAGATGCTTTGCCTTTCGCTATAGAGATGGTTCGAATACGGGTCCTTCCAGCCGATGTGGTTCCAGTAGTCCACGTGCTCACTGAGCACAATCATTTCTGCTCCGGCCACCGGTTGCCGGTCGAGCTTTTCCAGAAACCGATCTGCTGGCGGGCAGCTGGAACATCCTTCCGAGGTGAACAATTCAACCAACACGGCAGTCCGACCTTTCACTTCAGAAGCAGAGTCCGATGTCCAGGCGAGCATCCAGGCTGTGACTGACAGGACAACTAGCAATGAACCAAACGCAACTTTGCGTGGCATAATTGTGCCTTCCATAAGTTGATGCGCGGTGTGCGAAAAAGTTGCGTCGCTGCAACGCTACGATGGGGGGATGTGGCAGCGCAAGACAACTCGCTGACGAGGGGCTGCGAGACGGTGCGGCCCTGAAATGAATGTAAGTCTTTTGAAGCTGTTCCTAATCATCAGGTTGACGAACGGCAGCCTCGTGCGATCTGACAAAGATAGCCTTATAGTCATCGACGTTGTAGGAGCCTCGTCTCGCAGCTCCACGCGGAAGCTTTGTCTTTGAGCAGTCTTCTTGTACGCTGATGTTCGTTAGCGTAATTTGTTTTGGAGGACTTAAGCACTCGGGAGATTCCTCATTTTATCCTGGCCGACCGGTCCGAATTCCATGGCGAAACGTGCTCGCTTTTGTCTTGTTGCGCTCTATTCCGCAGTTTCCGTGATGGCAGGGCAAACGAACTCGCCCAATAATAGATCTTGGTCGGGCACGGTCGTCTATAGCAGCTGTAACGCTGATGAAGCGTTTGCTGAATCTCGCGAGTGCATTCGGCCGGCAAAGGACGCAACCTTTGCGCTCTATGACGATACAACCAGGGTCATGTATGGCCTTGAGCCACAGGAGCTCGTTGCCGGACACTTGGGAGACAGTGTGACCGTCCGCGGGGCACTCGACGATGCCACCATTCACGTGACATCGGTCGAGTTGCTGTCGATCGGACTCAAGATAGGTCAGCGGGCTCCCGCTTTTTCGGCGCGCGACCAGTTTGGTCGTACACAAACGCTGGACACATTGAAGGGACCGCACGGGACCGTTTTGCTCTTTTTTCGCTCCGCTGATTGGTGACCGTTCTGCAAAGGGCAGCTGGTTCAGCTGCAAAGTGCTGTCCCGAGATTCGAAAAGCAGGGAATCAAATTCGCAGCCATCAGCTATGACTCCGAGGAGATCCTGAAATATTTTGCGGATCGGCACAAAATTGAGTACCCCATGGTTGCCGATCCTGACTCAACAATTATCCAGGCCTATGGTGTGCTAAACCCAGAGGCTGCCGGCATGCAGAAGGGCTTTGCCCGCCCGGGATATTTCTTCATAGATAGCACGGGCGTGATTCGGGAGAAGTTCTTCGAACCGAAATACCGGGAACGATTGACAGGAAATGGTCTGATCGCCAAGCTCTTCCCGGAATTGGGCCAGGAGGTTGCCGATACTGTTGAGGCTGCTCATCTTCAATTGGACCTGGAGCAATCCGATCGCAGCGGTGTGCCGGGCACTCGCATCACATTGGCCGTCGTAGTGCGTCTGCCTCAGGACGTACACGTGTATGCACCGGGAGCGCAGGGTTATAAGCCCATCCAACTCTCGCTTGACCGGTTAGCGGAACTGGACTTCAAGCCGGCAATGTACCCGGCGTCCAAGGTGCTCTATTTGCCTGTGATCAATGAGCGCGTGCCTGCTTTCGAGGGGACATTTCGCATCAGCCAGGACGTCAGGGTAAGTTCTTCGTCAGAGTTCTGGGGCTCGCTTGGAACTGATGGAAAAACTTTCAGCATTACCGGAAAGCTTGAGTATCAGGCCTGTGACAAAACCAAGTGCTACATGCCCGCGTCTGTTCCCGTCAAATGGCAGCTACAAGTGTTTCCGCTTGACCGAAACAGGGCACCGCTGGAAATTCGACACAAATAGAAACGCGGTTTAACCAAAATGAAAGCTCTAGGGAGATAGATCTAGGTAAGACACCAGGTTAGGAGCTGCCTGTGGCTGCTTCACCTCTCAAGGGAATTCGGGCATGCGTCTTTGACGCATATGGTACGTTATTCGACTACGCATCCGCGACGCAAGGTTGCCGAAATCTCTTGGGCAACAAACTCGAACCCCTGACCACCCTCTGGCGTGAAAAGCAGCTGCAGTACACCTGGCTTCGCTCTGTTCAACGCCAACATCAGGATTTCTGCCAAGTCACCAGTGATGCTCTGCAGTTCTCCATGAGAAGTCTTGGCCTCAGCGATCCTTCCCTCCACGACAAACTCATGGAGTTCTACCTCACCCTGTCGCCCTTCCCGGAAGTTGCTGACACTTTGCAGCGAATCAAAGCTGGAGGGTTAATGACTGCGATCCTCTCCAACGGTACACCCCGCCTGCTCCAAGCTGCGGTTCAACACGCAGGAATCCAACACCTGTTGGACGCAATTTTATCGGTGGAAGAGGTCGGAGTGTTCAAGCCTGATGGCAGGTATACCAACTCGCAGTGGATAGACTGGGATATGAGGCCCACGCAATCGCCTTCCAGTCTTCGAACGCGTGGGATGCCTGGGCTGCATCAGCGTTTGGTATGCAGGTTGTCTGGTGCAACCGCTACCAACAGCAACCAGAATTGCTTCCCGGCGAGGTCTCTTGCCGAGTTGCTGCCCCTTGTTGGGCCGGCGAGCCCCGACGCTCAGGACCTCTAAGCGCGAGACGTAGGCACTCCTCTCCCGGCAGCCCAAGTTTCGAGGTGCGCCGCGGGGGAATGTGCCGTACGCTTCGAGCCGGTATGCGCCAATACGGGCTCTTTCGCTACTTCAACAAGAGTGCTTCCGTGCGGGCTAGGTTATGGGCAAGTAGTTGATTTCACATGGTGATTGTTGCTGATTGACCTGCTGAGGTGCGACAACTCTTAATCAGTAGGTTGAAGGTTCGATTCCTTCCGCGCTCACCACTTTTCAACAACTTAACTGGGCTTGCGATCCGCTTGCAATCCGTTAAGCGCAAGACCGGCGATTTTAGCACTGGCTTCTA
>Ga0306920_100008641_pt1 | contig 13525 bp, 15 predicted proteins | sample flu12Cox44000170_FD_204666 | JGI IMG/M metagenome (GOLD analysis project Ga0306920, IMG submission 204666) | Lab enrichment of tropical soil microbial communities from Luquillo Experimental Forest, Puerto Rico - flux4day.12C.oxic.44.000.170 (v2)... | ecosystem: Environmental > Terrestrial >... | reverse complement strand
AGTATGATACTGGCCCACCGATCAAATCTTATTATGGCCAGCGGTTACCCATTTCTATTTTATTACTTGCTTTCTTTGTGCACCACACTGCCGCCACATCAAGCGCTCGAAAGTACTCTGGCTCTTACCGCCGTCGAAAGGTCCGATAGCTTGCTTCCGGACTTCCTACTTAAGTTGCTGGTTGCCAACCATGCGGTACATCTAGCTATCGTAGCATTAGTAACTTGGATTCTTTGCCGAACGTTCGGGCTAAGCGTGGCGCTGATTACAGCGCTTCTTTGGACCCTCAATCTGTTCTTCTTAAGCGCCGTTTCAATTTCACAACCGGAATTTCTTCAGGCTGACTTGCTGATGCTAGCTGTGGCGCTTTGCTCTTGGGCGTTCATGTGTGACGAAGTTCGTGCGAAACTACCATTATATTTCCTCGCTTCGTTTGTGTTCGCATGGGTTTTTTTGGTCAAGTATAACGGATTGGCTTTTGGTGGATTCTTCTTGTTGTTGTTCTTTTTTGATTCCACTACGATCAAAATCAAGATTGCCGGGCTAGTTGCTTGCATAACCGTTTTTGCCTCGGTTCTATTTGGCTACCTTTGGCTGTTTCATTATCCCTCGACCGGTTCTTGGAGTTTCCACCACGATCGCGCTTGGGTGTATGTCACCAGACTATACCTGACGTTCGGTCCTAATGTACTCGATCACTCTCCTGGCATTGCCGCTTTGCGTTGGAAAGCGCTGACCGTTACGACACCGCAAGAATCTCCTGGTTATGCGTACAGCTCTTTGAGCGATGGCGCTTCGCCGGAGCAAAAGCAGAAGTATCGTCCCAAAGTCGATGCGATTCTATCGATGACAGAGGACGAGCTTCGTACATACATTCGCGACAACCCGCCTCAACCGGGATTTGACTTCAGTCGCTCGATGCTTCCTTTGTATTGGTATATAGGAATTGCTGAGGCCGATGACCTCGCATCAGCGATGTTTTGGGAATTCATCCGAAACAATGTCGGAGTTGTGTTCAAGACGGTGGTAACAGCGTCTGTCCGGACGACACTTACGTCGGTCGCGGATCCCTATGTGCCGATACCGGCAAGGCCTTTGGGTCTCTTTACAACGACGAACCTAGCCAACGGATTTTCCCAGTTCAGCACGAGACTTCCGATACCCATATCTGGCACCTATTGGAGCTACAACCTTATTCTATGGAAGCCAGGAATGAGACTCTTCGGCATAGTTGACTATCTGAGAATAACGCCATGGGTCGAACGATTACTTTATTTGTGTCTCGCGGCAGGGCTGGCATGGCTTCCCCGTCAGCAAAACAGAGTTACTTGTGCGCTTTGGCTCGGGATCGTAGGCTTTATACTAGCCTCGCATTTCGTCTTCGTGTTTCGTCCGAAGGAAGCGATCGCTCTCTGGCCTGTCGGCTGCCTCTTGTGGGCTATTGCCATCAAGTGGGGCTTCACTTGGACTCAGGCGCTCACGCACTGGCTGCGTCTAACTAAAAAAACCAACCCCAACCTCAAAATCCCCGTAAAAATCCTAACCTAGCCCGACCCGGCGGTCGGACCTTTCGGGCTTTATAATGTTCAATGCGGCAACGTCACCGGCTTTATGATTTTCGAATACAGCATGAGCGGGAAATGGCTGGAACTGTTGAAGCAGATCGCAGCGTCTACTTTCGAATTATTGTAATTCGACTGTCAGGCGCACGGTTAGTTGCCCTTAACATGAAATAGCGTACAATTCCGGTGCCTGCGAAAGCGAGGAAAATGACCCAGCCGCGTCCCACCGAGCGAGAGATTCAGTACGACCAAGCGGCCGCACATCGGGAACTCACCGGCTGTACTTGGCGTGATGTCAAAGGGCGACTGCGCCAGGTTGGCCTTCGGCCTACTCGGCAGCGGGTAGAGCTAGCATGGATTCTCTTCGCTAAGGGCAACCGTCATGTAACGGCTGAAATGCTTTACGAGGAAGCTACTCGCGCCAAAGTGCCGGTGTCGCTCGCCACGGTGTACAATACGCTGCACCAGTTCACCGAGTTCGGTCTGCTACGCCAGGTCGCGGTCGATGCGTCCAAAACCTACTTCGACACCAACAATTCCGCTCACCATCACTTTTTTATTGAAGACAAGAATGAACTCATGGACATCCCCATGAGTACTACGATGCTTCTTGGTGAGACCCCGATACCTCCAGAGGGCTATGAGATCGCCCGCATCGATGTCGTCGTACGGCTGCGGCGAAAGCAAGGGTAACCCGATCATCTAACGGACCACGAAGTTTTTTATCTGGCACTCGGTGTGCAGCGGCTACTTACCCTCCATGACGTTCTTCGGTTGCTTCGCTCGGAAGTTGAACGAGCCGGAAGCCAAAGAGCATTCGCGAGAAAAGCCGATGTAAACGTTAGCGTCGTCTCCAAAACGCTGAGGCGGATAGTATTACCGTCAGAAAAGGTCCTCAGCGCCCTCAAACTTCGTGTTGCCTATTTATCCAAATGACAAATCCGAAATGTAGGACGCGAGGTCTGCTTTTAGGAGTAATGCGGACATAATTCGACCCAGCGCTCGGTAATTTGCCTCTGACGCAAGAGCGACGCCGGAGAAGTCAGTCGTCCTCAGCCCTGCCGATGTGGTGTTGTGCATACAGCTCAAGTCCAAGCTTGCCGACGAGGTCGAGCTGCGTCTCCAACAACCTGACCTAAAAGTTCTCGGCTGTCCTGTTCTCAACTCGTCACCGCTCCGCGCTCCAAGCGCGTCGAGCATTGAGAATAAGGAGGCCGTCGTGGCCGAATACAAAGGAAAATTCCGCCTCTATCGATTGAGCGAGTTCAGAGACGCATTGCCAGCGATGCGGTGGTTCGCCATGTCCGGCGCAAGGGCAATGGCGGCAATGGCAGCGATGGCGACGGGTCCGCAGGACAGGATTAAACTATAACTCACAGGAACCGCCGCTGTGTGCTGGCACCAGCGCCAGCGACCGCATCGAGCTTCAGTCTTCATTTAAGTAAGCACGAACCTGACAAGGCCGTTGCCAACCGTGCGGGGCAGGGTGCTATTTCGGCCCGATTTATCGACACAACTGCACGAGACCAAACAAGACAAAACGGAAAACTGCACATTTCAAGCGCGTTCAGGCGCGCTGCCGATAACTCGCCCAGAAGGCGTCTCGAGCAAGTGCCTTGGTCGTCTTTTCCGGAGACAGGCGACCTTCCTTTTCCGTCACAAATTGCCTTTGTAATATCGTCTTGACATCAAGCCCATCATTGACCCAGCCGCTCTCAACAGATGGCACGACGCGGTAATCATTGTTGAGGATGAATAGACTAGCACCGGGTTTGAGCGCACGATGCATGCGTCCAATGTCTTCCAGCGGGTTCAAACAATGCTGCAAGACCCAGATTGAGATCGCCGCGTCTACCTTGAACCCGCGGCCAAGCATCGTATCAAACATCGTTGGAGAACAACTACAAAAACGATCGGATCCCACATAGACGGTTGCTAACGAGCGCATGCTGCGACTGATGTCAATCCCGATTATGCTGCAACCGCGTCGGATGATCAGTTCTTTGGCCATGCGGCCTATACCGCAACCGTAATCCACCAAGATCGTTTGGTCAGTGATCTCAATTGAGGCCTCGATCAGGTCGGCTACATAAGGCGTCTCAGTCTGCCAACGCTCTTCGGTCGTTGATCCCTCTGGTGTGAGAATGATGCCCATTGCTTGCGCTATGTCATTCACATCGAACACGCCGGGATGATAGGTGAGCAGCATGGGGCGTTCCCAATCCATTGCCGGGCAAGTTCTACGTTAAACATCACTTCCAACGCAATGCCGGCGGTCTAGCAACCTCAAAATCGACAACGACCAGACGATGTCCGCTTTACCTCCGAAAGCGGACATCGGAACCGGCACGCGCACCAGCTCCGGCAGCTTGGCGATATTTGCCGCGATCCGTCGCGCCTCGTCCTGCGTGAGCAACTTGGCAGCTGAGCGTCGTCCTGGCTCGTCCTCGAAATAAACGCCAGGTTTGTTGAATGCCCTTTGTTCGCCTCATTCCTATCGGGTTATTAAACCATGAGTAGCCTAAGGGGGGCAGACTCATGTTTGCATCGCATCCTAGAGATGACAGCCATGCCGCGCGTCGGCAGCGATGGGCATGTGACCGCTGTGGTGAAAAGCCACTATCTGAAGAAACTGATCTCTATTTCGCGACAGGACTGTGTAGCTGGTGCTCGCACTTGTACGCCGAGTGCGTCCAATTCCTCGACAGACCACGGCGGGGGGAAGCGGCGAGCTAGGTGCCGGTAACTTCCTTTTCCGCAACCGGTAAATTGCCAACGGTCGCCTGTCGGCGCTGTCGACTACGACAAAGCACGCATCCAATTCATCGATTGACCAGCAATCTTTCGGAAGGGTTCAAGAAGATCCGCCAAGGTTTCGGCCTGTTCGTAGCTAAGTTTGATTGTGACTGGGGTCAGCTTACCCTCGATTTTGGTCCCTAAAATCACTTCCGCGTTCCGACCCGCGTCGTGGACATCGACGCCTTCAACAGCCGGGAAAACGTTGGGCTCAGTACCATCGATTTTGACTGTCATCGGTTATCCCCATCCGCTGATCGCCAGGATGCAGCTGCTCTATAGCAAGGATCGCTCCGCTGCTGCCAGATGCCATCGTGGCGGCTTGCTTCCTCGCCAGACCAGGGCGGCGGGAAGCGGCGGGGCGAGGTCATTTTGCCAGGGTCTTGACAAAGGCAAGCAGGGTCTAGTGGCGCCTACTTGCTTGCTCTCCCCATTCACACTTGCCGGTCCGCTCGTTGTAGTTGGCAAATCCGCGCTTGATCATATTGCCGCGCCACGTCGTCATCGCCCTCGACTCAATGGCAGGCTGCATCAATCTCCTTTACGGCCGCAGTTTTTGCAGCTCGGGGAATGCAGCATAGGTTACGCCGGTACACTCTGTTTTTGGCAAATCGACAAAGCGATCCAGCCGGCCGCGCATGAACACGGCGGCGATCTCCTTTGTCCCGCCATATTCGCTGGCGTTCTTTTTTGGGGTGAATCGCAGGCATGCGACGTAGCGGTTGACGGTGTGCGGGGCCAGCAGCGGGACATTGTCAGGTTGCTCTACGATGCCGGAAGATTTCAGCGTCGGTTCGGAAATAGCGGCATCGCGGATTCCGGTCGGATTGTTCAGATAGGTGTGCATCGCGGCGAGAATATCCGACTTGTAATTCGTCGGATAAACATTGATCTCGTCCCCGTCGGGGACGAGATCGTGCCCGCAGGCGCCGAGCACAACCATCAGGCTGATCAACAGACTCACGTTGCGCAATAGCTGCTCCGCGTTTGTCGGCGCGTGGGTCTTTTCAAATCGTCATTCTCCCTATCGGCTTGATACGATACATCATGGGCAGAACAAGCCAAAGAAAAGGTGGAAGAGTTGAGAGAGAGATTGTTGCATGCGGAGCGGGTGCCGCTGAGTGGCGCTAGTTGGTATCGAGGGAATGGGGCCGATGTGGATGTTTATGCGCGCGGCAAGGAAGAGGCTCCGTTAGTTGCTGAATGCAAGGCAAGAAAGAATGGATCTGGATTTACGACTTTGGAGAACTGGCTCGGCGAATATGATCTTTTATTTCTGAAAAGAAATAATCGTGAGCCTATGGTGGTAGTACCATGGCGGGTGTGGCGGAGTTAGCTGCAGCGATCCTGAGCCGTAGTAGTTAGCTTGTTTTTACGTACCAGCTCCGGGGGCTTCGCCACGTTGGCCGATCCGCAGCCTTCTGCCTTCCAAAATGCCGAAATTAAATTTGGAGTTTTCAATCGCATCTTGTGTCGTTGGTTCTAGTTTGGTTTGGTGCAACAAATGTGCGCGCGATGTCGCCAGCCTGAGCATTAAATGTTCTTCGTTCTTTCCAAGACGCTGGGCTTATTCATGGCGCCGTCAAATCTTATGGCGGCGCTTGGATTAATCGGCATTGCGCTTTTGTTCACACGGTTTCGGCGGCTTGCCAGCTGGCTCATCGTGACGAGCCTCGTGCTCATTGTCTTTGCTGGTTATTCGCCACTCGGAAATATATTGATGCTGCCGCTGGAGCAGCGATTTCCGTCCTGGGACGCCTCGCGCGGGGCGCCCGACGGCATCGTCGTGCTCGGCGGCGCGATCAATCCACAAATTTCCCTGGCGCGTGGCGTCGTCGCGCTCAATGGCGCCGCCGAGCGCATCACCGTTACCGCCGAGCTCGCGCATCGCTATCCGAATGCGCGCATCGTCTTGTCCGGCGGGACAAGTTCGCTTAATCCCAGCACGCCCCGCGAAGCACCCGTTGCGGTCAAGCAGTTGGTAGCGCTTGGCGTCGCGCACGACCGCATTACGATTGACGAGCAATCGCGCAACACGATCGAGAATGCGGTGTTCTCACACCTCCTGGCCAGTCCGAAGCCGGATGAGCGCTGGATTCTGGTGACATCAGCCGCTCACATGCCGCGTGCGATCGCGGTCTTCCGCGCGGCCGGTTTCCTCATCGAAGCTTATCCCGTCGATTACCAGACACGTGGTCGGAAAGACGTCATAGGTTTCTTTAATACTTCATTGGCAGGGGGTCTCGAGATGACCGATCAAGCGATCCACGAATGGGCAGGGCTCGTTATTTATAGATTGGCGGGCAGGACCTCGAAATTGTTCCCCGCGCCCTAGGCTGGGCCGAAGGTGCCGACCAAGGACGTCTTCCTCGAAATAGAGCGCGTGTTAACGTCCGCCACTACGACGACATCCGACCCTGTCTGCCGTCACCTGCCGAACGCCCGTCATCCGGCGATGGCTGGCTTCACGAGATAAAGCATGACGGCATTCGCATCTTGGCCCGGCGCGATGCTGCCGGTGTTCGGCTGATCACCCGCCACGGCAATGACTTCACGGCGCGGTTTCCGCTTGCTGTCGAAGCGGTGACGAGATTGCCCGCCAATTCATTCTTGCTCGACGGCGAAGCCATCGTCACCAACGAGCGTGGTCTGGCGGTGTTCGATCTAATCCGCCACAAGCGCCACGGCGCTGACGCGGTGCTGCTCGCGTTCGATCTGATTGAACTCGACGGTGAGGATCTGCGACGATCGCCGATCGAGCACCGCAAGCGTAAGCTGGTCAAGCTGGTGCGCGGCCCGCATCCCGGCATCGTGTTGAACGAGCACTACGAAGGCGACGGCGCGATCGTCTTCATCGCCTGCAAGCTCGGCTGCGAGGGCATCGTGTCGAAGCGGCTTGGCTCCCTTTATCGGTCAGGGCGCTCGCAGCATTGGCTCAAGATCAAGAACCCGGCTGCGCCAGCGGTAAACCGCGAGGCGGAGGAGGATTGGGGCCGTTAATCCTGGAGGTTCAGTAGATCCTCTTCTGGAGCCGGCTGAGACGGCGATTGCGTTCCATCTGGTGTTACAGCGTGAATGGTCGCCGTGTCTGCCACAGCCATCGGTGCTGGCGCCAAAAGCCAGACGATCAGAAAGCCGATGCCGAGGTAACCGAAAAGGCGCATAGTGTGTCCCTCCCCCATCCGCGCGGAAGTTAGCGCGGAAATAGTGACCCGATTGTGAAGCGATTACCTGCCGAGTAATTTTATTCTCAGCGCGACGTGAGGTCGACCCGTGATTGTGAAGGCGGAAGGTCCGAGCGGCCGCGCGAAAATACATTCTGACGGCCCGAAACACGCATTGGGTCTGGATTGGCTACACCGCCTGGATTGAGGACACAAACGGCAATGCGATCGATGAAAAAGCGCTAAAGACGGCGATTAGGTCTTATGATGAGGATACACCCTCCTCCTGATGCAGCTCGCCGCCACGCATCAGGCGCCGAGCGATGTCGGCCGTCTGCAGCGCCGCGCGTTCGGTCGGTGAATGGGCCGCGAGATAGCGGGCGACCGCAATGAGGATGTGCCGGCCCTCTTCGGTGTTGCCCCAAATAGTGAACTGACGGACCCCTGCCTCCAGCATCTGATAGGCATGGAAGCCTGCATCTTCGCGGAGCACTGCATGCGCGAGCGTGGCGATCAGCGAGTGCGGCGAATGGCCGAGCTTGAGGTGCCGTGCAACTAGCCTTGCTGCGAGATCGACCTGTCGCTGTCGGTCGAAAGCGTCGAGCAAGGCGGCGCGGATTTTCTCAACATCGGCCGGCAGGTCACCGAGTTGCTCACCATCATCGCCAGGGATTCGCGCGGGCGGCACATTGAGATAGCGAGTAAGGTAGAGTGCCATCGCTCCGTGCAGTACACCGCGCGCGACCGCGAAGTGACCGTCGGCGTTGGCGGTCTCGATCCGCCTGAGGATCTGGTCGACGGCGTTGGCATAGGTGAAAACGTGATGTGCTGTCTCCCAATCGCCGTGCTCGTTGGCATTGCCGAAGTGCGCTACCCGGAGCGCTGACCCGTAAGCAAGTGATCGGGAAAGGTCCGCAGGAGCGGCGCCGTCGCGGATCGCCGCCTTGAGTGCGTCAATGACCCTTACCGGCTCGTCACCGAGCAGCTCTTGGGCGAGCGCAGCGCAGTCGGACCAGCCGTGCACACTGCGGCCCGCAGGGAACAGTTGCGGCAGTTCGCTGCCCGCTTGCTCGCACAAGGCAATGAGATCAACTGGCTGGCGCCAGGCGGTTGATTCCTCGGCGCCCCGGGCCGCCACCATCTGCCCGACGACAGTCGGCAACACAGCTGTGGCGTGCTCCCAGCCCATCAGATCGAGGCACTCGAAAGCCTTGTTAATGAAATCGAGCGTGTGTCCGGTATCGGCGAACGCCCGTTCCGTCGCGGCTGCCAGCAGAGCATCGGCAAGCATGGCCGGCGAGAGCCCGGCCGCAATCGCGGTGAGCAGAGTGCGCTCGGCCGCCTCGCGATGGCGCACGTTCGTCCAACGCCGCAGCCAGCGCTTGAGCGTGACCGGATTGGGCTGGCTTTCAAGCGGCTCACGTTCCCGCCGCGGCGCCTCGCCGTCGCAATCCGCCGCTACGCGGCGCGCGCCGTGGAACAGGGCGAGATAGACTTCCTCCTCCGGCAGTGCGGGTACGAGATTGGCGAGCGCCGTGAGGCTCGTCAGACCCACGCCCCAGCCGTCTCGCGATTCTGCGCCCCGAACAGCGCCACCTGCCGCACGATGTCGGCAAACGGTACGTCGGCCGCGAGCTGACCATGCACGCCCTTGGCGATAACGAGGCCGAGGTCGTGGGCGAGACCGTCCGCAAGCCGTTGGCGCCAGTGCGCGGCAGGATCGGCATGCCCGAACGTGGTCTTCACCCAGACTTGACCATCGCGCAATTCGACCGGGCAGATCGGGACGTCGTCGGCCCACAGGTCAAAAGTGCAGCCGCTTTCGAGATCAAAGCGGGCGTGGTGCCAATGACAGGTCAAAATGCCGTCCTCGACGCTGCCGCGCTCGAGCGGGAAGCCCGTCCGATAATCGTCCTGTCGAGTAGGGCAATTTGCCCTAGTCGCTGGTACCGTTACCTGATCGTGACGACGTCACAGAAGCGGAGGGCGTTCTGCGCGGCTCGGCCCGGGGCAGCCTTCAACCCCATTTTGGACCGCGCTGGAACTCGCCCGGACCTTGAGCCAGGGCCACCTTTCGCGCTGGCGGCCGGGATACCTATGTTGAGATGAGTGAGGCCGCCGTCTCAGCCAGCCCTTGGGACGGAAGATCAAACGCGCATCATCAAAATAAGCCAATTAAGTCAATCCTCCCCGAATTTTCCGTAATCAGACGCTAGCGAGCTCAGCTCGGCAGTTCAGACGAGTTTCGTCGGAAATAGATAAGTTAATTCAGAGCATTATTTCGAAGCCCTCCGAAAAAAATCCGGCCTCTAAGAGGCGAAACCCCCTCGTCATTGGCGCCAACTTATCGAAGAACGCCAGGACATAGCGACGCTTCAACTGGCGTCGCACAACCACGTGACCGTCAGCATCAACGCCATGGACCTGAAAGACTGACTTCGCAATATCCAGACCGATCGGCCTGATCGCTTGCATGTTTAGCTCCTCCGAATCGTGGGAGCTTCAACAGCACCCACGTCTATGGCACCGGCGTGCCGGTGGAGGAGCCGTCCACAGCATCATTAGCGGACATAATGAGCCGATCAAACCATTAATCTGCGTGCTTGCTTGCATGCATCAGACCGAAGGCAGCGATGGCAACTAGTGCGAGCGAAATTAGGACGTTATAGCCGGCAAGCGAGATGCCGAGGAAGCGCCACGAGGCTTGGTCGCAGCGTACGACGTTAACCGAATGCAACTGTTCGAGCAGCGAACCATTCGCTGAAAGGCCGCTTAACGACCCAGAGCAATCAGTCGGGCCGGCCCAAAGGTGCCATTCGAGGCCGGCGTGATAGGCTCCGATGACGGCACCCCACAAGTCCGCGACAATGATAGCTATAAATCCGGCGGCCAAGAGCTTCCACGGCGCACGTAGCAGTGCCGTGATAACGATCAATAGCGAAAGTAGGATGACTAGGCGGTACGGAATTCGTTGCTGCAAGCAGAGCGGGCAAGGTAAAATTTTTAGAACATTTTCAAAATACCAGGCGCCAACGAGTGTCGCGGAGCTGGTCATGAAGACAACCAGCGCCGCAATGGCCGCTCGATTGCCGAAGCACCGATCGATCCAAGTCTGCTTGACAGCAAATGCCCACTTCATCGTATCCTCGCTGCACCCGAAAATGCGTCAATATCACGCTGCTACGTACTCTCAACTTTGACCCAGATCAAAGTGCAGTTCGTGCCGGCGCCAAGCGTCACTTTGGAATACATGTGCCGCTGCCGTACGATATTGCGAGGAACGGCCGGGTTACAGCCGTGCAAACCTAAGATTGCCAATGACAGACAGCGAGCTGAAGCTCATTGCGGCTGCTGCGACTATTGGGCTGAGCAACAGCCCAAATGCGGGGTAAGCACGCCCGCAGCCAGCGGAATCCCGAGTACATATAGACGAAGGCGAGCACCAAGTTTTGCCGGATGTTGCGCATCGTGCCGCGGCTCAAGGCGCGGGCGCGGGCCATCCCAGCGATGTCACCCTTGACCAAAGTAACGCCCGCGCTCTCCATGGCCACGTCGGTGCCAGTACCCATCGCCACGCCGACATCGGCTTCCGCGAGCGCCGGCGCATCGTTTACGCCATCACCAGCCATAGCTACCGCATGGCCTTCGCTTCTCAGACGACGCACGATCGCGTTCTTCTGTTCGGGCAGCACCTCTGCTTCGATGTCCGTAATTCTGAGCTTGGAAGCGACTGCCTCCGCCGTGGTGCGATTGTCGCCGGTTAGCATGACAATCCAAACACCGTCCTGCCGTAAGCGGGCAAGTGCCGCCGGCGTCGTCTGCTTAATCGGGTCGGCGACCGCGATGACGCCGGCTGGCTTACTATCAACGGCGACAAACATTGCAGTGGCGCCCTCACGCCGAAGCTCATTCGCTCGCGCCTCCAAGTTAGTGGCGCCTATGCTGAGATCCTGCAGGAGCTTCGCATTGCCCACTGCTACGTCACGATTGCCTATTCTGCCGGTAACGCCCTTGCCCGTAACCGAGGCGAAGTCGGCAACATCCTGGATCATCAAGCTGCGCTGTTTAGCGGAAGCGACGATTGCGGCGGCACAGTTGAGCACGAAGACAGACTTCCATTCCTGGCCCTTTGCTGAATGGATAGTCGACGAGATGAGATAATCCTCATCGCGTAGCGGCACCCCGGCTTTGTCGCTGGTAGCGTCCGGCGGGTCGAGCGTGAGTTCGGTAAGGAAGCTTTGGCGGGTCTGATAAGTCGAAGCGATCTGCGCCAGCTGCAGAAGATCGGCTTCGCGTGCCTTCGCGTCCTCATGTAGACGTTGCAAATGCGGCGCATACCAGCGGCAAACCCGCTCCAATTCCGCCGGCCAGCCGGCAGTGTTCTTATGGGCAAGCTGCAAAGTGTCGACGAATGGGGACCAATTTTCGGCGGCGGCTGCAGGCGGGCCGAAGTCGCCGAGCGCCTCAAGAGAATGATCGGTTTCGCCCATGCGATCGAGTAGGCGTCGCGCGGTGGCCGGACCTACGCCGGGAAGGAGCTGAGCGACACGAAAGCCTGATACTCGATCACGCGGGTTCTCAGCCCAGCGTAAGACCGCAAGGACATCCTTGATATGCGCTGCCTCGAGCTAAGACCTACGACGTGAAGAACGGCAAATGGGTTGAGTACGATCCTGAGTATTGACCAGTAGTCCGGTCTGGAGCCCGGCGCACAGCAGATGAGCAGCGTGACGCGTTCTGTGGCAACGCCATGCGCGGCAAACGCGGTTAGGATGCGCGCCTGCTGGCTGCAATCGATCAAAGTACGGTCCTTGAGCACCAAGCGCGAGCCGTTAACGCTGCGCAGGATTGCGGCCCAGCTCGCCAACACCGGCTCTTGCACCGCCAGGCCGCGATCTGTGCGTTTGGCGGCGTGATCGTCAACCATGACCCGGATCGGTTTGAGGTGATTTGCTACTCCGACACCACGCACGAGGACGGGGTCACGCAGCGTTTGGTCGAATGCGCCGACACATGGCAGATCAAGTTGGAATGGAGAGCGGGATACTCAGACTTGGCCGCAACCGCGCGTCGAAAGCAATCAATCGCCTCCTCGGTGCGGCCCTATCGCGAGCAAGCTTGTGCCCAGAACGTTGAACGAATTGACGTCGTCCGGGCGAACCTCGAGCGCTCGGCGAGCGCACGCCTGCGCCTCACCGAGATGCCCCAACTGGTGGAGAACTGCGGCCAGTTCGCTATAAGCCTCGACGTAATCCGGCTTGCAGTCGAGCGCCTGTCGAAACTGTGCCGCCGCCTCGTCCAACCGGGCTTGGGTCAAGAGCGCCCTGCCGAGGTTGTAATGGGGTTCGGCCCAGCCCGGCTTGAGGAAGAGTGCCCGTTCATAGCGCGCGATGGCCGCATTGATGTCGCCCTGCATGAGCAACGCATTGCCGAGATTAAAGTGCGCCAACGCGTCGTGGGGCGTCACCATCACCGCGCGCCCAAATTGCGCCGCCGCCTGTGCAAACTTGCCGCGCTTGAAGAACGTATTGCCTAGATTGTTATGAGCATCGAGGTGATCGGGATCGAGCACGATTGCCCGCTGGTAATGTGATTCGGCATCTTCAAAGCGACCGAGTGCGTCAAGCGCGGTGCCGATGTTGGAATGGAAATTTGCGCTACGATCGTTCAGCGCGATTGCCTTGCCGATCAGGTCGACCGCCAGGTCGCTGCGGCCGCACTGGTGGGCGATGACGCCCAGAAGATGCAGGCTGTCGGCGTGGCGCGGATTAATCGCGAGGATTTGCCGATAAAGACGCTCCGCCTCCGCCAGCCGGCCGGCGCGGTGTAGGGTCGCGGCCTGATTCAGAGCCTGTTGAGCACTGAGAGTCATTAGTCTTGACTCGCGCACCAACGCCGCCACATCTCGCGGAAGGCGGCCTCGACCGCGTGCGCATAGCGAACGGGATCGCCGAAGTCGGAGCCCGCAACGCGCGCACGCAGAGCTGCACGAAGATCGGCGAG
>Ga0306920_100008637_pt1 | contig 13529 bp, 12 predicted proteins | sample flu12Cox44000170_FD_204666 | JGI IMG/M metagenome (GOLD analysis project Ga0306920, IMG submission 204666) | Lab enrichment of tropical soil microbial communities from Luquillo Experimental Forest, Puerto Rico - flux4day.12C.oxic.44.000.170 (v2)... | ecosystem: Environmental > Terrestrial >... | reverse complement strand
ATGCGGAAAACCTCATGGCCCAGGATACGCTCGGCGATGAGCTTGCGAATGGTCTCCAGCGAGCGGTCCGAGCCTTCCGCCTGCAGGTTGTGCTTGACCGTGCGAGCGGCAAATCCGGCCGTGACCCGCCCATCGACAAAGCGCGCTTGCTTCAGCACGGCTGTAACGGTTGCGAGCTCATCAGCCGAAAGGATATTGCCGATCACGATCTGCATCGCATGCATCGCCCGATCGCTGTCGCAACATTGATCGGGCTCGCCCGCTCAATGTCTGCTTGGAACGGTTCAAAACTATCATGTGATTGGACCCTTGCACGAGCACGCTTGCATGGATTCAAATCGCCGGATAGCTCGGGTTTGCGCTGAGCCCCTGTTCAGGCCGCGGCGTTGCGGCGCACAACGACGAGATGAAAGAAAAATTGTGATGAGAGCGCCAACGCGGCGAAAGATCTGGCTGGGAGTTGGAGCGTGTGTGATTGTCGGTAGCGGCACTGCGGGTGGGGCGGTCATCCGGGGAGGTGCGGCGGGCGATTCTAATCATGGGGGCCATCGGCGCGCGGCGGGCGCCCTTGCCCAGCAAGGCGAGCATGAGCATGAGCCTGATGAGGGAGGCGAGACCAAGCAGCTCGCAGCGCTGCCGCCTGCGCTTGCCTTTGCCACCCGGATTGCATTGCTGCGCGGCCATCTCCTGGTCGGCAACGAGCTCGTGAACCAGCAGCAGTGGAACGCGGCGCTGCCGCATTTCCTGCATCCGGGCGAGGAGATCTACGGCGACATAAAGGATCAGCTCAGTACCTACGGAGCCCCACAGTTCGAGCCGGACCTCAAGGCGCTCGCGGACGAAGTCAAGGCAAGAAAGGGCGGCAAGGATTACGCCAAAGCGCTGCAGCGGGTGAAGGATGCCCTCGCTAGGGCTGATGCTGGCCTCAAGGCAAAACAGGACAACTGGGCTGGATTTGTGATCGAAGCGGCGGTCGAGACGCTCAAGGTGGCTGCCGACGAGTATCAGAAGGCCATTCACGGAGACAGGATCGTTAAGCCGGTCGAGTATCAGGATGCGCGCGGATTCGTCTGGCAGGCGGACGCCATGATTGAAAGCGTGAGGAGCGGGCTTGCCAGCAAGGATGCCGCCTCGTTTGCGGCCGTGCGCGCCGGGCTCGCCGAGCTCAAGAAGGCCTTCCCCTCGGCCATGCCGCCGAAAGCGCCCGTCAAGGACGCCGCCGCCGTGCTGGGCGATGTTTCGCGCATCGAGCTTGCTGCCGGCAAGCTGATGTGAGCCGATGAAGGTTGCCTTCGGTCGTCGGATTGCAGCCGCATTCCTCGCTGGAGGGCTGATCGGTGCGGGAGCGGCGGTGTTGCTTGGCCCACTCCCAACCCGCGCCGCGTCCTCACACGTGGCGCTCGCGCAGGCCGAGCGCATTGGCGCGCTGAAGGCGACCTTTCGCCGCCCTGCGGGCGTGCCGTTCCCGGCCGACAACCCGTACTCGGAGCGTAAGCGCGCGCTCGGGGAGGCACTGTTCCATGACAAGCGGCTGTCAATTGATGGCAGTCTGGCATGCGCGAGCTGTCATCTGCGTGAGAAGGGCTTCGCCGACGGCAAGGTCCAGGGTAGTGGTGTGCCTGGGCGTCTGCTCAAGCGTCACACCCCCACCTTATGGAATCTGGCCTGGGCGTCCCCGGTGTTCTGGGATGGACGTGCCCGCAGCCTCGAGGAGCAGGTCGCTGGTCCCATCGAGTCACCGGACGAGATGGCCCAGCCGCTTGTTTCGGTCGTTGCGCGCCTTGGCGCGGACCCTGCCATGGTGCGAGCGTTCACCGCGGCGTTCCCCGAGGCGCCCGCGCTTTCAGCAAAAAACCTTGGCAAGGCGATCGCCACTTTCGAGCGTACCCTCATCTCACCCGAAACGCGCTTCGATCGCTGGGTCGCAGGCGAGGAGGGCGCGCTTTCGGATCGGGAGATGGCCGGCTTCCTGCTGTTCACCGGCAAGGCGCGCTGCGTGAGCTGCCACAGCGGGTTTGCGTTCACCGACTATGCCTTTCACGACATCGGGCTTGCGGACGACGACCGCGGCCGCGGTGCCGTGCTGCAGCTCGAAGCCGCCGAGCATGCGTTCAAGACCCCGGGGCTGCGCGAGATCGGGCGTTCCGCGCCATACATGCATAACGGATCGCTTGCGACGCTCGACGAGGTGCTTGGCCACTACACCGGTGGCATTGTCGAGCGGCGCACGCTGTCGAAGGACCTCCCGCGCGGGCTGGCGCTGGGCGCGGCCGAGCGGGCGGATCTCATTGCCTTTCTTTCAACGCTCACCAGCGAGGCGGAGCCATCCCCGCCTGCGGCCATCGTCCCGATGACAAATGGGCCCTCGGTGCCGGCCGAGCAGGTCAGCACGGTGTCCCAGGATGACAAGGCCTTTCATCCCTCGCACATCGCCATTTCGCGCGGCGAGCGATTGTGGATCGTCAACAACGACACGCGTACGCACAATGTCAGGGTGTTCGATCCCGCGCTTGACTTCGATTCTGGCGCCCAGGAGCCAGGCGAAACCGTCGAGATTGCGTTTCCGGCTGCCGGCTCCTTCCTGGTCTTCTGCGGCATCCATCCGAAGATGGAGCTTTACGTCGACGTCGGGCCCTAACAGACCTTTCGCCGCAGGTTTTGCCCCTTGCTTGACCCGGATTTGGGCGACACAGTAGCCCTACACCAGTGCGGGGGTTGGCGATGCGCCAAAGGGCGGCGCTAGCATTGGCTGAGATCAGCACCCCCACTAAGCAGATGTGGAGGATGACACCCATGAAACGTCGCGATTTCCTCAAGGTCGCAGGTGCCGGAATGGCGGTCCCGGCGATCGCTGCGCCCGCCATCGCGCAGTCGAGCCCCGAGATCAGGTGGCGGCTCACGGCGAGTTGGCCGAAGTCGCTCGATACCCTCTATGGATCATGCGAGACCTTCTCCAAGTATGTGGCCGAAGCCACTGACAACAGGTTTCAGGTGCAGCCCTTCGCCGCGGGAGAGATCGTGCCGGGACTGCAGGTGCTCGACGCCGTGCAGAACGGCACCGTTGAGGCGTGCCATACCGCCACCTACTATTTCATCGGTAAGGATCCGACTTGGGCGCTGTTCTGCGCAGTGCCTTTCAGCGTGAACACCCGCCAACAGAACGCCTGGTTTCAGGACGGCGACGGCCTCAAGCTGATGAACGAGTTCGGCAAGAAGTTCAACGTCTACTCGCTGGTGAGCGGCAACACCGGCGCGCAGATGGGGGGATGGTTCCGCAAGGAGATCAAGACCGTCGACGACCTCAAGGGGCTTAAGTTCCGCATCGGCGGCTGGGCCGGCAAGACTCTGCAGAAGCTCGGGGTGGTGCCACAACAGATCGCTGGCGGCGACATCTATCCGGCGCTGGAGAAAGGCACCATCGATGCCGCCGAGTGGGTCGGCCCCTATGACGACGAGAAGCTCGGCTTCAACAAGGTCGCGCAGTACTACTACTATCCGGGCTGGTGGGAAGGCGGCACTGCCAACCATTTCATGTTTAATCTGGAAAAATGGAATCAGCTGCCGAAGAGCTACCAGGCGATTGTCACCGCGGCGGCAGGCTTTGCCAGTGTCGAGCAAACGGCAAGATATGATGCCCGCAACCCCGCGGCGTTGAAGCGTCTCATCGCCGCCGGAACGCAGCTGCGGCCGTTCTCGCAGCCGATCATGGAAGCCTGCCTGAAGGCCTCACATGAAGTGAACGCGGAAACTTCGGCAACTAATCAGGATTACAAGCGCGTCTGGGACTCGATCCAGGCATTCCGGAACGACGGCTATGCCTGGTGGCAGGTGGCGGAGTTCAGCTACGACAATTTCATGATCCGCACCGGCGTGCGCGTGTAAGCCTGCGGGGCGGGCGGCGTTCGTGCCATCCTGGCCCTGGTGCATGCAGCCTCATGATGCGCATGCGCGCGAGGGCCTGAGCGCGCAATTTCTGGAGCCGTGGGCTTGCTGCGCTAGCTTTAGCGTGGCGCCGGCGGCAGCCCAAAATCGAGGGGCGGCGGCAGATCGGGCTCCGGAATCTCGATTTTCACCTTCGACGGATCGATTTTGCTACCGCGCTCGATCCAATAGGATACTGATCCGGGCCACAGGATGACGATCACAACGAGAATCACCTGGAGGATCACCCACGGAATCGCGCCCCAATAAATCTCCGATGTCTTGATGGACGGCGGCGCAATCCCCCGTAGATAGAACAGCGCAAACCCAAACGGCGGATGCATGAAGCTGGTCTGAATATTGGCGCAGATCAGCACGCCAAACCAGATCAGGTCGATGCCGAGCTTGTCGGCAACCGGTGCCAGCAGCGGGATGATAATGAATGCAATCTCGAAGAAATCGAGGAAGAACGCGATCACGAATATGAATGCGTTTACGAAAAGCAGAAACCCGATCTGCCCGCCCGGCAGAGAAGTAAGCAGATCCTCGATCCAAATCTTGCCGCCCACGCCCTGAAATACGAGGCTGAAGGTGCGCGCGCCGATCAGGATGTAGACGACCATGGCCGTGATGCGCATGGTCGTGGACATGCCCTGATAGAGCAGCTTCCAGGTCAGCGAGCCGTAAAGGGCCGCGAGCGCGATGGCGCCCACCACGCCCATTGCGCCCGCCTCGGTCGGCGTTGCCATCCCGGTGAAGATGGTTCCGAGCACGAGAAATATGAGACCGAGCGAGGGTACGATCCCGCGCAGGCATTTCCAGGCCAGCGCCCAGCCGTGCAGGGTACGGGCTTCGACCGGGAGCGCTGGCACGTCCTTCGGCCACAGCACGCTCACGATCAGCACCCAGATGCAGAACAGCGCCACCTGAATCAGGCTCGGGCCGATCGCGCCGGCATACATGTCACCGACCGAGCGCCCGAGCTGGTCTGCCAGCACGACCAGCACAAGCGAGGGGGGAATGAGCTGGGTGATGGTGCCGGATGCGGCGATGACGCCCATGGTGTGACGCCTCGAATAGCCATATTTGAGCATGGGCGTCATTGAGATGACGCCCATCGCGATGACCGAGGCAGCGACCGTGCCGGTGATGGCGCCGAGAATGGCACCCACGAAGATCACCGCGTAGGACAGGCCGCCCGGTACCGGGCCGAACAGCTGCCCGATCGAATCGAGCAAGTCCTCGGCCAGTCCGCAGCGCTCGAGGATCGCACCCATGAGCGTGAAGAACGGGATCGCAAGCAGAAGGTCGTTGGAGACGATGCCGAACAGCTGATAGGTCAGGTTGCCGAGAAAGTCGGGGCTGATGAGACCGAGCTCGATGCCGATGAAGCCGAAGAACAGGCCCGTGGCGGCGAGCGAGAATGCCGCGGGATAGCCGATCAGCATGAACAGGATCATCCCCACGAACATCAGGGGCGCCATGTTCGCGCTGATGAAATGAATCATTGCAAGGGCTTCTCGTACTCGTATTGCAATCGATGATGATGAATCAGCGCCTCCACGCGCTTTATGAGCTCCGAGATGCCTTGCAGCGTCATGAGGAAGAACCCGACCGGAAGAATAAGCTTGACCGGCCAGCGGACGAGGCCGCCGGCGTTGGACGACATTTCGTCGATCCGCCAGGAGTCCACGAACCAGGGCCAGGTGAAGTAGATCAGGATCAGGCAGATCGGGAGAAGAAAGAACAGGCAACCGAGGATATCAATCCAGATGCGCACGCGCTCGGATACAGAAGAATAGATCAGGTCCACGCGCACATGCTCATTCACCTTGAGCGTGTAGGGCCCTCCCAGCAGGACCATCCCAGCGAACATGTACCACTGCACTTCAAGCCAGGCATTGGAGCTTGCACTGAATGCATAGCGGCTCGCGGCATTACCGGCGCTGATCAGGCAGGCCAAGAGAACGAGCCAGTTCGCTACCTCCCCGAAGCGATCGTTCACGAAGTCGATAACCCGGGTGAGCCTAAGCAGAGCGTTCAAGCGTCATCCTTGTCGCACGCTCCGATGAGATCGGAGGGGCTCGCGGCAGTACGGCCAAGCTTCAAGGACATTCGTTGACGCGCGCGCAGACGTCAACCGTTTGTTTGGCGACGACCATCAGCTAGCCACTAGTGTCCCGATTCCGAAGTTCGCCTCAGTGTGCGGCACGCTCGTTTGCGAACTTCGGAATCGCAGGACACTAGCAACTTATTGATCTAGTGTGGCTTTGGTTCAGAAGTCCGCATCTCGGACTTGCTGCATGAATGATGCGGACTTCTGAACCGCCACACTAGTCGTCGGCTCGCGCGGGATCAGCCGCCGGTGACGCTCATGTGGCGGGACAATGCTGGACGCTGGTGGCGGCGGTCGATGACAAAATCGTGCCCCTTGGGCTTGCGCGAGATCGCTTCCTCAATCGCCGCATGCAGCAGGTCATTGCCTTCCGATGCGCGCAGGGGCGAGCGCAGATCAGCGGCATCCTCCTGGCCCAGGCACATGTACAGCGTGCCGGTGCAGGTCACGCGCACGCGGTTGCAGGATTCGCAGAAATTGTGTGTGAGCGGAGTGATGAATCCCAGGCGCCCGCCGGTCTCCGCGACGTTGACGTAGCGCGCGGGGCCTCCGGTGCGATAGTCGATGTCGGTGAGCGTGAAGCGCTCGGCTAGGCGTGCCCGCACCATCGAGAGCGGAAGGTATTGATCGAGCCGGCCCTCGCCGACATCGCCGAGCGGCATCACCTCGATGAGCGTGAGCTCCATGCCACGGCCGTGCGCCCATTGCAGCAGGGCCGGCAGCTCGTCCTCGTTCACGCCTTTGAGCGCGACCGCATTGATCTTCACCTTAAGGCCGGCCGTCTGCGCCGCATCGATGCCGGCAAGCACCCGATCGAGATCGCCCCAGCGCGTGATGGCGCGAAACTTGTCCGGGTCGAGCGTATCGAGTGAGATATTGATGCGGCGCACGCCATGGCTCGCAATCTCGCGGGCATATTTCGGCAGCTGGGACCCATTGGTGGTGAAGGTGAGCTCGTCCAGCGTGCCGGAGGAAAGATGCCGCGCGAGCGCGGCGACAAGCGTCATGATCCCCCGCCGAACCAGCGGCTCTCCGCCCGTGAGGCGCAGTTTCCTCACGCCGCGCGCGATGAACGCGCTGCATAGGCGGTCGAGCTCCTCAAGGCTCAGGAGATCGGCCTTCGGCAGAAATGTCATGTTCTCCGACATGCAATAAACGCAGCGGAAATCGCATCTGTCGGTGACCGACACCCGCAGATACGTGATGGCGCGTCCAAACGGATCGATCAGCCCCGATCCTTGCTGTCGCAGCCCGGGATTTTCAGCAACTTGCATCTTTATTCAGCTCTTGGGCACACTTCCGCCGCGGCAAAGACGCGCAGCGGCGGCAGCCTTGCTGGAGCGACCACCTGCCGCCCTTACCGCGGTCGAACAGCCGGCGCAAACCGTTCGCCCGACCGCTTATGGCGTTATGTGGGAATTCTGACGAATATCGGCCAGCCGGTAAAGGCGCGCGCCGCTGTTATTTTGGCGGTTCCGGCCACGGATAGCTGGTGGCCGAAGGTGCTGCCTCGGCGCCAGGTGCTGCGGTGGGGGCGGCCGCAGCAGGCGGGGCAGAGGGTGCCGCCGATGCAACCGGCGAGCTCACCTTTGCTGTCACCGCGGCAGGCTTCTTCTTGAGGTGCTTCTTTGCCGGTGCGGGAGCAGCCGCCCGCAGCTCGACAAAGACGGGATTGGGCGCGAGGTGCGGCGAGCTGAATGTGCCCCCTCCCTCAGGGCGCACCGAGACGGTCTGGGGCTGATAACCGCCGAGCGTAAACGTCGCGGAAAGCTCCGGAGCCGCCTGCACGGCGAGCTCACATGGGGTGCGGCAGCTCTGGCCTGCGGAGGTCTTCACCTCCGCGCCGGGCGGCTCGGACTCGAAACGCACCGACTCCGTCGACGGCGAAGAGCTGAAAAAGTTCAGGCTTGGCATCGATGCAGAGCACGCAGCGACAGTTAGTCCGCATGCGATGACGGCTAAGATTCGACCCATTGTCCGACCCCACACCAGGACGGCATGACTGCCGCCTACCCCAAGAGGGTGCATCCGACCGGCCGCCAGGCACTGTGACCCGGTACCGCCCCTTCTGCACGCAGGCCAAGCTCGGCCCGAAGTGTGGCGGGGATAAGGTAGATGCAGAAAGATGGTCAATTCGCGGTAACTGGTGTGGCTTTGCTGTCGGCGAGAAGACCCAAAACGGTGTCTGGGAGGTCGGCGAGGCGCGCGATGACGCGATCAGGGCGCAATAGAGCGACAGGCGTGTCGGTATAACCATACTCCACCCCGATCACCGGCACACCGGCAGCCCTCGCCATGGCAATATCGTTAATGGAATCGCCGACCATGATCGCTGGATCTGCTGCCGCTCCGGCCTGGATGATGGTTTTCCGCAACAGATCGGGGTCGGGTTTTTGCAATCCAAACGTGTCTCCTCCGCATATTACAACGAATCGCTGCGTCAAGCTGAACGTCTCCAAGAGGCGGCGCGCCAGCCATTCCAGCTTGTTCGTACAGATGGCGAGCCGGCAGCCGCTCTCGACAAGCCGGTCGAGCGCAGGCTCAAGCCCGGCAAAGGGTCGCGAAAGGTCAGCAATATGAGCCGCGTAATGCGCAACGAAGTCCCGCACGAGTAACTCGAGCTTTGCGGCAGGCAGGTTGCGTCCTTGGGCTGCCAGAGCACGTTCAATCAATTTCCGCGTACCGCCGCCGACCATGTTGCGGGCCGCGGCGTAAGGGATACCGGGCAAGCCGATCCGCGCGAGCACAAGATTGAGCGTCGCGACCAGGTCGGGGGCGGTATCGACCAATGTACCGTCGAGATCGAAAACAACGATCGCGGACACCATGGTTTGCGATGGCTAGCGGTCCCCCGCAGGCCTGGCAAGGCTTGGAGGTCACAAGGCTTGGAGGTCGCAAGGCTTGGAGGTCGCAAGGCTTGGAGGTCGCAAGGCTTGGAGGTCAAACGGCGTTGTCGATAGGGGGACTATGCTCGCAGGCACGAGGGCGCTAATGCATCGTTCGACTATCCGGCGAGGGGGGATCCGGGCGCGAATGCTTCGCCTCTGCAGGGGACGCTACCCCGCCATGACTTTATCCTGACATGAGTGAGCAAGCCGTTTCGGCAGCGACAGGCGTCGAGCTGCAAAAGCGCGCGGCCGCAGCCGCTGCGCTCGAGCTTGTCCGTCCCGGCATGCGGCTTGGCCTCGGGACGGGTTCGACCGCGCATCATTTCGTCGAGCTGCTGGGCGAACGGGTGGGCGCCGGATTACGTGTGGTGGCGGTTGCGACGTCCGAGGCGACACGAAAACAGGCGGAGCGACTGGGCGTGCCGCTCACGACGCTCGATGAGACGCCAGAGCTCGATTTGACCATCGATGGCGCCGACGAGATTGCGCCTGACCTCGCCCTGATCAAGGGAGGCGGAGGCGCATTGCTGCGGGAAAAGATTGTTGCCTCCGCCTCTGCTCGCATGATTGTCATCGCCGATGAATCGAAATGGGTCTCCGCATTGGGCCGGTTTCCGCTGCCCGTCGAGGTGGCACCCTTTGGGCTCGCTGCCACGCGGCGCAAGGTCGAAGCAGCGGCAGCTGCCGCAGGCTGCCCGGGGCCGGCGCTGCTGCGGCGCGGCCGCGACGGCCACGCTTTCGTCACGGATGGTGGGCACTGGATTCTGGACGCTTCATGCGAGCGGATCCCGGATCCGAAATGGCTCGCCGATCGCCTGGACGCAACCGCAGGGGTGCTCGAGCACGGCCTGTTTATCGGACTGGCGGACACGGTTGTTCTTGCGGGACCGGGCGGCGTGCGCGTCGTCGAGCGGCCTTGAGCTCACGTCAGAAGGAGAGATTCATGCGGAGTCACGCGACGATCGGCGCCGTTTTCGCCGGAATGCTTGGGCTTAGCCTTATCTTGTATCCCGAGATGGGAAGTGCCCAGCAACCTTCAGCCTCCGCAATGGCCACTGCCACTGAGCTCGCCACGCTCAAGGGCGCCAAGGCAATATTCGAGCCGATGATGGTAGGCATGGTCGAGAAGGCCAAGGGAATGTTTCTGCAGACCAACCCGATGCTGGGAAAGGATCTCAACGAGGTGGCTGCCAAGCTGCGCCTCGATTACGTGCCGCGCAGCGCCGAGCTGGTAGCGCAGACGGCGCGGCTCTACGCAACCCGCTTCAGCGAGCAGGAGCTCAAGGACGCGGTCGCCTTCTACAAGTCGCCGCTCGGGCGTAAGCTGCTCACGGAGGAGCCCGCAATCACCGACGAGTCCTTGCGCTACGCGAGCGGCTGGGCCGAAAAGGTCTCGGAGGAGATCGTGGGCAAGATGCGCGCTGAGATGAGAAAGCGCGGTCACGAAATCTAGACATGAGCAACAACGTCGACCTGTTCGTCATCGGAGCAGGCTCGGGCGGTGTGCGGGCGGCCCGGATCGCGGCCGGACATGGCGCGCGCGTGATGATCGCGGAGGAATACCGGGTCGGCGGGACCTGCGTGATCCGGGGATGCGTACCGAAGAAGCTTCTCGTCTACGCGGCGCGCTTCCGTGACGAGTTTGAGGACGCCGCCGGGTACGGCTGGACCCTCGACCAGCCGGTGTTCGACTGGGCGAGGCTGATTGCGAACAAGGACCGGGAGATTGCGCGCCTCGAAGCCGCCTATGTGACAACGCTGGAGCGTGCCGGGGTGACGCTGGTACGAAGCCGCGCGGTGATCGAGGACGCGCACACGGTGCGCCTTCCGGCAAGCGGCGAGAAGGTGCGCGCCGGAACAATTCTCATCAGCACCGGCGCGGCACCCCACCTGGGTGCCGATATTGCCGGCCTGCAACAGGTGATCTCGTCAAACGAGGCGTTTCACCTCGAGCGCCTCCCCGGGCATATCCTGATTCAGGGCGGCGGCTACATCGCGGTGGAGTTTGCCGGCATTTTTCGCGGGCTGGGTTCGCAGGTCACGCTGGTGTACCGGGGCGACAACATCCTGCGCGGTTTCGACGATGACGCGCGCGAGCACGTGCGGGCGGAGATGGAGCGGCGCGACATCACGGTTATCACGCGGCAGACCGTCGATGCCGTGGAGCAGGTGGAGCACGGGTTTTGCGTCGCGCTTTCGAGCCGCAAATCCTTCACGGTGGATTGCGTGATGTTCGCGACCGGTCGCCGGCCGAATGTGACCGGCATCGGGCTTGAGGCAGCGGGCGTCGAGATCGCGAAGAACGGTGGCATCGCCGTCGACGAGCTCTCGTGCAGCTCGGTTCCCAGCATCTACGCCGTCGGCGACGTGACGAACAGGATCAATCTCACGCCGGTGGCGATCCGTGAGGGCCACGCCTTCGCCGATACCGTATTCGGCGGCAGGCCCACGGCGGTCGATCACAGCAATGTGCCGACCGCCGTCTTCTCCGAGCCCGAGCTTGGTGCGATCGGGCTGACCGAGACGGTGGCGCGCGAGCGCCTTGCCAGGGTCGACATCTACAAGACCTCGTTCCGCCCGATGAAAATGTCGCTTGCCGGGCGCGACACGCGTGCGTTTTTCAAGCTCGTGGTCGACGGCGAGACCGATCGCGTGGTCGGCTGCCACATCGTGGGTCCCGACGCGGCCGAGATGATCCAGCTCGTTGGCATTGCCATCAAGATGAAGGCCACCAAGGCCGATTTCGACGCGGTGATGGCGGTGCACCCCACCGCCGCCGAGGAGCTCGTGACGTTGCGCGAGAAGGCCGTGAGCTACCGCCGCGAGGCGGCAGAGTAGGCGCCAGCCGCATCAGTTGTGGCGCGCATGAGCGCAGCGGCGATACGTCAGTCCGGAAATTTGCTTCACCTCATCCGGGTTGCCAGGCTGGTAACATTCCGGCGAGGTCGTGTATAAGCCGCGGGACTGAAAAATTCCCGCGTATCGTGGGTGGTGGTGTAGGGGAGGGCGGTCATGCCCGAGCGGTGGACACGCGACAGCTGGCGCAAGAGACCTGTCATGCAGGTGCCGGATTATCCTGACAGGGCAGCGCTCGCCGCCGTGGAGCAGCAGCTTGCGACATTTCCGCCGCTCGTGTTTGCCGGCGAGGCGCGCAATCTCGAGGCGGCGCTCGGGCGCGTCGCGCTGGGCGAGGGTTTTTTGCTGCAAGGCGGCGATTGCGCCGAGAGTTTCTCCGAGCCGAGCGCCAATAACGTCAGCGCCAACAATATCCGCGATTACCTGCGCGTGTTTCTGCAGATGGCGGTGGTGCTCACTTATGGCGCCGCTTTGCCCGTGGTCAAGGTCGGCCGCATTGCCGGCGAGTTTGCCAAGCCGCGCTCGTCGCCGACGGAGAAACGAGGTGGCGTGGAGCTGCCAAGCTACCGTGGCGACATCATCAATGGCGTCGACTTCAGTGCGGAAGCGCGCCGGCCTGACCCGGCGCGGCAGGTCGAGGCCTACCGCCATTCCGCGGCCACGCTCAATCTCCTGCGCGCCTTCGTCCACGGCGGCTATGCCAACCTCGCCAATGTGCGCCAGTGGACGCTGGGTTTCGTGAAGGATTCTCCGCAATCGCATCATTACGAGGAGCTGGCGGACCGCATCTCCGAGGCGCTCAGCTTCATGCAGGCCTGCGGGCTCGATCTCGAGAGCCATCCCGAGCTCAAGAGCACCGATTTCTACACCAGCCACGAGGCGCTGCTGCTCGGTTACGAGCAGGCGATGACGCGCGAGGATTCCACGCGTCCCGGCACGTTCTGCTGTACCACGGCTCACATGCTGTGGATTGGCGATCGAACGCGGCAGCCGGACGGCGCGCATGTGGAGTTCTGCCGCGGCATCAGCAACCCGCTTGGACTGAAATGCGGCCCGTCCAGCAAGGTCGACGAGATGCTGCGACTGCTCGATATTCTCAACCCGGAGAACAAGCCGGGAAGGCTTACCCTCATTGTGCGTCTTGGCGCCGATAAGGTCGCCGATCAGCTTCCAGCGATGATCCGTGCCGTGCAGCGCGAGGGCAAGATCGTGCTGTGGTCGTGCGATCCCATGCATGGCAATACCATCACGTCTGAAACCGGCTACAAGACGCGGCCGTTCGAGCGCATCCTCTCGGAGGTGAAGACGTTTTTCGCGGTTCACCGCGCCGAAGGGACGCATGCCGGCGGCGTGCATCTGGAGATGACGGGGCAGAACGTCGCCGAGTGCACGGGTGGGGCGCGCATGATCACGGATGCGGATTTCAAGGACCGCTACCACACGGTTTGCGACCCCAGGCTCAATGCCGAGCAGTCGATCGATCTTGCTTTCCTGCTCGCCGACCTGCTCAAGGCGGAGCGCACGTCAAGAGTGCGGCCGCTGCCGGCAGCCGCCGGACTGTGACATTGTTGTGATGGGGTAGGTTGGGCACCAGGGCGTTTACGCCCGTCTTCGCGGGCTATGGCGAGACCCAACGGCGCGTGGTGAGATGTTGGGTCTCGTGAAGAACTCGACCCAACCTACCTTGCTATCTGACCACCAGCACCGGGCAGGGTGCGAGGTGCACGATGTGGTCCGCGCGGCTGCCT
>Ga0306920_100008636_pt1 | contig 13529 bp, 14 predicted proteins | sample flu12Cox44000170_FD_204666 | JGI IMG/M metagenome (GOLD analysis project Ga0306920, IMG submission 204666) | Lab enrichment of tropical soil microbial communities from Luquillo Experimental Forest, Puerto Rico - flux4day.12C.oxic.44.000.170 (v2)... | ecosystem: Environmental > Terrestrial >... | reverse complement strand
TACCATTTTTATGGAGACGACGATCCGACCGAAAGCGCCGACCCGAACCGGAACAATCGCTGGGACGATTTCTTCAAGGATTATCTTCGACTCGGGTTGCTCGACATCAACAGACTCGCGCGTGGTGAAAGACCAACCGGACTCGCTGGCAGCACTCCGGACGAAGCGGTCGCAAGACTTCGGAAGGCGTTTCGCAACCGCTCGTTCGGCGATGGAGGTTACCTCGACAACAAACCGTTCAGCTACGCCACCTCGATGTTACGCCGCCGCTACGCAGATTGCGTTGTCGATCGAAAACTTCTCTACGTGGAACCGACGCCAGAGCATCCGGAATTAGCGCCGCGCCAACCGCGGCCGCGCCCGGATTTCGCCGAAAACGTCGTCGCTGCGGTACTGGATTTGCCCCGGCAGGAAACGATCCGCGAAGACATCGAGCGGATCGACGAGCGGAACCAAATGCTGAATCGCATCGCGACATTCGCCCGAAATGTTGATGAAGATGTAATCCTTCTGACAAAACGCGAAGAACCGCTCGATCACGGAGGATTTCGCAAGGCGTATCTGGACAAGATGATTAACATCTACGGTGTCAATTACGGCGCCTATCATCGTTTGAAGGTTGAGGAAATTACGAGTCTGCTTGCCGAGATTCTGGCGCGCGCTCTCGGTCACGATCCGGAGTCCGACGCCACTGCTGCGATCTGCAAACTGGTTGTGGCTTGGTGCCGCAAACCAGCTGAGAAGACTGATGCGGACAACGAGCACCTCGCGGCACCGGCGAAGCTTCTCTTACCGCGGATGCAAAACGCTGCCCCGCCAACCAATTGGATCAGAGATTTCCGTGCCCAGCTCGTGAAAATCAAGCGGGACAAAATCGCGAACGCGCTCGCGACGGCGCGCCTGGTCGAAGAAATCTTTTTGATAAAAGGATCCGAGCCTGCGGAGAGGCTCCGCGCGAAGGCTGCCGATTTCGATTTTTCGTGGGAGACGATGCAAAGAATTTTGGCGGAGGATGATCCGAAAGCGTACGAGACACTCGTCGAAGAAGAGTTTAAGCGCCGGAGGAAAAAACTGGGCGATCTAATGCAAATCGTCGAAGAGGTCCTCAAAAAAAGGCAAGGCGCGCAGCTTGAGATCGCCTCCGCGAACGACGTCGATATTGGCGACGGCGCCACCGCGGCGCGCGTGTTCGTGGACTACTATTATCGAAACTTCGTGCTTTACGATCTCGTGACCTATCCAGTGCAGTACGGTACCGGCGCAGGTGAAACTAGCGTTGTGAAAGTTCATCGCCTCAGTCCGGAAGACGCGGGCAGCATCATGGAAGAAACCGCCGGTGGTCTGCGCGAAAAATTGGCCGGACGTACGGTGATGTCCTTCGGCGCGTTTCTCGATCCGCGCTGGCGAACAAACGACATCATTTGGGGACGCTTGGATGGAGCGGAACGGCTGATCGCCGTCAGCTTGCCTGAATCGCTTACGCCGAAAGATCGACAGGCTCTTCTGTTTGAAGCGCATCTGGGCATTTTGTCCGACGAATTCAAAAGTGGAAATGGAGACGCGGTTTGCCGTTTGCTTAGCAACGCGCGGAAGCATCCGCACAAAAACGCGAGCGACGATGCCTATGTGTTCGATTTGATTGCCACCTTCGAAAAGCAAAATCCCGGAATGACCGATGCGCAGCGAAACCTTTTGCGCGTGCCGCAGAAGTTAGATCGACATCTCGAATCGGAAACGGCGCTCAAATATATTTCGCGCTCGACCAACATCACCGGCAACATGTTGTCCGAGCTCGCCGACAGCTACAGATCCAAACCAGCGAAACGCTTCAGCGCATGGGTAGCGCAAGTCGGCACAATTTTGTGGGAATTGATCGCGGTCGCCGTTCCGCAAGGTCTCGGCAGCTTGTTCTTTCGTCACTGGCGCGGATTACTTTACGGCTTCGCGTTCACGCTCATCGTCGCCGGGATTTTGTTCAATAGCAGTGTGAAATTAGTCGGCTGGCAAATTCTCGCGGCCGTCGCGGTGATTCACCTGCTCGTCTCCGGGCTCGACGCGTGGATGGAAAACAAGCGATGGTTTTTCAAAGTTGGTGCGGCGCTAGTGGCCGCGCCGTTCCTTGCATTGGTCGTGCTCGGAGTACTTCATCTGCTCGGTCGCTGGGCGCAAATCCATTTCAATCGCTGGGGGCAGCTCGGGCTTGTCGCGGCGGCGCTGCTTACGCTCCTTTTGTTGTCTGCGATTCCAGCAATCGTGCGCCGGGTGGAAAAACTGCGCGCCACTGCGCGGGAACAGGTTGAGCCCTAGATCGAAAGGAAAATACCCGCACGATCGCGGTAGCGCACGAAAACCATTTTAAGCAAGGCTTTCGTTAGGTTCCGTTCCGACGGAACTGAGTATCATCAAGGCAAGAGAGCAAAAGCCTTGCTGAATTATTTCGTTATTATGGGGAGGAAAAGACAGAACGAAGACAAGCGTTGGTCTGCGCACGTCACCAAGCACAACAACGCGCTCGATTTGGAACAGAAGGTTTTTCGGTCATGTAGTGCTCGAAAAATTGCTGTCGTTAGCACTCGGCGGTAAGGCCTTCGCTCGCGCCGTTAATCGCGACGACATCGTCCGCGACGCGGAGGAACTCGGCATGCCGCTCGACGACGTGATTGCAAACGTAATCGCTGCGCTACAGGCAGACGCATTACGGCTTGGCTTAGCTGGCGCTGGATGCTAGTAAGGCCTTATGCGCTTGAGTCCGCGCACGGGTGCCTTTTTCGCGGCGATAATTCTACTGTTAGGCCTCGACATCGGACACGGCGCGGTGACTCTCGATGCGCTCGGTCTTTATCTAACGAAGAATGGATACGGCGGAGCGCAACTGGTGCAGATTGGAAATTTTTTTCATTTACCCATTCAGGCGAACGGCAAGCCCGGCAACCTCGTTGTCGATACTGGCTCGCCAAGCACGTTGATCTTTCGATCGAGTCTAAGGGGGCTCAATCTCAATGAATCAACGACAGCCGAGGTTGTTAACGGAGCGTTCGGGCGAGACCGCAAGTTTTACGGCCTGACCACGATCAAAGCACTAACCGCTGGCAATTGCACGTTGACCAACGTGCCCGTGGCGGTCGCGTCGGGTAGTGCCGACAGCGCGTTCACGCGCGCGCATTCAAATGGGCTGCTCGGGCTGCGTGAGTTGCTCAATTTTGGCGCCGTCCTCGACCTGCGAAATCATTTGGTTTATCTGCGACCGTCACGGCCAGGCAACAGCATCAGCTCCGGAATCAAATCAATCCTCTTGGGGCAAGGTTACACGGCCGTGCCGCTTCTGCTTAAAGGTAAACACGTTCTTGTTGCTGGCGCATTGAACGGCTTTCCATGTTATTTCATCGTCGATACTGGCGGCTACGTTACCACGTTGGATGTCGATTTTGTCGCACGCGCAAAGTTGAAAGTTACGGACACGCGGCTGATCGCCCAGGGCCTCAGCGGCTCGAGCTCAGTCGGGATCACGAGGTTTCCTTCGCTACAGATCGGCAAGTACCAAATCCAAAATGGAAGCGCTTCAGTGGTTCGCTTCAATCCCGAAGTCTTGCGGTCGTATTCTCTCGTTGCTGGAATAATCGGCGTCGAGTACCTCTCGATGAATCGCGCTATCTTCGATTTCATCAACGGCACCATGTATTTGCGGCCGCGGTGAACTCGCGAAAGCTTTCGGAGTGAATCGCTCAGTTTATTTTCTCGGCAACAATTTCGAGCACCAGAGGAGTCAGCATGAATGAATTGCGATTCTTTTCCGCGCTCGCCAGATCTGCGCGAAGTTTATCGGCGAATTTCTGATCGATTCGTCCCATCTGCATGAGTCGGGGCAGATAACTTTCGATAAACGTGGCAGGCCATTGCCACATGTAATCGTTCGGCATCAGACAAAACACATGTGGCCGGGCTGAGCGAACCACAAAACCATTATCGGCAAGCAGCTCCGGCAACCTCGCTGCGCCGTCGGGTTGGCCACCGGATTCGCACCACGTAGCAATCACGTGTTCGCGGAAACGCTCCTGCATCGGCAGTCTCGGAAAAAAGCGCCAGGTCTCGTAATGACCGTACTCGTGGAAGATGGATAAGCTTCCTTTTGGCATGACGCGGCCAAGTTTTTGAATCAGCAAAGCGGGATTGTCAACGAATGAGACCACCCATCTGCACCAGGCAAAGTCGTAATCGCCTGCGGGCAAATCGTCAGTCATCAAATCGATCTCGTGAATCTGAACGTTGCCTAGCGAATGCGCGCGAAGCATTTCGCGAAGCGCGTTTACAAAATTCCTGGACCGCTCGAGCGCGACGACTCCACCGGTCGGCCCGACGACGTTCGCAAGATCGATAGCTGCGTACCCGGGACCCGCGCCGATATCCAGAACGCGTTTGCCAGCGGTGATACCAGCCCGTTTCCAGCAATCGAGCACAACCCGACGCCACGCGTCGTGTTGCACGCCGAGTCTGGAAATTTCTTCCTCGCGCGTACCGAGAATGTAATCGCGCTCCGCTGCCATCAAGTGACCGTCGCCGATTGCGAAGAGATTACCACGCTATTATTACGCGCCTCGAGCTCGCACTGGTGTTTTTCCGGTAATCGGCGACCTTTGCGATGCGATACCGACTGCCATGGATCACGTAATTCGTCCGCTCGCGGCTGAAGATGAACCCATCCTCTGGGAAATGTTGTATCAAGGCCTGTCCTCCCGCGGTAAAAAGGAGCGTCCATCACGGGACATCGTGCGTCGGCCGGAGTTCTCGCGTTACGTCGAAGGCTGGGGCCGCGCCGGGGACAATGGATTTGTCGCGCATAATAAAAAGGATGGATCACTATTGGGCGCAGTATGGCTGCGGCGACCGCTCGATAAGACTCACGCGCCGCCGGAACTCGCCTTTGCCGTAAAACCGGAGCATCGCAGGCACGGCATCGGGACAGCTCTGTTGACCCAATTGGTCCGGGCGAATCCCGAACAGTCAACGATCTGCCTGAGCTTCGTGGCCGGTAAACCGGTGTTACGTCTCTATGAACGGTTCGGATTCAAGGTCGTCGAAAAAAAGCCGGACGCCGTCGTGATGCATCGAGAAGCGTAGGATGCACTGAAACTCACGGCGCGAAAAGCAGCAGCACAAATACAGCAAATAGCAGCAAATGAACAGAGCCCTGCAGGACATTCGTCCTTCTGCTGGTAAACGTAACCACGCTCACAGCGAGCGTTAAGAGCAGAAGTGGTAGATTCCCACCTTGCACACCAAGCGCCACCGATCGTTTTGTGACGAACCCGATCGTGATAACGTTGATATAAGAGTTGACGCCTTGCAGGTTGTAATGTTGCTCGCGATAGCGCAATCCACCCATCAACAGGCAGAGGCCAACGAACCCATTGAGGGCTATCATGATCACACTGAAAACCGAGTCCCGCCCAAGGGTGGGATTATTCTCGCCGTGCAACATCGCGGTAGAAACCACAACGACCTCAATGGTGATCGCCGACAGCGTCAGGATTAAAGTTCCGTAAGGCTCGCCCCACTTGATAGCAAGGCAGTCAGCATGCCGCGCAGCGGATACTGCAGACCAAAGGATAACGGCAAAAAGCCAGATAAAGACAACGATCATCACAACGGGGTGCGCAACGAGTTCGACGAACTGGCTTCCACCTGCGAGAAAGATCGTCGCGGTTCCCAAGCCGATTAGCAGCGCAACCTCTCCGCGTATGGCGTCTCCCAGATGCAGGGCGTTTTTCGCCTCGTGCGCTTGTTCTGCCTTTCCCGACATGCGGGCGAGCATATCGAGACCGCCCTGAAGATGCAATCGCCGCGCGAGGATGGCGCAAGCGTCCTCGCTTGCGATTTGCGCAACGCTTTACCGATGAGCGAGGTCGGCGATGCGAAACGGACGGCTCCGATCAGGCAAGCCCGAGGCAGGCCCTACTTTTTCTTTTGCGCCAGCGGCAGAAATTCTTCGCGTGCGACTTTGCCGTCCTTGACGGTGTAAATTCCCACCTCGGACATCTGCATCCGCTTGTTCGAGGCTTTGTCGGTTACATCGACATCGAACTCCACAACAAAAGTATCGCGAGCAACAAATGGTCCGGTCACTTTCCCGCTGTGCACTTCCATGTTTTTCTCCCACCATTCCGTTTTCCCGCGCACCTGATCGATGCCGCGCATTTCTGCCGGCATGTTTTCCATCGTGTGTGCTTCCACGCTGACGATACCTTTCGCGTAGAGATCATCGACTGCCTTCATCCATTCGCCCTTGCGGCAATACTCCACCAGCTTTGTTGCGACTTCTTCTGTGTTCATTCTTCCTCTTTATTTTTGATTGCGAATTGTTCAACCGATATTTCGCTGACAATTTGCGATTGGCGATCTTTTGGACTGCAGCGACAAGTGGCCGCTTTCAAAGCGCGGACACGTCCGCGCACTCCAAAGCTTTACCCGCCTGCAATCGCCCCGATGATCACAAACGGTTCGGATCCCTTTGCGATCGCATCCGGGAGCGGAGCATCGGGCGATTGATGAGATAAATCTTCGCCACAACCGAAAAATCGAACCATTGGCCGGCGAAGTTGCGTAACGTGATCACGTATCGTTCCACGAAGCATCGGATACCTCGCTTCAAGCGCGTCGAGCACCGAACGCTGAGTCACAGAAGTCTTAACCTCAAGTTCTGTTTCGTCATTGACGCGCGCGAGCGTGCGCAGATGCGGCGGAAGAATGACGCGGATCATGTTTCAAATTTCGACAAACTGACGTGATTCGTTATGTGGTCACATCGTTACATCGGATCACGATTTAACCATTCAACGGTTCAACGGTTTAACCCGGCGAAGCCAGCGTTTGCACTTCAACCGAAAGCACTGCCGGCAAATCGCGCACGATGGCCTTCCAGCTATCTCCCGAATCGGCGGATGCGTAAACCTGGCCGCCAGTCGTTCCGAAGTAAATGCCGCACGGCTCGAGCGAATCGACCGACATCGCATCGCGCAGCACGTTGACGTAACAATTGCGTTGCGGCAGACCCTTGGTCAGCGCTTCCCATTCGTTACCGCCTGCCCGGCTCCGGTACACGCGCAATCTGCCCTTGAGCGGATAATGCTCGGAATCGCTCTTGATCGGCACGACATAAATTGTTTCCGGCTCGTGCGCGTGCACGTCGATCGGAAATCCGAAATCAGTCGGTAAATTTCCGCTCACCTCCTGCCATGAATCGCCGGCATTGTCGCTGCGCATCACGTCCCAATGTTTTTGCATGAACAACGTGTTCGGCCGCGACGGATGGAACGCGATCCGGTGTACGCAGTGGCCGACTTCCGCTGTCGGGTCCGGAATGTATTGCGAATGCAGCCCGCGATTGATCGGTTTCCAGGTTTTGCCTCTGTCATCTGTGCGAAACGTGCCGGCAGCGGATATCGCGATGGAAATTCGATTCGGATTACTCGGATCGAGAAGAATCGTGTGCAAACACATGCCGCCCGCGCCCGGCTGCCATTTCGGACCGGTATCGCTACCGCGCAATCCGGCGAGTTCATGCCACGATTTCCCGCCGTCCTTTGATTCAAACAACGCGGCATCTTCCACGCCTGCGTAAACGTGATCGGCATCATGGAGTGATGGTTCCAAGTGCCAGACGCGTTTGAATTCCCAGGGGTGTTGTGTACCGTCGTACCACTGGTGGGTCGTGAGTGGCTTCCCGGTTTCAGGCGAACTGTCGTAAACGAACTTGTTGCTTTCTCCTTTGGGCATGCCGTCCGGACTTTTCAATTCTTCCGGACTGCTGCCCGGTGTGTTCCAAGTTTTGCCACCGTTGTCCGATCGCTGAATGATCTGCCCAAACCAACCACTGGTCTGCGAGGCGTAGATTCGATCGGGATTAACCGGCGAACCTTTCACGTGATAAATCTCCCAGCCCGCGAAATGCGGACCGCTGACTTTCCATCGTTTCCGCGCGCCATCCGAAGTCAGGATGAACGCGCCCTTCCTCGTGCCAACTAAAACTCGAACTTTGCTCATAGTTTAGATTTCTAACCGCGGATTACGCGGATCGCACGGATTCATTTTGAAGATTCAGTGTTTCTTTTTAATCTCGCTCTGTCATCGTGGGTCTGTGCCATCCGCGCTTTGACCAGCGTTTTCACCAGTGCCACGGGCAGCGGGTTATCGGGCGAGAAGCGAGTTGTCCCTTTGCCGATCTGAAAACCCTTTAGATCGCTGCGAAATTTTTTCAATGTCGCCGAACTCCCTGGATAAAACGCGCAATGTTTCGCCCATGCGCCGAAGAAAACCAGCGCTCGTCCTTTTAAGCGAAATGCGGGAATCCCATAGCTGATGCACTCCTCCGCATTCGGCACTGTAGCGTGAATCGCGCGGCGAAGTTTCTCCAGAGCAACCCGCTGGCCAGGGTTCACGCCCGCGAGATACTCGTCGATCGTCTCAAGTTTTGGTTTCGCGGACGCCATAAAAGCCATTTCGTATTCTCATTCTGAGCGGAGCGAAGAACCTCTGATCGTCTGTGGATGAGTAGCGGAAAATTCTGCCGACCTTCGAATTTGTGAAAATAGAGGTGTAGAACCTCGCCGGTTCTTCGGCCTGATGATAAAACCACAAAAACGGGATTATCTTTTGCATAAATCTGTTGGGCTTCGTTCTTTCCAATGTATGACGAACGGACCGAGACGCTCAGGACGACGTTAACAAATTATTTGGCTCATCCACTCGCGCTCATCATCAGGCAAGGGTTCTTGCGGAAATAACCGGTAACGGCAGCAAGCTATCGCTCTTCCTTCCCTGGGATTACTAGGACAAGTCGGACGAACTGCACCATCGCCCCCATCAGATGGACGAAGATTCCGGCGAAAAATGGCCAAAACGAGTTCAGCACCGCGAGGTTGTAAAATTGCAAGAGAAGAACCGCACTTGCGAGGGCGAATAACGGGTAGAAAACGATCTTGCTCACGGCTTTAAACTCTGCGGAAGAGAGTGTGCGCCTCCTCTTGATACTTGTGATGGCGAATGGAATTTGGCAGACCGCCGCAAACCCGCTGCACCAGCGCCAGATCGACTCCGGTGGTGGTTTCAGTGTGAGCAGGAACATTGCGAAGAGCGAGTAAGCGAGCGGGAAGACCGAATTGCTCAGCAACAGCCGGAGCCGAAATTTATCAATCCGCGACCACTCATGCACTGATTCGCGCCGGAAAACGACCACTACACCCGCAAACCCTGCTAGGGCGACAGCGATTTGTGCGGCTGCGCTGAGAATTTCAAGTTCCACGGAAATTTCGTTTTAGCGCGAAGTGAGACCTGATGCGACGAAAAGCTTTGCGGCTCTCTGAAATCTCCCGCGTGCCAGCTGACCTAGATCAGACGATGCCGTTTGAATTTACGAACTTCCCGCGATCCAAGCCGCGGCGATAAGGCAGATGGCAACGGCGCCCGAGAAGATTAGCGGCACCATGAAGAAGTATTTCCAACTCAAGAACGTGACTACGACGAAGCACGCTGCGAGGCTCCAGGTGATGACTGGCATCGCCGACAGAGACGCTTTGGGAAGGCCTCCAAGTTGCCACGACAGGACTGCGGTGAAGACCAGAAGCACCGTGACGAACAGCCCGAAGCCAGTGTAGAAATCCCAATATGTGCGGCTTAGCCCTTGAACGTCGAAGTGCGTTGATCGCAACGCCCCGATAATCGAATCTACTCCCCAACGGGGATCGACCCTTCGGAAGCCCAGAGTATGTCCTAGCGCAAAGAGGATCAGCAGGACGGAACTGATACGGTAAAGCAGGGATGCTTTCATAAGGAGATTCAGGATTCTGCGCGCCATATTAGGGGTCACTCATGCCAAGCGCAATAAGCGATTGTTTAACGGAATATTTGGCGAAGACGACCGGTTCGCTTTTCTCGCGCGATATTGCGTTACATATGCAAGCCCATCCGATGGTTAAACAGCAGGATTTGGTTGAACCAGAGCAGTTCCGTTTCAAGGACGACGGCGTTTTCCCAAACAGCGTCCTGCCTTTGCTGGTTTATCGGCAAGCATTCACAACGGAGGCGGAAGATCGCGCTTCCAGTATTGAACAATGCCTTGCTGAGAACGACTGGACCAATTCATGGCGAAATGGCGTTTATTCCTTCGCTCATTATCACAGCACAACGCATGAAGCGCTGGGAGTCTATTGTGGTGCTGCGACGCTACGACTCGGCGGCGAGCACAGCAGGGACATCGAGGTGCATGCCGGCGACGTGATCGTGATTCCAGCCGGCGTGGCTCACCGAAAAATCAGCGCCAGTGCGGACTTTGCCGTTGTTGGAGCTTACCCGTGTGGACGTGAATGGGATTTGCTTCGAGGCCGTCCGGGCGAGCGACCCAGAACCGATCACAACATCGCGGCTCTGCCAATTCCGGACAACGATCCAATCTACGGCGCCGACGGCCCGCTACGACAGATTTGGAAACATAAATAGCGCTGTCATGTTGAGCGAAGCGAAACATCTTTGGCGATTCCGTTGGCGGTCGGTCCAAAATTAATCCGAGATTCTTCGCTTCGCTTAGAATGACATTTTAAAATCGCTTCTAAGATTAAAAGATGATGTCAACGCGGGACGCGCCAGCAGCCACAAAATTTCGCGCACTTCACGAATCCGGATGCTTCGTGCTTCCAAATCCATGGGATATCGGAACGGCAATTTATCTCGCGCGCCTCGGATTCAAAGCCCTCGCCACCACTTCGGCAGGCTTCGCGTTTTCGCGAGGCAAACCCGATGGCGGCGTCCCACGCGACGAAATGCTCGCGCACATCCGCGAAATTGTCGCAGCAACCGCGTTGCCAGTGAACGCAGATTTCATTGCCGGCTACGCCGATGATCCCGAAGAGGTCGCAGCCAACGTCCGACTCTGTGTCGCAACGGGCGCTGCTGGTCTATCGATCGAAGACAATACAGGTCGCGCGGATTCGCCGTTGTATGAAAAGCAACTTGCGGTCGAGCGTATTCGCGCCGCACGCGCTACGATTGACGCTTCGAACACCGGAGTCGTGCTAACCGGTCGCTGCGAAGCGTGGCTGGTGCACGATCCCGATCCATTGCATACCGTCCTCGAACGACTCTCTGCCTACGCCGAAGCCGGCGCCGATTGTCTCTATGCGCCAGGCGTTAGTCAACCGGATGAGATTGCGCAGATCGTGAAGACGGTCACGCCGAAACCCGTGAACATCCTCGTCTCTGGATTCAATTATCAGCTATCAGTCTCTCAACTGGCTAATCTCGGCGTGCGCCGCGTCTCGGTCGGCTCCGGCCTTGCGCTCGCTGCGTGGGGCGCATTTCTTCGCGCCGCGCAAGACATCAAAACAAACGGCACGTTCAATCTCCTGGCCAATAACGCTCCCTCCGCCGATTTGAACGGCCTGTTTCGGCAAAGAACGTGATCGCAATGGTCAGTTCTTCCGGAAATGGTCCTCCCACTTCATTCCGCTTTAAATTATGATTGCCAGCGTGGTTGCTATTCCTTAGCAATAAACAAGCTCAAAGGAACCTCTCTATGACAATCGGCTGATGTTCATTGGTGCTGTCATTCTAATCGGGATCTTTGCGCTCGTGTTCGTCATTGGCCGATACAACGCGCTCGTCACATTGCGCAATCGTTACAAAAACGCGTATTCGCAGATTGATGTTCAACTTAAACGGCGCTACGACCTCATCCCGAATCTGGTCGAGACCGTCAAAGGTTGTCTCCAGCATGAGCGAGGAACACTCGAAGCCGTCATCACCGCCAGGAATGCTGCTGTCTCAGCCAATACGCGCGCCGCGTAAAATCCGGGCGACGCTTCTGCCATGAAAGACATTTCTTCGGCCGAAAGCGCATTGTCCGGCGTCATGGGCCGATTGTTTGCGTTGGCGGAGGCGTATCCGAATCTCAAGGCGAACGAGACAATGATGAGTTTGATGAAAGAACTGACTTCGACCGAGAACAAAGTCTCTTTCGCGCGTCAGGCTTACAATGATGCGGTAATAGCCTACAACACCCGCCGCGAAGTTTTTCCAACCAATTTCATCGCGAACACGTTCAATTTCGGCCCGGCTGAACTATTCGTCATCGAGAAGCCGGAACAAAAAGAAGCGCCGAAAGTCGCGTTCTAGATCAGCTTCACCAAATTCGCCCGTGGACTTCTTCGAACGCCAGGATGAAGCCCGACGGCATACGAAGCTCCTGATTTTTTACTTTGCCGCCGCTGTTCTGTCGCTTGTCATCGTTATCAACGTCGCCGTCTGGCTGATCCTCGGGGGCCTGGCGGTCGGGCCAAAGTCCGAGCTGCTGTTCTGGATAACAAGTGGAACGCTCGTCGTGATTCTGACGGGCAGCGTCTTCAAAACATTGCAATTGGCCAGTGGCGGCAGCGTGGTCGCCGAATTGCTGAGCGGGCGTTTGATTGATTCCAACACCAGCGACGCCGACGAACGCAAACTACTGAATGTGGTAGAAGAAATGTCTATCGCGTCCGGCGTGCCTGTCCCGCAGGTTTACGTCATGGACGATGAACTGGGAATTAACGCATTTGCTGCGGGACATTCCACAAGCGACGCGGCCATCAGCGTGACGCGCGGCTGTATGAGATTACTTTCGCGTGACGAATTACAGGGAGTCATTGCCCACGAGTTTAGCCACATTCTCAATGGCGACATGCCGCTTAACTTACGCCTCATAGGTCTCGTCTTTGGAATTCTTTGCCTGACCGTTATCGGTCGGGTGCTCATTCAGACGCGTGCGCGCAAGAATCCGCTGCCTTTGGTTGGGTTGGCGCTCATTGTCGTTGGGTGGGCGGGCGCGTTCTTCGGTCGATTGATCCAAGCTGCCGTTAGCCGTCAGCGCGAGGGCCTCGCCGACGCTGCGGCTGTGCAATTCACACACAATCCCGCCGGCTTGGCGGGCGCACTGAAGAAAATTGGCGGACTCGCTTACGGTTCCCGAATCGAATTCCCGCATGCGGAAGAAGCCAGCCATCTGTTTTTCGCAGACGGTTTGGGCAACTCACTTTTCTCTACGCATCCGCCATTAACCGAACGCATTCGCGCTTTGGATCCGAACTTTGAGGGCAAATTTCCACACGTGACAGAAGAGTCAGCTTCCGCGATCCCGCCTGCGCCGCAGGCATCTGCGACAGCGGAAATTCCCACCGTCCATGCTGGCGCGGGTCGATTTGTGGCACAGCATGCAGTTGTTGCAAACATCGGCCAAGCAACAACGCAGCATCTGGCTTACGCGGCAGATCTTCGCCACACGATTCCGACGGCGATCGAAGCCGCTGCGCGCGATCCGTTCGCGGCCAGCGGACTGGTTTGCGCACTTCTCCTCTCGAGCAAACCGTCCGTGCACGAGAAACAATTCGAAATCCTCGCCAGCGCGGCGTCCGAAGCCATGCTGAACGAAACCGCGCGAATCTGGCCTGAAGTTCAAGTCATGCCGGTGGAGGCCAAAATTCCTTCGCTTGACCTCTCACTGCCTGCGCTGC
>Ga0306920_100008635_pt1 | contig 13530 bp, 17 predicted proteins | sample flu12Cox44000170_FD_204666 | JGI IMG/M metagenome (GOLD analysis project Ga0306920, IMG submission 204666) | Lab enrichment of tropical soil microbial communities from Luquillo Experimental Forest, Puerto Rico - flux4day.12C.oxic.44.000.170 (v2)... | ecosystem: Environmental > Terrestrial >... | reverse complement strand
CACCCTGGTGGTCGGTTTGTTGAAGTTCGTAAATTCGCCCTCCCAATGCTTGGGTTCGTACTCGTCCGGCAAAGATGCGCGAAGACCCAGGGCAACCATCGGTCGTCGCGTGAAGCTGCACCCTACCAAAGATTAGATTAGCTTTGTCCGACACCCGACGCGTAAGCACCGGCTGCAGTGGCTTTTTCCCTGCGTCCGCAACAAGCACATATCCGATCGCCGCAAACGCTAAGTAAAGCAGAACTGGCCAGTGCCCGCCAACGATCCAGTGCGTCCAAGGCGTATAAGCTAGGAGCGCTCCTAGATCAGCACTGACGGCAAGTATGCAATTCCCTTGACTCTTCAAACCTTTTCGATACAGTATTCTTGGTCTTCTGGATTTGGGGGTAACATCAGCTACGGGTTTGAACCGAAATGTTTTGAAAGTAGTGGAGTTCTTATACATTTCTTTTTCTCAAGGTCACGTTGAAGCCACGCACGTTCGAGCTCATTGCGCGGACTGACATCCAAGAGGTGCGAACTCGATGGCACCGAATACCTCAATTACGGTGCTAGCTCACGATTACGCCAACGGTGACAAAGGCGCCTTGAATCGCCTGCTTCCTTTGCTTTACGCCGAGTTGTGCCGCATAGCGCAAAAGCACTTGCGCGACGAGCGGCCGGGTCACACACTGCGGCCTACGGCCGTAGCGCATGAGATATATGCGAGACTCTCGGTTCAATCTGCGCCGGACGTTCGCGATCGCATCCATTTCCTTGGCGTTGCCGCAGAAGTGATGCGACAAATCCTCATCGATCGCGCCCGTACCAGGTACGCACAGAAACGCGCCGGCCGGCAGGAGAAACTTTTCATTGAGGAAGCGCAGGATGCTTGCCTGGAAAAGCCGGCCATCATGGTGCGAGTCGATGATGCGTTAAACGAACTCGCGCGTCACGATCCGCGCAAGGCCCGGCTTATTGAGATGCGCTTCTTTGGAGGCCTGACCGCGGAGGAGTCGGCTGCCGCGCTCGATTTGCCAGTCAAAATCGTAGACAAGACCTGCGCGTGGCCCACGCCTGGTTTCAGCGCGAACTGAATCACGTTCAGACGAAGGGAAGGCCCAGCCAGGATAAAGCCCGTATTAGATTCTCGTTATGAGTGATCAGTGGGAACGTATTCAGAGCCTCTTCCTGAAAGCGCTCGATCTCGACCCTGAGGAGCGGGCGTCGTTCCTGGACACCGCTTGTATTGATGACGCGGAATTGCGCCGCGAGGTCGAATCGCTGCTCGCCTATGACGGTAAAGGTGAGCAAATCGCGAATGCGCTCGAAGGAGCCGCGCAATCGTTTTTCTCATCGGTGACCATCAAACCCGGCACAAAAGTTGGAGAATACCAGATACAGAAGCTCATCGGCTCGGGCGGCATGGGCGAGGTTTATCAGGCGCGAGATGTGCGCCTGGCGCGAGATGTGGCCATCAAAGTATTGCCGCCGTTTCTGACAAATGATCCCGATCGCCTTCGGCGCTTTGAACATGAGGCGCAAGCAGCCGCCGCCCTGAATCACCCTAATATTTTGGCCGTGTACCAGATGGGTGTTTACGAAGGCGCGCCCTACATGGTTTCGGAACTGCTCGAAGGCAGTACGTTGCGCGAACAGATGAAACGAGGTCCACTGCCGTCGCGCGCTGCAATTGAATACGGAGTGCAGATTGCGCGGGGTTTAGCGGCCGCACAGCGGAAGGGGATCACCCATCGCGATCTGAAACCCGAGAACCTGTTTGTTACGAAAGACGGACACGTCAAGATTCTCGATTTCGGGTTGGCCAAGGTTACGCACACATCGAAACCCAACCATACTGTAACCGAAGCGGGGATGGTGATGGGGACTGTCGGCTATATGTCACCCGAGCAGGTGCGTGGCGAAGCGGTGGATTACCGTACCGATTTCTTCGCTTTTGGCGCGATTCTTTACGAGATGCTGTCGGGTCAGCGGGCATTCAATGAACCGACCGCGGCCGATACAATGAGCGCGATTCTCAACCAAGACCCGCCAGGTATTTCCCAGCTTCAGCCAACCACTCCGCCGGCGTTGCAGCGGGTTGTACAGCGCTGTCTCGAAAAGAATCGCGAGCAACGATTTCAGTCAGCATCGGATTTGGCCTTTGCCCTCGAGGCGCTGTCAGACTCGGGGACAATCGCGGTCTCTTCTGTGAAGACCGAGCACGGCCGTTGGCGACGCTTGCCCTGGTTCGCCGCTGTGATCGCGACAATTGCCGCCGTGCTCGGGTTGTGGTGGAAGACCCCAGGAGCTCGGCCAAAAGTTGAAACTGTGCGGCAGTTGACTGACGACGGTGAACTGAAGGCCACCGTCTACGAAGCCGGAGAAGGCTCGCTGGCCACTGATGGCTCTCGCGTTTACTTCAACGAAAGGCGGTCGGGTAAGTGGATGATTGCTCAGGTTTCGGTGAGGGGTGGGCAGTCCGCGCCCGTTAACACTGCAGTGCCCGAGCCAATCATTACAGGAATCGCTCCGGATTCCTCCAGTCTGCTCACGCTCAATGGCTGGCTCCTACCTGTTCCGGCGGGCAGTCCACAGCACTTGGGAGATCTCGCCATTCTTGACCTCAGCGCTGTCAGTTACTTTCCCGACGGCCAACACATCATTTACGCGACTTACGAATCCGGGGGGTCCGCAATCTACATCGCCGACAGAAATGGCTCCAACCCGAAAAAACTCCTGCAATTGCCTACCTATGCCCTTTGGCTCAGCGTTTCTCCGGATGGAGGAAGGCTTCGCTTTACGGCAATAGACGCTACGTCAGAAAGTCTTTGGGAAATCAAAGCCGACGGGACCGCACTGCGCAAGCTCTTCAATGATTGGAAGGGAGACGAGTCCTTGTGCTGCGGCAAATGGACTAAGGATGGCCGATACTTTGTGTTCCTTGTGGGCCGCCGCAGCGGACCGCACGACATATGGGCACTGCCTGAGAAAAAAAGCCTGTTCCGTGGTGCTTCAGTCACAGCAACGCAACTCACCAATGGACCCCTCTCGTATTATCTGCCGCTTCCGAGCGCTGATAATGAAACGGTCTTTGCGGTCGGAGCGCTCAAAAAAGGTCAATTGACCCGGTATGATGCCAAACTAGGCGAGTTCGTCCCCTTTCTCGGAGGAATTTCCGCCACCAACGTTATGCCGTCGCAGGACGGTCAATGGGTGGTTTTCTTGTCCTACCCGGACGGCACCCTGTGGCGCAGCCGGATCGACGGCAGTGACCGGATGCAACTGAGCCAAAGTCGAGCACTTTTCCCTCACATTTCCCCGGATGGTAGCAAGGTTGTCTTCGTAGCGCCCGAATCCCAGACTGAACTGGGCGCTTATGTTGTCAGCATGGAAGGTGGTACGCCGCAGAGGGTTGTTGAAGGAGTCCGTTTCGCCACCTGGTCTCCTGACGGCAACCAACTGGTTTTTCAGACTATTAATCGCCGCGTGGTGAAGGATTTTGAGATTCGCACGATCGATCTCAGGACAAAGGAAATTCGTGCAATCCCGGATTCTCGAGGCATGCTTACTCCTCTTTGGCCCAACCCCGACACCCTGGTCACAGGGTCACCGAGCCTGGCATCCTCTCAACCTTTGGTGGCATTCGATTTTAAGAGCCAGAAATGGTCACCGCTTGTAAACGACCCGGTTGACGACTGGGTGCAGTCATGGGATGGCCGTTGCATTTACTTCCAAAAGTCTGATGCCCCCGGTACGAAAGCGTTTCGCATTTGGCTTGCTGACCGGCGTATAGAGCCCGTGGCAGACCTATCTGGCGCAAAACGGGTGGAAGAGCCAGGCGTTGGCACGTGGTTCGGCGTCGCCCCCGATGGATCAGCCCTGATCACCCGCGACATCGGCATACAGGAGATCTACGCCCTCGATGTCAAGTGGCCGTGATCCATGCGACGAACTGCTGCGCTAGCCGTGAATGTGGCCCCACGAGACGTGCGGTTGGCTGAGGCTCGGCTGCAACGCGAGTTAGACCAAAATTCGGAGCGGACTCCCGATGGCACAAGGTGCGCCGGACGAGCACCCGGGGCAGGAGGCGGAGCTGACCGCCTCCGACGGCGCGACATACGACCAGTTCGGCAATTCCGTCGCGATCTGTGGTAGTACGATCGTGGCGGAAGCATGTGCCTAACGGAAATGTCGCCTGTCCTAGCAGTAAGTATCTTTCAATAAAATATGCGTGCTTAGATTTCCACAGTTGTTGTCGGTCCTCATAGCAAGCAGGTGAGGACTGGAACGGCGTTCGGCATAGATATCAAAACCGGAATCGGCGGCAGGGCTCTCGAGTTTCGGGCTGTTCAGGCGGCTCGTCGTTCGTAGCGGTCATGTAGTCCGCCCACTTGCGGCACCGCCACCACTCGCCCCATTTCCGGCGGCTGAATCGCTTGCGGCTGGGGCGAGTCCTTCTCCAAAGCAAGATGTGTCCTTGCTCCGTGATAGTACTGAAAATAACCGGCGACGGTTCGACGCAGGGAGGCTTCATCGAACACGATGATGTGGTCAAGACACTCGCGCCGAATCGAACCAATCACCCGCTCTATATAGGCTCTCTGCCAAGGAGAGCGCGGTGCAGACAAAACTTCGCGGATGCCCAGGTCTCGTACCTGTTCTCGGAAATCGTTGCCGAAGATAGCATCGTGGTCGCGCAGCAGGTAGCGAGGACCTTGGTCAAAGGGAAATGCCTCCCGCAGTTGCTGTGCAGTCCATTCCGCGGTTGGGTGGGCAGTTACATTGAAATGAAGTATGCGACGGCGGTCATGGGCCGATACCAGGAACACGTAAAGGACTTGGAAACGAAGCGTGGGCACCGTAAAAGAAATCGATGGACACCAACTGCTGGACATGATTTTCCAGGAAGGTGCGCCAAGTCTGCGACGGCGGCTTACGGCTGCGCACCATGTATTTGCTTACGCTGGTCTCCCCGAGGTCGATGCCGAGTTTGAACAACTCGCCGTGGATGCGCGGCGCACCCCAAGTGGGATTCTCTCGGCACATCCTGCGGATCAGGTCGCGAACTTCGTGGGCAAGCGTGGGTCTTCCCGGCCGGCCTCGCCGAATCTTCCATGCCCAGAAGAGACGAAAGCCCCTGCGGTGCCAGGCCCGGGCGGTCTCGGGTTGAACAATCGCCAGCGCCGAGCGCGAGTCGCTCCAGATGTGGGACAGCCAGGCCCACACTCTAGCCGGTCCACCGGAGTCAACTTGGGGCGCTTTCTCGTGGAACGCTGCAGCACGCCGATTTGGTGACGCAAAGCCAGGTTCTCAAGCTCAAGGGCAGCGCGTGAACGAACGGTTCAGGACAGAGCGGCCAGGAGCGTGGCAAAAACGAGCATCGCGAGAGAGAATTACGAAAAAGTGTAAGTCCCATCCTCTCACATAGATCGTAGTTTTCGAGAGGCACAGTCTTGGGATGCAGCCTCGTGGCATGTCTCCAAGAAACTGTTTACATAGATAGCGGCAAGAAATGACCAAGCATTAGACCAAGGTTACCCGATTGTGAAGACTGCCTGCCCTCCGGAGCGCAGTTCCTGAACGTCATCGAATCGGTGTTCAGTGGAATGGCACGAGCCGTCCTTCACAACAGCGATTACGCTTCGCGTGAAGCTGCGAGGCAGACGTCCGGTTTTGGTCGCATGACCAGAGACGCCAAGAAAGCGTAAAAGACCGTTCACTTTGTCTGCGTTTGAGTGGTATCTTTCTCCAACGTCAGTGCGCCTGAGAAAGTGCTCCCTTTCGGGATGGGTTCTTACTTTACTTGGGCCGAACTGCTTTCAATTCCAACATGGGCGAGAATAAACAGGTGAACTTAATAGCCTCTAAGTCAGGGCCAGAGGACCGATAAAAATACATTCCCTCCACAGCAACATCGTACCGTTCTGCGCTCTTTCCAGCGATTACAGCCCTAGGATGGTACTTCGGCCTTCCGAGTTCGACTTCTACAACCGTCGAATACACGCTGTGGTCAAAGTTTGGCCGATTGATCTGTGTCGCAGCAGCCTTGAGGCAAGCATTTCCCGCCATCGAAGTACCCACAGGTGTGTTGATTGCAGGCTCAAATTGCTTGGGCTTAATCAAATGCCAAAAGCTCTGCTCAGGACTAAAAAAGACAGGTTCATACCGTCCTGTGGCCGGCGAAAGATAACACTCAATCAACTGCGGAGTGATTCCATCCATCGCAACAAACGTCGCATCTGGATTCAAGGACCGCATTCGTGCTATGTAGCCGGAATCTATCTCAAACGGCACCGCATTAAAACTTCCGAGCGCGTGCTTTGCACGCAATGCGCAAAGGCTTTCTTTAGCCGGATCATTGCCAATTGCATCGTTTAGTATCATCTGGCCAGGTGCCAACGACGTCAGCAGGACGATTCTTATGATAATCAGACTATGGTGCATTGAATGAAGTGATCTCAGGCACCCGAATGGCCGATTCTACTCGTCGCCCTGGCATCGCGTCTACGACTCATTAAGAGGTGACGGTCATACTGAACAGTTACGATCATGGTCGCTATGCTCCACGCCAAACGGCGAATCCCTCCGCCTGTCCCCATCTGGACCTGTCCACACTGGGGCTGCGTGACAGCTGCCTCATGCAAGGAAAGATGTCCGCCATTTCGTCGTTTAACACCCCCACCATCATTGACCCCAGCAAGTGGACCAAGGTCCGGTTTCTGGATCTATCGCCAACAGATTAGCGCGCCCAGCCTGAAACCCATTGCCACGTAGTTGCCCAAATACCCAGACGAAAACGTCTGCGGAAATTGGGCGCCGAAAAGACTTGCAACAACAGCCTTTGATCCCGCGGCCAGGAGCGCTTCGGCCAAATCGCTGATGCCTTCCTCCCCTTGCAGTGTCCCTACTCCGCTATCGCAAGCCGAGAGGGTAGTCAGCTCAGCATTGAGGCGATATCACGCCAGTTAAAGTGAACCGCCGGTCCAGCGCGTTAGCCTGAAAACGAGTTAAAGCTAGGTTATTCACAGGCGTGGATAAAGGTAGCGGCACCCGGGGTCTCCGTTTCGTTTGCGTCTTTTTGAATAGCGCGCACAGTGCGAGCCGGCCTTCAGTTCGCCGGGGGGCTTTCGATTCTGCGCCCACCCAAATGTGCTGAGGCTTCAAGAATTCCTTGTTTCCCGCAAAAAGCTCCTTCCATTTTCGCCTACCTAGATAAAGGCGGATGGCAGATTCGCCGCACCTAAGAATAAGGAAGGGGAATAAAGACAGCGATGACTCGGATGATGAAACATAGCGTAGGAAACCAGGCGCAAAAGGCGATGAGGGTTCGATGTCTTTTTGTAGCAGTGATGCCTACTATCCTGAGCTGGGGCATAGGCGCTCAGGCGCAGGCCGTGCACGGCAGCGGCACCACCAACACCATTCCTGTCTGGACCAGCAGCACGACGATTGGAAACTCGTTGATTCAGCAATCGGGTTCGAACGTCAACGTCAGTGGCGGCGTCAAAGCGACCGGACCCATTACCGGCCCCAGCCTGGGCGGCGATGGCTCGGCCGTGACGAACGTGAATGCAGCCAAGCTCGCAGGGTTCCCGGCGGCCGCTTTCGCGCTCGTCGGCGCCTCCAACATCTTCACCGCCAACCAAACCATCGACGGCAATCTGACGCTGAGCGGCTCAACGAACAACGCGCTGACCCTGCAAGGCAACGTGACGGACTCGAACGGCGGGCAGGGAGCCAACATGATTGGCGGGGTTTGGCGGCAATAACAGCGGCCCGGGCAACAGCGTGGCGAGCGGCGTAATTGGCGCAGTCATCGCCGGCGGCGGCGGAATCTCCTTCAATGGCTCCTCGCTCGTACAGGTACCGAACAGCGTCACTGCCAGCTGGGGCACCATCGGCGGGGGCTTCCTGAATGTGGCCGCCGGCGACGAGGCCGCGACGGTGGGCGGGGGGCTCAGCAACACCGCCAGCGGACTCGCCTTCGTGGGCGGGGGCGAGGGCAACAACGCCAGCTTCCAGCACGCGACGGTGGGCGGCGGCTTCGGCAACAGCGCCAGCGGCGAATCGGCTACGGTTCCCGGTGGCGACAGCAACACTGCTAGCGGCTCCCGTAGCTTTGCCGCCGGCACCGGAGCAGTCGCTTCCAGTGAGGGGGCCTTCGTATGGGCTGACGATGCTTGTTGTGGCGCCGTTAACGACACTGGAGTTCGGACCTTTACCGCGCGGGCTTCGGGCGGCTTCACCTTTTACACCTCTCCCACCCTTTCAACGGGCGCCACGCTGCCGGCTGGCTCCGGTTCCTGGGCTTCGCTCAGCGACCGCAACGTGAAAGCCAACGTGATGGCTGTAGACGGCCGCACCATTCTGGAACGTCTGGCGTCGCTTCCGATCGCAACCTGGAACTATACGGCCCAGTCGGACTCCGTGCGGCACATGGGTCCCATGGCCCAGGACTTCCGCGCCGCGTTCGGCTTGGGCGAGGACGAGCGCCACATCTCGACGGTGGATTCGGAAGGCGTGGCGCTGGCGGCCATCCAGGAGCTCTACAAGCTCAGCCAGCAGCAGGTAGAGGAGCTCACCCGTCAGTTGCACGAGCTCCAGAACCAAGTGGCACGGCTCACGGGGACTCGATGAACTTCCACCGGGAAGCCTCTGGACTCAAATCACAAAGACTCACATTCGGGCGGACGTCAGCAACGGCGTCCGCTCTGCTTTTCATGTTCGACGAGGAGCAAGCCAAGTGTGGGCCCGCCAGGAAAAGTAGTTTGCGAGGGGCGAGAGCTAACCCCAAGACCGCCAGGTCCCCTCGATAAGAGCGAAGGCGTTGTCAACCGCGTCCGCCCGTTCTCACGAGTTGCGTCGCTTGTGCGGGGCCCGTCATCCATCTCTTGTGGCTCCGGACACGACAGCCGGCTGGCAGTGTGCCGATATGACGCTCTCATTCCTCGCGCTCTCGACTTCTCGCCCGGCCATCCCGGCGTTGCCGTCCACGCTCCCGAGGCACATCCTCCCGGCAGGATTCTGCGAGCGGGTCATCGGCGCGACACCGCCACCGCTGACGCCGATCGACGGCTCGTTTATCGTGCTCTCCATTCAATGCTGTGAATGTCGATCGACACCAGCGTCGGTCCCGGCAGCGGAGTGGTGCCGATCAGCAGCGGGAACACTCGGCGGCGCGTCGGCGCCGCGAGGCCATCGAACGTTTTGTACTCGTCGCAAAAATTCGCAGCGCGCACACGCCGGCTCACAATGTCGACGGCGTAATCGAGCCGCCGCAGCCTTCTGCGGTTGTCGAAATAGAAAATCTGCCGGCGCGAGTGGGTGGGGATTTCGTCGGGGAATGTAACGCGAAGCCGTGACAGGCCGTCGAGCGGATCGAGAGCTCCCACGTGAACGTCTTTGTAAACCAGAAGAAAGGGTGTGGTGAGGTAGTTCCACAGCGCATAACCGGCGAAGTAGGTGAAATCGAGTGCGTCCCACGCGAGGCGCGCGAGGCCGCGGAACGTCGCGCGTGGATTCATTCGTTGCGCGACGATCGTTCCGTTGCCATCGACAATGCGAACCTCATCGTTGCCGATCAGTTCTGACCTCAGGCCGCTCTCCGGCAAATCGAAAAAGGTCAACCGTGGCTCGCGCGTCAATAAGCGAACCTGCTTGCGTTTCACGACCGGCGCCCGCCACCGCATCAGCGATGTGAACAGAAACCCTTGGCTCGAGAGCACGACATCGAGCTCATCGATGCTGTTCCAGAGATCCATTCCGCCGTGCGCATCGATGATTTCGTCGAGGATCTGCATCGCTGGCTCGCGATCTTTCGAACGAGGTCTTCCATCTTCCGGTCGTACATCGCTCCGGTTTCGCTGACTACCGGCTCCGGCCCCTGCGCGACCCTCCTTCTTGCTCTGTTATGACCTCGCCTCAGCCTCTGCGTGGTGATACTGCTTCTGCACTTCGTTGAGCAGCATAGCGGCTGCTGCGCCTCAATCTTGTCTGGAGTGCGTGTTTCACTCAACCAAAACCGTTCAACGATTTGAGTGCGGAGCCTATGGCTCCGTCCCGATCCTTTCTTTTTAGCTTCAACGAGGCGCAGGCGCGGCTATCTGTTGGGCAGGATGTCCAGCTTTGTCCTTCCCCTGGAGGCAGCCAGCATCGCGGATTGCTCAATCATCGTGGTGTTGTCCGCCAGGCGAATCTGTTCGTACCTCTCGCTTAGCGATAATCCGGTAATCGAACACGATATTCGAGCGCCCGCCGTGCAGTTCATGTACCTCAAAGGACGCTGCCGTTTCGTTCGTAACGTACAAGCCGTTGCAATCACCTGGGCGTCAGAAAAAACGTGGTATTCGATTTACCACTTTTCTTTGGTTCATGGCTCGTTGAACTAAATGTAATCCATTAAGGGGAGAGATGGAATGGAATACAACTCTTGGTGGGCGCGCTGCTGGCCTGCTTGTGTCCTGCTTTCAGGATTTTCGGCAAGCCCACGGAGATTTGTCGGCTGTAAGTCCAACCATAATGCAGTCTGAGAGGGGGGAGAATTCGTGCGCAGTCAAAGTGTGATTGGTGAAATAAATTTGGTGACTGCTTCCGACGCGAAACTCTATTCGATACCACTGGAGCAATGATGCTTTTCGCTTGCTGGAACTGCCGCAAACGCGATACATAGACCCTCACGTGTTCGATGCGATCTTCGAACGCTTTTGAAGTGACCGTGGCTGACCGTTTCTAGTGACAGAGAAGGGCAAGGTCAGTAACTGATGTGCAGTCTGGTTGGCACTTACGGCCGTGAACATCCGCCGAGGTCTGCGTCGGTGTACGGTGATCTATTGGCCGTGATGATCCTCTATGTTGCACTTGCAGTGATCATTCAGTCGAGGACGGATCCGAATCCTGCTGTATTTCGCGGGTGGGACAACCAGCGCATTACGTTACAGCGCTGTTGGTCCGTGATTATGCAGCTGGCGAGTATGTCGGCGCACCTATTCACATTGCAGAGGAATACTACTTTCACTACCCAAAAATCGCACTTGGCCATTGGCCCCCATTATTTTACGTTCTCGAGTCGATATGGATGCGGGTGTTCTCTCCTTCGCGCGAGGCGCTGATGAGACTAATGGCCTTGCTCGCTGCTGTTATTGCTGGACTGATGTACTGGACACTGCGCTCGCAAGGCCTTCGGGCTGCCGGTATCGCAGCGGGAGCCCTCTGGCTCTCATCGCCGATAGTACGCATCTATAGTTCGCAGATCATGCTGGAGATCCCACTGACGCTGCTGACGCTAGCAGCAACCATACAATTTGGGCATTTTCTGGATACGGCTAGGGTCCGCGCTATGGTATGGTTCTCAGTTTTCGCGTCGTTAGCTATCCTCACGAAGGCGAACGGCCTTGCGCTTTCGCTAGTACCACCCCTGGCGGTTTGCTTGGCGGGTCGGTTCTCCCTGTTGTCGCGCTGGTACTTCTGGATGGCAGGTTTGATTGTGGGTGGGCTCTGCGGTCCTTGGTATTGGCTTACATGGACGCTTATGAGAGAGGCATGGAGCCCCAGCCGATTCCTTTCGAACACTACAACTGTATTGTCTTACCAGGCTCACCACGCAGCAGGCATACTTGGCGTGCTCGCGATTCCCGCCGTGCTCGGTGTCTTTGCAAAGTTGAGACATGGGACCGGTTTTTGGCCGGCGGCAACCGCCACGACATTGGCAGTGTTTTGTTTTCACACGTTCGTATCTCCGCGTGCCGAGGCTCGCCACTTAGTCGCGGGTACACCGATGGTCTACCTCTTCGCTGCCGCTGGGCTGGATTGCATTGCAAGATGGCTCTGGCGCTATGAACATCCGGATGCCGGATTCATAGCGCCGACAGTCCTGGGGGTAGCATTACTAGGGAACTTAATCGTATATAAGATGCCTGATCCAGTAGGCTCTGGGTTTGCCGACGTGGCTGGCGTCCTTCTCACGAAATCTGAACTACAACCGTACCGGTGGATGGTATCGACGCCGGATGGTGAGGGGGAAGGGCAGTTCATCGCGGAAGTTGCCATGCGTGATAACCGGCCCGGACAAGTAATTCTTCGTGCCTCAAAGACCCTCTCGTCATCAAGATGGATGGGAGGCGATTACCAGCCTTACTATTTCACGCCTGAAGAAGTAATCCAGTATCTACAGAGCGTTTCGGCTTGTGTTGTGGTGGTTGAACGTCGCTGGGATGTGACAGCATTTCGCCATCATGACCTTGTGCTGCAAGCTCTAGATCGATATCCAGAACGTTGGGGGCGAATTGGCTCATTCGGCCCAGTCGAAGCTGTACAGTTGCGGGATTGCAACAGTTCCCCGCGCAGCAAGGTATTGCTACACTTGGAACACACCTTGAAACGAAACATCGAGAAATAGTAATGATGACGTTGCCCCCCAAAAAACCAGTAAAGTGAGAGTTCTCAGGAACTTGAGCCGCTCCCATCCTATGTAACAGTCGGAGTCAAAAATTTTGGCGTAGGTCAATTCATCATAGCCACATGTGACGCACACCATTCGCGGCCAAGGCTTCCAGCAGCGCCGTCATCTTGACTGAAAGTTTGGACCTACCGAACGGGGCGTTCCAGGAGAGAACGAACTGGCAAACCGCCCCGCGTTGACGTTGTGGGTTCCGGAAATTGTCTGGTTCACCGTCCAGCCACTCCTGCGTCAGCAGATTGCGCGCCAATCGCAACATTATGGACTCGGGAACGAAGCGAAGCGCAGTTCAGCGGAGCTTCGTTCCTTGGTTGCTCGCTTTTAACGTTCTCGGTTCCATCCTCCGCATCGGCATAAAGCAAACACCCAGACATGATTGCATGGTGTAGGTACGGCGGCTCACGAAGAGTTTTTGGTAATCCTCGACAACCTGCTGAGGGTCTCGAATGTTCGGCGCCCTCACCTCCGCACCTCTCTCCGAGAGACTTGGTTCCGCCACAGACGACTCTTATTCGGACTGACCAGCGCCTTTCGATTCGAGGTATTGAAGAGTTTCCTTAGCAGAAAACAAGTGATGACAGCACTATTTCAGGTCTACAAAAGGATCCAAACGATGTAACTGGTGTTTGGACATCCCCGTAGCGCTCTTCGAGCCTCAGGCAGACGTGAACGGCAGCGAGGCCTGATGATGCCGACTGACAGCGAAAAATCAAACGTAGGAGTTGCCAGTAAAAATTCCCTTACAAAGTCCCTCGAGAGCATCGGCCTGCCGCTGTCGGTCAGATCCAGAAGGCGCAGCCCCCAAAACATGTCCGGAGCTGTGCAGGAGTTCTAGGTGTCCGTCGGAATCCGAATCTTGATACCCTCCGTCGCAGCACGTCACATATGTACTGGAACCGCTCATACGGCTGCAACGTGATTGGGTCGGAGTATGCCCCGCTCTGTTGCTTGCGTGGCGGATATTTGACGTAGGTCTTCATGAGATCCCAGATCGCTCCGCTACCGGTTCTGATGGCTCAGGTGTGTTCGGTGTAGTTGTGCATAAAAATGTCGTATCGTTCCTGTGGGTCTGCCTAAGAGGAAGACCTGCCGAA
>Ga0306920_100008634_pt1 | contig 13530 bp, 17 predicted proteins | sample flu12Cox44000170_FD_204666 | JGI IMG/M metagenome (GOLD analysis project Ga0306920, IMG submission 204666) | Lab enrichment of tropical soil microbial communities from Luquillo Experimental Forest, Puerto Rico - flux4day.12C.oxic.44.000.170 (v2)... | ecosystem: Environmental > Terrestrial >... | reverse complement strand
CCCGGTGCCGCGAGAAAATCCGCTGACTCGCCGTTGATTGCGTTTTCGCTCTTCCCGTTCGTCGTCTGTCCGCCGTTGGCGACGATTACCGGTGCGGCGAAGCGGTAGCCCTTTCCGGGGATAGTGACGATGAAGCGCGGGCTATCCGCATCATCTTCCAATGCCCGGCGAATCTTGCGGACCGCGGTGTTGATGGCGTTTTCGCTGTCGATGAAGACGCCCTTACCCCAGATGCGTTCGAGGATCTCGTCGCGGGGCACAACCTGACCACAGCGCTCAACCAGCAGGGACAGCAGTTCCAACGGGATGCGTTCGAGGCGGACGATTTGGCCGCTGCGCGACAGGCGATAGCCGTTCGGGTCGAGTTCGAAATCCTCGAAATGACGGACATCCGCGGGCATTCGACTCCCCAGCGCGCCTCAGGAAAACGCCGCTCATTTAAAGCATAAGTCGGCGCTCTACACAAATCTTCAGAACTCTAAAGCCGTTCTCCATTGTCGTTTTCTGCCATCTCGCGACGATAGCGCATCACCTTAACGGAGGAGAACTATGAACGGAGAGAATCTGACTTTGAAACGCAGGTGCGTAGCCACCTTGGTCGCGGCAGTGGCGATGGCGATGCTCGGATTGGGAGGGTCAACCGCATTCTAGTTAGAACCGGCTAAGCCTTCGCAGCACATTCCTTTTGACACTCGTTCGCGACCAGTGTAGATGCGACAGCGACGATAGCCTTGCAGAGATTAGCTAACGCTTTAGCTTCGGGGAGAGAAACAACTGTGGTCATTCCAAAAGTCTGCTCAAAGCTCTCAATTATGGCCGGCGTTTTTGTGGTGGTGCTGGCGAGCAACCGCACCGCATTCACAGGAACGGTCAACGTCAAAGGTTCAGGATCATTTACGTCTGTCGGGGCAAATTTCAGCTTCGATGGTACTTCTCATCCCGGGAATCCCAATGGTACTGCTGGGCAAGAACTCCTTACCGGGACCGACAACATCGGCGGGCCGTTTACTGGTCAAGAGATCGGCGAGTACACGCTTGACTTCTCGACCAGCTGCACGGCGCCTGATGGCTCCGCCGGAGGAGTATTCCTAGGGTTAATCGACGCAGTTAGAGCAGTGACCTATAATCAAGGTCAACTGTATTCCTTTGCGGTGGGTCCCAGCAGCGGCTGCATAAGCACCAGCACAGGAGCTTTCGTTGAGACCGAAACCCATACAGTCTTTGGAGGAACAGATAAGTTCGCCCATGCGTCAGGTTCAATCACCCTGACGCTAACCGGTCGAGTTCTCGCATCCCCGGCCCCTCCGGGGTTTGGACTCTTCACTGCGGCGACAATTACCGAGACTGGATCGATAACCGATTAATCCCGATCATCGCGCCGCCCTCTTCACAAAAAAGAGGAGGCCAATGCAGGCTAGGCAACACAACAGTTGCTGAAAGTCGGCGGCGAGGACTAACCTCGCCGCCGGCGTTGAATATGCCGTACTAAGGGCGATAAGCTTTGAGCCCATGGATTCGCGACCGCTTAAGCGTATCGACATCCTGCGCCATGAACTCAAGGCGCTGCGCTTTATTCTCGACCATTACTATTCTCGGACGCTCGATGCCGCGTCGCTGCCGCCGCTCGAGGATTTTCAATCCGAGCAAGGGCGTGAGATTTACTCCGCGATAATCAACGCACCCGACCGGGCTCTCGCAGAACGGCAGATCCATTCACTCGAATTGGACGACGTCGATATCGAATCGTTCCTGCGGCTTAGCGGCGAGCATTACCATACCTATCCGGCGCTGGTACGTGAGCGGGCCGACGCCATCCGGCGCGGACAACTCAAGGTCGAAGCGGCGTGAACCCGACTGGCTGCCAGGAGCTGTATTTTCTGCTCGACGCGGATGGCGCGATTATCGCCTACCAGGAAAAGGAGCAATCCTGGGCTGGGGCGCTTGCATTTTCGAGCGAAGCACTGGCCACGAACTTTGTCGAGGTGAGCCACCTGGACGTGGCGGAAATCGTTGCGGTCGACACCGAGGATCGCCCGAACCTGCAAGCGCTGATCACGACCCTCAAGCGCCGGCCGATTCGTTACTTGCTGCTCGACCTCGACTACCAAAGCGGAGCCTGCCGGCAGGTGGATTTCGAGGGCGACGGTCTCGGCGCGATTAGTGAACGACAATTTGTCGCCGACCATACGCACTGAGGGACAACTCGCGCTTCCGTTTTCGTCGCTTATCCGCCATGGATGTCACTGAGATCGAGCAGGCGCACCGGCGGCTCGCGGGGATCATCAAGCCGACTCCGCTGGTGAGGAGCGATACCCTTGACCGCATTATCGGCGCTCAGGTTTTTCTCAAGCCGGAGAACTTGCAGAAGACTGGTTCATTCAAAATTCGTGGCGCTTTCAACCGCCTCGCGGCGCTTTCGCCGCAAGAGGCTCGCCGCGGTGTAATCGCGGCCTCGGCCGGTAATCATGGGCAAGCGCTTTCGTACGCGGCGACCCGCGCGGGAATTCGCGCAACGATCGTGATGCCGCACAGCGCCGCGATCGCTAAAATCGATGCCACTCGAAATTATGGCCAAAGCGTTGTGCTCGAAGGCGACGACTACCAGGAGGCTCGCTGCGCCGCGGCCGAATTGCAGCAACGAAGTGGCGCCGTTTTTGTCGATGCGTACGACGATCTGTTCGTGATAGCTGGGCAGGGCACGATTGGGTTGGAGATTGCCGAAGAACTCGCGCCCGACGTGGTTACGGTGCCGGTGGGCGGCGGGGGTCTCATTGCCGGAATCGCGGTAGCGCTTTCAGCCCGCCTACCAAACACGAAGATTGTCGCGGTCGAAGCGGCGGGTTCGGCGCAATTGAGCGCCAGCTTGGCCGCCGGCGCGCCAGTCTCAATCGCCGGTCAGGTCGATACGATTGCGGACGGACTGGCCACCGGCAGAATCGGTCAACTCCCGTTCCGATTGCTTCGCGATCGTGTAAGCCGCGTCGTCACAGTCGATGACGGCGAGATCGGAGAGGCCGTGCTGCTGATGCTCGAGCGGATGAAACTGCTGGCGGAGGGCGCCGGCGCGGCCGCGCTCGCGGGTGCCCTCAAGCTGGCCCCGGAGCTGGCAGGCAAGCGGCTCGTCGTGGTGGTTAGCGGCGGCAATATCGATATCAATCTGCTCGATCGGATTATCGGCTATGGCTTGGCCAAGACCGGCCGGCTCTTGCGTTTTTCGCTCAACCTGCACGATCGGCCCGGCGAACTGCAGAAACTGCTCGCCTTAGTCAGCGCGGCGGGCGCTAACGTTCGCACGATCGGGCACGAGAGGACCCGTCTCAACATGCCTATCGGGAGCGCGCGGGTGATGCTCGAACTGGAGACGCGCAGCCGCGAGCATGTTGGCGAGATTCGGGAGCAGCTGGCGGAACACGGCTACAACATCACCGTGGAAGGCGCGGGACCGGCTTAGCCGCTACGTGAACATCGCGGCGAGGCCCTTGCGCCGCACCATCTTACCGGCCGGGCGCAGCTCACGTGCCAATCGCTCCAACGTCTTGCGAAATTCTGCCAACTCGGCTTCGAGCCTGCGGCTGAAATCGACCTCACGGTTTCCGGGCTGCGTCATCTTGTCTCGCTCGCGCCTCATCCGCGCATAGAAGGTTTCGAAAGTGTCGTGGACCAGGCGGTACATCGGCAGGGTCGGCACATACGAACCGTGGCAATGCGGGCAATGGAACACGACCCCGGCCTGAAAATGGCGGTAGGGAACTGTGAACTCTTTATCACAATCCTTGCACACCACCGGCAATTCCCATCCCAGCGGATCGAATGGATCGCGGTCTCTTGCATGACCTGCGGATTTTTCGGGCGCCGGAGTCGAAGACGCGTTCTCGTTCGGGTCTGCAGCCATATCTGTGGAATCTTCCCTCCGGCTTTGAATCTAACGACGCCAAGAGCTTCAGACAACGGCGATATGCTCGATGAGACCGAGGCACGTAGACAGTGTCTGCCCGCCAAAGGTATCTTTGTTAGCTGTTGTGCGCGAGGCCGGTTGGGGAGCAAATCGAGAAGACAACAAACTCCGTCCCGAAGACCGGGCGGCGCACGATTGGTACCGCTTTGTTCTCTCTTTCCCACCCCATTTGATCAGGAAGTACGCTGAGCGATTCGGTCTCTCTCCCGGGGCGACAGTACTGGATCCATTTTGCGGGACAGGAACGACATTAGTCGAATGCAAAAAACTCGGTATGGCGAGCATCGGTATCGAGCGGAATCCGATGGCGTGGTTCGCGAGCCGGGTAAAAGTTAGTTGGAAGATTGACCCTGATGCTTTGATGTCGCACGCGATGGAGGTAGCCGCGGACGCGGTGGGCCAACTCGAGTCCGAGGGTCTGAGCGACGAGTCGACTCTGCCGCTCTTCTCGTCACACCGGCCTGATCACTTGAAATTGAGAGAACTCAACGCGGATTCTCACGGTCTGTTGCTGAGGGATTCAATCAGCCCCCTGCCGCTTCACAAAACCCTGGTGCTAATCGAGAGCCTGGGGCGTCACCGCAGCGCTGAATTAAGCGATCACGAGATCCTCGCTCTGGCACGGGCGATTGTTTCGGATATAAGCAATCTGCATTTCGGACCGGAAGTCGGCGTCGGCCCCCCGAAAACAGACGCCGCCGTCGTGAGTTCGTGGCTCAATTGCGTACGGACGATGGCTGCGGATCTGCGGCGCCTGAAAAATTTGGCGGATACTCGCTCGACGGTTTATCTTGCCGACGCTCGCGAGGTAACCGCAACAGTTGCGCCGGCGGTAGTCGATGCGGTGATTACCTCGCCGCCATATCCCAACGAAAAGGACTATACGCGCACCACGAGGTTAGAATCAGTAATTCTTGGGTTCCTGAAGGACAAGCGCGAACTTAGAAGTTTGAAGCAACAACTCGTGCGGTCAAATACTCGAAGCGTCTACAAGCGCGACGACGATGACCGCGTCATCGCTCAGAATGCGGAAATCCGTGAGCTCGCAGAGGAGATAGAACGCAGGAGAATTCAGCTCGGCAAAACTTCCGGGTTCGAGCGCATGTATGCCCGAGTCACTAGACTGTATTTTGGCGGAATGGCCCGGCATCTTGGCGAACTGAGAAACGTTCTGAAGCCTGGTGCCCGCCTGGCCTACGTGGTCGGAGATCAATCTTCCTACCTCCGGGTTATGATACGTACCGGGCGACTGCTCGCAGACCTGGCAAAATCCCTGGGATATGCGGTGGAGGGTGTAGATCTGTTCCGCACCCGTTTCGCGACGGCTACGGGAGAGTCGCTGCGCGAGGAAGTCGTCCTGTTGCGGTGGGACTGATTTCGCCGGTGAAGAAGACCCGTCTTAATTCGCCGATCCTTGAGCGCATCTTTTCTTCGAAGTACAAGCCAGGCGCAGACCAAGTCGAATTTGCTCGGGACGATACGGATGAGGACCTGCGGCTATATCAAAGCCGTAGAGCTGACTAGCCTCGATGGTTCTTTGAGGGCCCGGGTTGCTTTGATAAATTTGATTGCAGCGCATACAACTTATGGCCTTACTAAGGATACGCAAATACCCTGACCCGGCGCTGAAACAGACCGCCAAGGCAGTCGACAATATTGATGGCAACGTTAGTGCCTTTCTCGACAGTATGACGCAAACGATGTACGCAGCGCCTGGAGTGGGTCTCGCCGCCACCCAGGTTGGCGATTCACGCCGCCTTGTCGTTCTCGATACAGACCATCAGAATCCCGGCAAGCATTTGCTGAAACTGATCAATCCCCGCGTCGTAGAGGCCGAGGGCTCGATTCTGTGGGAAGAAGGCTGCCTATCGGTTATCGATTTCACGGCCGAAGTGAAGCGCGCGTCAAAGGTGTTGGTTCGGGCGTGGACGCTGGATCAGAAAGAACTCGAAATCGAGGCGGCAGACTTGCAAGCCATTGCCCTTCAGCACGAAATCGATCATCTCAACGGCAAGTTGTTTCTGGACCGCTTGAGCCGCATCAAACGGGAGCTATACCGCCGCAAGCTGGCCAAAATGCTCAAAGAAGGCAAGGCCGATGGTAAGCCCCCCGCCCACGTCCGCATCTGAAACGTCAGCGCTGAAGATTGCCTTCATGGGCACGCCGCAACTGGCGGCGCGCATCCTGGAAATTCTGTTGAGCACTCCGCGCGATCAGTTGCAGGTCGTGGCGGTGGTCACGCGCCCGGATGAACCGCGCGGAAGAGGCCTGCGGCTCCAGCCCTCCGAAGTTGCCGTGTTAGCGGACGGGTACAATGTCCCTGTATTAAAACCAGCCAGAATCCGAACCGCACAGTTTGTCGCCGAGTTGAAGTCTTACGCAGCCGACCTGCTTGTCATCGCCGGTTACGGCCGAATCCTGCCCAACGACGTGCTGGCAGCCGCCCGCATAATGCCAATCAATGTACATACTTCACTGCTGCCCAAATTTCGCGGAGCGTCGCCGGTGGAAGGAGCGATTCTGGCCGGCGAGCGCGAAAGCGGAGTGACCATAATGCGGGTGACCGAGCGGATGGACGCTGGACCGATCCTGCTCCAGCGGAGGATTCCGCTGGCGCCTGATGAAACTCAGGGCAGTCTCAAGGCGAAGCTTGCTGAGCTGGGGGGCACCGCCCTGCTCGAGGCTCTAACTCTGCTCAGGGACGGCCGCCTGGCGGAGACTGAGCAGGACGAGAACCTGGCGACTTATACCTCGCCGGTTGCAAAGGAACACGCGGCCATCGATTGGGAAACGGATGCGGGGCATATCGAGCGGATGGTGCGCGCGTATGATCCGTGGCCGGTCGCACGCACCAAACTGAGCCGGGATGAATTGCTGGTTTGGCGAGCACGCGTGGTACTCGATCAAGACCAAAGCGCCGGTTCTACAGTCGGTGATCCCGGGACACTGGTAAGACTTAAGCCAGGCCCGATTGTCAAATGCGGTGAAGGGCTGCTGGAGCTGGTGGAGGTACAGGCGCCAGGGCGGCGTCGAATGGCCGCGTCCGATTTTATGCGCGGTCGACGTGTTGCTGAAGGTGTGCGTTTGGGCGAATGAAGCACGGGCGTCTCAAAGCCGCGACAGCAGAACCGCACCGCTCAACCAAGGCGGCTCTGACTTCCCACTCGTCGGAAGGACTTGCCGCGCGTCGCACTGCACTGCAAATCCTGGTGCGTGTCGAGCGTAACCGTGCGTTTGCCGACGTCCTGCTTGGACAGCGGCTTCATCGCTTCGCCGCCGCCGACCGCCGCTTAATCACGCAACTGGTACTAGGCACGATTGCGTGGCAAGGGCGGCTGGATTTCGAGCTTTCACGCCACTCGGCTCGCCCGCTCTGCCAGCTTGCGCCCGAAGTGCTGGCAGCCTTGCGGATGGGACTTTTTCAAGTCCGCATCCTGAGCCGCATCCCACAACATGCCGCAGTCGATACCGCCGTGAGCCTGGCTCACCAGCTTGCCGGCGGACGAAGCGGAGGCTTCGTTAATGCGGTGCTGCGGAACGCGATTCGAAGTCCCGTCCCACTCCCGCCCCGCGCGGCCGATGAGACGGAATATCTGGCGATCGCATATTCCCATCCGCGATGGCTGGTCGAGAAGCTGATAGCCTGGTTCGGTCTGCCAGCGGCTGAGTCGCTAATGGCAGCGAATAATCAGCCCGCGCCTACCGGGCTTCGGCTGAATCTCGCGCGGGGAACGGGCAAAGAACTTCTCTCCCTATTAGCGCGCGACGGAATGACGGTAGCTCGCCGCGGCCGCTTTCCCGAGACCGTCATCCTCGATGGCGCGCCTGTCCTTGATGGTGAAACATGGCGCGCAGGCTTTTTCCAACTTCAAGCTGAGGCCTCACAGCTGGTTGCTCGCCTGCTTGAACCCTGTGCTGACGCACTTGTGATTGACTGCGCCGCAGCGCCCGGCGGCAAGGCGATGCATCTCGCAGAACTGATTGGTCCCAAGGGCAAGGTTATAGCGCTTGATCTGAATCTCTCGGGGCTCATCACCACGCGCTCGGCCGCCGCGCGCCTAGGGCATCCCAACGTGCTGATGGCACGTGCCGACTCTTCGTTCCCGTTGCCGGTTCGCCCACGCTCCGCCAAGTTCGTTCTGCTAGACGCGCCATGTACTGGATTGGGCACCCTGCGGCAGCATCCCGAGATTCGATGGCGGCTCAGTGAGGCGGACATCGAACGCATGGCAATACTGCAGAGGCGATTGCTCATGCAGGCTGCCAATGTGGTGGCGCCTGGGGGCGTACTCGTGTACGCGGTGTGCAGTATCGCACCCCAGGAAGGGGAGGCGCTGGTCAATGCTTTCCTCGGCGAAAATCCAGACTTTGAACTCGACCGCATTCCACCCGCGGCCGAGGAACTAAAAGGTATTCTCAACGTTGACGGCTACATGAAAACGCGCCCCGACGTTGGCGGATTGGACGGCTTTTTCGCGGCTCGCCTCAAGCGTTGCGCTTAAGGACCACACCGGACTCCATCAGGCGGAGACTCCAGCGTGATGAGCTCGACGCGGGCAACGCCTTGGTGCGTGATGCCGATTTTTCGCGCAGCCCCTTGCGAAAGGTCGAGGCCGCGCCCACGCACAAACGGGCCGCAATCGTTGACCCGCACCGTTACCGAGCGCCCGTTCCTTGGATTGTGAACCTTGACGATAGACCCGAGCGGCAGTGTCTTGGATGCTGCGGTCAGGCGATTTGGATCGAAACGCTCACCGCTAGTGGTCGGCCGTCCCGCAAATTCGGTCCCGTACCACGAGGCTTTAACTATATGGACTGGAGGTGCTGGTGGCCGGATAGGGGTATTCGCAATGGGCGCCGGTCGTTGTGGTGCAACCACGGTTGCGGGCGTCGCGCATCCTGAGGCAATAAACGACGGCGCAAGTACGGTGATAAGAAGAACCCGCTCGAAGAATCGATGGCCAATAAATGCGCGGATGGCACGCATCCCAAACCTCGAAGCGTATGAACATCACCGCCAGATTGCAGAGCCGATGACAGACGCTGCTGACTGTGATAGCCAGGCCGCAATCTCTGCCAATCGACTATCGACGCACGAAAGCGAGCGATGATGCCGGTTTGTTTCGCAACAAAGGTGCCGTCAGAGCATCGACCAGCGCTTAGACCATCTTACGAAATTTATTTGCATTCAACGGGCATCTAATCGTCAGCATGACGCAGACGGGCGGGACGCCATTCCTGGTAATTTATGGTTTCGCAGGTAACATATGGAAAGTCCATTTATTGCGGCGATGCTAGCGCCCCGACCCAATTCTTCTGGACTAACGTCCCCGCATAGGGCGCGATATAATTTGAATGGTCAGGCAGCAATATTGCCGACTTGACCCATCTCTTGCACCTTCGGGAGACTCGATGCCGCGCGCGTACAAAATCGCCCCCTCAATCCTTTCGGCAGATTTCACGCGCCTGGGCGAAGAGGTTCGCAGCGTCGAGCAGGCCGGCGCTGATTTGATTCATTTCGACGTCATGGACGGCCATTTCGTGCCGAATCTTTCCTTTGGCATTCCGGTGCTCGAAGCCGTACGCAAGATAACGACGCTTCCGCTGGATGTTCATTTGATGATCGAAGCCCCAGCACGTTACCTGGAGCAGTTCGTGCGCGCAGGCGCGAATTCAATCTCGGTGCATGCAGAAGTTTGCGAAGACATAGCAGGGATCGCATCTCGAATGCACCAGCTTGGAATTCGAGCGGCTATTGCTATCAACCCGGAAACCGAGCCGACCAGGGTTCTCGATGCCGCCGCCCATCTGGACATGATCCTGGTGATGAGCGTCCATCCGGGCTTTGGCGGCCAGGGATTTATCCCCGAAAGTATCGGCAAGGTTCGGACTATTTGCCGTGAGCTTAAGCGCCGCGGCATCGAAGTTGATGTTGAAATCGACGGCGGCATCAAAATCGACAATATCGGCTCGGTAGCGCAGGCCGGGGCAAATGTCTTTGTCGCGGGTTCAGCAATTTTCGGCCACAGCGTTTACGCCGAAATAATTCGACAAATGCGGAGGGAGCTTCAAACGGAGAGCGGGCCTCACGATGAGCCTTGAGGCGGAACGCGGTCAGTAATCAGGGCACAAGGTGCTCCCCCGGTCCCCGACTTCTCCAGGCCGGCTCTATTGCCTCGTGAGCCTCGCCTTAGCCGCGACGCGGTGTTATATAGAATGCTTGCTAACGCACCGGCGTGACGGCATGCGAACAGGTAACGGGGTGTAGCTCAGCCTGGCTAGAGCACTGCGTTCGGGACGCAGGAGTCGCTGGTTCAAATCCAGTCACCCCGACCAAGCCTGCCGCATAGCGATACGGAGGGGTAAACTGGCACTGGTGCTGTTGACCGTCGTTGGCTACCTATTCGGCGCGATTCCGGTTGGCGTACTGGTGGGCCGCGCATGGGGATTTGATCCGAGGGCAGTTGGGTCAGGCAATATAGGCACAACAAACGTCGCGCGGGCCGGAGGCAAACTTCCGGGGGCGGTCACCTTTATCGCCGACGTCCTCAAAGGCTTCATCCCGATCGAGTTGACTCGGTTCGTCTTAAGTGCCGCACCGTCTGCGTTAGCCACGGTCGGGTTTGCCACCTTCGTGGGCTCAATTGCCTCCATCTTCTTGAAATTTAGCGGAGGCAGAGGGGTGGCCACGTCGCTTGGGGTCTGGTTGGCATTGGCCCCTAAACCAATTGGGATAGTTGCCGGAGTTTTCGGTGTGGCGTTGGCATTGACTCGAATTGTTTCGTTAGCCTCGTTGATGGGGGCGCTGGCGTTGCCGCCGACCGTTGCCGCCTTTGATTGCCCTGCACCATATCTTCTGGCCGCAATCATCATGACGGCGCTGGTGCTTTTGCGTCATCGCGACAACATTTCGCGGCTGATCACGGGCGAAGAACCAACGATCGGAAGAGCCAGCACCGGCAAGAGCGCGGAATGATCAGGCCGTCTCGCATTCCCGGGACATATGGGTTCGGCTTCTCCGCTCATCCGATGGTCAGAATATAGGCAACAACTGAACGCGGATTCCTCAGTACTTGCGAGAACTCAATCATCACCGATGGCACCGGGCTTGCTCCAATGACTGCCGGGCGGGGGATAGTCGCCTTGGTGGGGACTTGCCTCGGCTGCTTAACGGTATAGAAAAGATATCATCACAATGGCACGCTCGGGGGAGCGGGATTCCCCGTCTTACCCAGAGGACTCATATGAAGAAGGTCGAGGCGATAATCAAACCGTTCAAGCTCGACGAGGTCAAAGAGGCTCTGTCGAGTATCGGTATCCAGGGCCTCACGGTCAGCGAAGTCAAAGGATTCGGCCGCCAAAAGGGTCACACAGAACTCTATCGTGGCGCCGAGTACGTCGTCGATTTTCTGCCCAAGGTCAAGTTGGAAATCATCGTGGCCGATGAGAGCGCAGCGCAGGTGGTTGAAACGATCGAACGGGCTGCACGTACCGGCCGCATCGGTGACGGCAAGATATTTGTAATGCCGATGGAAGAAGTCGTCCGTATTCGCACCGGGGAGCGTGGCGCTAACGCACTGTAGCGAGCGCTTTAAACCTTGCTGGGCCTCGGCCAGCCCCCCTATCTGTCATTTTCGGTGGACTGCGACGAATCCCGAACCGGGCCGTTGATGGAATTCTGGCGAGCATTAGTCGACGTTATCTTTCGCCACGTAGCCGCGCAGTCCCGCGCTCGGCCCTTCGAGGACTTGAATCTCGTCGCCTTCCGAATCTGACGAGAGGACTTTAACCGGCGTGTTCTCGCCGACCTTTCGTGCCATGAAGGTCTCACCGAGACCACCCACCATTCCTTCTGCGCCGCCTCGCGACTTCATCGACATCACGTTGTCGAAATCCTTCTTACTGGGGAAAACGCTGACGGTGGTTTCGCCGCCACGGCCGACCAATTTATGTGCGCAGCCGACGAGGCTGGACAACGTGGCAATCAGCGCAAAGACGGTCGCGATCCTGACGATTCTCAATTGAACCTCGCTTCCGACCCGAGCACCTACCTGTGGACAAAATTGCCCCCGCGCCAGAGCCATGATAGTTTGTAGCATCCCTCGCGTGAAAGCCCCGGTGCCGAGCGCCGACTAATGCGAATCGGACTCATCTCTGACACCCACATCCCGGAAGCTTGCGAGCATCTGCCGTCACGCGTCTTCGAAGTGTTTCGCGGGGTTGATCTGGTGATGCATGCAGGCGATGTCTACGTTAACCGGGTGCTGGACGAACTGGCGGAGATTGCACCGGTCATTGCAGCCCTGGGCAACGGCGATGAAGGCCTCGATGGCCATCAGTTCAAGCTTGCCCCCGACCATCGGGTCAGCACCGCGCATCTAATCGAGGTCGAGAAGCTGCGAATCGGATTGGCTCATGCTCTCCCGACCCCCGATGAGACCTCCGAAACAGTTTTCATGAATGCAATGGAAGCCCATTTTGGCGGCCCGGTCGACGTGCTCGTGCTCGGCCATAGCCACCTGGAGGGCATGGCGCGCTTCGGGCCGACGCTGGTGGTGAATCCCGGCAGTGCAACACTACCCCGCAATCTGGTGGGCGTGCCAGGCACGGTAGGAATTCTGGAAATCGCACCGGGCGGCTGTTTTTCGGTCGAAATCATTAAGCTTGGTTGATATGGCAATGCGGTTGAGCGCGGAACCCAAGGTTCCGGTCAACTCAAGGAGGGACACTTTTGTCGGTCGAAACTGAAACGGCCAGCAAACGAGCGGTCACGATGGACAAAATCGTGAACCTTTGCAAACGCCGGGGCCTGGTGTTTCCGGCGAGCGATATCTACGGCGGACTGGGCTCAACCTGGGATTATGGACCGGCAGGCGTGGAACTCAAGCGCAATGTCAAGGAAGCCTGGTGGCGCGACATGGTGCAGTCGCGTAACGACGTCATCGGCCTCGACAGCGCAATCCTGCAGCATCCGCGCACGTGGGAAGCTTCCGGCCACCTGCAGAATTTCACTGATCCGATGGTTGATTGCAAAAGTTGCAAGCAGCGGTTTCGCGCGGATCATGTCGATGGCACCCGCTGCCCGGAATGCGGCGGCGAGTTGACAGAAGCCCGCCAATTCAATCTGATGTTCAAGACTTTCATCGGGCCGGTCGCAGACACCGCCAGCACCATCTATCTTCGACCCGAAACGGCGCAGGGGATTTTCAGCAACTTCGCCAACCTGCTCGACACCCAGCGGGTCAAGCTGCCCTTCGGCGTTGCCCAAACCGGCAAATCGTTCCGCAACGAAATCACGCCCGGCAATTTTATTTTTCGCACGCGCGAGTTCGAGCAGATGGAGATGGAGTTCTTCGTGCGGCCCGACCCCGCTGAAGAGCTGAAATGGTTCGAATACTGGGTTAATGCGCGGTTCCAGTGGTACGTGGAGTACGGCATCAATCCCGGCCATCTGCGCTTGCGGCCTCATTCGCAAGATGAACTGTCGCATTACTCGCGCGGCACTACCGATATCGAATACCTCTACCCGTTCGGGTGGGGCGAATTGGAAGGCATCGCACGGCGCGGCAGCTGCG
>Ga0306920_100008633_pt1 | contig 13530 bp, 13 predicted proteins | sample flu12Cox44000170_FD_204666 | JGI IMG/M metagenome (GOLD analysis project Ga0306920, IMG submission 204666) | Lab enrichment of tropical soil microbial communities from Luquillo Experimental Forest, Puerto Rico - flux4day.12C.oxic.44.000.170 (v2)... | ecosystem: Environmental > Terrestrial >... | reverse complement strand
GCTACCCCACGCCATTTCTCTTGTCTTGGAAAGTCGCATGCGAGATCATCTGAAAGGAGCAGTCATGCTCGTCGAAGCAACAAGGAGGAACTCCAATGGCAATGAGGCCCGATCCAACTTTCCACGCGTCCCCCAAGCTTGCGATGGAAGCTCCGCCAGAAAACTTCGCCTACACGTTGCTACTTAGCCCCGATTTCTCGAAGCCCGACGCGCTCGCTGTCATCGACGTGAAGCCCGGCTCGCCAACTTTTAGCCAGATCGTCCACACAGTGGCGATGCCCTACAAGGGCGACGAATTCCACCATTTTGGTTGGAACGCCTGCTCGTCGGCATTGTCGCCGCTCACAGGCCACGCGTTCATCGAACGGCGATACCTGATCATCCCCGGGATCCGCTCCTCACGTATTTATATCGTGGATACAAAGCCCGATCCCACAAAGGCAAAGATTCATAAGATCATCGAGCCCGAGGAGGTGTTCAAGAAGACCGGCTACTCGCGGCCGCATACCGTCCATTGCGGTCCGGAAGGCATCTACATCAGCACGCTCGGCGGCGGAGGGAAAGATGGCACCAACGGGCCCCCTGGCGTGTTCGTCATGGACTGCGAGACGTTTGACATCCTCGGCCGCTGGGAGATCGATCGCGGACCACAGAACCTGCACTATGATTTCTGGTGGAACTTGCCGCGCGACTACATGATAACAAGTGAATGGGCACTTCCGCCGCAGTTCGAGAATGGCATCGTTCCGCAAGACCTGCTCTCGAACAAATATGGCCATCGGATCCATTTCTGGGATCTTCGGGCCCGCCGCAACGTGCAAACGATTGATCTCGGCGCCAACCATCAGATGGCGCTCGAGGTGCGCCCCGCGCACGATCCCGTTCGCGAGTACGGGTTCCTTGGCGTCGTGGTCGACACAACCAATCTCGAAGGCTCGATCTGGACCTGGTGGCGCGAAGGCGGCAAGTTCCACATCGAAAAGACGGCGACGATCCCGCCCGAACCGGCATCCAAGGACCAACTGCCGCCGCTCCTGCAGGGGTTTGGCGCAGTGCCGCCGCTGGTGACCGACATCGATCTCTCCATGGACGACCGGTTCCTCTACGTCGCCTGCTGGGGAACTGGCGAGATGCGTCAGTACGACGTCAGCGAGCCGAAAAAACCAAAGCTTGCGGGCTCGGTCCACGTCGGTGGGATTGCTCGCCGTACAAAGCATCCCAACGGCAAGGTGTACGCAGGCGGCCCGCAAATGGTGGAGATTAGCCGTGACGGCAAGCGGGTCTACTGGACCAACTCGCTCTATTCGACCTGGGACAATCAGTTCTATCCTGACGGCGTGCCAGGCGCCGAGGTTATGGCCAATGCGAACGCGAGCGGCGGCCTCGAGCTGGCAAAGGACTATTGGGTGAGCTTTCCTGATGGATACCGGGCTCATCAGATCCGTCTTGAAGGTGGTGACTGCTCGACGGATTCGTTCTGTTATCCATCGGTTTAAAGTTGACTGGAACGGATTGGACGCCGGCCGGGCTCTGGTTGGCTGTCGTCGCGAGCGGCCTCTATCACGGGATGAGCCCGGGAATGGGGTGGCCGCTCGCCGTTTCAGCCGGCCTAATGGAAAGAAGTTCCCGCGCCCTCGCGGTAGCACTTTGGCCACTGACGGTCGGCCATGTCCTGGCAATGTTCGTGGTGATCCTTCCCTTCGCGTTGCTGGTCGCCCTCGTGGAATGGCAGCAACAGATCCAGATTGGCGCTAGTCTCTTAGTGATCGGGTTCGGCACGTTCCGGTTCATCAACCGGCGCCATCCGCGGATGTTGGCGCGAATACGACCGACGCAACTGGGGCTCTGGTCCTTCGCCGTTGCAATCGCCCATGGCGCGGGACTGATGCTTGTACCAATCTATCTCGGTCTCTGCAGAACCACCGACCTCGACAAGGGACACGAGGCGGCGGGCGCGCTCATAAACGCTAATCTAGGCATGGCTGTTCTGGTCTCCGTCGTCCACTCTTTTGCGATGGTCGTAGCCGGCGGATTCTTAGCGTGGCTAGTTTATCGCTATCTAGGTCTTAAGTTTGTGTCGCGGAGTTGGTTCAATCTGGATGCAACTTGGGCCATTAGCCTCGTCTTGGTGGGTACCATATCGCTTGCGATCAGCCTGGTGAGCCAACACTGAACCGGAATATTGCTGTGTCGTGGCCCCGCTATCGTTCTTGACAACTCGTCGATTGTATGGATCAATCGTTTATAGTAGGTCTACCTATCAACGACAGTAGCCGAGCGATTGGAGGAGGCGCCGATGGCAAGGTCCAAGGACCTGGGGTCCAAGGACCCCGGGCCGCTTCAGTTTTTGTGGTTCTTCCCAACAAATGGAGATGTTCGCTTCTTCGGAGCAGCAAATGGAGTCCGCAAGGTCGATAACGGCTATTTGCGGGAACTCGCATTGGGCCTTGATCGGCTGGGATATTTTGGAGCCCTGCTGCCCACCGGGAACTTCTGTGAGGATGCTCTCGTGGTGTCCTCCTCGCTGGTGACGTATACTGAGCGTCTTCGTTATCTGATTGCATTGCGCCCTGGTTCGATCGTCCCGGCGGAATCCGCTCGTCAAGCAGCGGCATTTGATCGTCTGAGTAGAGGACGCCTTCTTCTCAACGTTGTTACCGGTGGTGTTTCCGGGGACATGGAGTCGGATGGCAACTTCTTGCCACACGATGAGCGGTACCTGCAATCGGGCGAGTTCTTGAGAATTTGGCGGGCACTGATGTCAGGTGAGATCGTCAATTCATTTGGAAAATACTACAGTTGCAAAAATGGCCAACTGATGTTTCCGCCTTTTCAAACACCTTACCCACCTCTTTACATCGGGGGGGCCTCATCGGCGGGACGAGATCTCGCCGCTGAACAGTGCGATGTCTACCTCACGTGGGGTGAACCGCCCTCGCAGGTAGCAGAGACAATTGCTGATGTCCGTCGTAGAGCAGCGGCACTTGGGCGAACGATGCGCTTCGGCATTCGCCTTCACTTCATTGTTCGGGATACCGACGAGGAGGCCTGGGCAGCAGCGAATAAGCTTATAGAGAATGTGCCTGACAGCGTCATCGAGGCTGCACAGAAGAAGCTTCGCGCGGCCGATGCGGAGGGCCAGCGACGACTGCTGGCTTTGCACGGGGGCGACAAGAGTCGCCTCGAGATAAGCCCCAACCTGTGGGCGGGCGTCGGATTAATCCGAGCCGGAGCTGCGACCTCTTTGGTCGGCTCCCCTCAAACTGTCGCCGAGCGTGTAAAGGAGTACCAAGCACTCGGGATCGATACGCTAATTGGTTCTGGATACCCACACCTCGAAGAAGCGTACCGGGTGGCTGAGTTGTTGTTCCCACTCTTGTCCCTCGCGAAGCCAACGGCTGCACTCGACAAAGAAGCCCCCGCCTCCTTCGCCACTGTCGGCGCCATGGTACTAAAGACACCCCTACAGGGGCAGGTACCCGGTGAAATCAGGAAGGCCCAGTAGAGATACGCCCATATCCATATGAGCAATGCGGTGCGACCCGCCTACACTATTTGAGCTAAACGTCCTCCGTCGGGTACACGCTCAAAAAGATGGCATTTATCTTTCGCAATTACTTGGGTAGTGTATGTGCACTGCGGCCAATGAGGGCGTCTGAGTCCTAGTAGGATCAGAAGGAAGGCGGCCAGAACAAAGAAAACGGTTATGAGGGAGAAACATGATCCGCGCCTTAATGATTGCGATTGCGACCGTTGCAGCTAGCTTGATTGCTGACCCCGGCTACTCACAAGGCCCGATTTCGAAGGAAAAGGTCACAATAAGGCTTGGCTATCAGCCGTTAACACCGAGCTGGAGCGCAACAATAATCACGGGCGCGAAGCTCTGGAAGCCGTATCTCCCGAACGTTGAGATAGAGCGATTTGATACAATGAGCGGCATGCCGCTTGTCAACAATATGTTGGCGAAAAGAGTCGACATCGCAATCTTCGGCGACATGCCTTCTATTGTGCTCGGTTCCAAGAGCCAGCTTGCCCAGAATCGACTTGTCGCCATTATCGAAGCAGATCATGGTGAGGAAGCCGTCATTTACGTCAAGAAGGGATCGCCGATCACCTCGGTCAAGGAACTCGATGGCAAGACTGTATCTGTCCCATTCGGGGGATTTACCCATCGGTTTGCGGAGGTAGTGGAAGCAGCAGAAGGCATCAAGTTCAATTTTGTCGGACAAAGCCCGGAAGTCGGGCTGAGCAACCTGCAAGCGGGCAAAGTCGACGCATTTATTCCATGGAACCCGTACGGACGGCTTGCTGCAGCCCGCGGCTATGGCCGACCGCTTGTAGACGGCACGAAATACAATTTCTCGTCCTTGCGCGATATGGTCGCCTCCAAGGATTTCATCGACAAGCATCCCGATATAGTGGTCGGCTGGTTACGGGCTGAACTGGATGCACACAAAATGATGCGTGATAAGCCTGACGAGTGCGCAAGAATCATTGCCGAGGACTGGAAGAAATTCGACGTCCCGGTCGATGTGATTCGTCCGGACTTCAGTTACAAGCTCTTTCCAGACGATATTTCGCCCGAATGGCGCAAGGTGCTTGTGGATGGTGCAGCATTCCTGGCTGCGCATAAGTTCATCGAAAACGTACCTGATTGGAACGAATTTATAGATGACAGCCTGCTGAAGAAGGCCAGCACGATTCCATCCCAGTTGAAGTAGACCGCGTGCAGCAAAAAAGGCAGAGCTATCCTCTGCTGCGATTTTTGTCGCTGGCCATCATTGTGGCAGCTTGGGACTTGCTCGTCAGGTTCCGCGTATACAGGTTCGGATATATTCCGTCACCCGAGAGCGTCATCGCTGCCGGAGCGCAATATCTCACTAGCAATCTTTTCGTTACAGATACCCTGGCAAGCACCGTTCGTATACTCGCCGCCTGGGGTATGTCGGCCGTTATCGGCATACCGCTGGGCTTGATGATCGGATGGAAAAGGTGGTTCAGCAATCTGACTTTTCCGGTTGTTGAGCTGCTGCGCCCCATACCGCCTATTGCCTGGATTCCCGCCGGGATTCTCTTCTTTTCGCAAATCGAGCTGAGCGTTATCTTTATTTGCTTTATTGGCTCCTTCTTTCCCATCGTCCTCAATACCATTGTTGGCGTCCGATTGATTGACCGCACTCATTTTCGCGCCGCCAGTTGCCTTGGCGCACGCGATTGGGAAGTGTTCCGCGACGTGATTATTCGGGGGGCCATGCCGTCAATTGTCGTCGGGCTGGCCGTCGGCATGGGCATAAACTGGATGGCTCTGGTCGCGGCGGAAATGATCGCCGGCGATCGCGGGCTGGGCTATCGGATCTGGGAGGCATACAGTCTCGCCCAGTACCCGCGCATTGTGGTCGCCATGGCTGTGATCGGTGTCATCGGTGCGGCAATGAGCGTGGTAATTCGCTACTTGGGGCAGAAGATTGTGCCATGGCAACCATCGACTATGCGCACGTAATTGCGTCAGCACGGGAAATTCGTGCCCGAGCTGCACGCTGGCGCACCGCTCGCGCCAACGTACCGGGACTCCTCCTGCGCCTTATGTCAATTGTGCTGTTTCTGCTGGTTTGGAGCGCCTTCTCTCTTCTGCCGTGGGCTGTTCAGGTCCCGTCGCCGGCCGATGTCTTAAAGGCTGCGCTTCGTCTTGATGCAGCAGAGTTCGCCCATGATCTTTTCTTGAGCGCATCCCGTGTACTCCTGGGATTTGTCATTGCCGCGATGGTGGGTATTCCGCTCGGCATCGTCATTGGGTATTCCCAGATTTTACGCGATCTCCTGTTCACGCCGATCGAGCTCTTGCGGCCGGTTCCTCCGATCGCTTGGATTCCGCTCGCTATCCTTTTCTTTCCGGAGATCGATTGGATGATCATATTTCTCACGTTCTACGGCGCCTTTTTTCCCATCGTATATAATACCGTCGCCGGTGTATCGAACATCCGAGCGACATATATCCGCGCTGGACAATCGCTCGGCGCTTCGCAATGGACGTTGTTCTGGGAGGTGGTGCTTCCTGCGGCGCTGCCTGTGATATTTACCGGGTTATACATTGCCATCGGCGTGGCCTGGCTGATGGTGGTGGCTGGTGAAATGATTGCGAACAAGGGAGGAGTTGGCGCGCTGACCTGGCAATCTTATCAAACCACGCAATATCCGATGATCTTTGTGGGAATGGCATCCATCGGAGTTCTGGGGTACCTGTCGAGTCTGGTGGTGCGGGGGGTCGCAAGACTCATCATTCGGTGGGAGCCGTGAACGACAGCGTTGCGGCTGCGAAACGGTCCGCACTGCACATCGAGAGCGTGGGCAAAGTGTATGAGTCGCGCCAGGGTCGGGTTGTTGCTCTTGAGAGCTGCACGTTTCAAGTCAAACCCGGCGGGTTCACGGTTCTGGTCGGTCCCTCGGGGTGTGGAAAAACGACTCTGCTCAATATCATAGCCGGGTTTGACTCGCTCAGCACTAGCGAGGTTTGCCTTGGCACACAGGTGATCGCGAGCATGGATGGCGTGCTCCAACCCGGTCCTGATCGGATGGTTGTGTTCCAGCACGGCGGCCTATTTCCCTGGATGACAGTGATCGACAATGTCTGTTATGGTCCGGTCATTCAGAGAACGATGGCCCCACGGCAGGTGCGCGCCGCTGCGCAGGACATGCTGAGCAGGGTCGGGCTGAGCGGAATCGAGCAGAGCTACCCCAGCAGTATTTCGTCCGGCATGCGGCGCCGCGTGGAGATCATCCGGGCCCTCATCTGTCGCCCGAAAATTCTTTTGATGGACGAACCATTTCGTGCGCTTGACGCGCTCATGAAGTCGATCATGCATGATTTTCTTCTGCGGCTCTACGAGGCGGAGCCATTCACAGTTTTTTTTATCACCCACGATCTGCTGGAAGCGATCTATCTGGGTGACCAGGTGATCGTGATGACGACTCGCCCGGGACAAATAAAGCAGATTTTCGACGTCAAATTGCAGCGGCCGCGCTCGCATCGGATGCTGGCTTCACGCGAGTTTCTTCGAATGAAGCGCGCGGTAACCGAGGCGGTGCACGAGGAGGCGGTAAAGGCGTTCATAGCTGGAGAGAGGGAGCTCGCATGATGAAAGCTCCTGCCCGGGGCAGAGTTGAGATGCGCTCGGTCGGCAAGAGATTCGATCGAACGACCGTGCTGGAGAACTGCAGCATCGAGTTCAGACCTGGCGTTATCACCGGGCTCATCGGGCCATCAGGGTGCGGCAAGACGACCATCATCGACCTCATTGCAGGATACGCGGCGCCGGACAAGGGAGAAATTCTTCTGGATGGGATTCCCGTCTCAGGGCCGAGCTGGGAGCGTCTGGTCGTATTTCAGGAAACCACTTTGTTTCCTTGGAAGTCGACATTACGGAACGTCGCATTTGGACCGCTCAATCGCGGCGCACTTTGTTGAGCAGGCTTGGCCTTGCTGGGTTTGAGACGAAATACCCTACACAGCTATCCGGCGGGATGCAGCGCAGAGCCGAGCTCGCCCGCGCCCTCATCAATGACCCCAAGGTCATGCTGCTGGATGAGCCGTTCCGGGGCTTGGACGCCATGACCCGCGAGCTGCTGCAGGAATATTTTCTCAAGGTTTTCGAAGAGAATCCGATCACGACAATATTCGTCACGACGGAAGTTGAGGAGGCAATATTTCTGTCTGACGTGATCGTCATGCTCTCCAATCCGCCGACCTCACTGAAAAAAATGATTGAGGTCGATCTTCCCCGTCCGCGCAAGCTGAACATGCTGAGCTCGCCGCGTTTTGCAGAGCTGCAAACGGTGGCGTTTGACGGGCTTCTGGAGGAAGCGCGCAAGGCTTTCAACGAGGGCATGGAGGAAGCTGCCGAGCTCATGGAGGCATTTGGGCAAGCCATGAGAGGGCGGGCAGAGCACTAGTGAGCAGACTGTAAATATGGGCACGAGCAGGCAAGGAGGGTACTCGCATGGCTGATTATTATTCCGAGGAGACGCATGGGCCGCACGAGATTTTCGAGCTAGGCAATTTCGAATTGGAGAGCAGAATAACGCTGCCTAACGCTCGCTTAGCTTATAAAACCCATGGAACCTTAAACAAGCAAAGGAACAATGCGATTTTGTTTCCCCACATGTGGTCGGGGACACCCAAATCGATGGAAGCCTTTATCGGTACGGACCGCCCTTTGAATCCTAACGAATATTTTATCATACTGCCCGGACAGTTCTGCAACGGCTTCTCCTCGTCGCCAAGTAACACGCCCGCGCCGTTTAATCAGGGAGCGTTTCCGTTCGTCACCATCGCCGACGATGTACGGGCTCAGCATCGCCTGGTCACCGAGCGCTATGGCATCAAGGAGCTGCAGCTCGTTCTCGGCTGGTCAATGGGAGCGCAGCAAACCTACGAATGGGCCGTGCGCTATCCGGACATGGTCAAGCGGGCGCTACCCTTTGCTGGTTTTGCCCGCCCTACGCCCCACAACTATCTATTCGTGCGGGCGCACGAGGACGTGCTCAAGTCCGACCCCGCCTGGAATGGAGGATTCTATGCTCCGGGTTCAATGTCCAACGGCCTGCGACGGCACGCGCAGCTGTGGTCAGTAATGGGTCTTTGTCAACGATTTTACGCCAAGCAAGCTTGGCGGGATTACGGCTTTTCGTCCTTGGACGATTTCGTCCATCGCTTTTGGGAGGCCTATTTCCTCCCCATGGATCCCAACAATCTCATTTGGATGGGCTGGAAATGGCGCCACGGGGATGTGAGCGCAAATGCTGGCGGTGATGTTGCCGCCGCCCTCGCCAGGATCAAGGCGCGGACTCATGTGATTGCCTTCTCCGACGATATGTTCTTTCCGCCCGAGGATTGTCAGGCTGAGCAGAAAATGATCCCGAACAGCCGATACCGACTCGTGGAGAGCCTGTGGGCGCATTTCGCCATGTTTTGCCTTGCTCCCCCCGACCGCGAGCAGATCGATTCTTGCATCGCGGACATCCTAAAGGAGTAGCGGTCTGGATCATAGGCTGTCTCTCCGAACCGTTGATGATTATCCTGACCGTTCTGAGAGATATTCCGGTTTCCATTCGACGATATGCAACAATCCCGCCTTCACGGGTTTCGCTGCCGGGACCGGGCGCGTGGCGGGCCCGGATCCGCGCGAGATGGCTAAATCCGATCTCGTAGTGATCTGGGGTACGAACGCGGTGAACACGCAAGTCAATGTCATGACCCATGCCGTTCGCGCTCGCAAGGAGCGCGGGGCCAAGATCGTGGCCGTCGATGTTTACATGAATGGTACTATGGAGCAGGCCGATCTGCCTGTCCTTATTCGCCCCGGCACTGACGGCGCGCTCGCGTGCGCGGTCATGCACTGCCTGTTTCGGGACGAAAAGGCCGACTGGAGCTATCTCGATCGTTACGCCGATGCTCCACGCGAGCTCGAAGCACATCTGCGCCCGCGAGATCCCCAATGGGCGGCAAACATCACTGGCTGCCCGGTCGACAATATCGAGGCATTCGCGCGACTCGTGGGCGAGCGCAAGCGAGCCTTTTTTCGCCTTGGCTTCGGCTTCTCCCGCTCGCGTAACGGCGCCGTCAACATGCACGCGGCAAGCTCGATCGCCGCGGTGACGGGCGCCTGGCTATACGAAGGAGGTGGGGCTTTTCACGGAAACGCCGATATCTACCATTGGAACAAGACAATGATCGAGGGACTGGACTTGTGCGATCCTGCCGTGCGGGTGCTTGACCAGTCGCGTATTGGGGCGATTCTCTGCGGGAGCAGAGCGCGCTCCGTGGGGGACCACCCGTCGACGCGCTGTTGATTCAGAACACCAATCCCGTTTCAGTCGCGCCCGACCAGGAACATGTCAAACGCGGTTTTGGGCGTGAAGACTTGTTCGTCTGCGTTCATGAGCAGTTTCTGACCGAGACGGCAAAGATCGCCGACGTGGTGTTGCCGGCGACCATGTTTCTCGAGCATGACGATATCTACCAGGGTGGGGGGCATCAGCACATTCTGCTTAGTCCGAAGCTGATCGAGCCGCCAGGACAATGCCGGTCCAATCACGAGGTGATATGCGCGCTAGCCACGCGGCTCGGTGCGAAGCACGCCGGTTTTCGCATGACTGCGCGTGAGTTGATCGATTGGACACTGCAGAATTCGGGCTGGGGCACGTTGAAGGAGCTTGAGACAGCGAGATGGATCGATTGTCAGCCGGATTTCGATACCTCGCATTATCTGCGAGGCTTTGCCTGGGGCGATGGCAAATTTCGATTCAAGCCGGATTGGCCGAACGTTCCCTTTCCCAGTCCCTGGTTCGCCGGACCAGTCGACAGGATGCCGAAGATGCCAGACCATTGGAACATAATCGAAGATACGGACGAGAAGCATCCGTTCAGGCTCGTGACATCCCCCGCGCGCAATTTCCTCAATTCGAGCTTTACGGAGACGGCAACCTCGCGCAAAAGGGAATGCCGCCCCGAAGTAATGATTCACCCCACAGATGCGGCTGCGCTCGATATTGCCGACGGCTCCCAGGTGGCGCTCGGCAATTCACGCGGGGAGGTGAGGCTGCATGCCAGATTGTTCGCGGGTGTGCGGCGGGGCGTGCTGATTGCCGAATCGATCTGGCCGAATGCCGCCTTTGCGGATGAGCGAGGCATCAATACGCTGATCGGCGGCGATCCGATCCCCCCGTATGGAGGTGCGGCCTTCCACGATAATAGGGTCTGGATCCGTTCTTTTCATGCCGCAATTTATAAGCGTAATGCTGATCATGTCCTGCAATGACGATGTCTGCTCCAGCCGAGTGGCGATGAACACTTCGATAGGCGGCAACCGAGACATTCGCCAACCGCCGGCCCGCATCGAGCAGGATGCACTCGGGCCAGCTACGATCTCAGTCCATATGATTTTCCATTTGGTGGCCATGCATGTCATGGCTTCGGGTCGGGGAATCAGCGCTGGCTTCGTTCGGGGAAAGCGGCTCTGCGGCATTCGCGGCCAGCACCGGAACTTCAACCGACATGTCGCCCGACTTCTCGAACACCAGTGTCAGAGTTATTCGATCGCCTTCCTGCAAAGGCCTCTTCAAGCCGACCAGCATCACGTGAAGGCCCCGCGGATCGAGCTTAACCGCTTTGCCCTGAGCAAGCTCTATGGCTGCAATGCTCTGCATTCTGGCGATGCCGTTCTCCATGGTGTTTCGATGGAGTTGAACCTGCTCGGCCGCCGATGAACGCACCGCGATGAGCTTATCGGACAAGCCAGGCGGCGCTGTGATGGTTAGAAACACTGCACCATTCTTTGCGCTGGGCACAGTCGCACGCGCCCAGGCATGGCTCACTGTAATCTTGCTTGAGGCGTCGTCTGCGCTAACCGTTGTTGCGCACGTAATGAAAGCCAGAAGAACAAGGGCTATGCGACCCACCGCCATTTTCATGGCTTCTCTTGCTCCGTCAGTTCGTCGGCAACCTCGTTCAAGCGCTCGCGTAACAGCATTGCAATCTTGCGCGATGATGCCTCGGGCGGAATAAGCATCAGGAATTTTCCGTCCGGCCCCATGAGATACATCGTAGCAGTGTGCTCAATGTCATAACCGCCGTGATCGTCGGGGACCTTGTGGTAGTAGACGTGGAATGCTCTTGCAACAGCGGCAACCTCCGCGGCGCTTCCGGTAAGTCCCAGGATGCGCTTGTCGAACTGCGCTACATATTCCGCCAGCACCTTCGGCGTGTCGCGCTCGGGGTCGACGGAGACGAAAAGTGGTTGTATCCGTTTTGCTTCACCGCCAAGCTGATCAAGAGCCTGCGACATCGTTAGAAGCGTTGTGGGACAAACAGCGGGGCACGATGTGTAGCCAAAGAAGACGATCAAGTACTTGCCGAGGAATTGCTGGCTCGTTACGGAGCGGCCATTGTGATCAACGAGGGTGAACGGGCCGCCGAAGGTGACGTTGGTCGGCTCGGAAGGAGCAACGGTCTGTTTCGCCCCTGAGTATCGCCACGAGGCGGCAGCCAATCCCAGAGCAATCGCCACCGCCGCAGCGACAAGCAGGCTTTTCAGGCCGGACATGCGAATTTCTCAACCGGAGATGAATCTTTCAGCAAAATGCATGCCAGCTCCTGAGCTGGCTATGTGACGGCTGAGGCCTCACATTTTGGACCGGAACGTTCAAAGGTGCAACAGCGTATATTTCATTCTGAAACGCTCGTTATTTCCCACCCTTGCGGTGGCGCATGATATACCATGTGGGGCGGAATGGCATGGAGCTTGCGGCTGCTCCAGCCATTCAAACTCTGGAAGGGAGGAGGTTGCCATGGATAGAGATAAGGCGATGGAGGGCCTCGAGAACGTGAATGAAGCGCGTCGCGACCTGTTAAAGGGGGCAGCTGTAGCCGCCGGTGGGGTGGCGGTCGGCGCGGTTGGGACCGTGGGCTTGCCCCGCGCGTTTGCGCCCGCAGTCAGCGAGGCTCAAGCCCAGCAGGCGCCATCGCTCCCGGTGGCCGATCTTTACAAGCAGTTCGGCAAGTACATTTTTCTTGTCCCCGGAAAGTTTGCGGGGACGGTATCGGCGATGGACATCTCGACCGGGAATACCCTGGCCTGGCTCGCCGGGTGGAACTACGGGGACACGAGCCCCATCATGCACCACATGACAGCCTTCCCCTCGCCTGATCCATACAAGGGGTTCGAGTTCATTGTGGACACTCAGGGCGGCAAGAACCTCTTCATCTACGGAATTCCGACCACGGTGAAGGAGCCAGGACCGGGGTTCAAGATCTACAAGATCCGTTACGACGGCACGAAGATGAACCTAGTCTCCGACATCGCTGAAAAAACCGGGCTTGGCCTCGGCGTGCACGTCACGGCCACCCCGGATGCAACCGGCTTTGCAGTCGCAGACGGACAAAAGGATATATTTGCCGAATTCGATCGCGAAGCGGAGAAGGTGCGCTCCGCGTGGTTCTTTGATTGGGAGCCCAAGAGCAAGGAGCTCGCGAAGGCGTGGACCGATGGCGGAACCGTAACAATGAAACGGCTGAAGCCGACATCGCCCGATGGCAAGTACAACTACACCGGCCTGAACGGGCTCAAGCTGGATTGGGAATTGGTTCCGGGCGGCGAGCTGTTCGCGGAGCAAGGCAAGGTTACCGGAGCGCGTGTCGCCAACACCTGCGCTCTCGATGCGTTTGTCTTCGATCCGCGCGGGAAGTGGGGCGCACTCTCGCTGCGCCTGCAGGGGGTCTGCGTCATCTTTGACCGCGAAAAGTGGGAGCCTGTCGCCGCTCTGCCCGGGGCCAAGGGCGAGCCCGACCAGATCACGCTCACCAAGGTGGATGATGATACTTGGACCATCACCATGGATAAGGTCGTCACGCCGGCCCATCAGGCCGGCTTCTCTCCCGACGGCAAGAGCTTTGTCTTCATGAACGGCGTTCGCCAGAACAACATAATGGTATGGGATTCCTCCAACCATGCCGATCCGAGGACATGGAAGAAAAAG